>ENA-USUG01003924-USUG01003924.1-human-gut-metagenome-genome-assembly--contig:-NODE-3924-length-19266-cov-16.366668_pt1 | contig 19266 bp, 19 predicted proteins | sample MGYA00250059_ERZ773394 | MGnify/ENA primary metagenome ERZ773394 (study PRJEB29103, sample SAMN06111957) | human gut metagenome | biome: human gut; feature: ankylosing spondylitis patient; material... | reverse complement strand
GGTACGAAATCACCGGATCACTTCCACAAAATGTTGGGACACATCATGTGGGATTACATCGGAATGGCTCGCGAGGCCGAGGGCTTGAAGAAAGCAATCCAATTGATTGCCGAATTGAAAGAAGAGTTTTACAAGGATTTGCGCATAACCGGAGAGTTTACTGCGATGAACAACGAGCTTGAAAAAGCCGGACGTGTGGCAGACTTCATCGATATCGCACACTTGATGGCTTTGGATGCCTTGAATCGTAACGAATCCTGTGGAGGTCACTTCCGCTTGGAATCAGTTACCGAGGAAGGTGAAGCAAAACGTGATGACGAGCACTATCAGTACGTTTCCGTTTGGGAATACAAGGGAGATGACAAAGAACCTGAATTACACAAGGAAGACCTTGTATTTGAAAACATCCAAGTAGCTCAACGTTCTTATAAATAATCTTAAATGAAAAATCGTTATGGCAGATAAAATATTAAAAGAACTAACCCTAAAGATCTGGCGTCAAAAAGATGCAAAATCAAAAGGTGGGTTTGAAACTTACAAGATTCATGATATTTCAACCGGTAGCTCATTCCTTGAAATGCTTGACATTTTGAATGAACAACTGGTTAGCGAGAACAAAGAACCGGTGGCTTTCGATCACGATTGTCGCGAAGGTATCTGTGGAACCTGTAGTTTATTCATCGATGGACGCGCACACGGACCAGATGATGACGTGACCACTTGTCAATTACACATGCGCCGTTTCGAGGATGGGGCAACCATCACGATCGAACCGTGGCGTTGCGGGGCTTTCCCAGTAATCAAAGACTTGATCGTAGACCGCGGTGCTTATGAGAAAATTCTGCAGGCTGGAGGATACGTTTCAGTAAACACCGGTGGTGTTCCTGACGGAAATGCAATTCCAATCGCCAAGCCGGCTGCCGACGAGGCTATGGATGCAGCCGCTTGTATCGGTTGCGGAGCTTGTGCCGCCACTTGTAAGAACTCTTCAGCCATGCTTTTCGTGGCTGCAAAAGTTTCTCAGTTGGCCCTTCTTCCGCAAGGGAAAATCGAAGCTGCTCGCCGTGCTAAAGCGATGGTGGCTAAAATGGATGAACTCGGATTCGGTAACTGTACCAACACGGGTGCCTGCGAATCAGAGTGTCCGAAGAGCATCTCTATCGAGCATATCGCTCGCTTGAACAGAGAGTTCTTGAAAGCTAAATTGAAAGACTAGTACAGTTGGACGATTTAACACGATGATGTATATAAAAGGGTCCGGTATTGCACCGGACTCTTTTCTTTTAGCCTTGTTTTTATTCTCCAGCTTCCCGGTAATAAACAGAGGGTGTGTCACTACCCCCTCCAACTCTCCCCCTTACACAGGGGGAGAGTTGGTACTTCTTCTTGAAGATTGTGTATATTTCAGCTCTCCCTCTGTTTATAGAGGGAAACCACCGGGTAAGCGAGAACAGACGAAGAGCTTGCTCGGAATCTGTCAAACGAAAGGTGGTTCGAGTCCCTTTCGGGCTCAATACGGCGAAGCCGGGAGGGAGTTGAATCTGCGGAAGAAAAAGCCCCTCTTTTTCATTGTTGCTCAAAAAATATTTTTATAATTTTGCACGTGGGTGATGGCGCTTTTATGGTATTGTTTAGCATTATAAAGGACACGCACATACAAGCCGTGTTGCCCAATTACAGTAAATGATCAAAATCAACCGACGGATGTTGTAATGGAGCACATGATATATAGTTATTCACTTTGCGTTGCCTTGCCGTTGATGTTATTCTTCGGCTTTTCTTTTTTGTTCTCAAAAACTCCGGACAAAAATATTTTTAATAATTATCTGCGCTCACGACGTATTATGGGGGTAGCCCTGTTGTTGCTCGCGGTGAACTACTCCATGCACTTTTTCTTCGAAATCAGGTATCTGAATCCTAACGCAGCTATATTGATGAACCTGACCACCTATTTCTTGTGTTACTGGCTCTTCAGTTCGGCACTGACGTCTCTGCTCAACCGATTCTACATTACGCGGAAAAGGTTTGGCATCCATATCGGCATGTGGATATCGTTCTCATTACTTTCCGGGATCGTACTATTTGTCCTGCCCGAAGGGATGGTACAAAAGGTGGGCTTGATCGCCATGGCGATATGGCTGATCATTTATGGCCTTGTTTTGTCCCGAAGACTTCTTCTCGCCTACAAAAAGGCCGTTACGATTTTAAACAATTCTTTTTCGGATGACATCGGGACATACATCCATTGGATGTCCGTCTTTACCTATTGGGCCATCATATTCGGCGTAGGATGCGGGGCGCTAACTTTTCTCCCGGACAAATATATTTTTATATGGATTCTTTCTTCAGTTCCATTTTACATTTACCTCTATATCTGTTACCAGAATTACCTGCTGTTTTACGAGCAAGTGGAAAACGCGATGGAAAATGAAATGCCTTCGGAAAATGAAGTCTTATACACCCCTGAACAGGAAGACGGGAATACCCATGAGTTGCCCGGTAACTCGACCGAAATAATCGGGAAGAGAATCAACGCGTGGATAAACATGGACAAGTATGTTCATCCGGGACTTACCATAACAGAACTCTCTAAAGAGCTTCACACAAACCGTACTTACCTTTCGACATATATAAACACGGAGTATAATATGTCTTTCCGCAACTGGATTACCGAACTGCGCATGGAATATGCCAAGCGAAAGATTATTCAATACCCTGAGAAAACCATTGTTGAAATAGCCGGGATATCAGGCTTTTTGTCAATGAGCCATTTCATAAAGACATTCAAAGAAAAAGAGGGTTGTTCTCCGTCCACATGGAAGAAGACGAATCAAGGGAACAAGAAAAAAGCAGATCATGAAACGTGCTAAAACGATAAAGATATACTAAAACAACAAAAATAAAATATACCCAAAATATGAACAAACGATTGAATTTATTCCTGTTATTGTCCGGCTTGCTTTCCATGATAGCCGGTTGCAGCGAAGAAAGCTTTAACAGCGATACGACCGGAAGCGGGGACATACGTTTCGATATCGGGTTCACTTCCGCCGCGAGAGTAGCAACAGACGCGGAATTTGAAAGTACCTGGGAGAAAGGCGACGCTATCGGTATTTTTGCCTACGACGCCAATAACAATTTAGTTCTCAATAACGCAAAAGTGACCTATGACGGTTCCGAATGGAATAGTAGTGACGGTTTGTACTGGAAAGGCAAAACATTGAAATTCTATGCCTATTATCCTTACGACGCAACGGTATCCGATCCGGCAGACATTACATTCCAAGTAAAATCAGACCAAAGCGGTACGACGGGCGAGGACAATGATAAACAATCCAATTACAGCCTTTCCGATCTGATGACAGCAACGAACACGCAGGGCCTATCAGTAGGTTCTACAGTTTCCCTGTCATTTAAACATGAATTTGTCATGATCCAAGTAGAAGTTCCGGCTCAGGCACTGGGGAAAGGTTTGGGTGCGAGCGAAAACATGACCGTAAGCCTTAAAGGTGTACAGACAGGAGCAACACTAAATCTAACAAGCGAGAATACTCCCATCGTGCAAACAAAAACCGAAACGGGGAACGTGAAAATGTACCTTACCGGAAAACCGGGTACGGATGGTTACAACAATTACACGTACCGGGCAGTCATTCCCGTACAGACGCTACAAGGCGGTTCGGATTTGTTCCTGATTTCTAACGAGGGGGTACTTTACAAAGGTAGCGGTCCTGATGCGGAGTTGGAATTGCAAGCCGAAAAAGCAGTAATTTTTACCCGTTCGTTGCCGAACGATATTAAAAATTTGCATAGGGTACTTATTCCTGCCGGCAAGTTTATGATGGGTGATGCAGAGAGTATTTACGCATCTATGAAGCCCGTTCATGAAGTAACCTTATCGCATGATTTTTATATGACCAAATACGAGATAACCAACGCCCAGTATGCAGCTTTCCTAAATGCAACGGGAGTCGGAGAAGACGGTAAGGGACAGGTTTCCTATCCCGACGGAAAGGGCAATGAGCAGACAGAAGAACAGGCGTTGATTAAGATAGATACAGATGGAGTGAACTACGAAAACGGTACGTGGAAACCGCAAGACGGCAAGGATGATTTTCCTGTCATTAACGTAACATGGTACGGAGCTAAGGCTTATGCCGACTGGGTAGGCGGCAGTTTGCCAACCGATGCGCAGTGGGAGTATGCCTGCCGTGCAGGAACTACGACAACATACTCTTTCGGAGACGACAGCAACGAACTCGGTACATATGCATGGTTCAGCTACAACTCGGGAAGAAAAACACACGAAGTCGGAACCAAGGCTCCCAACTCGTGGGGACTTTACGACATGCACGGAAACGTGAATGAGTGGTGTGCCGATTGGTTCGATTACTATTCAGACGATGCTGTTACCGATCCTACAGGGCCTGCAACAGGTAGTTTCCGCATAGCGCGCGGCGGCTCATATACAGGGAATCCGCAGATGTGCAGTTCGGCCTATCGTCTCAACCGCAAACCAGATGAAATAAACACCACCTATGGTTTCCGTGTGGTCTTTTTGCCTTAGTTCACCAGTCTGAAATCACACCGCAATAATATGAAATTATTTTTTCGTACCATTGGAGAGGGGACTCCTTTAATTATACTACACGGTTTATGGGGGGCATCTGAAAATTGGCTCCCCATTGCCCATCTATTAGAAGATAAATTCCAAGTCATTTTACCGGATGTCCGTAATCACGGTCAATCCCCCCACGACGAGGCTATGAATTACGAAGTGATGAGTAATGATGTCATCGAACTCATTGAAGACCTGAAACTCCCCGTACGGCCTCATATCATGGGACACTCCATGGGTGGCAAGATCGTGATGGCTTTGTTACTCAAAAGACCGGAACTCGTGAATAAAGCCATTGTCGTGGATATCGCCCCGATATCGTATTCCCAACGAGATGGGGGAAGCCATAACCGGATTATCGATTTCATGACAAATTTCGATCTTTCCCGTTTACACAGCCGTGAAGAAATCAAGGAGGCCATTCGGCAACATTTCAGAACGGAACGTTCTCAACAGTTGTTTTTGAAAAATATTAAAAAGACGCCTTCCGGTTTCGAGTGGAAAATCAACCACCAAGTCATCAGTAAACACTTTGACGAGATTAGCGGTTGTCCGTCTTCACTACCCTACAAGACGTACGATAAAGAAATCCTGTTCATTAAAGGCGAACAATCCAACTTGATCACCGGAATGGAATGCCTGCAAAAAGAATTTCCGGCTGCCCGCCTTATCGAACTTCCACAGTGTGGACATTGGATTCATAGCGAACAACCGGAAAAACTGGTTCAGGCAGTTAGAAATTTTCTTCTAGAATAATCTCAACTTGCTATCTGCCAAGTAGGCATTTATCTGTCACGTACACGACTGCTTGTACGTGACTTTCTGCTATTACACTATTAGAAGCGACACCGGACTCCAACATAACAGCAGTCAAACGAAGAGTGTACTCTTTCTTGGAATTAATTTTATCCAATTTATTAATTTTCCCGATAGTACTCTCGTTAAGGATATATCTACCATTGTCATAAGGGAATAATCCACTCTCAAAATACACATCGGCTTCATTGTCCTTTGAATACACCTCCATCTTGTAATACACGTTTTCTCCCTCAAATTTATTCCACGTGATTTCCAACTGATTAGGATAGCCGGCCTTTATTGATGAAGTAAAATCAATGTCCGTTAATCGCATGGAACTGAAATTATCTGCCGTGATAAATTCGTCAAATTTCACGTAATCAGAGCCGATACGACAAGAGAAACGAACTCTTCGATCCTCTACCCGACTAATGTCAGCCTCTCCTTTCCAAACATTACCGTAACCTTTCAGTTCTATTTTATCGTCCGATAACAAAGCTAGTACATACCCCGCACGCATACTTCGATCGTTTGAGATCCGGAAACCAAGTTGGGGCTTACTTACTCCATCTACAAATTTATTTACCCAGAAAGCATCACCTGTCAAATTCTCAAGATAGGATGGCACCGTGACATATACCCGTTTACCCCATCCATTATTCACGACGAACTCACGAGACGTACAATTTTCCACCGTCCACATTTCGGTATTCCCATCCTTCCAATCCACGGCAAGAATGTTCTCCCCTTCATCCCGCCATGTTCCGGCTACCGAATCAATCACTCCTCGCAGATCAATGCCATTTATTCCCCCGCTTTTGTCAAAACGATGTATTTGCAGTACGTTTTCATCCGAGAATGACAAGTAATTCTTATTCGTGGTTCTATTGTAATACCAATCAACACCTGTCATTCGATTAATATCTAACATAAAATCCTTGTCATCGTCACTACAACCACTCAACCACAAACTCCCCACAACGAGAATTAACATTCCTAATTTCTTCATTTCACTCCGTTTTATATCATTAACCGTAATTCTATCGCAAAATTAATCCATAAATTATAATCCCCCAGTCACAAAATTCCTATCTTTGTTCTTAGTACAATAATTATGCCTAACAAAAAAATAAATCATGTTATACCCGTTAAAATTCCATCCAATTCTCAAAAAAAAGATATGGGGAGGTGAAAGATTAGCTTACAAAAGTAAAGAACACGAAGAATCCATTGGTGAAAGCTGGGAAATATCGGCCGTGGAAGACAATATTTCGGTGGTTTCAAACGGAATCCTTGCTGACAACGATTTGCAAGAGCTAATCGAAGTGTACATGGGCGACCTTGTCGGAGATCATATTTACGAGAAATTCGGGATTGAATTTCCTCTATTAATTAAATATATCGATGCGAACGATGACCTGTCCATCCAAGTTCACCCGGATGACAAGACCGCAAAAGAACGCCATAACGCCTACGGCAAAACCGAAATGTGGTACATTGTCGACGCGGAAAAGGATGCCTCCCTCGTGTTGGGATTCAATCAGGAAATAGACAAGGCAACCTATCTTCAGGCATTACACCAAAACAAACTCATGGATTTATTGAATGTCCAGAAAGTGAAAAAGGGGGAAAGCTTCTTTATTCCCGCCGGACTGGTACACGCTATCGGGAAAGGATGCTTGATTGCGGAGATTCAACAAACTTCCGACATCACGTACCGGATTTACGACTATAACCGGAAGGACGCTAACGGGAACACCCGCGAACTGCACACGGATCTAGCCACCGATGTGATCGATTATAGCTATCAACCACAACACCGGGTAAACTATACCCCTCAGGACAATCAATCCACAAGACTCGTGAAATGCCCCTATTTCACTACAAATCTACTTGTTTTTGACCGGGATATTGAAAAAGAGTATGTTCACCTCGACTCATTTGTTATCTACATGTGTCTGCAAGGCACATTCACCATCACAACCGGTGAATGTGACCCGGTGTTAGTCAACAAAGGGGAAACCGTTCTTATTCCCGCTTGCTTTAAAAATCTCACACTATACCCCGATGATATAACGCAAATCTTAGAAATATACGTGGAAGAGTAAGGTGGTCCACAAAGTTTATAAGGCAAAATTGCTTTATCCTGTTAAACAAACTACCCCCTCCAACTCCCCCTTACACAGAAGGGCTGCTTACCAAGCGGTTTCCCCTCCTGTGCAAGGAGGGGTTAGGGGAGGTAGTCGTTAAACAATCCCTTTATGGACCACCCTATCAACTTCATGAACTATCTTATCGCTTCTCTAATGCGAACCAGTTTTTCCAGTAATCCTTCGATCAGGTCCAAGCGCAACATATTTGCCCCATCCGATTTGGCACAACGAGGCTCAGCATGAGTTTCAATAAAAATACCATCTGCCCCCACGGCAATTCCGGCCTTGGCAATCGTTTCAATTAACGCGGGCTGTCCTCCGGTTACCCCGGAAGCTTGATTCGGTTGTTGCAAAGAATGTGTCACATCCACAACCACCGGACACTGGCAAGCTTGTTGCATGATACTGATGCCGCGGTAATCCACGATCAAATCCTGATACCCGAACGTCGTTCCCCGTTCTGTAACCATCACCCGGTCATCCCCGGATTCCCTCACCTTATCCACGGCGAATTTCATGGCCTCGGGAGAAAGGAACTGTCCTTTCTTGATATTCACCATTTTTCCCGTTTTCGCGGCAGCCACCAACAAATCGGTCTGACGACACAAGAAAGCCGGAATCTGTAACACATCCACGTATTCGGCAGCCATTTCCGCGTCTCGTTCCGTGTGAATATCCGTAACCACCGGGATGCCGAATTCGGCTTTCACCTTGGCCAATATCTTCAATGCCTTCTCGTCCCCGATCCCCGTGAAAGAATCCAGACGCGAACGGTTGGCCTTCTTAAACGACCCCTTGAACACGTACGGGATTCCCAAACGATCCGTCACCTTCTTCACGTGTTCAGCAATATTTAAAGCCATCTCCTCCCCCTCGATCACGCAAGGCCCGGCCAACAAAAAAAACATCTCCTGATTTATCAACTTATCCATGATACAACTTTAAATTTATGATTTCATTCTAAAATTTCAAATCCTATATCCTAAATTATCATCCCCTGTATTTTCTCCACCAAGCCTTCAGGCGCTCCAGAATCTTCGCTTCTTGAGCATTCGGTTGAGGCTGATAAAACTTCTTGTCCTTCAACTCTTCCGGCAAATATGGCTGGTCTACAAAATTTCCCGGATAATCATGCGGGTACTTGTAATCCTGACCGTAATTCAAATCCTTCATCAACTTGGTCGGGGCATTGCGTAAATGTAAGGGTACCGGAGAATTTCCGGTCTGTTTCACCGTAGCAATAGCCGCATCAATAGCCAGATAAGCGGAATTACTCTTCGGTGAAGTCGCCAGATAGATCACGCATTCTGACAACGGGATACGAGCTTCCGGCATACCGATTTTATGCACCACTTCAAAGCAAGTATTCGCGATCAAAATTGCATTCGGATTAGCCAACCCGATATCCTCTGCCGCAGAAATAATCAAACGACGGGCTATAAACTTCGGATCCTCTCCCCCCTGCAACATACGAGCCATCCAATAAACCGCCGCGTTCGGGTCACCTCCCCGGATGGACTTGATCATCGCGGAAACAATATCATAATGCTGTTCCCCATCCTTATCGTACATCAACGGGTTTTCATGCAGTTCCCGATGCACCGCCTCGTTATCGATCACAATATCCCCCTCGCCCAATCCATTTACCACCAACTCCAAAATATTCAACAACTTTCGGGCATCACCGCCACTATAAGAAATCATGGCCTCTTTCTCCTTCACCGTGATATTCCGCTTACTCAAGTAATAATCTTTGGTGACGGCACGATCTATCAGATCTTCAAGGTCTTTCTTTTCTTGAGATTTTAGCACATACACCTGACACCGGGATAAAAGCGGGGAAATCACCTCGAAAGAAGGATTTTCAGTCGTGGCACCGATAAGAGTCACGGTACCTTTCTCGACAGCTGCCAGCAAGGAATCCTGCTGGGCTTTCGAGAATCGATGGATTTCATCGATAAACAAGATGGGATTCGGCGTATTAAAGAATCGCTGTCCCTCGGCTTTCTGTATCACTTCTCGCACATCCTTTACCCCGGAACTCACGGCACTCAGCACGTAAAACGGACGTTTCAACTGTTCCGCGATTATCATTGCCAACGTTGTTTTCCCGACACCCGGAGGCCCCCATAAAATAAAGGAAGACACCACTCCCGAATCAATCATCTTTCGTAGCACCTTGCCTGGTCCTACCAAATGTTGTTGTCCGATATAGTCTTCTAAAGACTTCGGCCTCATGCGCTCTGCCAACGGCTTATTCTCCATGTTTCTCTTCTTTCTATCCTCACAAAGATACTCAAAATTCAATGGAGAAAAAACAAAAAAGGAGTTCATGCAAAAAGCGGGACTCACTGATCGTGCATCCCGCTTCCATATTTATTACAGTATCATTTACAGGTCCGTATTTCTTTCCGGAAGTTCGCCATTGATTGCAGCTTTTACCACGCCAATAGCCTCTTCTAAGCCCTCGACAAACTTGTCAAAGTCTTCTTTATACAAGAACACTTTATGTTTCTCGTAGCTTGGATTACCGTTATTATCAAATTTTTTCTTGCTTTCGGTGATCGTCAAATAGTAATCATTATTACGGGTCGCCTTCACATCAAAAAAATAAGTTCTTTTCCCTGCTTTCACTGCATTGGAATAGATTTCATCTCTATCATTCGTATCCATTCCGTCGTTTTGTTCGTATCCTTCCATTGTTTCTCAATTTTATTTGACTTTGCACCTCAAATGTAGAAAAAACAACGTAATAAATAGCCTTTTTTAATCTTTTTTTTTAACGATTCTTGTTTTTATACGAAAAAACCTCTCAAAACACCATATAAACACGAATTCATAGCCTCTTTCTTACCAATTTCGAATCAAAACTCCCTGTATTCTTAAAATTACAATTCATTGGGTATCTTTAAAATATCGCCATCAAGAATCCCCCTCCATTCCCTTGGGAAAACGAAGTAATATGGGTATATTTGTTTTATTAAAACAAACCATTATGATAGGAATCTACTTTATTATTATAGTCGTATTGATCGGCCTGGCTTTTATTGGCTTGGGGATCTCTACTTTTTTCAGCAAGAAAAAGAAATTCCCCGATACCCATATCGGGAAAAACAAAGCCATGAAAGAACGGGGTATCAGTTGTGCAGCCACAACAGATCGTCAAGAAAGAGAAAATTATAAACCCATTGAAATAAAGAAAACGGAATAAAAAAGGGAGGTCTTAACGCCTCCCCTTTTCATAATCATGCTTCGATTATATTATTTTTTATACATTCCCAAATCCTTCAATTCGAAATCATTGATAAATGCAGCATATCCTGCCACCTTTGCCTGACCATATTTCACGAAAATCTCGGCAGATTTAGCAAAACGATCGCAACGTTGAGAATCTAGCAACAGCAAGTAACCTAAAATAATATACCCAGCCATTTCAACCAAACGACGTGCATGGAAATCCACGTATTCCGTCTCTCCAACAGCCGTTACTTTTGTCACGGCAGCCTCGAATGCCCCGGTCATACCTTTCAATATTTCGCGAATATATTCTTGCTCCGGACAGATAGAAGCTTGCTCGTATTCTTCTCGAATTTGTTTCAAGAATTGTCCCGTGGTCACACCGCGGATGGCAGCCACGACCTGCAACTGAGAAGTCCCCTCATAAATATTAGTGATACGAGCATCACGAACCAAACGCTCAATCGGATAATCCTTCATGAATCCGGAACCTCCGTGAATCTGCAATGCATCATAAGCAATCTCGTTTGCATACTCGCTGGAGAACAATTTCAATAACGGAGTAAAAATATCAGCCAACTTCTGGTATTTCTTCATCTCCTCACGCTCCTCTTTATTTAATGTACGCTCGTTAGCGATGTGCGTGTAAGCTTTGTACATATCAACGAAACGGCTGGTCTCGTAAAGAACAGAACGAGCGGCTTGCAACTTCGCCTCCATATTGGTCAACATCTCGTACACAGCCGGGAATTCGATAATTGCTTTACCGAACTGGCGTCTTTCTTGAGCATATTTCAAACCTTCACGGTAAGCGGCTTCAGCAATACCCACAGATTGAGCACCAACACCCAAACGGGCACCGTTCATCAAAGACATCACGTACTTGATCAATCCAAGTTTACGCTCTCCCACCAATTCTGCCGGTGCATCCTTGAACACCAACTCGCAAGTCGGAGACCCCTTGATTCCCAATTTATTCTCGATACGACGAACAGTCATTCCACCGTTAGCTTTGTCATAGATAAACATGGACAAACCACGTCCGTCATGTGTACCTTCTTCAGAACGAGCAAGTACCAATGAAATGTGAGCATCTCCATTCGTGATGAAACGTTTCACTCCATTCAGATACCATTTCCCGTCTTTCTCACAATAGGTAGCTTTCAACTGTACAGACTGTAAATCCGACCCTGCATCCGGTTCGGTCAAGTCCATGGCGTAAGTATCGCCTTTAGCGGCACGAGGTAAGTATTGACGTTTTTGCTCCTCGCTAGCGAACTCGTGAATGGTTTCAGCACAATCCTGCAAGCCCCAGATGTTAGCAAAACCGCCATCACCACGGGAAACTAACTCTGCAGCCATCACGTAAGGCACCATCGGGAAATTCAACCCGTCATACTCACGCGGTAATGACATACCGTACAATCCGGCCTGAGTCAGCATATCATGATTCTGTTGAGTTCCGGCAGCATATTTTACCCGACCGTCAATTACTTCCGGTCCCTCGTGATCCACGCTCTCTGCATTTTCAGCCAGCACGTTACCACAAATATCTCCCACGATCTCCAACACTCTATCATAATTATCCATTGCATCCTCGAAATCACGCGGTGCGATTTCGCATTTCCCTGCATCCTCGAAATTGCGCTCTTTCAAAGCAACAATCTTCTGCATCAAGGGATGTCCCAAGTGGAACTTTAAATCCTCGTTATCTGTATAGAAATTTGCCATACCTTTTTTAATTTTAGATTTAGTGATTTATGATTTTAGATTTCTCCCCACAAAACCCCTCTTTCTTCGTAAATCCTCAATCGTAAATCGTAAATAATTTTACTTGCTATTCTTCTTATAATACTGAATCATCTTGGGGATAACCACGTTCAAGTCACCCGTGATCACGTAATCGGCAAATTTATTAATCGGAGCGTTTGCGTCCGTGTTAATAGCAATCACCATAGAAGACTCTTCCATTCCGGCCGTATGCTGAATCTGTCCGGAAATACCGCAAGCGATATATAATTTAGGACGAACCGTTGTTCCTGTCTGTCCGATCTGGCGTTCATGTTCACAGAACCCGGCATCAACAGCAGCACGAGAAGCACCGACTTCCCCTCCTAACACGGCAGCTAGTTCGTATAACAGATTAAAGTTCTCTTTTGAACCGACACCATATCCACCGGCAACAATGATCGGGGCAGCCTTGATATTCACTTTGGATTTCTCCATGTGACGCTCGATCACTTTCACCACCAAGTCGGTATCATCCAGATATTCGTCCACGTTCAATTTCTTCACTTCTCCCTGGTGTTGAAGATTGAAGATCTCTTTCTTCATCACACCTTCACGAACCGTCGCCATCTGCGGACGACATTCCGGGTTTACGATCGTGGCCACGATATTTCCTCCAAAGGCCGGACGAATCTGGTATAACAAATTCTCGTATTTTTTCCCGCTCTTGGCGTCGGTATATTCACCGATTTCAAGACTCGTACAGTCTGCCGTCAATCCGCTATGCAATGCAGAAGACACGCGAGGACCCAAATCACGTCCCACGCTGGTTGCTCCCATTAAAGCCACCTGTGGTTTCTCCGCGTCAAACAAACGTACCAACATCTTCGTGTGGGGTAACGTCGTGTAAGGAGCCAAGCGAGCATCGTCACCCACCCAAAGCACGTCCACACCATAAGGGAATACTTGTTTTTCAATACCTTTCAAGCCTTCGCCCAGAGCGATAGCCTCCAACTTCACGCCAAGTTTTGTAGCAAGGGCACGTCCTTTGGTTAATAATTCAAGACTCACGTCTGCAACCGTACCCTCTTCTATTTCGCAATATACAAATACACTGTTCATTCTGTAATTCTTTTATAATTTATGATTTATGATTTCATGATTTACGATTAGGTTCATCTAATCTAAAATCGTAAATCTAAAATCGTAAATTATCCAATTGTATGGTTAGTTATCAACTCTTTCATCATGGCATCCAACTCTGCATCCGTACCGGAAAGTACTTTAGCCTCTTTAGCTTGGAACACCACATTCTCGATATTCTTTACCTTGGTCGGCGATCCGCTCAAACCGAGATCCTCCGGGTTACTCTGAATATCGTTCACGCTCCATTCCGTCAATTTCAAATACGGACGTTCGTTCACCAATGCGAAATAATCCTCGTTAGCATCCTGCGCCTCTTGAGTACCTTTTGCATTTTTATATTTCATCACGAAACGGGCGTTTCTCGGACGACAAGGTGCAGCAGAACCGTTCACGGTCACCACGCAAGGCATCGGACAAGTAACCACTTCAATACCTCTTTCCAAACGACGTTTGATCGTCACGATCTTCCCGTCACAGCCTTGAATTTCTTCAGCATAAGTAACCTGCGGCAAAGCCAATTTCTCAGCCACCTGCGGACCTACCTGAGCAGTATCCCCGTCAATAGCCTGACGACCGCAAACAATCAAATCATATTCCAAATTACGTAACGCACAAGACAAAGCGTAAGAAGTTGCCAACGTATCCGAACCGGCAAAAGCACGATCAGACAATAAATAACCTCCATCTGCCCCACGGTACATAGCCTCGCGAATGATCTCGGCAGCACGGCCGGGGCCCATCGTCAATACATGAACGGTCGTCCCTTCAATTGTATCTTTTAATCTTAAAGCTTGCTCTAAAGCATTTAAATCCTCAGGATTGAAGATGGCAGGTAAAGCTGCCCTGTTTACAGTTCCGTCCGCTTTCATTGCATCTTTCCCCACGTTTCTCGTATCGGGAACCTGCTTAGCAAGAACAACAATTTTTAGTCCTTTCATATTAATATCCAATTTTATGTTCCAAGTGACATGAAATACTCCTTTGATTTACAACCAGAGACATGAACTCTCGTTACAGAATACTCCATATACCAAATATTTTCAACACTAATAAAATTTTAAGCGTGTAAAGATACTATTTTCCACTTAGAAATACAAAACAATCTCAGCAATCCTCTCTACTTTACCTTTACCCATTTCACGGCATCGGCAACAATACATGGGATGTACTCCTTAGAATCCCCGTGTCCCTTCCCTATAAGAAAAGAAGCCCCTCGATCATCCAAGACGACACGACATTCTCCCACCGGCAAAGTAAACATACCTAAAAAAATCCAGCCAGTATCGTCTTTTTCAAATTTTAAAACAACTTCCTCCTCCCCTTCCGGAGTATAAACTGTATAATAATTTTTCAACTCCGGACACTCCTTCCCGTCCGAAGGAGTACTGCCACTATAGGTTCTATAGACAAAAATCTCATATTTACTTGTTTCAGGAATATCTGCCACCCATTCCGCCTTACATCTACCTGTTCCGGCTCTCTTGACAAAAACACTAAGAACACTTTCCCCGTAAAACCAATCAAATCCGTTTGACAGGATAGGCTTTCCCCACGTGTTGACTTTAGGATTCAGGGCATTCGTGTATATGTCCTCGTTCTCTTTTGTGAACAGATCAGCCAATCGCTTTCGATCACCGATCGAATCAATCAAGTGGAAATCTTTATCTTCATTATCAACAACAATCTCTCCCGGAGGATAAAACTGCTCCCTCTCAAGTAACGTCACTCCTTCATCCGGGATCACATCATACTTTAAAACCTGTTCTCCATCAAGAGAATACGTTTTAGGCATATTCCCTGAAAAATTAGTAGTCAACTTCAAACCGTATCTCCCGTCTTCATGCACAACTATCCGTTTGCATTCCCCAGCTTTAATCAAGTAACTACGCCTATCTTCAATCTTATCCCTCCCGCTTTCTGTTGTCCCCATAGTGATAATCGATATTACCCCGTCCGTTTCACTAAAATTACCCACTTTGAAGTCCAAAACCTGCAACTCTTCCGTCTTTTTAATGGACAAATCTTTTATCCGCAACCACGGAATCGCACGGCTCGCGTACCACTCATCCAGAGTTTCTCGAATATTCTGCCCGAAACACCGTTCAAAATCGTCAATAAACATTTCAAAATCAACTTCATGAAAATGAGCTCTTGCACTAAATTCCTGCATAAATTGCTTCAAGGAATCCCTAGTCGTTATTGACGTCAAGTATCCTAGCAACTGAGAAACTTTTAAAGAAATCGCCAAACTTTGTTCCGAACCATATTCTTCCGCCATACATCCTTCCAATCCCTTTTCTACAACATGGTTCAATACTCTTGGACGTATTGTCCGATACAACATTTTTTCGTCCAACAACTCATTGTATATTAAATTTATTCCCCGGTATCTCTCGGAAGTCACACCACGAGTAAATTCCGTAAAAATACGGTCTATATTCATCCTACTTAAATTATAAGGCAGATTTTCGTAAAGCATCCCTTCCTGCACACCACCTTCCCCGGCAATTGCATCTGGTTTATAATGATCCGTTGTCGCAAACCGTTCCTCGAAAAACACAATTTCAGGCTGCACGTTATCCCCCGACAAAAAACCTCGTAAAAAGGAAGGAGGGGTCTCTATCATCTTAAAAAACTTAAAAGGATAAGGCTCCGCTTGATTCTCCTCTATCATCCCCTTACACATGTTAAATATTTTTGCCAACCTTTTCTCTCGCCCCGGCATCTCCTCTTTCAATACATCCCACTTGTCAAAATGCTTCATGTAGAAATCATTGCCCGGACCCGTATAAAACTCCACCGTCAAGGAATCGACTGTCACCGTCCGCTTCTGGAATTCTCCTATACAAAGACTCAATCCGGTCAGTTTTTGCACATTTTCAAATACAACATTACCCCCATTCATCTGCTGTTCACCTTGTGACACAACGGTCATATTCTCCCCCGGGTTCTCAACCCGAAGCACATAACTCGTGAAATTCAACTCCTTACCTGCTGCTCCCCCGGGCAACACCGCCATCGGGTACCACATCACTTCTGGCAAGAGCAACGTATAACCTCGCGACACGAAAGCCGCACGTTTTCCGTAATTTTCGATGCAGCATATTTACATCGCTGATTATCAGTGACTATTCATTTTAATCGGTACAACCTCTGTTTTGACAAATACACAGAATGTGGGGACAAATGCAAATCGTTGTATTTCATAGCTTTGCATATATATGTTGTACCGCTTTCTTTTAGCCTTTTTGCGAATGTCCGCTATCAGATACAAGGTGTTGAATGATAGGGCATTTCCGCAGATATGTTACAGAACACTTGTTGAATACAAAGGTAGTGGTTTTCTTGGAATTTCTGTGGTTTGCGGTGTGTTTTTTATTTTCCAGAAGGTGTTGGATGATAGGAAATCGGTCATAAAACCTGAAAACTTTTGTAGGTTTACGTTTGATTCGCTTGAAAAAGTGTAGAGCAATGGGTGATATACGTTGGAAAAAGTGTAATAAGGTTGAATTATTCCCGCTTAAAAAATGTATGTGCGTAATACAGTACCTCTAAAAGATACAAACAAATTATACCCATACTGGTATATTGTTGATGTTTTGTCTTAATTTTGCATCCGAAAGGGTTAACATTAAAAGTATTATGCTATGGATATATTAAGTCTCACCAAAGTAACATCATTGTTCATCCTAACTTTAATAGAAAGAGACGATGGACAAAAGAAACAAATTGTGGAGACACCAACAAATGGCTCGTGTGTTTAAGGCTCGTATGATTCTGTATGCCGCTTATGGTCATTGCATCATTCGTGAGGATGGAAGCTATTATGAACATCCTCATTGGTTTGAGTTGGCAAAAGACAAATGGGCACAAGTTTACAAAACTACAGGAACTCCCTGTAGTTGCTGGATGTGTAGAGGATTTGAATATGACCGCAAGGAGTATAAGAAAGAAACTTTGCGTATTATTCGGGAATCAATGGAGTAGTTTAAAGGAACAGGATAGGAACTAAATCTGTGCCATTATGCGCACAGGTTCAGTTCCTTACTTTTTGTGTAGGGCAAGACTTTATCAAAGATTAAAAAACACTACCGATATTCAGAATAAATATCTTGTAATGTATCATAAAATCCCCAGCCACAATCCGATACGCTATCAATAAGCTTTTCAATCCGTTCGTAATAACAGGCTAACAATCCGTTGAGAAAGATAAAGCGCATAGCCTTGTCGAAATTTCCCTCCAGTGTTGTATAGAACTGTTCCCACATATCGCCAAATTCAAGTGTGTATTCGCATCCTTGTTCGATATAGAACAACATTAAATCGGCAACAGTGGTCGGCTCCGGTTTAAGCTTTTGAAAATCGGAAATGACTTTTCGACATTTGGCAAATGACGGCTTTTCGGAAAATCCACGGGTTGGGAAAAACTCGTTTCGGATAGCTTTCTTGCTCTTTTCTAATTCAGCGTTGCAATCCGGGGCAAGATAAAACTCCAGATAATCTTTTGCCTCTTTACGTGCATCGTATAGTTCAAGAACAATATCGGTTATCTGTTCTTTTGTAAGTGACAACAAGTGTTTTTTTAGCTTTGCTTTTGGCATAGATTGATTTTCAGTTGATTGTGTATTTTACATTCCTGCTAATTTCCAAACAATCCTTTTTCTTCCATATATGCTTCCAATTGATATGTTATTAATCCAGCTGTTTTCTATAAACTGAATCCAATGTGTTTCCATCTTTGTCTTTCCATATCAACCAGCCATTATTACTGCTACCAATACAGAAATCTGCGGCAGTACTGGGACTTGAAAAAGTTTTATCTGACGTCAATACCAATATTCCGTTCTCAGTAGAAGTGTAATCTTGAAGCATCTTTTCTCGTTTTTCTTTCCAGTTGAAAGACGGAACCATTGTTTTGGCAACAGTACTTCCTTTTAGGACTGTAAAGCCATCTGAACTGTAGAAACCCTTTGCATTGCACCCTCTACCTTTGGTGTAGAATAGATGTTCTTCTTTGGGTTGTGATACATCAAAAATATTGCAACCGATAAATGATGCCAGAAACTTCACATCTTCGAAAAATTCATCCATTGAGTCCTGTTGATGCTCTGGTAGATTCGGTGCTTTAGGGATTTGTTTATTATCGCTTAAAACAAAAGCGTTTGCTTTCTTGGCTTCGGCTATCGCTTTATGTTCTAGGTATTGCACATCAACTTTGGTCATATCGGCATCTTTCGATACGAATATGAGTGCTTTTTGCCAAAACGCTTTTTTGCTGTCGTGCTCTTTTACACGTTCTTTGAAATTTTCCGTTTCACCTATATATGCCTGCGGTTTTGTTGATTCATCTTCCCCCAGTAATATATAGAATGCAGGTTTTTGTAACTTCTCTTGTGTATTCAAATAGGAGAGATTAGAACGTGGTACGACAAACATTTGGCAAATTTTGTTGCTAATGAATGCGTATTGAGTTCCTTTAGGATCTCCGTCAATTAAATATGTTGTTACAGTCTTTCCCATAAATATGTCTAAATTCAATTACTTTGAGGTATAACTCATTTAAGAACTGACTTTTCTTAATGCAAA
>ENA-USUG01003918-USUG01003918.1-human-gut-metagenome-genome-assembly--contig:-NODE-3918-length-19293-cov-6.703424_pt1 | contig 19293 bp, 17 predicted proteins | sample MGYA00250059_ERZ773394 | MGnify/ENA primary metagenome ERZ773394 (study PRJEB29103, sample SAMN06111957) | human gut metagenome | biome: human gut; feature: ankylosing spondylitis patient; material... | reverse complement strand
GGGTGGGTGTGTGCTGGGATAGAAAGGCGAAAAGTCAAGAGAGAAGTATGTGAATTTTCCAGATTTTTTCTATAAGGGGAAAAACAAAGTGTTCCGACCATTATTTGAAGAAAAGGACTGCACAAACGGAAAGATAAAAATCCGTTATCCACATAATGGCAAAACCATTTCCCAGACGATACAGGTTTTATCTGTGAAGGATAATTTCAGCAGTGGAAGAACGAATTACGGAACCAATCTTCTGTATCAGGAAGAACCTGTGTCAGAAATTAAGCTGGAGTTTCGCTCTCCGGGAAAATATAAAGTGAAAGATATTCAGATTTTTTCCCAGACAATGGACGGGATTTCGGAGTTTTCTGAGAAACGCAGGGAGGAAGCACCGCAGGATCTGAAGATTGACGGCGGACATATCAGCTGCAGTGTTGATTTCAGCAGAGAAAGGGAGCTGGTATTTTCCATTCCATACAGCACAGGATGGAGCCTGACTGTAGATGGTGTGAAACAGGATACCAATAAAGCAAACAGGATGTTTCTGGGAGCGAAGATATCGGAAGGTTCTCACCAGATTGAATTGCATTATACAACACCGGGACTCCCGGAAGGTGTTACGATATCTCTGGTGGGTTTGTTCTGTCTTGGAATTTTGTGGAAAAGAGAACTGCGGAAGAAAAGATATGATCTACAGTAAAAAGATAGTTACTGTTCAAAAAGATAATCAGGAATTAAAGAATATGCTATAAAGATATTGACATTATCTGACAATGATAGTATCATAAAAACACAAAGTAATTGTAAAAACTTTGTAACTATTTCGAAATGGGTAAAGAAATAGAAAACAGAATAAGGAAGGGGTGATACCGGGAAGACTGTTATATCTGTAAAAGGTATAATGGTCTTTTTATGTTATTTTTTTATGGCAGAGGAATTACTCCGTAATGTTTCTATGAGAATATAAAAATTGGTATGATAATAGCATTTTTTGCAATATCAAGCGCATTTTAATACCTGTACATGACAAAAAACATAACATATAATAGCATTATAAGTGAGCAGAAAAAAACTGGCGGACAGCGGGCAGAGTGGATATGCCTTTTGAGTCCGGCATTACATAAAAATCTGAAACAGGAGAGGGATGCGGTTATGGCAAATACAATTATCATGAGTAAATATCAGGGACTTGGAAATGATTATCTAATTCTGGACCCGAAGAAGAATCAGGTGCAGCTTCAGGGCAAGAAGATCGCCCTTCTCTGCCAGAGAGGATTGGGTCTGGGCGCAGACGGTGTGCTGTATGGTCCGGTGGAAATTGACGGAAAACTGGGTGTGCGTATTTTTAATGCAGATGGAAGTGAATCTGCCATCAGTGGAAACGGTGTGCGTATTTTTGCCAAATATCTGATGGACCAGGGATATGTTACAGAGAAGAAATTTGACATTGAAACCATGTCCGGCACCATTCAGGTAGAGTGCCTGAACAGTCGTGCCACAGAGTTTAAGGTAAATATGGGAAAACCTTCTTTTATCTCCAGTGATATTCCGGTGTCCGGTGAGGTCCGTGAAGTCATTAAAGAAGGCTTCGTATTCCATGGAAAAGAATACAAGGCTACCTGCCTGACAGTGGGAAATCCACACTGCATCATTTTTACAGATAACGTAAGTGCAGAAGCAGTAAAGAATCTGGGACCTTATGTGGAAAACGCAGATGAATTTCCGGAGAGAATGAACCTGCAGATCTGCCGTCAGATTGACACGGGAAATCTGGATATCGAAATCTGGGAAAGAGGTTCCGGTTATACCAAGGCATCCGGAACCGGAAGCTGTGCAGCAGCGGCGGCAGCCTACAGACTGGGACTGGTAGAATCACGTATCAATGTGAACCAGCCGGGTGGAATGATTCAGATCGATATTGAAGAAGACGGAACTATCTATATGACAGGAACCGTTGGTTATATTGCAGATATGAGTATTGCGGAGAGCTTCTTCTCATAAAAATAATACCCACAGCCGGAAGCAAAATTTGGCTGTGGGTAATTCTTTGTTTGTAATTTCTACATGGATATGCTATTATTTTAACTGCGAAACAGTGTTCCGCAGGGGAAAAACCGGCAGGACACTTTTATCCGTATTATAAAATAAGAAAGTGGGTGAAGCTGTGGTTGAATTAGACCAGTTCAAGAGCATTCTTGCAACTTATACAGAACCATTAGTGGAAGTGAGGGATTCACTTTGACCTCGCTAACAAAGAGCAGAAGGTCGAGGAATTAGAGCGCGAAATGGAAGCGCCTGATTTCTGGGATGACGCAGAAGTTTCCCAGAAAAAAATGAAAGAATTAAAAGACATGAAAGATGACATGGAGACCTATCAGAATCTGATCACGCAGATGGAAGATATGGAAACCATGATTGAGATGGGATATGAGGAGAACGATCCGGCACTGATCCCTGAGATTCAGGAGATGCTGGATGAGTTCCAGAGAGATTTTGACAATATCCGTATCAAGACACTTCTTTCCGGAGAATATGACAGTGAGAATGCCATCATCAAGCTGAATGCAGGTGCGGGCGGAACTGAAGCCTGTGACTGGTGCGGTATGCTTTACCGTATGTACAGCCGCTGGGTAGATAAGAAAGGATTCACTCTGGAAGTGCTGGATTATCTGGACGGTGATGAAGCAGGAATCAAATCTGTTACTTTCCAGGTAAACGGAACCAACGCTTACGGATACCTGAAATCTGAAAAGGGAGTTCACCGTCTGGTGCGTATCTCTCCTTTCAATGCAGCAGGCAAACGCCAGACTTCTTTCGTATCCTGTGATGTTATGCCGGATATCAAGAAGGATCTGGATGTGGAGATCAATGACGATGATATCCGTATTGATACCTACCGAAGCAGTGGTGCCGGCGGACAGCATATCAACAAGACATCATCTGCCATCCGTATCACACATTTCCCGACAGGAATCGTGGTACAGTGTCAGAATGAACGTTCTCAGCATATGAATAAAGATAAAGCCATGCAGATGCTGAAGGCAAAGCTGTATCTTCTCAAACAGCAGGAAGCAGAAGAAAAACTTTCCGGTATCCGTGGTGAAGTAACTGATATTGGATGGGGAAATCAGATCCGTTCCTATGTCATGCAGCCATACACTATGGTCAAAGATCACCGTACAAGTGAAGAGACCGGAAACGTGGATGCAGTGCTGGACGGCGGAATTGACATTTTTATCAATGCTTACCTGAAATGGATCGCACTGAAGAAATAAAAAGAATAAAAGGCTGTCAAAATACTGGCAGTCTTTTTCTTGCGTATTTTCATCTGATGTGATAAGATATCCATTATATGAAAACAAATGTCTTTAAGAAACGGACAGGTAAATTGATATGCAGAAACCAGTATCAGAAAAAAAGAAATATTTTGTAGTAAGGGAACGGGCAGTTCCGGAAGTTCTGCTGAAGGTTGTGGAAGCCAAGAAGCTTCTGGACTCCGGCAAGGTGGATACCGTGCAGGATGCGGCAGAGCGGACAGGAATCAGCAGGAGTTCTTTCTACAAATACAAAGATGATATTTTTCCATTTCATGAAGAAACCAGGGGAAAGACAATCACCTTTATCATCCAGATGGATGACGAACCGGGGCTTTTGTCGGTTGTCCTGCAGACGATTGCACGGTTTCATGGAAACATTCTTACCATTCACCAGAGTATTCCCATCAATGGGGTTGCCACATTGACGCTGAGTGTGGACATTCTTCCGGGAGAGGGAGATGCAGAAGGAATGGTGGAGACGATTGAACAGAGTGAAGGGATTCATTATCTGAAAATACTAGGCAGGGAGTAAAAGAAAATGATCAATGTAGCAATTTTAGGATATGGCACAGTTGGAAGCGGTGTATTTGAAGTGTTAAACACAAATAAAGAAAGCATTGCAAGACGTGCCGGACAGGAACTCAATGTAAAATATGTTCTGGACCTTCGTGAGTTTCCGGGACAGCCTGTAGAGAAAGTTCTGGTTCATGATTATGAGCAGATCGTAAATGACCCGGAAGTCGATATCGTAGTGGAAGTAATGGGCGGTGTGGAACCGGCTTTTACATTCGTAAAGAAAGCACTTCTGGCAGGAAAAAATGTATGCACTTCCAATAAAGCACTGGTTGCCAAACATGGCCGTGAGCTGATGGATATTGCAAAGGAAAAGAGAGTTAACTTCTTATTTGAAGCAAGCTGCGGTGGCGGAATCCCGATCATCCGTGTGATCAACTCTTCCCTTACAGGAGATGAAATCGACGAAGTGACAGGTATTCTTAACGGAACAACCAACTACATGCTTTATAAGATGAACACAGAAGGCTGTGAGTTTGATACCGTATTAAAAGAAGCACAGCAGAAGGGATATGCAGAAGCAGATCCTACTGCAGATGTGGAAGGTTATGATGCCTGCCGTAAAATTGCGATCCTTTCCTCCCTTGCTTATGAGAGATATTTTGATTTCGAAGATATTTATACAGAGGGAATCACAAAGATCACACCGGAAGATATGGAATATGCCGCAAAACTTGGCAGAACCATCAAACTTCTTGGAACCAGCCGCAGACTGGCAGACGGAAGCTGCTATGCAATGGTTGCACCGTTTATGATCGGACAGGACAGCCCTCTTTACAGTGTCAATGATGTATTCAATGCAGTTTTTGTACACGGAAATATGCTGGGAGATGCCATGTTCTATGGAAGCGGCGCAGGCAAACTTCCGACTGCAAGTGCAGTAGTCGGTGATATCGTGGATGCAGCCAAACATCTTCATACCAACATTGTCACAAACTGGAACAGCACTCCGGCGGTTCTGAAACCACTGGATGAAGTGACAGGAAGATTCTTTGTACGAATCAGGAAAGATGCAGCAGAGGAAGCGAAGAAAGTATTCGGCCAGATCGAAGTTCTCAGCCTGGATCAGCTTCCGGAAGAATGCGCATTTATCACTGCTGAGATGACACAGGGTGAATTTAAGGAGAAACTGGCTCAGATCGAGAGTCAGGTACTTGCAAAAATCCGCGTAAAAGATTGATAAACCAACGGATTTCGTGTATCATAGATACTTACTTGGAAACAGGAAAGGGAAGATGAAAATTTTCTCTTTCCTGTAAACTTATTATGGAGGAAACAAAAAACAATGTTAATTGTCAAGAAATTTGGCGGTACATCGGTGGCAAATAAAGAACGTATCTTCAATGTTGCCAACCGCTGCATCGAGGAGTACAGAAAGGGAAATGACGTGGTAGTCGTTCTGTCTGCAATGGGAAAATATACAGACGAACTGATCACCATGGCAAAAGATATCAATGAGAAACCTCCGAAAAGAGAGATGGATATGCTCTTTACCATCGGAGAACAGATGTCTGTGGCACTGATGGCGATGGCGATGGATGAGCTGGGAGTTCCGGCGGTTTCCCTGAATGCGTTTCAGGTTGCCATGCATACAACCAGCAGTCATGGAAATGCACGTTTAAAGAGAATTGATACCGAACGTATCAGACGGGAACTGGACAATAAGAAGATCGTAGTAGTTACCGGATTCCAGGGCGTAGATAAGTATGATGATTATACAACCCTGGGAAGAGGCGGTTCTGATACGACAGCCGTTGCCCTTGCAGCAGCCCTTCACGCAGATGCCTGTGAAATCTACACAGATGTAGACGGTGTTTACACCGCAGACCCGCGTAAAGTTCCGACTGCAAGAAAGCTCAAAGAGATCACATATGATGAAATGCTGGATCTTGCTACTCTGGGAGCCGGTGTGCTCCATAACCGTTCTGTGGAGATGGCAAAGAAATATGGTGTGCCGCTTGTGGTACGCTCCAGTCTGAATAACAGCGAAGGAACCGTGGTAAAGGAGGAAGTTACAGTGGAGAGAATGTTGATCAGCGGTGTTGCTCTGGATACAGATGCAGTGAGAATCGCAGTAATTGGATTAAATGATACCCCAGGAGTGGCATTTAAGTTATTTGATACCCTTGCAAAGAAAAATATTAATGTGGATGTAATCCTTCAGTCTATCGGACGTGCAGGAAAGAAAGATATTTCCTTTACAGTAGACGGCAATGACCTGGATGACGCAGTGGCAACTCTGGAAGCAAACCAGGCAAGACTTGGATATGCAGAACTGCATTCCGAGAGAAATATTGCCAAGCTTTCCATTGTAGGAGCCGGCATGATGAGCAATCCGGGTGTGGCAGCGAAAATGTTTGAGAGCCTTTACAATGAAGGCGTAAATATCAACATGATCTCTACTTCCGAGATCCGTGTGACAGTTCTGATCAATGAAAAGGACGGAGTACGTGCGATGAATGCCGTACATGATGCTTTTAATCTGGCAGACTGATTATTTTTAGGAGAATTTGATGACACCAAGACGTGAACTGAAAAAATATGCAAAAGAAGCAATGTCAGGGAAATATGGTACGATCATTCTGGGATTTGTGGCAGTGCAGGCTCTTGCCGTAATCAGCAGTATGGTATCTTCGTCCTTATTTCCAGGAACAGAAAAACTTGACATTGTGCTGGGATATGCGTTTTCCTTTATTCTGACCCTGCTGGTCAATGTGGTTGCAGCAGGACTGAATTATATGTATCTGAATATTGCCAGAGGGAAGGCATATTCGCTCAATGACCTGATTTATTTTTATAAACATCATCCGGATAGAGTGATTGTTGCGACGTTTTTCCTGGCAGTGTTAAATGTGCTTACCATGCTGCCGTACACGATTTACGGAAATACAGCGGAGATTGGAAATTCCATAGAATCTCAGATCACCTGGCTGTACAAAAGCCTGATCCTGATGCTTGTGGGAATGATCGTTTTTCAGATTCTGTCCATTCCGCTGGAAATGACGTATTATATACTGGCAGATCAGCCGGATATCAAAGGAACAGAGGCTCTGAAAGAAAGCATCGAGATGATGCATGGAAACTGGGGAAGATACCTGATGCTGAAGATCAGCTTCCTTCCTCTGATGTTTCTTTCTGTCTTTACGTTCTATATTGCGCTGTTGTGGATTCTGCCGTATCTGACTATGACGGAAACCATGTTTTACCGTGACCTGACCGGAGAACTTACCGCACAGAAAGAACAGGAAGAACGTGAGGCGAAGGAATTTGTAAATCCAATGTTCGGCGGAACTCCGGAAACAGATGACCGGATGGAGGCTCAGAGCAGTACTTACAACCAGGAAAGCAGACATCAGTTCCGGAACGCTGAAGATATTGATTCTACAGCAGCTGCATATGCACAGGAAAATCATGAAACCGGCTGGAAGGAAGAAATGAAGGAAAGCAGTGAGAATCAGAATACTGCTGCAAATGAAAAAAACGCTACTTCATATGAGACTGACAGGGAGAAGTCATCTACGCAGACCGATGCCGTCCAGGAGGAAGAGGACAACGAGCCGAAACCGTGGGATGAATATTTCAACAGTCTCAAATAAAAAACTGCTGAACCGCTGCCAGAACACACGGAAATTCAGATAAAACAATAAAAAATAAGAAACAATATTACAAACAATATAAAACAAGACGAACAAAAGAAAACAAAAAAACCAACTGGAAATACCCGGATGATGCTGGAAACAAAAGTATCATTTGGGTATTTTTTCTTGTTTTGAATTGCTTATTTAGTAGAAAATCATGGAAATTGTGCAAAATGACGAAACTTTATAAAGAACATACAAAAATATAATGGTAGATTTTGATAAAGAAAAATAATAAAAATCGAACAAATCAATACAAAACAATTGACAACAAGACGCATATCTGATATACTTCATACAACTAAAGTAAAGCAGTAAATAAACCGGAGATCCTGCAGGGCAGTGATACGGTTGAAAATGGACAGTGAAATCAGATATCTGACTGAGCTGTACCGGCAATTTACACAGGTTCACAGAAGTGAAAGGAGAAAAAGTAATATGAAGAAAAGAATGGCAGCACTTATGCTCACAATGGCTATGGCAGCAGCACCTGTAAGTGCATACGCAGCAGACGCATCCCAGACACTCAGCGTAGCAGTAACAGCAGAGGTAAAAACTCTGGTACAGTGGGCTGCATCTGAAGAGCAGGCATCCCTCGTAAACAACCAGGCGCAGGAAGGTCTTTTCCGTATGGATGAGAACAATCAGCCACAGCCTGCACTCTGCGACACATATGATGTCAGCGATGATAAGCTTACTTACACCTTCCATTTAAGAGACGGTATCCAGTGGAGCAACGGAGATGCAGTAAAAGCATCAGACTTCGTATTCTCATGGCTGAAACAGATGAGCGCAGAAGCTACAAATGGCTACAGCTTCATCATGAACGACTATATCGTAAACGGTCAGGAATACAGCGAAGGAACTGTAGAAGCTGACGAAGTTGGTGTAAAAGCAGTAGATGATCAGACTCTTGAAGTACAGCTTAAGAGCCCGACACCTTATTTCACAAACCTGTGTACAATGGCAATGTTCTTCCCTGTAAACGAAGAATTCTACAACAGCGTAGGCGATCAGTATGGCCTGACACCGGATAACATGGTATACTGCGGACCGTATGTGATCACAGAATATGATCCGGCAGTAGGTGTTACTTTTGCAAAGAATGACAACTACTGGGATAAAGACAACGTACAGATCGAGAATGCAAAAGTACGTGTTATGAAAGATGCTTCCGCAGCATACAACGCATACCAGTCAGGAGAACTTTCCCAGGTAGAACTTGACTCTACAAACGTAGCAGCAAACAAAGACAACCCGGAATTTTCTCAGACTGTTGACTTCCGTACAACATACCTTCAGTTCAACCTGACAGACGATGTGGTTGGAAACGTAAATATGCGTCAGGCAATCTCCCACGCAATCGACAGAAACGCTCTGACAGAGTTCATCCTTGCTGACGGTTCTGTACCAGGAAACGGACTGGTAGCTGACGGCATGAGCGGTGACGGAGAAAAAACATTCCGTGAACTCAACGGCGATGTAGCTGTATATGACGTAGACGAAGCTAAGAAATATTATGATGAAGCATTAAAAGAACTTGGCGAAGTAAAATCTCTGACTGTTCTGGTTGGTGACGACAGTGTATCCAAATCCGTAGCAACCTTCCTTCAGAGTGAACTGAGCAAAAACCTTGGCCTGACAGTAGAGATCGATACAAAGACCATGCAGGGCCGTGGCGAGCAGATGGATGCAAACAACTATCAGATGGGTGTTACTGCATGGGGCGCAGACTATGACGATGCCATGACATACCTTGACCTGTGGACAAACGGAACACCATACCGTGGAAACTATGTAGACGAAGAATACAATTCTCTGATCGCAGATGCAAAGACACAGACAGATGACGCAACACGTCTGGATGACATGCTCAAAGCTGAGAAGAAACTTGTAGCAGAAGATGCAGTTGTTTCTCCAATCTACCACAAAGGATCTGCAACATTAACAAAATCCAACGTTAAGAACCTGATCACACATCCGATCGGAGTTCCGATGGAATTTAAATACGCTTATTTTGAATAATAACTGTAAAGGTACTGAGCAGTTACGATAATAAAATCAGCGAACAGTGCAGCCTGTCAGGCGAATGAAATTTTTGCCTGATAAGCTGTAAGAGGGCAGGCGGCGGAAAAAATGGCTGCCTGCCTTTTAAATAGGAAGCAGTTTCGTTCCATGAGAACCACTGCAAAAATCGAACGACTTGAAATAAGAAAGGAAGACAAAAGCATGGTAAAATATGTATTTAAACGTCTGGGTTATATCCTTGTAACCCTCTGGATCATTATCACCTGTACATTTTTCCTGATGAAAAATCTTCCTGGAACACCTTTTGATGCAGAACGTTTCAGTATCATGACTCCTGCACAGCAGGAAAAAGTGCTGGAAATGTACGGATTAAATGATCCGGTACCGGTTCAGTATGTAAAATACATAGGAAACATGCTTCATGGGGATCTGGGAACTTCATTCACATATGTAAATCAGGATGTTGCAAAAGTAATCGGAAGCCGTCTCGGACCGTCAGCACTGATCGGTCTTCAGGCAGTTCTCATCGGTCTGGCCCTCGGTCTGATCCTCGGAGTGCTTGCCGCATGGAAACATAACAGCGGAATCGACTACTTTACCATGATCCTGGCGGTCCTTGGAGTCTCGGTCCCGAACTTCGTAGCGGCAGCCCTTCTTCAGTATTTCATCGGTCTGAAATGGGGAGTCCTGCCGATCGCATTCTGGACAAGCTGGTCATGTTCCATCCTGCCATCCATTGCCCTGTCATTCTCGGCAACTGCGCAGGTGGCTCGTTTCATGCGTACAGAGATGCTGGACGTTCTGGATCAGGATTACATCGTAACTGCACGCGCCAAAGGTATCAGTCAGGCAAAAGTCCTGATGAAACATGCAGTAAAGAACTCCATCATCCCGGTTGTCACAGTACTTGGTCCGATCGTGGTTAACTTACTGACCGGTTCTCTGGCAGTAGAGAACATTTTCAGTATCCCTGGAATCGGAAGTCTTTTCGTAGACTGTATCAAAGCAAATGACTACCCGGTTATCATGGGGATCACTGTTTTCTATGCAGCATTCTATATGCTGATCGTGTTACTGGTTGACGTTGTATACTCTCTGATCGATCCACGTATCCGTCTGGCGAGAGGAAAGGAGAACTAAAGCATGAATAACGAAATGATCAAGGACTCCATGTTCGTAAAAGCAGAGGTTGCGGCAGACGAGAAAGAGCATATCGCAGCACCGGCCTCCAGCATGATCGCAGATGCATGGGCAAGACTTCGAAAGAATAAAGCGGCAGTTGTATCCCTGGGGATTCTGATCGTCATTATTTTACTGGCGATCTTTGCACCGGTTTTTTCCAAATATGATTTTGCATTTACAGATTACAGCAATGTATATTCCACACCGACCAAAGAGCATATCTTCGGATGTGACCAGTTTGGACGAGACTTATGGACCCGTGTATGGATGGGAACCCGAATTTCCCTGATGATCGCACTGGTAGCAGCAGTGCTTGACCTCGTAGTAGGTGTCCTTTACGGTGCGGTTTCCGCATTACTTGGCGGAAGAGTCGATGCTCTTATGCAGCGTATCATCGAGATTCTGGTTGGTATTCCAAGTCTGATCATCGTAATCCTGTTCCTGATGGCGTTCCCGGCAGGTGTAGGAACGATCATCGCAGCACTTTCCATTACAGGATGGGTAAACATGGCACGTCTGGTACGTGCTGAGATCCTGAAACTGAAAAATCAGGAATTTGTCATGGCTTCCCATGTTCTCGGAAGCAATAACTTCTATATTATTATGAAAGACCTGATCCCGAATACTGTAGGTATCATCGTAATTCAGGTTATGTTCACAATTCCAAGTGCAATCTTTACAGAGGCATTCTTAAGCTTCATCGGTATCGGTCTTGCAGAACCGCAGGCTTCTCTGGGTGTATTGATCAACGGTGGATATCAGGTTCTTCAGAACTATCCGCACGTACTGATCTGCCCGGCAATCGTAATCGTACTGATCATGGTATGCTTCAGTATCCTGGGCGACGGCTTAAGAGACGCACTGGACCCGCAGATGAGAAAGTAGGTAGAAACATGGGAAAAATACTGGAAGTCAGTAATCTGACAATACATATCAAAACACACAAAGGCATCGTACAGGCGGTCCGTGACGTAAACTTTTATCTGAACGAGCAGGAAACTCTGGCAGTCGTTGGAGAGTCCGGTTCCGGTAAATCCATCACTATGAAAGGAATCATGGGAATCCTTCCGAAGAATGGAAAAGTGACCGAAGGAACCGTTATGTACAACGGAAAAGACCTGACCAAATATACAGAGAGAGAAATGCAGACAATTCGTGGTTCTGAAATTGCCATGGTATTCCAGGACCCGATGACTTCTCTGAACCCGACCATGAGGATCGGAAAACAGATCGAAGAAATGCTGAAAGCACATAAAAAGGACATGACAGCAGAACAGAGAAAAGCAAGAGCCATTGAGCTTCTTTCTCTGGTTGGTATCTCCAATCCGGAAGAGCGTTACAAACAGTATCCGCATCAGTTATCCGGTGGTATGAGACAGCGAGTTGTCATCGCCATTGCGCTGGCATGTGATCCGAAAGTCCTGATCGCGGATGAGCCGACTACAGCTCTGGATGTAACCATTCAGGCACAGATCCTTGACCTGATGCGTGATCTTCAGAAGAAAACAAAAACTTCTATCATTATCATCACACACAACCTGGGTGTTGTTGCCAACATTGCAGACCGTGTGGCAGTTATGTACGGCGGCAAGCTGGTAGAAACCGGTGATGTATACGAGATTTTCAAAAATCCGTGTCACGAATATACCAAAGGACTGCTTGCATCCATTCCGAAAGCACATGAAAAAGGAAACCGCCTCCGCGCAATCCCGGGAACACCTCCGGATCTGATGGACCCGCCGAAAGGATGTCCGTTCGCAGCGAGATGTAATGAGACAATGGTTGTATGCCAGCAGTTTATGCCGGAATATACAGAATGTGGAAAGTTCCACAAATCAGCCTGCTGGCTTCTTGATCCGCGGGCAAAAGGAGGAAAAGCCTGATGGGAAACAACAAAACAGAAAAAGAAGTGCTTCTTGATGTACAGCATCTGAAAAAATACTTTGAAGTAGGCAAAAACCAGACTTTAAAGGCAGTCGATGATGTAACACTTCAGATCTACAAAGGCGAGACACTTGGTCTGGTAGGCGAGTCCGGATGTGGAAAATCCACATTTGGAAGAACAGTCATCCATCTTTACGAGCCGACCTCAGGAACCGTTACCTTTGACGGAATGAAAGTAGACAAAAGCATGAGCAAAAAACAGGCACATGACCTGACCGGAAGAATGCAGATGATCTTCCAGGACCCGTATGCATCCCTGAATCCAAGACGTAAGATCATGGATATCGTAGGAGAGGGTCTGGATTCTCATGGCCTTGCAAAGAACAGAAGAGACAAAGAAGAGCAGGTGGTACGTCTTCTCGAAACAGTAGGACTTCAGGCAGAACATGCAGACCGTTTTCCTCATGAGTTTTCAGGCGGACAGTGACAGCGTGTCGGTATTGCCCGTGCACTGGCTGTAAACCCGGATTTCATCGTATGTGATGAGCCGATCTCTGCGCTGGACGTTTCCATTCAGGCACAGGTAGTCAACCTTCTGGAAGAACTTCAGGAAAAGAGAGGTCTGACTTACCTCTTTATCGCACATGACCTTTCCATGGTCAAGCACATCAGTGACCGCATCGGTGTTATGTACCTGGGCTATCTGGTGGAACTGGCTGACAGTGAAGAACTCTTTAACAACCCGGTTCATCCATATACCAAGGCACTGCTTTCCGCAATCCCGATTCCGGAACCGGAGATCGAGAAGAACAGAAAGAGAATCATGCTGGAGGGAACACTTCCAAGCCCGATCAATCTGGGAAATGAGTGTAAATTTGCTTCCCGCTGTCCGTACTGTACAGAACGCTGCAAGAGCGCACAGCCGCCGCTGAAAGAGATCAAACCGGGACATTTTGTTGCATGTTCTGAATTTGCGAAATAAAAAAGCAGCACAGGCAGTACGCAAAGTAAGAAATAAGCAATAAAGTAATAAAAAATGATATCAGAATCTCAGGGTCAAAAATCTGATCGTGCGTACACGAAACGATTTCTGACCTTTTGACTCCTGATATGAAAAAGTAATAAAACAAAAAGAAGAAGGAGGCAGGGGATGAAAAATTATACACTTGAGGTCTGTGCAGACTCCGTAGAATCTGTACTCGCTGCTGAGAGTGGTGGAGCGACAAGAATTGAACTTTGTCAGAATCTGGTGATCGGCGGAACCACACCGGATGCAAGTCTGTTTAAGGAAATCCGCAGATACAGTGATATCTGCATTCACATTCTGGTACGCCCGCGTTACGGGGATTTTCTTTATTCCGATTATGAATTTGATATCATGAAAGATGAAATCGGTATGTTTCGTGAGCTGGGCGCACAGGGAGTTGTGATCGGTATGCTGCGCCCGGACGGACATCTGGATCTGGAAAGAATGGCTGGTCTGAAAGGGGCAGCAGGGGATATGTCCGTGACACTGCACAGAGCCTTTGATGTCTGCGCAGACCCGATGGAAGCCATGGAACAGGCGATAGAGCTTGGAATTAATACAATCCTTACATCCGGACAGAAAGAATGCTGTACGCAGGGGGCTGACCTGCTCGCAGAGCTTCAGGAGAAGAGCCAGGGACGTATTGTGATCCAGGCAGGTGCCGGAGTGGATGCAGAGGCAGTAAAAATTCTCTATCCGAAAACCGGAATCCAGGCATACCATATGTCTGGAAAAAAAGTACTGGACAGTGCCATGAAGTATCGAAAAGAGGGCGTGAGCATGGGACTGCCGTCCATCAGTGAATATGAACTGATGCGCACAGATGAAGCGAAAGTAAAAGAAGTAAAAGAGTTATTGGAAAGGCTGTAGAATATGACATTTCTGAAGAATACAAGAGACAGGATCAACGCGGATTACGCAGAACTTGTAAAAGAATTTCCGGAATTATTAAAAGAGCCAGAGAAGCTGATGGAAACGCTGAGCCCGGAGGAATCACTGGCACTTCGCTATCTTTATATCGCAATGCCGGTAAGCGATATGGCCAATTATGACTGTGAAGTATTTATGGATTCTGTGAAACAGGGTGTCTGGCTGTGGAAGAACCTGAAAAGCGTACAGGAGCTTCCGGATGAAATCTATTTAAATTATGTTCTTCTGCACAGAGTCAATGAAGAAGAAATCCGTCCCTGCCGGGAGCTGTTCGGCCGTGACATTATTGAAAAAATCAGTCAGGGCTCAGTGGAAAAACTGGGAAGTCTTTCCACTGAAGAAATCATTCTGGAGACAAATTTCTGGTGTGCAGAGCATGTGACTTACCACTGCGGAGACGACCGTACACTTTCCGCACTGGCTGTCTATAACAGAGGTTATGGAAGATGCGGAGAAGAATCCGTATTTACCATCAATGCCTTAAGAAGTGTGGGAATCCCGGCAAGACAGGTCTATGCACCGAGATGGTCCCACTGCGATGACAATCATGCCTGGGTAGAGGCATGGTGCGATGGAAAATGGGTATTCCTGGGAGCCTGCGAGCCGGAAATGATCTTAAACAGAGGATGGTTTACCGCAGCTTCTTCCAGAGCCATGATGATCCATTCCAGAATGTTCGGATATGAAACCGCAGATGAAAAAGAGGCAGGACAGGAAGGCATGGTTCATCTTTACAACCAGCTTTCCAGATATGCTGCCACACATGAGGTTACAGTTACGGTAGTCGATACAGAAGGGACAGCTGTAGAGAATGCCAGTATTGAGTTTTGCGTCCTGAATTATTCAGAATATTCACCGGCAGCCCTTGCTGTCACAGATGCACAGGGTAAGGCTGTGCTGGAGACAGGATATGGCTCCTTATATGTACAGGTAGAGAAAGACGGCGTTTACACAGGCAAAGCATTCCACTGCGAAAAAGAAAGTGAACTGACAGTTGTATTGGGGGATACAAGTGAGAACGGAGACATTGATATGTTTGCACCGGTGGACACACCGGTAAACACCGCAGTTCCAAGTAAAGAGCAGAAGGAAGAATGTAAACGCCGTACTGCACTGGCAGATAAACTCCGCACAGAGAGAAGCGAAAACTGGGAAAATCCGGAACGCATCGCTTTTCTTGCACAGAAAGAACCGGGAGAGAAATGGAGAAAACTACTTCTGGATATTCTCAGTGACAAAGATCAGACAGATTTAAAACAGTCTGTACTGGAAGAACATCTGAAATATAGTTTACAGTATGAAGGAAGCATGTCCGATGAACTGTTCCTGAATTATGTACTGAATCCAAGAGTAGAATACGAGATTATGACTGCTTACCGTCAGTATATCCTGAGTGTATTTACGGAAGAAGAGGCTGAAAAATTCCGCAAAGACCCGACAGAGATCTGGAAGATGATCCAGAAGCAGATCACAGACAGACCGGACAGAGAGCGTGATACCGTGATGACCACTCCGGTGGGATGCTTAAAATATAAGATCGGCAGTGAGCGTTCACAGAAAGTATTATTTGTGGCAGTTGCCCGTACCTTTGGAATTCCGGCAAGGCTGAATCCGGAAGACCTTTCCATGGAATACTGGGATAAAGAAAAAGAAGAGTTTGTACCGGTGATCGCTGCACAGGAGAAGGATGCAGCGGTAAAGATCGTAAGCGGTGACAATACAGAATGGGTATATCTGCAGAACTGGAGTCTTGGCTGCTGGAATGGCAGAACTTATGTGAGCTTAAACTATGAAGGCACAACACTGGATCAGGAAATGACCATCCCGGTACAGTCCGGAAAATACCGCCTGATCACCAGAAACCGCCTTCCAAACGGAAACCAGCTTGCAAGACAGACAGAATTTGAAGTCCTGCCGGGAGAAACAAAAACAGTGGAACTCGTTCTGCGTCAGGCTGACCTGAAGGAGATGCTGGAGCGCATTTCCGTACCGGAATTTATGGTTCAGACAGAAGAAAAAGCAGAGATCACTGCTTCTTCCGTGACAGAAGGAAAACCTTGTATTATGTTCTGGCTGGAAGAAGGCAGGGAACCTACCGAGCACATCCTGAATGAGATTCTGGAGCAGAAAGAGGAATTTGCAGCCTATGCAGATTCTCTGAGATTCGTGGTACGCTCTGAGGAAGCGTTAAAGGATGGAAAGATTAAAGAAGTTCTGGATGCAGTCGAAGGAATCGGAATCTATTACGATGATTTCTCTGAAAACGTAAATATGCTGGGAAGACGTATGTATGTAGATCCGGATAAATTACCGCTGATCATCGTATTTGACGGAAGTCTTACTGGTATTTATGCCACAAGCGGTTATAATGTAGGAACAGGAACCATGCTGCTTCGTATCCTGGAATGTGTGGGAACAAAATAAGAGTATCATTTATTTTCCCTGTGGAAAGCTTTTACGGGGGAAAGACGAAAGATTCCGGGATATGCTGCTGTGAGCAGTGCTTAATCAGATAAATATAACAAAAAATGAGAAAAAGCAGGCAGGACTGATACCACACAGGGGTTGGTTCTGCCTGTTGTTTTATCCATTTTTTGCAGAGAAATTTATGTATTTTGCAAGAACTTTATATATGGAAATTTAACCAAATCAAGTAAGTCCCCTGCTTCAATTGCGAAAAGCAATAAGCAGTGTATGGGGACTTGCTTGTATCAGGAGGCGTGCAAGCGCCTTCTGATAAACTGCGGAGCAGTTATTTGGTTATGAGCAAGTAGCGAAGCGGATTGCGAATATCCGCTTGACTAATTTTAGGAGAAAAACAAACATGGAAAAAAACGAAATCAGCGGACAGCGTCAGATGGAATTTCTGAAAAAATTTGACTATATCAGAGAAGCCGGAACAGAAGGAGAAGCAAAAGCAGCTCATCTGATCCAGGAAGAACTGAAGGAACTGGGAGTGGAAAACCATATCGAAGAATTTTCCTTTGATACCTTTCAGATCAATTATGCAAAACTGACAGTCACAGAACCTTATCACAAAGAATACACAGTAATTGCTTATGGCAGATGTGGAAATACAAAAAAAGATGGTTTACAGGCACCGTTTCTGTATGTGGAGAACGGCGATGATATCAGCCTGATGGGTGCCAGAGGAAAAGTGGTGATGCTCAATAACAGAGTGGATGCCGGAATGTATCAGAAACTGGTGAAGGCAGGGGCAGCAGGATTTATCAGTATCAGCGGAACACCTCTGGATGAGGGAGAAGATTTAAAGCCGACTGCGTACAGACTGCCGAAAATGTCTGAATCTGCGGCCAGCCGACTTCCGGGAGCTGCGATTCATTATAAAGATGCGATAGAGCTGGTAACAAAAGGAGCATCTCAGGTATGTCTGGAAACAGATCAGGAAACAGTGACACGCACTTCCGGAAACGTGATCGCCCATATAGAAGGCACAGACAAAAAAGAAGAAATCCTTACTCTGACAGCTCATTTTGATTCCGTACCAGAGGGACCGGGAGCTTATGACAATATGGCAGGTGGAGCCATTATCATGGAACTCTGCCGGTATTTTCACGCACACAGACCACGCAGAACCATGGAATTTATCTGGTTCGGGGCAGAAGAGAAAGGACTTCTGGGAAGCCAGAATTATGTACAGGTCCATGAAAAAGAACTCGCCATGCACCAGTTTAACATGAATGTAGACCTTGCCGGTCAGCTTGTGGGCGGCACGGTCATTGGTGTGACCGGAGATGCTTCCATCTGCCAGATGATGACTTATCTGGCACACGAAGCAGGAATCGGAATGTCCACGAAGCATCAGGTCTGGGTCAGTGATTCCAACAGCTTCGCATGGAAAGGAGTTCCTGCAATGACCTTAAACAGAGACGGTTTCGGAATGCACACCCGCCACGACACGATTGCCCTCCTTTCTGACTGGTCCCTGAAACGCAGCGCAGAACTTCTGGGACATATCGCGGACCGTCTGGGTAATATTGAAACCATGCCGATTATAAGAACCATGCCGGAAGAGTTTGTGAAGGAGCTGGAGGAATATTTTGCATAAAAGACCGCACATAAAGTAGTTTATGGAAGTGGCAGATAGACAGCAGCGAATAATCCCACACTTGACAAATCGGTGCCAGATTGATACCCTATCACAAGAGTGCTTTATATGATGATGGATGCTATTTTGCCGTCCGGCAGGGAAGCAGACAGTAATATTTTGCAGAATGTAAGGGTTGTAACACTATACCAGTTCCATAAAATGTGGCATCTCGCATTGTTTTCTGGAATGACTTTAGTTTGACATTCTGACAGAGCCATAAGAGGAGATAAAGAAATAATGGATATTATTCAGGCAATTACACAGGAATTGAAGGTGGAAAAATGGCAGGTGGAAGCCGCAGTCAAACTGATCGACGAGGGCAATACCATCCCGTTTATTTCACGATACAGAAAAGAAGCAACAGGTTCCCTTAATGACGAACAGCTCCGTACTCTTTTCGAGAGACTGACTTATTTAAGAAATCTGGAAGATAAGAAGAATCAGGTATTAAAGAGTATTGAAGATCAGGGCAAGCTGACAGGAGAACTGAAAAAACAGATTCTGGATGCACAGACTCTGGTAGTGGTAGAGGACTTATACAGACCATATCGTCGAAAATCAAGGCCATCGCACTATCTATCCAAGCTATGCCGGTGAAATACAACAATACCAGTC
>ENA-USUG01003917-USUG01003917.1-human-gut-metagenome-genome-assembly--contig:-NODE-3917-length-19294-cov-7.266223_pt1 | contig 19294 bp, 19 predicted proteins | sample MGYA00250059_ERZ773394 | MGnify/ENA primary metagenome ERZ773394 (study PRJEB29103, sample SAMN06111957) | human gut metagenome | biome: human gut; feature: ankylosing spondylitis patient; material... | reverse complement strand
GATTCCGAACCATTCTGAAATATCCGCTTGCTACGGATAAGGCGATGAAACGATTCAGGGACAATGATACTTCCCTAGGCGGGGTCTTCCAGCGTGCTCTTAATGCCGCCGGACACGGAGAAGTAATCGCCTACTTCATACTCATAGTCGCTCTGATACGTATTCTTGCAGTAAATGGTGACACTCGTATCCATATCATAAGTGGCACTATCCAGATTGCTCGGGACATCGCCATAGAAATACAGGCTGTTCAGATCGTCGCACTCATCGAAAGCGTAGTCGCCCACATACTTAACAGTGCTGGAGATCACAACATTTTCGATGCTCTTGTCCATAAACGCGGCCTGTCCGATTGAGGTAACAGGCGTGCCGTCAATGGCGGCGGGAATGACCACGTTGGTGTCGCTGCCGACATAATCCGTGATCGTTCCTTTGCTGAACTCGAAGGCGTCTGCCGCCGTAGGTTCAGGCGTCTCAGCTTTGGGGTTGAACCCCGCTGCCGACGCCACTACCACTGTCTGCATCAGCATGACCAGACACAGCAGCAGCGAAGTCAGCCGCTTTAGAGAATGTTTCACTCTCATGTGTATTGTTTCCTTTCCTTTTTCATTTTTTGCTCGTTGTTCTTTTTGCGGAACAACGAAGTATAAAAGTGATAGGGCAACATTCGCCCTATTCACATTTTACCGATTTTTACCGTATTCCGTCAACGCGGCGGACACCGCATAACGGAATTTTTGTTCCGCATTGCGGAATCTTTTGTTTCAGGCAGTACCCGACAGCTGTTCGTACAGCCGCTGCAAATCCTGTGCGTTCCGCAGGCCGTTCTGATTCACGTCCGCCAGCAGCAGCGCGGTAATTCTGGTTCGTGTTGTCATTGTTTCTGTCCCTTTCCTGGCAGCGGCGTGCGGTAGCCACGGTAGCCGATGGCCTCCGACAGCTGCCGTGCCGTGGCGCTGACGCAGGCCACCACTTCCTCAAATTCCTGAGAGCGCACCTTGCGGAACAGTCCCACCACGCTGAGCGCGTAGCTCATGACGCCGCAGCGGTCGTAAACCGGCGCGGAGACCGACCGCAGGCCGATCTTGTATTCGCCGTTTTCCACGGCGTAGCCGTTGGCGCGAATTTGCCCCAGCTCCCGCAGGATGCTCTCCTGCTCCACGATGGTGTGGGGCGTGAAGGACTCCAGCTGCCCCGCGCCGCTGAGAAATGCCTTGGCCGAGGCGTCCGACATGGCCGCCAGCAGCAGCTTCCCCTGAGAGGTGGCGTGCAGCGGCAGGAGGGTTCCGATCTCGGTGGTGACGTAGATGCCGCCGCACATGGCGGTGGACTGGTCGATGACCACCACGCTGTTTCCCTCGATACGGCTCAGCAGCGCCGTGACGTCGGTGTGGGCCGCCAGCTTTTCCAGATAGGGCCGGGCCACGTTGTTCAGCTCCCACGACGCCGACACGCCGCAGCCCCACTCAAACAGCCGCGTACCCAGATAGTAGCGGCCGTCGCTGCTCTGCCGGATGCAGTCGTAGCTGCGCAGGGTGTTCAGCAGCGCGTAGACGGTGCTTTAGGGAAAGCCGGAGACTTGACTCAGGCTCATGAGGGTCATGGGGGTGCGGGCCTGATTGATAATGTCGATCAGATGCAGCGCCTTGCCCAGCGATTTCACGCTGTCCCGTTTTTCCTGCTCTATGGGGCATGCTCCTTTCATTGGCCGTTTGGCCGCTCCGGGATGGGGCGGAAGTCCGGCGTGGCCGGAAGCCAGCCCTTATCGCCCCGGGGCGTGCGGGGCGGCGGAGGGATCAGGTCATCCCACTCGCCGCTGTAGAAGGCGCGGTTGTTTTCGATCAGCTCCTCCAGCGTCACGGGGCGGTAGAAATTGATATCCACCCCGGCGTTCAGCACACGGGGCAGCTCCTTCAGCAGCTGGTACTCCTGACCACGGCTCTGGTGGATGTGGCCGTGGATCATATAGCCCCGCTTGCGGTAAATGATGGGGTAGTGGCACAGCAGAATATGGGTCTCGCCGTCGTCGATCTCATTGAAGTCGGTGATGGTCTCGAAATAGCGGTAGAGTGAGGCGGCGTCCTCATACCCGGTGTCGTGGTTGCCCCGGATCAGGTGCTTGTGTCCCGTCAGGCGGGAGAGCAGCTGGTGGGGAACCTGCCCCTCGTTATACCCGATATCGCCCACCAGGTACACGGTGTCCTCCGGCGATACCGTTTCGTTCCAATTGCGGATCAGCGTCTCGTCCATCTCCTCCACTGTGGCAAAGGGCCGGGAGGACAGCAGCGGCTCATAGAGAAAGTGAAGATCGGCGGTATAAAAAATCACGGTCAGTCCTCCTTGATTACGCTATATTTATAATAGAATAACGCGGCGGAAAAGGAAAAGCGTCGGTACGCTTTTGCCAATAGCCGGAACTATACTAATATATAGTGTAATGGAATCTGGTTTCTCCGTCAATCCTGTGCGTTCAGCGATACGGAATCTTTTCTTGCAATCTTGGACAATTTGCGGTCGGTGTTCCGCTTTGTGGCCGTGAAAGCTTTTCCCTTTGGCCGGAGAAAAAAGATTTGACAAATACACCCATTGGCTTTATCTTGTAGGTTAAAGTACAAGACGAAAGGGCGAAACACATGGATTATGCAACAGAATCGCTGAAGCTGCATGAGCAGCTGCGCGGCAAGATCGAGATCGTTTCCCGCGCAAAGGTGGACAGCAAAGAGGCCTTGTCCCTCGCATATACGCCGGGCGTCGCGCAGCCCTGTTTGGAGATCCAGAAGGATATCCGCAAAAGCTATGAGCTCACCCGCCGGTGGAACACCGTGGCGGTGGTCACGGACGGCACCGCCGTGCTGGGACTGGGCGATATCGGTCCCGAAGCCGGTATGCCCGTGATGGAGGGCAAATGTGTGCTCTTTAAGGAGTTCGGCGGCGTGGACGCCATCCCGCTGTGCATCCGCAGCAAAAACGTGGATGACATTGTAAAGACGGTTTCGCTGCTGGCGGGCAGCTTCGGCGGTATCAATCTGGAGGACATCTCCGCGCCCCGCTGCTTCGAGATCGAGGAACGGCTCAAGGCCGCGTGCGATATCCCCGTATTCCATGATGACCAGCACGGTACCGCCGTCATCACGCTGGCGGGCCTTATCAACGCCCTTAAGGTGGTGGGCAAAGAGCTGGAGGACGTGAAGATCGTCACCAGCGGTGCAGGTGCGGCAGGAACGGCTATCATCAAGCTGATGCTGAGTATGGGCCTGAAAAACGTCATCATGACCGACCGCTCCGGCGCCATCTATGAGGGGCGCGAGGGGCTGAACCCCGCCAAGCAGGCTATCGCCGCCGTGACGAACCGCGAAAAGCAGTCCGGTACGCTGGCCGAGGTCATCAAGGGCGCCGACGTGTTTATCGGCGTCTCGGCACCGGGGGTGCTGACAGCGGACATGATCCGCACCATGGCCAAGGATCCCATCATCTTCGCCTGCGCCAATCCCACGCCGGAGATCTTCCCCGACGAGGCCAAGGCCGCCGGTGCGGCGGTGGTGTCCACCGGCCGCAGCGACTATCCCAACCAGATCAACAACGTGCTCTGCTTCCCCGGTATCTTTCGCGGCGCACTGGACGTTCGGGCCAGCCAGATCACCGAGAATATGAAGATCGCCTCCGCATATGCCATTGCCGGTCTCGTCAGCGACGACGAGCTGTCCGCCGATTACATTCTTCCCAAGGCGTTTGATCCCCGTCTTCGGGACGCGGTGGCTCACGCTGCCGCAGAGGCCGCGAGGAAAGACGGCGTGGCCCGTATCTAATTAAATAGGAAACGACTATGAAATATCGAATCGAACACGACACCATGGGGCAGGTGCAGGTGCCTGCCGAGCGCCATTGGGGCGCGCAGACCCAGCGCAGCAAGGACAATTTCAAAATCGGCGGCCAGCGCCAGCCGCAGGAGATTATCACCGCCTTCGCTTATCTCAAGGAGGCCTGCGCACAGGCGAATTTTGAGGACGGGCTGCTCAGCAAAGAGCAGGCGAACGTGATTGCGCGGGCCTGTCAGGAGATCCGGACAGGGAAGTGGGATGAGGAGTTTCCTCTTGTGGTCTGGCAGACCGGCAGCGGCACCCAGACCAACATGAACGTCAACGAGGTCATCAGCCACATTGCGGCGGATCACGGCGTCACAGTGCACCCCAACGATCACGCCAACCGCTCCCAGTCCAGCAACGACACCTATCCCTCGGCGCTGCACATTGCCGCCGTGCTGGCCGTTTCTCAGAAGGTGCTGCCTGCCGCGCAGCGGCTGGAGAAGTCCTTCAAGGGGCTGGAGGAGGCGTATCCGGAGATCATCAAGATCGGGCGTACCCATTTGCAGGACGCCACGCCCATCCGCTTCGCGCAGGAGGTCTCCGGCTGGCGCGAGATGGTGGCGGCGCCCTGCCGGATGCTGGAGAGCAGCCTGATGGAGCTGCGCAGGCTGGCCATCGGCGGTACTGCCGTGGGCACGGGGCTGAACGCGCCGCAGGGCTTTGACGCGGCGGTATGCCGGAAGCTTTCCGTGCTGACCGGTGTGGCATTTATTCCGGATGAAAACAAATTCCACGCCCTTACCGCGAAGGACGCGCTGGTTTTTGCCCACGGTGCGCTGAAAGCGCTGGCCTGTAATCTGATGAAGATCGCCAACGATATCCGCTGGGAGGCCAGCGGTCCGCGCTGCGGCATCGGCGAGCTGAACATCCCCGCCAACGAGCCGGGCAGCAGCATTATGCCGGGCAAGGTCAATCCCACCCAGTGCGAGGCGCTGACCATGGTGGCCGTGCAGGTCATGGGCAACGATACCGCCATCAGCCTGGCGGCCTCACAGGGCAATTTCCAGCTGAACGTATTCCTGCCGGTGTCGGCGTATAACTTCCTGCTGTCCTGCAATCTGCTGGCAGACGCCATGGATTCCTTCCGCGTCCACTGTGTGGATGGCATCACCCCCAACGCGCGGCGGATGGAGGAAAACCTGAACAATTCGCTGATGCTGGTCACCTGCCTGACCCCCGAGATCGGCTATGAGGAGGCCGCCGCCTGCGCCAAAAAGGTATTGCAGGAGGGGCTTACCCTCAGGGAAGCCGTGCTGGCCAGAGGAAGTCTGTCGGAGGAAGCGTATGACCGGATCGTGCAGCCGGAAAAGATGGTCACGCCTACAAAATAAGGCGAACATAATAAACCCACCCCTTGATGGGGTGGGCTTGCTGCGTTTTAATGTGATTTCATGATTGACCGTCGGGCCTCTGCGGGGATTCCTTCTTCGGCTTCCGGGAGTTTTCTCCGCTGACACGGGCAATGAGGAACAGGCCCACCAGCACCATGGCGGAGCCGACAAGACTCATGGCGTTTGTCGGTTCATCCAGAAAGATGATGCCCAGAAACATGGCGCAGACGGTGATGAGACTTCCCAGATTGGAGAAAATGGCCATAGGAAGAATAGAGGCGCTGTAGTTCACAAGAATATTGGCGGCGACGGAGCAGAATACGCTCAGCACCAGTGTGGACAGCACAAACCGTTTACTGTGGAGCGCCGCCGCAAAGGGTGTCAGATCGCCGCGCTCCATGCAGAGCGCCGCAACGGTGAATACCAGCATACACATGCCGATCACGAAATAGGAGCGCTCGAAGGCGGTAAATTCCGCCGAGGAATCCTTGTTATACACCCGGTAAAAGGCGGCAAACAGACCGGCACCAAAGACCAGCACCACGCCGATGGGCTGCACCGCGCCCAATCCGGAGCCGGCAATGGTCACAAGGATTACACCCGCGATGGGGACAAAGCAGAGAAGAAATTGCTTCCGCGTGGGGTATTCCTTCAGGATCAGTACACCCATGCCGATGGCGATGACGGGGACGATGGCCAGCGTAGCGCCGGCAAAGGTGCTGTTGGAATAGTAGATGCCGTAGCTCTCAAAGAAGAAGTAGATGGGCTCCACGCAGGAGAGCACGATGAGCGGCCGCAGATTTTTCCCCCGCAGCCGAATCTTTTCCCAGCCGAAAAGCATCATGAGGTTCAGCAGCAGAAACGCCAGCAGAAACCGCAGGGACATCTGCACCATAGGCGGCGCCTCCTGCTGCGCGATCCGCGTAAAGAGATAGCTGGCTCCCCAGATGACGTTGCCGGTGACGCCGCAGCAAAGCGCCAGCGTCATCGACCCTTTTCTGCTTGTTGTGTTCATATTCAGACGTCCTTTCTACCCCTACAGAGAGCAGAGATAAAAATCGAGAAATATCCTCCGGGACAGCCGGAGGATATTTCCACGGTGCTGGGCACAGTACTGTATATTACCAGACCTTGATTAGATCTTCCGCGTCTGTCCAGGGACGATTCTGCTTCAGGGCGGTTTCCTTCAGCGTCAGCTTGCCGTCATAGCAGGTCATACCGGCGCGGAGATAGGGATTCTCCTCAATGGCCTTCTTGAAGCCCTTGTCGGCGATCTGCAGCAGCATGGGGCAGGTGGCGTTGGCCAGTGTGATGGAGGCGGTCTGGGCGAAAGCGGAGGGAATATTATCCACGCAATAGTGGAGGATGCCCTCCTCCTTGTACACGGGATCGTCATGGGTGGTGCTGCGGCAGGTCTCCACAGCGCCCTCGTCGTCACAGGCCACGTCCACGATCATGGCGCCCTTCTTCATCAGCTTCAGATCCTCGCGATAGATGATGTGATCCTTCCGGTCCTTTGCCCACTGGATACCATTGACGATCACATCGGACTCCCGCAGGCACTTTTCCAGATTGGCCCGGTTGGAGATCATGAAGCTCACATCGGGCAGATGCTTCTTAGCTTCCAGCATCACGTCCATGTTCACGTCAAGGATCCGTACTTCGTTGCCGAAGCCGCAGGCCAGCTCGGCCACGCCTACGCCGATATTGCCGCAGCCCAGACAGGTGATGACGGGGCACTCCACACCGGCTACATTGGCCAGCAGCTTGCCGGGGCCGCCGTTCACGGACTGCATATAGTGCAGCGCCGCCAGAAAACCTCCCTTACCGGCCAGCTCACTCATGGGGCGCAGCAGGGGGAAGTGGCCGTTTTTGTCGGGAACGTCCTCGTAGGCCACGGCGGAAACGTGGCTGTCCAGCAGGCAGTCGGTCTCGGCGGGGTGGGCGTTGGAGTGGATGTAGGTGAACAGGATCTTATCCTTGTTCATCCACTTGAACTCCTGGGGGAACAGCTCCTTGACCTTGTAGAACAGATCGGCATTCTCCCAGACGGTGTCGGTGTCCGCGATGATGGCGCCTGCCGCCTGATAATCGCTGTCAGAATAGCCGCTGCCCAGTCCGGCACCGGACTCTACGTAAACGGTATGGCCGTGGCGCACGATCTCAGTTACCGTTGCGGGAACGGCGGCAACACGGTACTCATTGGGCTTGATCTCTTTTAATACACCAATAATCATAGTTTCATACCTCTTTAAACAAATATAGCTTTATCCTTCGCACAGGCTTGCCAGCAGCGCGGTAAGATGTTTCCAGAAGGGTTCCATTGTGTCCAGATACAGGTGCTCCTGCGGTGTGTGGGCGCCTCTTGACTTGGGAGCAAAGCCCACGATATCCATGTCGGGGATCGCCTTGGCGATCACGCTGACCTCTACCGTACCGTGCTCTACCTCCTGCTGCATTTCGCGGTGGAACAGCGCATGGAAGGTATCCCGGCAGGCGGTTTGCAGCGGCGTGTCGGTACTTTCCGGCCATGCGGGGATCCATTTGCCCTGCATGGCGGCGGTGACGCCGGTCATGCGGCACAGGGTGCTGATGCGCAGCATCGTGCCTTCAAAGTACTCGTCCCGGTTGGCGCGAATGGACAGCAGTCCGGAGAAGCGTCCCGTCTCATAGCGGGCGGCCATCAGCAGCGCGGAGGACAACACCCACTCGGGATGCAGGGTGCTGCGGATGGTAACGTCATAGGGCACCAGCACAAGAAAATCAGCCAGAGCGCGGGTGTCCCCGGCGGAGGCTGCGGCCTCGCAGGCGGTCTCCGCGGCGGACATGGAAAAGCCGGTTTCCTCCCGCAGTTCGTCCGTAAGGCTTTGCGCCATGTCCCGCAGCAGCGTCATGGCGGCGTCCTTGTCCGGCACGGCCACTCGCAGCAGGGCGCTGCGGGGAATGCCGCTGCCGCCGTCGCTCTCCAGCTGGATCAGCCGCACAGGCTGCGCGTCGCACAGCTTTCCCAGAACACGGCCCGCAAGATGCAGTGCACTGATGTGGTTCTTTCCTGCCAGAAGGCCGCTGTGGCCGCCCCGCAGACCGGAGATGGAGATTTCCAGACCTGCGTCATGGCAGGAGGCGTGACGGCACGGACGGCTCACCGTCAGCTTGGCGTTTCCGGCGCTGCCGATCACCATGCAGTCGGGATCCCCCATGTCCATGTTGATCATCCGCCGGGCGCGAAGCTGGGATAGATCAAAGGCTTGTATGCCCTGAAGTCCCTCCTCCTCGCAGACGGTGAAAAGCAGCTCCATGGGCGGATGCCGCAGGTCGTCGGCGTCCATCAAGGCCAGCATGTGGCACAGACCCACGGCGTTGTCCGCGCCCAGCGTTGTCCGGTCAGCCCGCAGGATGCTGCCCTCCAGCACCAGATGAACCGGCTCGCGGATCATGTCGCGTCCCAGCCCCTCCTCCTGCGCCAGCACCATGTCCAGATGACCCTGCAGCAGAATGGGCGGTGCGGCCTCGCAGCCGGGGGAGGCGGCAACGCGAACCAGAATGTTTCCGGCGGCGTCGCGGATGGCCTCGTGCCCCCGTTTTTCCGCCAGCGCCATGACCCAGTCGCCCAGCGCCTGCTCGTGGCCGCTGCCGTGGGGGATGGCGCAGATATCCTCGAAGCGCTCAAGAACGCGCCTCGGTTCAAAATTCTCTGTCAAATACATAGGACTTCTCCCTGTTTCGGTTCTGCCGCCTGACACGGTACATCAGCGGTCATTGACCAGAAAGCAGGACACAAAGTGTCCGGGAGAGACCTCCACAAACTCTGGATTGCTTTCGGTACAGCAGCTTTTGCAGTATTCGCAGCGGGCGGCAAAGCGGCAGCTGGGCTTGGGATCGATGGGACTGCTGACCTCACCGCGGATGACCTCCAGCTTCTTGCTGCGGCTGCGCTCCAAATCGGGCTCCGGGATCGCCGCCAGCAGCGCCTTGGTATAGGGATGCAAGGGATTGGCAAACAGCTCGTCCGAGGGTGCCAGCTCAACGCAGCGGCCCAGATACATGACCATGATGCTGTCGGAGATGTGCTTGACCACCGACAGGTCGTGGGTCACGAACATGTAGGCCAGATCCAGCTCGTCCTGAAGATCCATCAGCAGGTTCAGAATCTGCGCCTGGATGGATACGTCCAGAGCGGACACCGGCTCGTCGCACACAATGAACCTGGGGTTCAGGCTCAGCGCACGGGCGATGCCGATGCGCTGGCGGCGGCCGCCGTCCAGCTCGTGGGGATAGGAGTTGGTGTAGCGGCGGGCCAGACCCACCAGATCCATCAGCTCCGCCGCGCGGTTGAACGCCTCGGCTTGGGTCTTATAGACCTTGTGGATCAGCATATATTCCGCGATGACCTCGATCACAGACTTTCTGGGGTCAATGCTGGAATAGGGATCCTGGAAGATGATCTGCATTTCCTTGCGGTAGGGGTGCATTTTCCGAGTGCTGAGCTTGGTGATATCCTTGCCGTTGTACAGGATCTGGCCGCCGGTCGGCTCAATCAGCTTCAGGATCGTGCGGCCCAGCGTGGACTTTCCGCAGCCGGATTCGCCCACCACGCCCAGCGTCTGGCCGGAATACAGCGTCAGGTCGATGCCGTCCACCGCGTGGAGCAGGGAGTTTCCGCGCACCTTAAAGTACTTTTGCAGTCCGATGGTTTGCAGCAGAGGAGTTTCGTTAGTCCTGTGTTCCATTTTCCTGTCCTCCTCTCTCCAGCTCCTTGTCAAACAGATGGCAGCACAGCTTGTGGGTGCCGTTGGTGTACACCTGAGGGTGCTGCGTGCTGCAGATCTCCATGCAGTGGCTGCACCGATCGGCGAAAACGCAGCCGTCGGGCAGCGCCGTGGGATCCGGCATCAGGCCGGGAATGGGCTTCAGCCGGGTGGCACGGGAGGTCAGGTTGGGAATGGAGTCAAACAGGCCCACGGTATAGGGATGGTGCCTGTCACCCAGAAAGATATCCTCCACCGTGCCGGATTCGATGATCTCGCCGGCGTACATCACGCCTACGTCGTCGCAGGTTTGAGCTACAATACCCAGATCGTGAGTGATCATCAGCATGGAGGTGCCCAGACGGTCGCGCAGCTCCCGGATCATGGCCAGCACCTGCGCCTGAATGGTCACATCCAGCGCCGTGGTGGGCTCGTCGGCGATCAGCAGCTCCGGCTCGCAGCACAGCGCCATGGCAATGACCACGCGCTGCTTCATGCCGCCGGAAAACTGATGGGGATAATCGTGCTTGCGGGAGGGCATGATGCCCACCAGCTTCAGCATCTCATCCACACGCTCCTCCACCTGCTCCTTGGTGAAGTCAGGGTTGTGCAGTGCCACAGCCTCACCGATCTGATCCCCCACCGTGTATACCGGGTTCAGCGCGGACATGGGATCCTGAAACACCATGGAGATCAGGTTGCCGCGCACGGCCCGCATGACCTCCTCGTCCTCGTCCAGCAGGTTCACGCCGTTGAACAGGATCTCGCCGTTGAGGATACGGCCAGTGTTATGGGGCAGCAGCCGCAGAATAGACAGCGCCGTAGTGGTCTTGCCTGCGCCGGTCTCACCCACCAGCCCGAAGGTCTTGCCCTTGCCGATCCGCAGAGAGATGCCGTTGATGGCCTCCACCGTTTCCAGATCGGTTTTATAGATCACCCGCAGGTCGCGGATATCCAACATCGGCCCGTCGTATCCCTCCGGGACAGTCAGCCGCTTGACCTCCGCGGTATCTTGTTGCTTCTTCTTCATGTTATCATCCTTTCTGCCCGATGGTCAGGACTTCAGGTGCGGATCCAGCGCGTCGCGCAGGCCGTCGCCCACAAGGTTGATGGCGCAGGCGGTCAGCACGATAGCCAGCGCGGGGAACAGCAGCAGATGCGGCGCGGTGCTCATGAATTCACGCGCCTCGGACAACATCTGACCCCATTCAGGGGCGGGCTGCGGCATACCCAGACCCAGAAAGCTCAGGGTGGATTCATAGATCACGATCTTGGCCACGTTCAGCGTCGTATTGACGATGATCACGCCCACAGAGTTGGGCAGCACGTGGCTGAGAATGATCCGCAAGCCGCCTGCGCCGCCGGCACGGGCCGCCTCCACATAGTCCTGCTCCGAGAGCGTCAGCACCTGAGAGCGGACAAGACGGACATAGTTGGTAAAGAATGTCAGCGTCAGGGCGACCATCAGGTTGATGAAGTTGGCGCCCAGCGCGTAGACCACCGCCATGGTGAAGAGAATGTCAGGTACGGACATGAAGATGTCCAGCGCACGCATGATCAGCGCGTCCACCTTGCCGCCGAAGAAGCCAGCCACAGCGCCCAGCAGGCTACCAAAAATGCAGGAGGTGATGGTGGCGAGGATGGCGATGCCCAGCGACGTTTTGCCGCCGTGGATCACGCGGGCCAGAATATCGCGGCCATACCCGTCGCAGCCGAACAGGTGCTCGGCGGAGGGCTTTGCCAGATAGTTGGAGAAGTTCTGGGTGGTGGCGTTTTCATAGGGGATCAGCAGCGGGCCCACCAGAACCGCCAGAAGAATAATGACCAGACAGATCAGTCCCACCACGGCGCCTTTGCCCTTGCGGAACCGGCGCCAGATCTCCTTGGCCTGACTGGGACGCTTATAGACCGCCTTGGCGGGCGCGGCGGCTGTGATATTGTTTTCCATCAAACCGTCCCTCCTTTACTTGGTCTTGCTGTATTTTGCGCGGATGCGCGGGTCGATGAAGGCGTAGGCAATGTCCACCACCAACATGACCAGCGTGAAGCATACGGCGATCAGGATCGTACCGGCGATGATGACCGGCTCATCTTTGAAGTTAATGCGATCCACGATCAGGCTGCCGATGCCGGGGATGGAGAACATCTTCTCTGCCACCACGGCACCGCAGATCAGGGTACCCAGACTCAGGCCCACCTGCGTGACCACCGGCAGCAGCGCGTTTTTCAGAACGTGCTTCCAGATCACGGTGCGCTCCGGCACGCCCTTGGCGCGGGCCGTGCGGACATAGTCCTGACGGATAGCCTCCAGCATGGAGGATTTGGTGAAGCGGAAATTCTGCGCCGCCGGCGGAAGCGAAATGGCCAGCGCCGGCATGATATAGTGTTTGAAGGTATCGATGCCGTAGGAGGGCAGCCAGTTGAGCCTGTCGCAGAACAGGAACAGCATGGCGAGCCCCAGTACGAAGGTGGGGACAGCCGCCAGCAGGAACGCCAGCAGCGACGGGATCGTATCTGCCAGCTTATACTGCTTCACAGCCGCCTGTATGCCCAGCGGGATACCGATAATAGCCGAAAGAAATACGCCCAGAAAGCTGAGCTTCAGCGTGACAAGAAAGCGGGGCCAGATCTCATGGAACGCGTTTTGCTTGGTCACATAGGAAATGCCGAAGTCCTGGTCTATCACCATCCGTTTGATGTAGAGACCGAATTTTTGCAGGAACGGCAGATCATACCCCAACGCGTGGTTATACGCGTCGATGTCTGCCTGAGATACGCCGGTTCCCAAAATCGCCCGGCCAGGATCGCCCGGTGTGATGTTCATTACCGCGTAAATGATGAAGGTCACGCCGATGATGGTGGGGATCAGGAACAGAATACGCTTTATGATAAATTTGTACATAGCTCCTCCTGATGATAAGGCACCCGGCGTCCCCGCGCGCAGCGAGGACGCCGGGTGCTTTGCTTACTGGAATGTGACAGTGTGATCCAACAGATCAGTTGGCCCAGGTCATCTTTTCAATGTGATAGTACAGAGGAGGTACATCAGGGACATTGATGTTCTGGGACCATGCCACACCCACGCCGGTATGCAGAATGGGATAGATGGTCTTGGTATCCATGACCATGCTCCACAGCTCGGTATAGATGTCATAGCGCTCCTGAGTGTCGGCTGTGGCGACACCGGCATCCACCAGATCCTCCATCTTCTGCCAGTCGAAGGGACTCTTATCGTCCTTGTAGCGTACCACATACATACCGACGGACTCGGAATCGACCTGCTGACGGATGTTGTTATAGTCGTAGTTGCCGCTGTCGCCGAAGATGACCATGTCATAGTCCTGGCTGTACATGCGGGGACCCACGGCGGAGTAATCGCCGGTCTCTACTTCTGCCTTCATGCCGCAGGCGGCCAGATTCGCCTGAATGACCACGCACTCCTTGCCCTTGGGCAGACTGGCGTCGCCATAGGTCAGGATGGTGCCGACGTCGATGCCGGAAGCGATCTGCTCCTCGGTAAAGCCGGCGTCCAGCAGGCACTGGTGTGCCTTGTCGGGAGCGTAGTCATAGGTGGCAAACTTGCCGTCCCGGTAGTTGGGAGAGGTAGCCACGTACTCGGAGGGCATGTACTCATAGGCGGGAGAGCCGTAGCCGGCAGTGGCCGCCGTGATGCAGTCGTCCTTGTTGATCGCCCAGAAGATGGCCTCGCGCACCTTTTCGTTGCCCAGAATATTGTTGTTGGTGGGAGAGAGGTAGTTGATGCCCAGCCAGTGGACGTCGTTGGCCTTCAGCATGGCGTTGTTCTCGCCGGAGGCAGCCTTCACGCTTTCCCAGTCAGTCAGGGGCACGTCGGTGAAGTAATCCAGCTCGCCGTTCTTGAAAGCGATAACGGCAGCGGCGTTCTCGGTAATGACGCGGTACTCCACGTTCTTGATGTCGGGAGCGCCTCTCCAGTAGCCGTCATAGGCCTTCAGCTTGACGAAGTTGGCGTCGAACTCGGTCAGGATGTAGGGGCCGGTGCCGGCGGTGTGGGGCTCGGTGCCGAACTCCTTGCCGGAGGCAACGATCTCGTTATACTCCCGCTCACTAACGATCTTGATGGTCCAGAAGGTGTGCGCGATAGCGGAGTAGGGGTAGTCCAGCGTAAATACAACGGTCTTTTCATCCTGCGCAACAATGTCATTGATAAAGCTGGTAACATAGTTGAAGCGAGAGTTTTCCATCGCCAGCTTGTAGCTGAACACCACATCCGCGGCGGTCAGGGGATCGCCGTTCTGGAAGGTGGCGTCCTGCAGCGTAACGGTGTAGGTCATGCCATCATCGCTGATGGCGATATCCTTGGCCAGCAGGTCGAAATAGCCGCCGTTGGCCTCGTCCATACCGTACAGGCCCTCAAATACATGGACCCACAGGATCTTCATGTCGTCGGTCAGGGTAGAAGCCTGCCAATCGGTGGACAGCAGCGAGGATGTTGTGCGCATGTGAAGGACTCTGTCCTCCGGTGCTACGTTTGCGTTGTCATTGTTGGTGGTATTTCCGCCGCCGCAGCCGGCCAGCAGGGACACCATCATCAGACACGCCAACAAGAGAGCAGTGATCTTTTTCATAGGTTCCTCCTCTTTCATCTTGATTTTACGACCTTTTTTGTCCTCCCGCTCAAAAGAGTGAGAGCGCTGCATTTGACTGTATGCAACATTGTATTATTGATTGTACACAATGAAGAACGTTTTCGCAAGTCCTTTTGTGAAAATTGCTGTTTTTTGGAGAAACACACGATTCCCTCTCAGGCTTTTTGTGCAAAAAGCTGACAAGAGAGACACTCAGAAAAAAAGTGCCTGCGTACCGGATAGTACGCAGGCACTTTTACCATGGCGGTATGTTCAGTTGATGCAGATGCATTCGGTGGCAAACACCATGTCCTGCCGCAGCGCCTCTACCGCAGCGGCCTCGTCCCGATCCTTCAGCGCCTGGTACATCTGCTCGTGGCTGCTGAGAGAATTAATGTTGGAAATGGAGGTATCGTAGAACGTCAGAAAGACGGCGGTTTTGTTGTACAACTCGCGCAGGTATTTTTCCATGTAGATGTTGCCGGCGGCCTGCACGATCTCCTGATGAAATGCGGAATTCAGATCCACATAGGTGGCCATGGAGTAGTTGCGTGTCAGCTCCCGCTGTGCCTCCAGATTTTTTTCCATCCTGAGCAGTGCGCCTTCGGTGATCCGCGGGATAGCCAGCCGCATCGCCTCCACCTCCAGTACGGTGCGCACGGCGTAGGCCTGCTCCATGTCAGACAGAGTGGGCTTCGTCACGAAGGTACCGTAGTTGGAGATCACATCCACCAGACCGTTATAGCTCAGGATGGCAATGCCGTTGCGGACAGTGGTGCGGCTGGTGTGCAGAGCCTCCGCCAGCTCATCCTCCACAATGCGGTTCCCAGGGAAAAGCGCCTTGGAAACGATCTGCTCTCTTACATATTCATATACTTTCTGCGCTGTAATACGCTCCGCCATAGAAAATCTCCCTTCCGGGCAAACTGTTGAAATGCTATACGATGATAATATATTATAGCAGATATGTTTTTCTCCGTGCAATAGCTTTTTTGTTTTTAGTAAATATTCGGCAAACATTTTGTATGTTTTGTCAATTTTATGGTGTCCCTGCTGCGGCGCCGGTCAACCGCCTGTGTGCAGGGGAGGACTTCTCTTGTGCTTGCAAATCCGGCGGCTTTGCGCTATGATAGAGGGGATCATTTTGAAGATAACGAGGGCTACGATATGATATATGCGCTTTATACGCTGGTGGTGCTGGTGCTGATCGGCTGCGACCAGCTGCTGAAAAGCTGGACGGTCAGCCATCTGGAGCTGGGCCAGAGCACCGGCTTCCTGCCGGGCTTTCTACAGCTGACCCGCGTACACAATTACGGCGCGGCGTGGTCGAGCTTTTCCGGCAAGACGGTGCTGCTGGTGGCGGTAACGGCGGTGCTGCTGGTGGCGGTGGCCTATCTGCTGCTGCGGCGGATCGTGCGGCATCCGCTGGGCGTCGCGGCGGCGCTGCTGATTTTGGGCGGCGGCGTGGGCAATATCATCGACCGCATCGCCAACGGCTACGTGGTGGATATGTTCGACCTGCTGCTGTTCGACTACCCCGTGTTCAATCTGGCCGACTGCTTCGTGGTGGTGGGCGTGATTCTGGGCGCGGTGTACTACCTGTGGTTCTACGAAAAATACGACGCAAGGAAGAAAGACGATGCAACTGACGCTGACGGCGACAAGTGAAGACCGGGGCGCCCGGATCGACGCGTGGCTGGCCGCCCATGTGGAGGGCCTGACCCGCAGCGCGGCGGCCAAGCTGCTGGAGAGCGGCGGTGTTGCTGTGAACGGCGCGAGCGCGGCGAAAAACTACCGTCTGACCGGCGGCGAGACCGTGGAAGTCACCCGCCCCGAGGCGGAGGAGATCGCCGTGGAGCCGCAGGATATTCCGCTGGACGTGGTGTATGAGGATCAGGACGTGATCGTGGTGAACAAGCCGGTGGGGCTGGTGGTGCATCCTGCGCCGGGCCATCCCGACGGCACGCTGGTTAACGCCCTGCTGCATCACTGCGGCGATTCGCTGTCCGGCATCGGCGGTGAGAAGCGGCCCGGTATCGTCCACCGCATCGACCGGGACACCAGCGGCCTGATCATCGCCGCCAAGAATGACGCCGCCCATCTGGCACTCAGCGCTCAGCTCAGCGACCATACGCTGGCCCGGACATACGAGTGTCTGGTGATGGGCAATCTGCGGCAGGACAGCGGCACGGTGGACGCGCCCATCGGACGGCATCCCTCCGACCGGAAAAAGATGGCGGTGGAGCCCCGCAACGGCCGCCGCGCCGTGACCCATTGGGAGGTCATCGCCCGCTATAACGGCGTGACCCACGTGCGCTGCCGTCTGGAAACGGGCCGCACCCACCAAATCCGGGTACACATGGCCTACATCGGCCACCCCATTCTGGGCGACACGGTGTACGGCGCGAAAAAGCCGGTGCCGGGATTGGTAGGGCAGTGCCTTCAGGCGGTGGAGCTGCGGTTTGTCCATCCCCGGACAGGGGAGTTGGTCACGGTGAGCTGTCCCCGCAGCCCGGAATTTGAGCAGCAGCTGCGGAAGTATGCCGGACGGAGCTGAGATGCGGATAGAAAAAATTGCGTTTTTTGCGGAATTGCTATTGACAAAACCGGCAAGATACGCTATTATATTACCGTTGTCCGCGCGGTTAGCTCAGCTGGCTAGAGCACATGCTTGACGTGCATGGGGTCACAGGTTCGAGTCCTGTACCGCGCACCACCTGAAAACCTTGGAATCACAATGGTTCCGAGGTTTTTTCTTTGCCTTTTCCTGGAAGAAAAGAGCCTCTCCGCTTGCGGTATTTTGGGGTATTTTCGGGCAATTTCGGGGCTTCTTGTTGCAAAAGTGTTGCAAATTTTTCCAGCCCTCTATCCGCTGTGCCACAAGGGTTTGCGGGATTTTTGCGGATATCACTGTTGCAAATTTCTCAAGCCGACTCCTTCCGAAATGCTTCACGCACTTTCTCGATGGTTTGTTTTTCCCTGCTTTGACGATCATAATGCGTGTAAACACGCAAGGTCATATCCACAGTACTGTGGCCAGCAAGATACTGCACCTCTTTGATGTCCAATCCAGCTTCAAACAATCTTGTGATATAAGTGTGTCGCAAAATATGTGCTGTTAGATGCTTATTCGGTAGCTCTCGTTCCACCAATCTCCACATACTGCGGAATGAGCTTTTCGTCAATGCCTGATGGTTTTCCATCGCCACCACAAACTGTGAGTGAGATAGTGGCTTCTGCTGTAAAAGCCATTTCTCCAGCACTTCCGGGAGTGGAATATTGCGTATTGCCGCAGGAGTTTTTACTTCCGCATCAACCTCTGTTTTTCCCTCTTTCACAAGTGCGTTACTGCTAACGTGGATAATCTTCTCTCGGAAATCAATATCTTTCCAACGGAGTGCTATAATTTCGCCACGTCGCATTCCTGTGTTCAGAGCTATCATCGCAAAAGTTTTTGCCCTTTTATTTTTTATACGGGATAAAAGTAGTTCACTTTCTTCCGGTGTTAGAGCTATCTTTTCTTGAGTCTTCTTTCCACCTGCTCTCAGCGTTACGCTGACAGGGGATTTTGCAACCAAGCCATTTTCCTGCGCCGCCTTAAAAATGCTTCTCAGCGCAATCAAAACCTTTGACTGGAGAGAATTGCTCTTGTCAGAAAGGGCTGCCATGATGGATTGAATCTGCATGGGAGAGATGTCTCGCAGACGATAGCCACCGATATACGGAAGTATGTGCTGGTTCATAACATATTTGATGGCATTTTGGCTGTTCTCCCGGAGGTACGGCTTTTTATAGATGTCATACCACATCTGGGCAAAATGTCCGAAGGTCTCCTCACTGCAAATATCCACTCCGGCATTGACCATGATCTGTGCCTTTAACACCTTTTCTTCCAGTTCCTTCTGGTCTTTCCCACGGATGTATTTTCGCATTCCATCTGGAAGTTGAATTGCTTTTGTCAGGTAAGTATATTTTTTCTTTGCTTTTGTTGCCATGTGGCGTTCTCCTTTCAATAACGCCCTGTGATACATAACCGCATTATATCGCTGAACACGGTGTAACACAAGAAATTATTTTAAATGCGTATGGCAAAAAACAAGGGGTCACGCTTAGTGATGCCGTATATTACTGAATCTTCCAATACTTTCCCGGCTTGCTGGCGGGGGTGTATGCCTTTGGCTGCTGAATCGCTCCTGACAGATATTCTTCTAAAGCTTCAATTGCCACGAGATATTTTTTCCCAATGCGAGCACTGGGAACCGCACCCGTGCGGAGCAGCGTCCTGATAGCTGTTTCGGTAAGGCAGGTATCAGGGTCTGTCTCCTTGAAATAGGCTACCGCCTCACGAATCGTTCTGGTTCGGATCATGGTACGCCCTCCTGCAAATATTCAGTATTATAGGGCAGAAGAGCAAGCACCCCGGTCGGGGTGCCTGCTCTTTCTTGACAGCTTCAATCATACCATGACTATGAGGGAAGTTACAAGAGCCTTATACGGGGAAAAACGAGGGAACTTTGTGGGAAAAACAGGGAAGATCAATCAGATTACTCCTGCGGCAAACTCATACATGGCAGCAAGTTCTTCAATCGCATGGTTCCGAATACGGAGGGAATTTTATGTGCGTCCACATCCTTTCGGGATGCCCGGAGAGAATCTGCCTGTGCTTTACCACGACCTTCTGCAATGGCCTCGGCAAAGTTGGCAAATAGCACGGTAAACCAAAGGATAATGGCAATCGCCAGTGT
>ENA-USUG01003882-USUG01003882.1-human-gut-metagenome-genome-assembly--contig:-NODE-3882-length-19454-cov-9.664086_pt1 | contig 19454 bp, 19 predicted proteins | sample MGYA00250059_ERZ773394 | MGnify/ENA primary metagenome ERZ773394 (study PRJEB29103, sample SAMN06111957) | human gut metagenome | biome: human gut; feature: ankylosing spondylitis patient; material... | reverse complement strand
GCCATGACATACAGCAGCTTATCATCAAAGCTGACCACGCGGGCCTTATCTGCCTCCACGCAGACCCACTTGCGCATGCTGATGTTTTCCTCCATCGAATCGGCAATCTCGCGGGCATCGGCCTTGTCCCTGAGGCGCAGCAGCACCAGGCTGTACGCCTGGCTGCCGGTCATCGGCTCGCTGATGACCGCCGCGTCCACCTTGCCTACATTGTTGGCGGTCAGCCCGGCCAGGTAGCCGTACCAGGTCTCGTCGGTCAGGTCGATGCCCGTTGTCTCCATGCCCATCAGCTCCACCGGCTGGATCTTATAGATCGCGTCCACCATATCGCTCAGCTCGGCGTCCGGTGCAGGCTGGGCATTTTCATCGATTTCGGGCTCGGGGTCAACACTAAACTCCGGGTCAATCTCCATGCCTTCCTCCGGGGTGGTGGCAGGTGCGTTCAGGTCCGGGGTGGGGGTGGGCGTTGCCTCGGTGGTCTTGTTGCCGCAGGCCGTCAGGGCCAGGGCGGCCAGCAGGGCCGCGGTCAGGGTCAGTTTTTTCATAGAAGAATTCCTTTCTCGGTCAGTATTTCATGGGGAGAAAATCGGACGTCCCAGCCCTCGCAAGGCAGGTCGCCCAGCAGGGCGGCTGTGGGGCAAACCAGCAGCCGCCTGCCTTTATAATGTGCAAGGAAGCGGTCATAATACCCGCCGCCGCGCCCCAGTCGCACACCGTCCGGGCTGGCAGCCAGGCAGGGGATCAGCGCCAGCGCGCCATCCCCCAAATGGGCGGTATCAAAGGCAGGCAGGGAAGCGGGCGCTTCCAAAATGCCATAGGCCCCCGGCTGCAACTGCGAAAGCGCTGTGATCTCCACCCAATCCATCTCGGTGCGGCTCAGCACCCGGGGCAGCAGCAGACGCTTGCCTTCGACCAGCGCCTGCCGCAGGATGTCGGCGGTGTCCGGCTCGTCCGGCATGCTGGCAAAGGCCAGCACCGTGTCGGCGTGCTGCCAGGCGGGCAGGGTAAACAGCACCCCGGCCATTGCGTGCCCTACGGTATGCAGGTCCACGGCGGCGCGGCAGGCTTTGGCAAGCTTGCGGGCTTCGGTTTTGGTCATGGCTGTGGCCTCCTTTTTTCCATCATTGTACCATATCCGCCCCTTACCCTACAAGACGGTAAAACGCGCCCGATGTTACACCCTGCGCAAAATTTGTTTAAAATATGTCCGCCATCTTGCCCAGTGGGCCAAACAGGAGTATAATATATACTGTATCGCTATGTGTATACTATACTGTAATTAAATAAAGTCAATTGTCGAAAAGGAGAATAAAGAACATGAGTAAGTTTAATTTTGTCAAGACTGACATCCCCGAGGTGCAGATCATCGAGCCGACCGTTTTTGGTGACGACCGCGGCTATTTTATGGAGACCTACCAGATCGACGATTTCGCCGCCGCGGGCATCGATAAGCCCTTCGTGCAGGACAACCAGAGCCGCTCTACCAAGGGCGTGCTGCGCGGCCTGCATTTCCAGACCAAGCACACCCAGGGCAAGCTGGTGCGCGTGACCATGGGCGAGGTGTTCGACGTTGCCGTCGACTGCCGCCCCAACAGCAAGACCTTCGGCAAGTGGGTGGGTGTGACCCTTTCCGCTGAGAACAAGAAGATGCTCTGGATCCCTGAGGGCTTTGCCCACGGCTTCCTGGTGCTGTCTGATGTGGCCGAGTTCTGCTACAAGTGCACCGACGTCTACGATCCCACCGCCGAGGGCGGCATCCCCTACGACGACGCCACTGTCAACGTCCAGTGGCCGGACTGCGGCTGCGAGCACAAGACCAGCGCTAAGGACAAGGAGCACACACCCTTTGCCGACCAGAAGTTCGAGTATTTTGAGAAGTATTGAGGATAAGCCGTGCAGAACCTGAAAAATAGCTTTGCGGGCTTTTGGAAGTACCGCTACCTGCTGCAAAACCTGATCACCCGCGACTTTAAGCTGAAATACCGCCGCAGTGTGCTGGGCGTGGCCTGGAGTGTGCTGAACCCCCTGCTGACCTGCCTGGTCATGTGGGCCGTGTTCGGTGCGCTGTTCAACCAGAAGGGGCAGGGCATCGAGGATTTCCCGCTGTTCCTTATCATCGGCCAGCTGATGTTCAACTTCTTCCGCGAGAGCACCGCCATGGCCATGGAAAGCGTGCTGAAAAACGGCCCGCTGCTGCGCAAAGTGTACATTCCTAAGTATATTTTCCCCTTGGAAAAGTGTTGCTTTGCGCTGGTCAACTTCTTCTTCAGCCTGGTGGCGCTGTTCATCGTGGCACTGCTGACCTGGTCCCACATTTCCGTCAATACCGTGCTGCTGGCAATCTATCCCATCGTCATGCTGTTTGCGTTCAGCCTGGGCGTGGGGCTGATCTTGTCCACTATGTACGTTTTTGTACGTGACATCATGCATATTTGGGAAGTTTTCTGCACCCTGCTGGTCTACGGCAGCGCCATCTTCTACGACCCGCGCCAGATGGAAAGCTGGATGCAGCACGTTATCAACCTCAACCCTATTTATTGGTACATCACCTCGGTGCGTTCCTGCGTGATGTGGGGCGAGGGGCTGACCCCCAACATGGTGCTGATCCCGTTCCTCTGCGCCGCCCTCAGCCTGGGCCTGGGCGTCTACGTCTTTAAAAAGAATCAGGACAAATTTGTCCTGTACATGTAAGGGGGCAGCGCTATGGCAGAACAGAAACCCATTATCTCCATCGACCATGTGTCGATGCGCTTCAACCTTGCCAAGGAAAAGCACGAGAGCCTGAAAGAATATTTTGTGGCGCTGTTGCACGGCGGCATCCGCTTTGATGAGTTCTTCGCCCTGGATGATGTCAGCTTTGACATCATGCCCGGTGACTTTTACGGCCTGATCGGCCTGAATGGCAGCGGCAAATCCACATTGCTCAAGGTCATTTCCGGCGTGTACAAACCCAGCGCGGGCAAGGTCACTGTCAACGGCACCATTGCCCCCCTGATCGAACTGGGCGCGGGCTTTGATATGGACCTGACCGCCCGGGAGAATATCTACCTCAACGGTACGGTGCTGGGCTACACACCGAAGTATATCGATTCCAAGTTTAATGACATTGTAGAGTTCAGCGAACTGGAAGAATTCCTGGATGTTCCGCTGAAAAACTACTCCTCCGGCATGGTGGCCCGCCTGGCTTTTGCCGTGGCGACGATGACCAAACCGGACATTCTGATTGCGGACGAAATTCTGTCGGTCGGCGACTTCCTTTTCCAGGAAAAGTGCGAGAAGCGCATGGCCGAGCTGCTTTCCGGTGGTACGACTGTGATTCTGGTCAGCCATTCCATCGACCAGATCGAACGCATGTGCAACAAGGTGGCCTGGTTGGACCATGGCCACCTGCGCCGCCTCGGCCCCACCGCCGAGATCACGGCAGAGTACCGCAAATTTGAGAAAAAAGACGCCATGCCGGCCAAAATCACCGAGGAATAACGATGAGCGAGAAACCGAACAACGAACGCCCCGCCGACCTGGCTGTACAGGACAGCGTGGGCGGCATGGCCAAGCGCCTGCTGAACCCTGCCCACCTGCGTGATCTGGCCAAACGCGGCGCCGCCACCCTGCACGAGCAGGGGGCCGAGCAGCTTTGGCGCGACGTGAAGTTCCGCGTCGGGCTGGCGCTGCACCATGACGATTGGCGCCACCGGGCGGATATTCCGCTGAAACGGGAGCTGAAAGCCCAGCGTGCGGCGAACCTGCAGGGACCGAAAATCAGCATCATCGTGCCGCTGTATAACACACCTGCGAAGTTTTTTGACGAAATGCTGCGCAGCGTGACACGCCAGACCTACCAAAACTGGGAGCTGGTGCTGGTGGATGCCAGTGACCCGGACAAACGCTTGGAAAGACGCCTGCCCAAGGCTGTGCCCGGCACCATCGTGTACGAGCCGGTGGAAAACGGCGGTATTGCGGCCAACACCACCCGCGGCTTTGAGATGGCCCACGGCGACTACATTGCCCTGCTGGACCACGACGATGTGCTGTACTTAAACGCCCTTTTCGAGGTTGTGCAGACCATCCAAAACACGGGTGCGGACTTTGTCTATAGTGACGAGATCGTACTCTCGGCGGATTTGAAAGAGCTGGGCGGTTACCACTTCAAGCCGGATTTTGCGCCCGACTACCTGCGCGGGGTGAACTTTATCACCCATCTGGCGGTGTTCAGCCGACCGCTGCTGGATGTTGCCGGTGCCTACGAGTCCAAGGAGTTTGACGGTGCTCAGGACCACGACCTGATCTTGCGCCTGACTGAGAAGGCACAGCGCATCGAGCATATCAAAAAGGTGCTGTATATCTGGCGCGGCCACGCGGGGTCCACCGCCGCAGGCATGGAGGCCAAGCCCTATGCCATCGCGGCGGGGGAGCGGGCTATCGACGCCCAGCTGCAGCGCCTCGGCCTGCCCGGCTGCGCCATGGCGGTGCCCGACGCGCCGGGGGCGTTCCAGGTGCGGTATGAGCTGACAGGCAGCCCGCTTATCAGCGTGCTGATCCCCAACAAGGACCACACCGACGACCTGGACCGCTGCCTGACCAGCCTGTACCAAAACGCCGGGTACGATAACTTTGAGGTCATTGTCATCGAGAATAACTCCACCGACCCCGCCACCGAGGCCTACTACCAGACCATCCCCGGCCGGTTTGCCCGCTGCAAGGTGGTGCGGTATCAGGGAACGTTCAACTTCTCGGCCATCAACAATTTTGGCGCGCAGTTCGCTGACGGCGAGCACCTGCTGCTGTTGAACAACGACATTGAGGTGCTTTCCCACGACTTTTTACGGGAACTGCTCAGTTACAGCCAGCGGCCCGATGTGGGCGCGGTGGGCGCAAAGCTCTACTACCCGGACGACACCATCCAGCACGCCGGTGTGCTGATGGGCATCAACGGCAGCGCGGGCCACAGCCACAAGAGCTATCCACGCACCGCCGTGGGCGACATGTACCGCCTGGTCACCACCCAGGACTACATGGCCGTTACCGGCGCCTGCCTGATGACGAAAACCGCGCTGTACCGTGCCAACGGCGGCCTGGACGAGGAAAAGTTTGCCGTCGCCTACAATGATGTGGACTACTGTTTGAAGCTGTGGCAGCGCGGCCTGCTGAACGTCTATACCCCCCGCGCCGAGGCTTACCACTACGAAAGCAAGAGCCGAGGTCTTGACACGTTAAGTGAGAACGCCAAGCGCTATGAGCGGGAAAAGGCCAACTTCTACGCCAAATATAAACAGTATATCGACAATTACGACCCCTACTACAACCCGCATTTCAACAATTTGTTTGAAAATTTCGGGTTGAAGTGAGGAGGTGTTTTGCATGGAAAATAAGTTTGATACCCAGTTTTTAATCGAAGGCCACGACCTCGACGAGGACGCCATCCACGACGGCATTTTGAACAGCGCCAAGGGCGATTGCCTGTTGGTCGTCGGCGACGAGGATGTCGTCAAGGTGCATTACCACACTGACACCCCGTGGAAGATGCTGGAATACGCCGCCACCCAGGGCGACATCCACACCATCATCATCGAAAACATGGAACGTCAGTCCAACGGCCTGCACGGCTAATATTGTTTAAAATGTTTAAAGTTTCTTCGCTTACCTTCTTTTCAAAGAAGGTAAGAAATCCTCGATAAAGGAGCCACCACCATGAGCCTGGAAACGAAACGCATCAAGGAACTGTTCGGCTATGCGCGCACCCTGACGAAGGAACAGGGCGTCGGTGTGATGGCGGCCCGGGCGGCAGGGTTCTTTAAGCGGCGGTTCTTCGGCAAAAAGGCCCGCTACCTGCCCGCCAAGCAAACGCTGGACACCCAGCGTGCGGACGCCGGGCAAAACGCCAAAAACTGGCCGGCTATTAGCATTTTGACGCCGCTGTACAACACACCGCCGCAATTCCTGCAGCAATTTCTGGACAGCGTGCAGGGCCAGACGTCCCCTAACTGGCAGTTGGTGCTGGTCGATGCCAGCGATGCGGCTCACACCGACGTGGAGCGCACCGTGCAGGCCCGCGCGGCATCTGACCCGCGCATTGTCTATCGCAAGATTGAAAATAAGGGCATCGCCGCCAACACCAACGAGGCCGCCAAGCTGGCCACCGGCACCTACCTGGCGCTGGCCGACCATGATGACATGCTGGCTCCTCATGCCGTCTACTGCATGGGCAAGCTGCTGGCTGAGACCGGCGCGGACTTCGCCTACAGCGACGAGGCCTTGTTTGAGAAAACCCCCGAACACCCCCGCGTGGGCCACTTCAAGCCCGACTACGCGCCGGAATACCTGATGGCGGTCAACTACATCTGCCATTTGGCGGTGTTCAAAAAAGAATTGTTCGACGCCGTGGGCGGCGAGCGCCCGGCGTGTGACGGCGCCCAGGATCATGACCTTTTCCTGCGGCTTATCGATGAAATGCAGCGCCGCGACCCTGCCGCCAAGCCGGTGCACGTCCCGCAGGTGTTGTACTACTGGCGGGTGCATGCGGCCTCCACCAGCGGCGGCACCGGGGCTAAGCCCTACGTGGAAGCGGCCGCCCGTAAGGCAGTGGCCGACCATCTGGCCGCCACCGGCCGCCACGGCACTGTGGAGCCGGGCAAATTCCCCGGCACCTGCCATGTGGTGTGGGACCTGCCAGACCCGGAGCCGCTGGTTTCGATCTTGATCCCCAACAAGGACCACACCGATGATTTGGAGAAGTGCCTGCACAGCATCTACGCCAAAACGACCTACGAAAACTTCGAGGTCATCGTCATCGAGAACAACTCCACCGACCCCGCCACCTTCGACTACTACAAGCGCATCCCCGAACGGTACGACAACGCCCGGGTGGTCATGTACAGGGGCGGGTTCAACTTCAGTCGCATCAACAATTTTGGCCGCAAATATGCGGCAGGCAAGTACCTGCTGCTGCTTAATAACGACATCGAGGTTATTGGCGGCGACTGGCTGACCCAGATGGCAGGGGAGTGCGCCCAGCCCGGCGTGGGCATCTGCGGCGCGATGCTTTACTACCCCGACGACACCATCCAGCACGCGGGCATCATCACCGGGCTGGGCGGCTACGCGGGCCACAGCCACAAATACCACAAGCGCGGCGGCAGCGGATATATGTTCCGCCTGGCCACTGTGCAGGATTTTTCCGCCGTGACCGCCGCCTGCCTACTGGTGCGCACCGCCGTGTACGACAGCGTCCACGGTTTGGACGAGGAGTTTACCGTCGCCTACAACGATGTGGACTTCTGCCTGCGGGTGCGGGATGCGGGCTGGCGCATCGTCTGGACGCCCTACGCCGAGCTGTACCACCACGAGAGCAAGTCCCGCGGCTCGGACGAGAACGACCCAGCAAAAAAGGCGCGCTTTGATGCCGAGCATGACCGTCTGTACGCGGTGCATGGCAAGGAGAACATCCTCCATGACCCCTACTACAGCCCGTCCCTCTCGCTGGATTACGAGGACTTCCGCGAGAGCGGCGACCTGCGCCACCTGAAATAACAGTTGAAGATCCAATAAAAAATCCCCTGCAGCGTAAAACTGCAGGGGATTTACTGTTGCCTGTTAAAAATTACTTGGTGCCGAAGATACGGTCGCCGGCGTCGCCCAGGCCGGGTACGATATAGCCGTTCTCGTTCAGCTTCTCATCCAGGGCGCCGACGTAGATGTCGACGTCGGGGTGAGCCTCATGCAGAGCCTTCAAGCCCTGGGGAGCGGCCACCAGGCCGATGAACTTGATGTGCTTGGCACCACGCTTCTTGATCTGGGCGATGGCATCGCAGGAGCTGCCGCCGGTTGCCAGCATCGGATCCAGAACAAAGACCTCACGCTCGTTGATGTCGCTGGGCAGCTTGCAGTAATACTCGACGGGCTCCAGGGTCTCCTCGTTGCGGTACATGCCAATGTGGCCGACCTTGGCGGCGGGGATCAGGTTCAGCATACCGTCGACCATGCCCAGGCCGGCGCGCAGAATGGGCACCAGGGCCAGCTTACGGCCAGCCAGCACCTTGGTGCGGGCCAGGGCCACGGGGGTCTCGACCTCGACTTCCTCAGTAGGCAGGTCGCGGGTGGCCTCGTAGCACAGCAGCATGGCGATCTCGCTTACCAGATCGCGGAACTCCTTGGTGCCGGTGTTGCGGTCACGCAGCAGGCTGATTTTGTGCTGGATCAGGGGATGGTCAACAATTTCTACAACGCTCATGGTGGTATCTCCTTGTACAAATATTTATTCCAGCCTGCCCGTGCAGGCAAAGTCAACAGGGGTAATGGGTTACAGGTTCTCCAGCGCCATCATCTTGTCGATGCGCTTCTGGTGGCGGCCGCCCTCGAACTCGGCGTTCAGGAAAGCGTCCACGATCTGGCAGGCCAGGCCAGCGCCCACCACGCGGCCGCCCAGGCACAGGGCATTGGCGTTGTTGTGGCGGCGGGTGAACTCTGCACTGAAGGTATCACTGCAGCAGCAGGCGCGGATGCCCTTGATCTTGTTGGCGCACATCGACATGCCCACGCCGGTGCCGCAGCACAGGATGACCAGTGCGCAGCTGCCGTCCAGCACGGCCTTGCAGCCCTTGGCGGCATAGTCCGGGTAGTCCACGCTGGCGGTGGAGTCGGTGCCAAAGTCGGTGCAGGCAACGCCCAGCTCATCCAGATGTGCTTTGATAGCTTCTTTCAGCTCGTAGCCGCCGTGGTCGGCAGCCAGTGCGATCGGTTTGTCAAACTTCATTGGTTATTTAGTCCCCTCTGTTTGTTGTTTTTCGCGTTCAGCGCGTTCACGCTCCGCCTGGCTCAACCGGTGGTAGTCCGGCAGCAGGGCAGCAGGCGGCACGCAGGCCCCGGCTTCCCACATGGCTTTGGCGGCCAGCGCCACCCCGGCACCCCGCAGCACCTGCAGGGCGGGCGGACAGGCTGCGACCCCGCAGACCTGCTTATAACTATTGTAGCACAAAGTTGCGCCATCGCCAACAAAAAACAGCGGTTTTTTGCAGTCTTGTACAAATTTTTCCAAACTTGTTACGGGGGCGGCGTCGTCCTCGGTCAGGCGGGTGTGGGTGGCCAGGTCAAAAGCGCCCCAGTACACCTGCCCGCGGCGGGCGTCCTGCGCACCGATGACAGTGCCCTCGCCCGCCAGGCCATAGGCCAGCGCTGCCATGGTGGAAACGCCCGCGCAGGGGATCTGCCGCGGCAGGGCCAGCCCCTTGACCACCGAAAGCCCGATGCGCAGCCCGGTAAAGCTGCCGGGGCCGCTGGTCACGCCCAGCAGGTCGATGTCCTCCATCGTAAGCCCGCAGGCACGCAGCGCGGTGTCGATCATGGGCAGCAGGGTCTCGCTGTGGGTCATGCCGTTGTTGCACTGGGTCTCGTACAGCAGGGTGTCGTCCCGCAAAATGGCTACGGCGGCGGACTTGCCTGCGGTATCTACAGCCAGGATATTCATACAATCACCTATACGTTATGTAATAAAATCTATAAAATCAACCAATTGTAATCTTACGTGTCGTCTCGTCCACCCGGTCGATGTGGATATGGATGGGCTGCTCCTGCTCGAGCAGGTCGGCGCAGTTCTCGCTCCACTCGCAGGCAACCACCGCGCCCATGTCCAGATAGTCGTAGAACCCGGCGGCGGCAAGGTCGTTCTCGGTGTGGATGCGGTATAAATCAAAGTGGGCCAGCGGGCGCGGGCCGCGGTAGTAGTTGACGATGGCGAACGTCGGGCTGGAAACTGGGTCGGTGCAGCCCAGCCCCTCGGCCAGGCCCTGGCAGAACGCTGTCTTGCCTGCGCCCAGCCCGCCGGTGAACGCGATGAGGGCCCCGCCCGGCAGCGTTTTGGCAAACTCCCGCCCGGCGGCAACGGTCTCCTCGCGGGAATGAGTGATGATTTCCATAGGAAAACTCCTTTTAAGGGCCCACGGTATTGCATAAACCCCGCGCCCTGATTCGTACTATATTATAATACGAAAAGCGCGATTTGTAAAATTTAATTGCAAAGTTGGCATATTGCCGCAGGATGCGGTATAATATGCGGTAGAAAATATATTGTACGCAAAAATTTTGGAGAGGAGGCCAGCCCATGTTTGCCTTGTTACGCCGCTACCTGCGCCGGGTGGATGCGCTGTATCTGGCGCTGTGCGCGGCGTGTTCGGCGGTCAGCGTGGTGGTGCTGGTCTCCATCGGGCAGACACAGCTCGGCTCCAACAACAAGGCGTCGGTGCAGCTCATTGCAAGTTTTCTGGGCATTATGCTGGCGGTCATTTTCTCCACGGTGGATTATCGTGCCCTGGCCCGCGCCTGGCCGCTGCATGCCACAGTGGCGTGGGGACTGGTGCTGCCCACCCTGTTTTTGCACAACTTCCGGGCGGGGGTCGTCACCATCGGGTACGATGCGGGCGGGACCTCCAATTACAGCTGGTATCGGGTGGGCGGCATGACCTTCCAGCCTGCCGAGCTGGCAAAGATCAGCTTTATCTTAACGCTGGCGCTGCATTTAAGCCGGGTGCGGGGCCGGGTAAATCAGCCCAAAAACCTGCTGCTTTTGCTATTGCACATCGGCGTGCCTACGGCGCTCATCCATATCCAGGGCGATGACGGTACAGCGCTTGTTTTTCTCGGCATTGGCGTATTTATGCTGTACGCGGGCGGGCTGTCCAACTGGGTTGCGGGCGGTGCGCTGGCGGCGGGCGTTGTGGGCGGCGGCGCGCTGCTAAAGCTGCGCCCCGGCATCTTAAAAGGCTACCAGTTCAAGCGCATTTTGGCGGTCATCACGCCCGATGACCCGAACCTGGCAGATATTACCTACCAGCAGAACAAGGGTGCCATGGCCATTGGCACCGGCGGGCTGACCGGTACGGGGCTGTTCACGCCGGAGCATATCTTTGTACCCAACGCATGGAACGATTTTATCTTTGCGTATCTCGCCAATGTGCTGGGCTTTGTGGGCGCGGCGGCGGTGCTGGCACTGCTGCTGGGGGTGTGCCTGCGCACGCTGACGGCAGCGCTGCAAAGCCGGGACGCTTTAGGCCGCAATATCTGCGTTGGCATTTTTGCCGCGCTGTTTTTGCAGACGGTCATCAACCTGGGCATGAACCTGCAGGTGCTGCCCGTGATTGGTGTGACCCTGCCGTTTTTCTCGGCGGGCGGGTCGAGCGTGGTGATGATGTACTTCTGCGTCGGCCTGGTGCTGAGTGTAGGTTTGCAGGCGCGGCGCAGCCGTGTGGATGCAGTGGCAATTTTGTGAGGTCAGCCCTCTTTGCCTTTGCAGGAATCGCCCATGCACAGGCTGGGGATCAGGCAGAGCGAGGCCAGCCCAACCAGGATGAACACGGTACGGGACAGCCAGGACAGCGAGCCGCCCAGCAGCCAGCCCACGGCGTTAAAGCCCCAGATGCCGTAGATGCCCCAGTTGATGCCGCCGATAATGGCCAGCAGCAGCAAGATCTTTTTGAATACGGACATAAAAATCCCTCCCTGTACGCCAGTATGGCGCGTTGGGGAGGGATTTATACATAGTGCGGTCAAAGGCTCCTTTGCACAAGAGAACCGCTTAGGCTGCAATATCTTTATTGTTTAGAGTTTCTTCGATCCCTTCTTTGCAAAGAAGGAACAAAACCCCGCAAAATCAGTTCTTCAACGCCTGCATGGGGGCGGGGATGCGGCCGCCGCGGTGGATCATGACGGCGGGGCTGAACTTGCTGATGGGCATGATGGGGGCGTGGCCCAGCAGGCCGCCGAAATCCAGCACGTCGCCTGCCTTGTGGCCGATGGCCGGGATGACGCGCACAGCGGTGGTCTTGCTGTTCACCATACCGATGGCGGCTTCGTCAGCGATCAGGCCGCTGATGACCTCGGCGGTGGTGTCGCCGGGGATGACCACCATGTCGATGCCCACGGAGCAAACGGCGGTCATGGCTTCCAGCTTTTCCAGCGTCAGGCTGCCGCAGTTGGCTGCGTTGATCATGCCGTCATCCTCGGACACCGGGATGAATGCGCCGGACAGGCCGCCGACATGGTTGCTGGCCATCACGCCGCCCTTTTTGACGGCATCGTTCAGCAGGGCCAGGCAGGCGGTGGTGCCGCAACAGCCGCAGCTTTCCAGACCCATTTCTTCCAAAATATTCGCAACGCTGTCACCGATGGCCGGGGTGGGGGCCAGGGACAGGTCGATAATGCCCGCCGGCACACCCAGACGCTCGCTGGCCAGGTTGGCCACCAGCTGGCCCAGACGGGTGATCTTGAACGCCGTGCGTTTGACCAGCTCGGCAACTTCGTCCATCGGGGCATCCTTGGGCAGCTTGGCCAGGGCAGCACGCACCGCACCGGGACCGGAAACGCCCACGTGGATCTCGCAATCCGGCTCGCCTGCGCCGTGGAAGGCACCCGCCATAAAGGGGTTATCCTCGGGGGCATTGCAGAAAACGACCAGCTTGGCGTCGCCCATACACATGTTGTCCTTGGTCAGCTCGGCGGTCTCGCGCACGACCTCGCCCATCAGCTTTACGGCATCCATGTTGATACCCGACTTGGTGGAGCCGATATTGACGCTGGAACATACAATATCGGTCTCGGCCAAAGCGCGGGGGATGGCCTGGATCAGGCGGCGGTCACCGGCAGAAAAGCCTTTGTGCACCAGCGCACCGAAGCCGCCGATGAAGTTGACGCCCACGGCCTTGGCCGCGCGGTCCAGAGCTTTGGCGTACATGACCGGGTCCGCGTCGGGGGCGGCGCCCAGTAGCATGGCAATGGGCGTAACGCTGATGCGCTTGTTCACGATGGGAATACCGTACTCGCTGCTGATGCTGTCCACGGTGGAGACAAGGCTGCCCGCCAGGCGGGTGATCTTGTTGTAGATCTTCTCGCAGGCTTTCTCGCCGTCCGGGTCGATGCAGTCCAGCAGGCTGATGCCCATAGTCACGGTGCGGACGTCGAGGTTTTCATCGGTCAGCATGCCGATGGTTTCCATAATGTCGTTGCGGTTCAGAATTCGCATCTCCCAATTCCTCCCCGTCAGATGGTGTGCATGGCGTCAAAGACTTCCTGGCGGGTCACGGTGACCTGCATCTTCATCTCAGCGCCCAGGGCGGTAAAGCGGTCCCGCATGGCAACGTGGTCTACGTTGCAGTGGGCCATGTCCACCAGCATGATCATGCAGAACATATCCTGCATGATGGACTGGGTGATGTCCTCGATGTTGATATTCAGCTCGGCGCAGACGGCGCTGACCTTGGCGACAACACCCACGGTGTCGCGGCCGATGACGGTGATAACTGCTTTCATACGATATACCCCCTCATAAAACACCGGCCCAATTGCCGGATTACCAGTATTATAACAGAATGGCGGGAAAGAGTAAAGAAAGTAGGACTTTTAGAACGAGTGAAGGCCCCCTGCGGGGCACCTCCCTCGCAAAGGCAGGCTTTATGCTCTACTGCATCAAAACTCCGCGCTGTGTTCCTCCGCCCGAATATCATCCCGTTCCAGCTCGGCGAGAATTTCGTCATCGCCTTGGTGTAGCAACAGCTTTTGGCTGTACTGCTCAAAGCGCTCGCACTCGTTCTCGGCCAGATAGGGGGCAGAGTCGGGGCCAAGAGCCAGCTCGTTGACGAAAACGACCATCTCCTGCCCGGTCTCACCGAAATTATAGATCCGCTCCATAAAGTCAAAGGCAAACTCCAGCGCGTCCCCGGCGGCAGTCACGGCGTCCTCCCGGCGGCGCACCTGGGCATTGAACTCGGCCCGCACGGCGTCAAAGGCATCCTCGGCGTCCAGGGCTTCGTCCAGCTTTTTGCCCCAGGCATCCAGCAGGGCGGCGGTGCGGATGCGGGCGGCCAGTTCCTCGGGCAGCAGGCTGGCGGCGGCTTTGGCTTCCTCCAACCGCTGGCGGTAGCTCTCGCACTGCTCCGTAAACAGGGCGGCAGGCCCGGTCTCGGGCTGCTGGTTCAGCGCCCGCTTAAAACTGCGTAATTGCTGGTAGCAGGCATCGGTCACAGCGCCAATGTTCCGCGCGGCGGCAAAGCGGGTGTTCAGGCCCGCCAGCAGCAGGCTGACCAGACTGATGCGCTCGTCAAAGCCGGCTTTGACGGCACGCTCCACCACCGCATCAAAGGGCTTGCCCTGCAAAATGTCCTCGACGCCGTAGTCCTGATGATACTTGCGGTACAGCACCCAGTAGGCAGCGAAGTCCCGGGCAACCTCGGGATGGCGCAGGTATTGGCCGATGACTCCCTCGTCCACCGGCAGATCCAGCTTGTCGGCGGCCTGCAAAAAGGCAGAGAGGTCCTCCCACCCGCGGGCGGTGACGAACTGCACGCCGTCCACATCGTTCTCGATTTTATAAAAATGCTGGGGCCGCAGTTCCAGATAGGCCGTCACGGCGGGGTGCAGGCGGTGGGCGCGGGCGTACTCCTGCCAGACGCTCAGCTTCGGCTCAATGTCGATGCGCCGCACGCGGTCCAGCGTGACCAGGTCGAACTCCCGCACGCTTTTGTTGTACTCCGGCGGGTTGCCGGCGGCCACGATGATCCACCCGGCGGGCACGGCCTGGTTGCCGAAGGTCTTGCACTGCAAAAACTGCAGCATCGTGGGGGCCAGCGTCTCACTGACGCAGTTGATCTCATCAATAAACAAAATGCCGTTCTGTTTGCCGGTGTGCTCCATAGCGGCGTACACGCTGGCGATGATCTCGCTCATCGTGTACTCGGTCACGCTGCGGGTCTTGCCCGCGTAGCTGCGTTCCCGGATAAAAGGCAGGCCGACGGCGCTTTGGCGGGTGTGGTGGGTGATGGTGTAGGCCACCAGCGCAATGCCGCACTCCTGGGCGATCTGCTCCATGATCTGGGTCTTGCCGACACCCGGCGGGCCCATCAGCAGGATGGGGCGCTGGCGTACCGGCGGGATCAGCGGCGCACCGGTGCCATCGCAGGCAAGGTAAGCCCGCACGGTTTGTTTGATTTCCTCTTTCGCACGTTGAATATCCATAGCGCATCATCCTTTCGGCGGGGCTTTGCGGTCGTGTTGCTCAATCGATTCAAATTCCTCAGGCTGCAAAATCAGGCGCATGGCCCAGGGGGGCACTTCCGGCGGCGGGGTGCCGTCCTCCAAAAACAAAAAGGCGGTCTCAAAGGGCGGCCGGTGGGCGGGGTAGATGCCCTTGCCGTCGGTAAAATACAAGACGCCCTGCAGGGCACGGAGCTCGCCTTGCTCCCGCAGTTCGGCAATGCGGGCAAACGCGGGGCGGAAGTCGGTGCCGCCGCCCCCGTGCAGCGTAAAACGGGCGGTGTAGCGGTCCAGTGCGTCCAGATCGGTCAGCCAGGTCTCGTCCCGGATGGCATTGTCCGCCTGCAGCACCAAAATACGGCACTGGCGGAAAAAGCTGTCCTGGCTTTTTAATAAGGTGAAGGTTTCCTTTAAAAAGGCTTTCACCAGTTCCCCGGCGGTGGATTCGCTGGTGTCCAGCACAATGACAAAGTCGCGGATCTTTTTCACCTCGCGGCTTTCCAGCGGTTCGATCAGCGGCAGATTGCCGTACACCCGCAGGCCGTAGCTGTAAAAGCCCAGGTCGAATTCTTCGGGGTCGAGATGGGGTTCCTCATGCCAGACAGCGAACCTGCGCAGAAAATCCCGGTAGCTGCGGCGGCTTCGGCTGGCCTGTACTTGCGCTTGCAGGGCGCGGGCACCGGCGTTTTCGCCGGCGTGCCGGCCGGATTCCTCCATGCTCAGCTGCGTCTGGCGGCCCAGCTGCTCCCACTGTTTGCCCTGCATCTGGGCCTGCGGGCTGTCCGGGTCGGCAGGCCAGAAGCGGTGGTCGTCGCAGGTGAACTCCCGCAGCCACCGGGTCAGCGTTTCCTCGTCGCACTCCCGCAGTACGCGGTAAACAGGCCCGGCGGCCAGCAAGCCGCATTGGTTCTGCAATTGCTGGTAGGCCTGCTGCCGCAGCCAGCCCACCGGGCGGGTGGTGGCCGGGGTGTTCAGGCTGTCCAGCGTGTTTTCTACGGCGATGTCGCAGGCCAGCCCCCACAGGGTGCGGTCGCGGCCACCCCGCAGCCACAGGTGGCGGAAGATGCAGTGCAGCACGCTGTGCAGGTAAGCCCGGGGCAGGTAGCGCCGGTTTTTGCGGTAGGTGGCCAGCACCCAGGCAGGCGGATAGCACAGGCGGGCACCGTCGGCGGCAAAGGCCGCGCCGGTGGTACCGGGGGGCAGCGGGGCAGGGGGCAGGGCACCCAGGGCGGCGTTCAGGTAGCGCTGGTCGAGATACAACTCGCCCCGCAGCTGATCCATAATGCGCCGTGCCATCGTGGATTCCCACTCGGCTTGGGTTTGGATGTGCTTAGCCATGGTGCCCTCCTTTCTGCAATACGCAACGTTATATTTGCTAATATTCTACAAATCGTCAAAACCGTACGTTTTTTTCGCGGCACGCTTGGGGCGGCCTAATAACAGCGCGGCTCCCGCGCTCCACCCCTGCCGGGCGCAAAAAGCGGCAGCGTTGGCGGTGGGCAGGCCCAGGCCAACCAGCAGTTTCACCGCCGCTTCATCCCGGGCGGTGATGGCCAACGTAAACGCCGCGTCCGGGTGGGCAGTCAGATAAAACTCGTAGTCGGCGCGGGCATCGTCGCCCAAACCGTAGGGCAGGCAAAGCCGCCCCAGCGCAAGACGGCAGAGCTTTTCCTCACTTTCGCCCACGCAGGCCTGGGCAAAGCTGGCGTCGTAGGCGGCAAAGTCCAGGCTGCCGTCCGCCGCAAAGCATTGCCGCATGCGGTAGCCCTCGCCCTCGATGCTGTGGTTGAAAATGTGTGCGGGGGTGTTTTCGTCCAGAAGCTCAAAATATTCTGGGTAGAACAACCGCGCCCCGCCGGTGAACTCCACCGTCACGTCCGCGCTGATGGCCACCAGCAGCCGGCGCAACCCCGTTGCCTCGCCGGGACCGGCGTGCAGCTCCAGCACTTCCAGGCTGCGGCAGTTGGTAAACAGGTCACTGCCAAAGCTGTCAGCCGCTTTGCCCAGCCGTACCCGGCGCAGCTTACGGCAGTTATAAAAGGCCGCGCTGTCAATGACCCGCACCGTGTCGGGCAGGGTGACCTCCTGTACAAAATTGCCGGTGACCTCATGGGTGTCGGCGCTGTCCGCAGGCCACAGGGCACCGCCGATCACGGCTCTGTCGGCAAAACAATAGGGGGCGATCTCCACCACGGGCAGGCCATCCACGGTATCCGGCACCACCGGGCAGGGCGTATCGCCCAGCACCCGCAGCACCCGCGCACCACGCGCGCAGTTTTCCCCCCGTGCGCAGTTTTCCCAAAGTACGGCCACAAAAATCACCCCTTTACATTGCCCACATTATAGCATAAAATAGTGTGGCAAGAAATATGAAATGGAAGAAAAGACAAGAAAAACGGAGCAAAAACATGGCAAATGTCAAACAGACGGATATTCTGACCGGCAGCATCCCCAGGCAGCTGCTGGCCTTTTTCCTGCCGATCTGGTTCGGCACGCTGTTCCAGCAGCTGTACAACACCGCCGATACCCTCATCGTGGGCAACTTTGTGGGCACCCGGGCGCTGGCAGCGGTGGGCGCAACGGGAGCGTTCGTCAACCTGCTGGTAGGCCTGTTCGTTGGGCTTTGCAGCGGCGTAGGTGTCGTGGTATCGCAAAGTTTCGGTGCGCGGGATTATGACGGCGTCGACCGCCAGGTACACACGGCGCTGGTGTTCAGCGTGGTCATCGGTGCGGTTCTTACGCTGGCAGGCCTTGTGACGGCCCAGCCCATGATGCGCCTGATGGGCACGCCGGACGAAATTCTGGACGCATCCACGCTGTATCTGCGCATCTACTTTTTGGGCATGATACCCCAGATCTTGTACAACACCGGCACCTATATTCTGCGTGCCATCGGTGATTCCAAGCGGCCGCTTTACTTCCTCATCGCCGCGTCGCTGGTCAACATCGTGCTGGACGTGGTGTTCATCGCGGTGCTGGGCTGGGGCGTGGCCGGTGCGGCCATCGCCACGGTGGTCAGCCAGGTGGCCAGCGCCCTGCTCACCCTGCGCTGCGTCATCGGCTCCGAGGGCATGCCCTGGCATGTCTCGCTGGACAAAATGCGGATGGAGCCGGGCATCCTGGGGGCCATCTGCACCATCGGCATCCCGGCGGCGGCCCAAAGCGCCATGTACAACCTCAGCAACATGGTCATCCAAAGCTGCATGAACAGCTTCGGCACCGACACCATCGCCGCCTGGGGCGTCTACGGCAAAATTGATTTCGTATTCTGGATGACCATCAACTCGCTGGGCATTGCCATCACCACCTTTGTGGGGCAGAACTTTGGCGCCCGCCAGTACGACCGCGTGCGCAGCGGCGTGCGGGTGTGTATGGCCATGGCCGCCGGGCTGACGCTGCTGGTCAGTGTCAGCTTCTACTTTGGGGCCGAGCCGCTTTTCCGCGTGTTTACGCAGGATAACAACGTGGTGGCGGTGGGCGTGCAGATGATGCATGTGCTGACGCCGGTGTACATCACCTATATCAGCATCGAGGTGCTGTCCGGCGCACTGCGCGGCTGCGGCGACGTCCGCGTGCCGACGCTGATCACGGTGTTTTTCGTCTGCGGCCTGCGGATGCTGTGGCTGGCCACGATGGTCCCGCTCTATCACACGATCGCCACGGTCGAGTTCAGCTACCCCCTGACCTGGACGCTGGCGTCGCTGCTGTTCATCCTCTACTACCTGCGCGGCGGCTGGCTGAAACGCTGCATTGCGAAGCGGGACGCACAAACCTGATCGTAGGGGCGACCACTGGTCGCCCGCGGCCGTTTGCCGCATGAGCAACTTTCCCGGCAAGGCGCTGCCACGCCAAGTTGACGGGCGAACAGTGTTCGCCCCTACATGCTCTATCATTACAGGGAAGTAGTATTGCAGTTTCCAGGTATTACCCTATACCTGGAAACTGCAATACTACTTCCTGTGCTATTTTCTCATAGAAAATTTCATGAGCTGGATAGTGAAATAATGAAATTTTGAGAATACGGTTAGTACAAACTACCCGTTATTTCACTTCTCTTTACACCATCGTTCCATAACATAAAAAATCAACGATGGTATGACGTTGTCTCAAAATCTCAAAATTTCAATATCCCACCACCCAGGGATTTGAAATTTTGTGAGATTTTGCCTATAAACCAAACAGCCAGCCCCCAAAACCGGGGCTGGCTGTTGTGTTCAGGTGCTGCGGTTGGTTTCCAGCGTCTCGACAAAATGTACCGGGTCGATAATGGAGTTGCCATCCGTGCCGGTGGCGGCGGTGGAAAGCAGATACCGCATGATCTCATCGCCGGTCAGGGTGGGGTCCACCTGCCAGCCCAGGGCCATCACCCCGGCGCAGTAGGGGATGCCCCAGCTCAGGCCGCCTTGTCCGTAGTGGGTGTAGCCGAACTGCCCGGCGGTGTA
>ENA-USUG01003866-USUG01003866.1-human-gut-metagenome-genome-assembly--contig:-NODE-3866-length-19527-cov-80.312802_pt1 | contig 19527 bp, 12 predicted proteins | sample MGYA00250059_ERZ773394 | MGnify/ENA primary metagenome ERZ773394 (study PRJEB29103, sample SAMN06111957) | human gut metagenome | biome: human gut; feature: ankylosing spondylitis patient; material... | reverse complement strand
CAAGACCTGGCTGATCTACTCCAGGATACTGTGAGCCACTGCCGTTATTTACAATAACTCTGAACTTGCCGACATCAGATGTCTCGAAATAGTACTTATAGTAACCTGTATCAGAATCTAATGTTGCCTCAGTGCCAGGCCATGTCTTACTGTAATATTTGCTTTTATCAGATGATGCGTAGACATATGCATTATACTTACCCCAGTTGCGTGATTCAAAATAGATTGTTGTTTTTGAATCAGTCTTCTTCGCAAACTTAGCATATACCGTTACATTCGACTTCACTGTAATGCCAAGCGGATTAACTGTATTGTCTGTTACATATGCCTTTGTGCAAGCGGCATCTGAATACCAGCCCTTGAACTCGTAGCCTGTCTTTGCATTTGCTGTGAGTGTTATAGCTGTGCCCCACTCAACTGCATTTGCATCTTCAACATTGCCAAGCTCAATTGTTCCGCCTGTTGTGCTGATTGTTTCGTCAGTAACAGCCTGTGCATTGACCTTATACTTGATGAGTTCAAACTTAGCATTGAGTGTTAATTTAGAAGTAACCTTGCTTACAGTGTACTGTTCTGATGTTGACACAAGCTTTCCTGTGTAGTCATCATACCAACCGACAAACTTGTAGCCTTCGCTTGCGGAAGGAGTAGCAAGGAATGTTACGCTGTCATTATAGTTGACTGTAACTGATACGCTCGTCTTTGACGCATCGGATACAGGTGAAGTAAACTCAACCGTACCGTGTGAACCGACAGAAACCGCTTTAATTTCAAATGTCTTTATCATAAACTTAGCATGATAAGTACAATTTGCGGTAACTTTCGGAATTGTGTACTCAAGCTCATTGCTCTTGAGTGTGCCGTTTTCATCGTACCAACCCGAGAATATATACATATTCTCATCCGAAATAGTTGCCTTAAGAGTAACGCTCTTGCCGTTGGTTACGATTGTCTGAGATGTTGCACCTGCAGCTGATGAACCCGCCTTAACAGTGCCTGCCGTTGCGTCAACCGCACCGTTATAATAAGCCTTTGCAGTTACAGTGCGTGGAGTAACATCGATAAAATTTGCATAAAGTGTGAGGTTAGCCTTTATTGCCTTGGTATCAATTACATCGCTGGAATATGCACAATTATTAAGAATCGTGGAATCGGCTTTTTTGGTGCAAGCCAAATCCGTGTACCAACCTTCAAATTTATACTGAGAAGAAACAGTTTCTTTGGCAGTTGCCTTAAGTGTTACGGTTGAACCCCACTTAACTGTGGTTTCAATTTTTGTAACTGCCGAACCTAAACCGAGGTTAAGAGTACCGACTGTTTCATTAACCTTTCCGTCAAGAACAGGGTATACCTTAAGGTCAAGGTCTATAAGCTCAAATTTGGCATAAAGTGTTGTGTCATTTTTAATATTTTTTCTGGTGTATTCCGAATTAAGGTCGATCTGGTTACCTTCAGCGTCAGTCCACGCAACAAATTTGTATCCGTCCTTTGATGGCTTTGCAACAAATGTTGCCGAACCGCCGTAGTTAACCGTAACGGTAACAGAAGTACCCGGAGCTACCGCTTCAGGTGCGGTAAACTCAACCGTACCGACATCGGCACCGTCAGCCTGTTTTGCAACAGCCTTTACGGTAAAGGTCTTTATCTTGAACTGAGCGTAATAGGAATGATTTTCCTGAATATTGTTAAGTTCAATTACATTTTCTTTGCTGTAGCTTTTTGTACAAGCTTCATCATAATACCAACCGACAAAATCGTAGCCGGTTCTTGCCGTTGCAGTAAGCGATGTGCTGCTGCCCTCAAGGAAGTTTTGTGAAACCTTGCTTGATGTCTTGCCTTCCATTGTAACAGTACCACCTGTGCTGTCATCAACCGATGCACCTGTAACCGCAGTTCCCTCAACAAGGTACTGTCTTTCAAATTTGGCATAGAATTTGTATTCTTTTGTGGTATCTGTTGCTGTTATTCCACCGTTATCAAGTTCAACAGGATTTGTAAAAGAAGCATCAGAGTACCAACCACGGAATGTATACTTACTGCTTTTTGGAGTTGCGGTAAGAGTTACTTTTGTTCCGGCAGTAACCTTAACGCTTGTTGCGCCGTCCATACCGCCTGTTACGCTTACTGTGCCCATTAGTGCATTATTATCCCTTTCATCCTCACATGAATAAACGGAAACAATAGCCGGAGGCGCCCAGTAGCCTGTGTTTTGTGAAGTAATAACATAGTTCACCGAATAATTTCTGTTCGGTGCGCTGATGCTGTAATTTTTGCCGTTGTAAGTAAATTTGAATGTAATCGAATGTGCGGCATCGCTGTTAGGATTGGGCAAATATGCAACCCAACCGCTGAGTGACGCTTTTTCATTCGGTTCAAAAGTCATTGCTATCGGAGTTGAACTGTCCTTAACATACATATCAACCTTTGTCATCTGCGATGTATTTGCATATTCACTTGAGAGGAGAATTTTCTGAACATCGCCCCATGTGCCGTAGCCGTTATTTGACGAATTTGACGAATCCTTATATCCGTAGGCTGTGAATGTCTGTGAATCGGCATCAACACCGGCTTGCAGAGTTGTTGTCCATTTTGCAACATAGTTGCTCTGCGGATTCGATGCTACGGTTGATTCGCAGCTGTAGAAGGTAACTGTTGCGTTAGGCTTATCTGTATATTCTGAGCCGAGCTTAATAAAATAGTTACCGCTCGAATCCTTTGAAAGCTTTTCATACTTGCTTTTGCCTTCTTGGTTAATCCAGATTACACGATCTTTTTTTGTAGCCCAACCCGCACCGAGAGATGGATCGCCCGTTGTTTTATCGGAAAAAGTCAATTCTCCTGCCTGAGGGCTTTGAGTGATAAGCTTGAAGTCTTCAATTGTAACAGTCTGTCCGGCATACTTTGTATCTCTGCTGTCATCCTGTAACCACACACGCATTGTAACCTTATGCGGTTTTGAATCTTTCGGAACGGTAAAAAGAGGCCTTTCTGCTGTTAAGCCCGTGTATGAATCGAAAGATTTGACATTTTCCGGTTTTTTAGTATCCAGGGTTGTACCGGCAACAACCTCTGTCGTGCTCTCGCTCTTACCGCAGACAACCGTATTACTATTACTGCCGTCACAAACGAATGAAACACGGAGCTTTTCCTCGTCTGCATTAGCACCGTTAACCTTGATTTTGGGAACATTCTCAAAATAGAATAACGCCTTTGTTCCCTTTGCGGTAACATTGAAAGAAAAATCAATGTAGTTGACATTCTTATCGTTTACAGTAGCCTTTCTGTATACACCGGACGACACGCCGTTTGCAGTTAAGGTCGGAAAATAAACATCTGTGCCGTTTGCGCTTGTTGCCGAGGCAAGGTGAACATCGCCTGCCTGACGAAAATATTTTGTAAGATCAATTGTATTTCCGTCATAGCCTTTACCGTAGCCAATGTTAGCGTTGGTAAACACATAGTTATCAATTGTACCGTTGTTCAAATCAAGCTTAATGGTTGAAATTGTTTCCACCCAAGCAGAAACCGACACGATAGCGATTGCCAACACTTCAACAAGTGCCACAATGCTTAAAATCAAGCTTTTTCTCTTTTCTTTGCCCGACTTTTTGCCGATTGCAAACTTTTCTTTAAAATAAGCCGCCAAAAGAGCAAATCTTTCTTTCATTGTGACACCTCCTTTTTATATTTTGCATTATTAATGATACGTTGCGGTATCATCGTTGTTTACTTCATAAGAAACATTGAACGGTGTGGAGAATATATATTCATTCTTCGCCGGAATAAGCAGAGTGTGTGTACCGTTCTTGTTTACAAACTTAAATCCGATAACTCGTGAGCCTCTCGGCGCACTGCAGTTATCAAGTGTACATCTTGAACCGTCAGATTCAAACTGCATCAAATGGTCTGATTTTACGCCGTTATAATTATAAACTACACGAGGTTCATAAGCTCCGCTTGTAAGATAATTTCTGAGCCACTGTTTAGTATCCGGAATGTTGAGATACACACCCGTATTTATTTCAGGATCTACGGAAGATCCTCCTCCGCTTGTCGGAGTTGTGGGTGAAGGTGCTGTTGTTTCAACAGTTGAGCCGCTCGGACTATAATCCCAGTATCCGATACAAGGGGACAGTCTTTGAGCAGTATCAACGGTTACACCATAACCGTTACCTCTCTTGGCAGTGTAAACAAGGCTGCGGTTACCGTTTACAATTCTGCTTTCCTGTAACGGATACAAATCTTCGTTATTAACTATCCAACCTTGTGCCGTAGGGCTCAATTCGCCGTTCACATTTTCCTTGGTGTGCCATGAGTTATATATTATATTATTCGTTGTACTGAATCTGAAAAAGCTTATGTCTGTTGTTACATCTTTTGGCAACGCAGCTGTCCATGTGTTATATCCGTCTACCGAACCAAGATATTTCATAACGACAGTTTTCTGAGTTGTATCAGTATCTTTATACTGCATGGTAACTATACAGTCATCTGTTTTAATCCACGGAGTATTTTCGCCCTTATCACCTCTTGTTTTATCAATAAAGGTGATAGCCTCCATATCATTGTAGTTACTTTCAAGTTCAACATCAATTGTAACCGATGCGCCTGCATACTTATCATAAACAGACTGATCTTCATACGCACCCTCAAACCACGCTACCAATGTTACATCAAGAGGTTTCTGACCTAAAAGCGTGAACAAGCTTTCGCCTGAATAGAAATAGAAATCAGAAAATGTCTTGCATGATGAAAGCTTAGTAGCAGGAGAGCCGTCCATATTTGTTGAGCTTACTGCATTATAATTTTTAGCATGCTCGTCAATCAGAGCACTTGGATCAATTACAGTAGGAGTTTTACTGCTGTCGGTAATAAACGCAAGTCTTAACGGACAAGGATCATAGACCTTCTGATTGACGGGAACGCCTTTATCGTCACGAATAATCTCGGTTGAGCCGTCAAACTTACCGAGAACAGTTTTACCGTCTGCCGAAACAATTGTAATATTATAACCTTTGATATAAACATTTGTCATATCTGAATCGGCATTAAGCTTAAAATCCTTATATACATATGTTTTATTCCTGTCGCCTGCCGTTCCTTCTCGGAATTTCATGGCAGATGTTGAATCCTTAAAGTTGCCCTCTGACGGGAAGAACATATTCCTTCCGTCAACGCTTGAAGCCTCTTCAAGCTTAAAGCCTTTAACAACAAGGTGGTTTGAAAGATCTTCCTGACCGTCATTGACACGGAGTGCCGCACTTGACTCAAGTGAAAACGGCTGAGAATTAATACTTGCCCTATCTTTTACGGTAAACCATGCCACCGTTGTCACAAGCACAAGAGTAAAAACAAGGAACAATGATACATATGAAATTGCGAGCTTTTTTCTGCCGAGAAGTCTGTTATCGGAAAGTGCAAAAAACGAGTTCTGCATTCTTTCTTTCAGTTTCATACTTCATTGCTCCTTTCCTGATTTTTATTTATTGTTGTACATCGCCCTTTGAGAGAACAAGGTTTGCTTTAAACTTTCCGTTTACAAGGGCAAGTCTTGCCTCTGCGTCTTCGCCGTCAACCCACATATTACAGGTTACCATTCCTGTTGAATACTCATCGTCTGGGGACTGTCTGCTCAGTGTCATAATTTCTTTCTTTGTGCCGAGCTGGTATGTGTACTTACCGTCTGAATCAAAGGCATTGCTGTTGGCTACAAAAACATGGCTGAGTGGTGAACCGCCATCAGCGGAAACGGATTTTTTAACCCATCTACTACCGCTTTTTTCATAATAAACGTGCGAATATGATTCGCCCGAATGCTTGTCTGTGTCTACGTAATACTGTGTTGTATCTTGGTTTACATTAAGAAAAATGTTCGGAGCAGGAATCCACAAAAGCTTTGTTTCTCCAGTTTCTCCAGTTTCTCCAGTTTTATAATTTGCAACCGAAAACCTTACCGCACCGGTTACGCAATCTCTTGAAATCCCCTTTGAGGCACCGCTTTCACCGAAATCACTCTTGTTATCGGCATCTGCACCTGTAAGAATGTTCGCGTTCGGCTTAATGGTGGAAGTTTTGTCAATATAAATATTATAGTCTGATTTTGAACGAACGTAAAGGTCAAATGAAAGATAATGTTTTGTATAATCAGCCTTTTCCCATTCAACATCGGTAATTGGCTTTGCAATACCATTCTCCTGCTTTAAGGCAGGCTTGTAAAATGTAAAGCCGTCACTTGTAACCTCAGTCATCTTGATATCATCAATAAACGAATAATTTTTGCTGTTCAATTCAATCGTATTTTTGTACGCTGCGTCATTCGTCGGAGCCGAATCGCCGTGCCTAACAACAGCAATTTCAATACCGTCAGGTGCCTGACACTCAACGTTGATGCCGTCGGCTTCGGCTGAACTCTTATCCGTAAACCACGCCTGAATGCCGCAAAAGCCGGCAAGTGCAACAGCGAACAGAACTATTAAATTTTTAGCAATCATTCTGCCCGTTTTTCTGTTGGGCGCAGTAGAATTTTTCATTTTTGCCCCTTATTCCACACTATAGTAAACGGCAACAAATCCGTCAGCCTTCAATGTTTTGTTATGAACTACAGTTGTTTTTTTGCCTGTTGACTCACGAACAATGTTTTCAAAGTTCATTGCAAACGGTCTGTCAACTCCTGAGAATGTTATCACAAGCGGAAGCCTTCCGGCACTTTTCAGCTTTGAACACAAATCCGAAAAAGCAACTTCAAGGTCTGCCTGCTTTTTGTAGATGTTATAAACATCTGCACCGTTACGGGAATATCCTGCAAGCATAACACCCTTTTTGCTTCTGCAAATGCAAAGCGATCTTACTGACCTTTGAGCGTCCATAAGCTCGTCTGCGATTGATAGCTTGCCGAATTTTGCAAGCTCTTCGGCATATTTAGAAACAACAGCAACACTGCCGAATCCATAGTCACGAACGAACAAATCGCCGACATCCTTAATTGACTTGACTTCTTCTTTTGCAAGGCTGACTTTTTCGCCTGCTTTCTTTTCGGCTTTGCGAATTTCAGCCTGAGCCTCTTTTTTAATCTCGGCAACCTTGGCTTTCATACGCTTTTCGCAAGCCTTTTCTGCCTGCTCAACCTTTTTGTCAACCGATTTGTATGCCTTTTTAAGTTCTGACGCATGAGCGGCATCGTTTGCGGCTGATGATTTAAGGTTGGCTTCCTTAATTTCAACAAGCTCATTTCTGTGAGCCTCTTCCTTATCGGCAAGTTCTTTAAGATGCTTTTGCTCTGTTTCATTTGCCCTTGCCGCAAAGTCTGCATTCAGCTTTGCTACATAAGTGTTATGTTCAGCCTCTGCATCGTTGAATTTATGGTTAAGCGATTCAACCTCTGCCAAATGAGCGTCGTTCATCTGCTGTTTTTCTTCAGCAAAATCGGCATTCATTTTGTTGACTGTTTCCCTATGCTGAATGCGTTCGGATTGGAGAGTATCTGTAAGCTTCTCATTTTTGTCAGTCAAATCGGTAATCTTACGGGCGTCCTCTTCAATCTGTGCATGACATTTTTCAAGGTTTTCCGTAAGAGCCGTAATCTTTGCAAGTTGTTCGGCAACCTGAGTTTCAAGCTCTTCGATATGAGCTTTCTGCTCTGCGATTACCTCTTCCTGCTCTTTGATTTTTGTCTGTAATCGAGCATTCTCCTGCATAAGCACGAGAATTCTGTCATTTAATTCTACTATTTTTTTATTGAGTGTGTCAATAGTCTGATTGAGTTCATCAATCGTTTTATTCAACTCTTCAATAGTATCTTTTAACTGCTGATTTTCTTCCTCAAGCTCGGCAATCCTCTTTTCTGCCTCCATCAACTTGAGTTTTGTCTGCTGAAGCTCTTTCTTAACCTCTTCAAGTTGGTCTTCAAGAGCAGAAACCCTGCCCTTAAGGGTGAGAATCTGCTGTTCTTTCTGATCAATTATAACCTTTAAATTCTTGATTTCATTCGTGAGGTCAAGAATTTTCTTTTCGCGTTCACGGATTTCACGAAGGCGGATTTCCATCTCCTCTTTACGAACAGCATCAAGCTGTGCCTTCATAACCGCCTCGCGGGTCTTCTGCGGCTTTGACTCTTCCTCGGCAATTCGTGCATTTTCAGCGTCGTACTGTTCCTTAAGGATTGAACGAAGTCCCGGGTTTGTAGCAATAGACATCATAAAATGCTGGAATCCCATCGCAAAGTAAACATCCTGCTGAACAGTATCTGTCATTTTGCCGTTGTATTCCTCGCTTACGACCTCAAAGCCTTTACGCTTGTAGCTGTCGAGAAAGTTCCACAGCTCAACCACTTTTTTAAAGTTGGGGTTCTTTTTGAGAAGGTTGGTCTGCGTGAGCGGAGGACGAACCTCAGGCTCTTTTGAGATTTCCTTAATCAACTGAGTGTTTAAAAACTCATTAAGGGTTGTTCTGATTCTTCTGATTCGGTCAAAGTCCGAAAGCTGAGAAACATCAAGAACATCAAGGTCATCTGCAAGAGTTTCGTGAGATTCATTTATATAGTTAAGATTAAAATCTACTTTTTTCTCATTAAAATCAATGTGGCGAACCATAGAAATTTTATTATAGCTGTCGTTCGGCACATCCTTCATCTTTGAATACTTGTCGTCAACAAAGTGAAGCGCTTTGCGAATCAGCGTCATAAGCACACGGTTTTCGTAAATTGCAAAGCTCTCTTCACGCTCAATTGTGAGGATTTTGTTAGGCGTTACCATATCACCCTCAACCTTGGCAATAAAGTTAGTGTGCTGCGAAAGGTGCTTAACCGACTCGGGGCCAATCTTTTTTGCAAGCTCAACTCTAACAAGATTGTCAACCTGCTTAATAAAACGGCGCTGTTCGTCTATTGCTTTCTGAATGTACGGAAGTGTTTCCTCAATGGCAACAACCCATTCCATATCAATTACCTTTTCGTTGGTCTTACCGTCGAGCTTATCCTCGCCCTTATCGCCGTCCTTAAGGCCTTCTGTTATGTAATTGTAAGTAAAATCATTTTTCAGAATGTCTTGCATATACATATATGCTCTGAAATATTTACCAAAATCAGCCATTGATTTTTCTCCAATCAGATAGTTTTACCGCTAAAGGAACAAAGTCCTTTCACCAAGCAAAGGGCGAACAGAGTTCGCCCTGAATTGCTAAAATTATACAAGCTTCTTGAGCATACGGAGATAATCCTTGCTCTCAGTCATATTTTCTTCGCCGAAAAGCTCGTCAATATACGCACAAAGGCCATCTATTTCATCACGAATGTATGAAAGATTGAGTGACTCAAATTTTCTAAATACCTTGCGGGCAAGAACATAGTCAAGACCGTCAAGCTCTGTACCGCCTGTTCCGACATAAGCAGGAACAAAGTCACGAAGCTGCTTTACAATACGGTTACCAAAAGCTATGCGGAAATGCTCAATAACATAATCATCCAGAAGGGCAATCTTTTTGAGGTTCTCTTCCGAAACAACAAATTGAACCTTAGCGGCATTGAGGATGTACTCAAAATGTTTGTATGAAATGTATACAGAATCTGTGGGAGGTGCGTCAAAAGCAACACCCTTTGTGTCGATGTTAATCGGCATAGCACGGTCATAAACCTTATCTGTGATAGCAAATGTCGAGTCATCGTTATTCGCAGTACCGATGTACCACATATTCGGCGGAATTTTGAGCTGACCGTTCACGATATGCTTCGGGTCAGACGGCCAAGAGTTCGGGATGATATCAACAACCCACTCATCTCTTGACGGCATTTCAAGAATTGAAAGCATCTCGGCAAAGTAATACTCAACTCGAGCGATATTCATCTCATCGAGGATTACCGCATAGATGTTTTCGTTATACGATGCCTCATACATTGCACGGAGAAGCTCGGTTTCGTTGAACTTCTTTGTAAATTCGTTGAAGTAACCGAAAAGCTCTGTTCTGTCGCGCCATGACGGCTGAACGGAAGCAACGATTGAAGGATTGTTTACAAACTTACCAAAGGCGTAAGCAAGTGAAGTTTTACCTGTACCGGAAATACCCTGAAGGATAATAAGTCTGGTAGATGCAAACGCAGCAACAAAAAGTCTGATAAGCTTAATATCGTAGTAAAGACCAAGCTGTGAACAAGCAAAGAGTCTGAAACGCTCACAGAACTCGGGAAGTGTGATATCGTTGTCATAAACCGGCGGAACATAATCTGCCCAAAGCTGGTCGATTTCCGTAAGCTTGTAGAAACGGCTTTCGCCTGTGTCCTCTTCCTCGCCGTTGTTGAGCGACTCGATTTCTTCGCCTGTAAGCTCTGCAATCTCGTTGGGGTTAAGACCAATCTGTGAAACCTTCATAGAGAGAATCTTATCCTTTTCAAGGTTAAGTCTCATAACCTCTTTGTTGAGTGCCTGAACCTCTTTAACAAGAGAATCTGTATCTTTTCTTCTTCTGTGCGAACGAATAAACTTTTTTACAGCGACGACAATAAGCCATACGCAAAGTGCAAGCACAGCAACCAGAAGCACAATGGCAATAATTGCAATTACCCATGCGAGGCCGCCAAGCTCCGTGGTATAGGCATTAATAATGTTTACATAAGCGGAAAAATCGAAGGCATTGCCTACTCCGCCAAATAACCCGGTGATTATTGACCATAATGAGCCAAAAAACTGACCGAGAAATTCAAAAAGAAATTTAAATACTGTATCCACGGTACTTCGTCTCCTTAAAAAAATCTACTCTCATCTTTTGTGTAAGAACACATTTCTAAATTCCTATCTGAAATCTGTCTTAAAGGACATATTCTTCAAGGCGGGCGGCCGATGACCGCCCCTACAGTATGTAACTGTATTTCTTTCTCAGCTTTGATACTGAGAAAGAAATATACCGTTACGATAAACGCTATAAGTGCGTTAGGGACAAATTTGTCATAACTTAATCGGAATTATCAGCGGAATTATTGCCGTCAGCAGGTGTTTGTACTTCGGACTCATTTTCCGCCTTGTCCTGATTTTCTCCGACGGAGGCAAGATATTCCTCAATAGCTCTCTTTTTCTGTTCTTCGGTAAGCTCGGCGGAATCAACCGCAAGCTGTGCCTCTTCGAGAGTTTTTTCCTTATTGTAGGCAAGCAGGTTGAGAACAACACGAACCGCTTCATAAACAAAGAAAATAATCATCGGAAGCAGAACGCAGAGGAAAAATCCAAGCTGAGTTCTGATAAAGCTAAAAAAGTTACCCACGCCGCCAATCCTCGTACCTGTGTACTTGGCAACAATAGTTGAAGAGGTTTGAAGATCCTTATCGGGCTCCGGGTTAGTTTTCTTATTGTCACCCTGTGTTCTGTAGTAGGTAATGTCGTCATCCTTAACAACCTCAACAATTCGGTGAGTATTGAGTTCGGATTTACCGTTGATATTCTTATAGAAAGTAACAATATCGCCTTTCTTATATTCATATGAAGGATCGTCCGTAACCTCACAGAAAATAAGATCGCCTGTATTAATTGTATCTTCCATTGAACCTGTCAGAACACTAAGGGGCGCAACACCGAAAACATTGGGGACCCCTGATGATTTGGAAGTTAGTGACAATGTAACGATTAAAACCGACACTGCCAGAATCAAAATCACAATAATGTCAATTACTATGTTTATTATTCTTTTTATAACTTTTTTCATAAGGGGTCTCCAATCATTGGGATATCAAATAATTTCGCTATTTTAACCGTTAAAGTTAATTAAGCCTCAGAAACAGGAGTACCCTCTACAGTGAACTTGAGGTCTTGAACACCTGTGCCAGCATTTATATCCTTACAATCGGGATCCTGACCTTCGAACCATACATAAAGGTTGTAGTGAAGTTCCTTACCTGCGGCCAAAGAATCAGGAATATTAATTACCTCTGGGCTACCTGCAACAATAGGAGTGATCTGGTCTGCTTCTTCTTCTGAGTAAGCACCGTCAGCCTTAATAGGATTGTAAGCAATACCATCTGCAGCGTATACATTACTCCTAAATTTAGTGGCATCTACTTCAATGCACTGTCCCTTTGCAGTTACGGGAACCAATGCAACACGAAGATAGTTGTGAGCATTGAAGTTAGACATTGTAATCTTAATGTCTTTTACAGCAACTTCACCTGCGTTCTGAATGTTGAGCTGGTCAACGAACACATACTTGTTGTTCTGATTCATTTGTTCTGGAGTGTCCAGTGTGATAGCAGTTGGGGTTTTAGTAGAAACGCCTGAGGCATCGTCAGCTACTGTAGAATACCAGTGTGCACCGTCGATAGAAGAAGATGGTAACATAATATTCTGAACACCTGTGTAAGTAAAGCCTGAGCCGTATTCACGGTTGTCATCAGAAATCTTTAATGATGATGTCTTTGAAGTTCTTACTGTAATACCGTCAGCAGTAGCTGATGTGTTCTGTGTGAACCAAGCAAATGTTGCTGTACCAAGTGCGAGCATTGCCACGAGGAGCATTGCTACGGAAGAGATTAATAATCTCTTTCTTGATTTTGTTTTCATAGAGAAATTCCTCCTAAATAAAATAATTTTTGTCCCTAAAACACCATAGGGATTTTTTGCTATATCAGTGCCGAGGCACATAATACCAAGTTGATGTAATACTGTACCGAAAATTACGGCTTTGCTGTGGATTCTTCATCGTCACGAACCGAGAACAGCATTCTCATTCTTACATGACCGTTACGGATATCGTCGATACATTCGGGGTCGTTACCCTCAATCCAGATTACGATTGTGTATTTGTCAATATCGCCAACCTTGAATTTTTCGGTTGATGTTTTATAAACTTCCTTATCGCTTACAAACTTTGTGCAATCGGTTTCGGCTTTGCTTCTGTCTTTGTACTGACCTTTGCCGTAAATTGAGCTCTTGCCGTTTTTGTAAATCATAACTCGGGTTGCTTCATCTGCCGACTTAGCCGCACCTGTGATTTCAAGCACTGCGTCATAGTCAAGCTCAACCTCTCCGTTATTTTTACAATAGAAAGTATAAGCAACATAGTTTTTGCCGTTGTGCGCACCGTCCTTGCTTGTGTCAAGGTCAACAGGAAGCCATGCATATGTAATGTTTGTAACATCCTTAACCTGCTTCGCTGTAAGTGAAGCACACTGAGTTTTGAATTCAGCGTCTTCGCTAAGCACGATACCTTTTTTTACGGCTGGAGAATCAATGCTGATAATCAAGTCGCCCCATTGCGTTACAAGCGTTGAAACAATGAACAGAATAAGAAGAATGATTATGCAGACCGAAAGGATAATACTCAAAAGCCGTCTGCGCTTTTTGTATTTTACAATCTCGATTGAATCATTTTTTACATGAAAATGTTCAATCTCGGCATCTGCCATTTTCTTATCATTTAAGCGACTTAACTCCTCGGGAGTAATCGGTTGTTCAATTTTTGGTTTCTTTTTTCCGAACAAGTTTTTCTCTCCCCTCAAAGTTGTATCCGTTTAACTGTCGGATTGTGCGTATTTCATTAACCCATAATTTTTCTCCTGTCTGAAATCTGCGTTGAATGACAGTTCCTCCAGGGCGGGCGGCCGATGACCGCCCCTACGGGATCTTGTTTAATTATGATATTGGTCTATTGTCCTTATCGCATCCGACAAAGCCAAGCTGTACAGAAAGCTGTGCATCCTGAACATCGTCATCACACTCGGGGTCGTTACCCTCAATCCAAAGGCGAACTGTTACCTTAACAGGTTCGAGCTGATTAAGATGGAAAAGTCTTGTGTTGTTTGAGTAAACCATTGAACCTGACGGCAAATCAAAGGTTGTCTGTCCGTTTACGGGAGTGCTTCTGTTCGGCTCATAAATTGTTGTGCCGTTGCCTGTTCCCTCGGCTGTGAAATCAACTCTCGCACAATTTACTACATCAGCCTTTGCACCGGTTGATTCTGTCGATACCTTTGTACCGTCATCAGCGCCTGCTTTTGTACTTTCGGTTGTGAGATGAACCCACATTTCCTCAGTCGCAATGAAGTAGCATTCAAACTCAAGGTAGCTGTGCTTGTTAGGCTCTCTGACTGTGCCACGCTGATTGGTGAACTCTGTACCCTCTCTTGTTGTAACAGGGTCAAGCACCGTATCTTCAAGGCTTGAACCGTGCTTTTTAAGGTAATCGTCAATCATTTCGTTCGTGATTACCTTGCCATATTTATCAAGGTCTTTGCCGTGGTTTTCCATACTTACTTTAAGCTGAGCGGCAAGGCTGATATTCAAATCAAGCTTATCAACACCTGCGAAAGTATTTACCGAGAACCATGCAACCGTTGCTGTTGTCATTGAAAGAAGGGTTATGATTGCCACAAAAACAATCAGCCTTTTTCTCTTTTTAAATGGAACTTTGTCGCTGACCATCTTATCAATAATCCTGTTAAAAAGTCCCATAAAAACCCTCTCCTCATAAAAATAATGTGCTAAAATGACGCACCGCTGTACAAAATATAATAATATTCTATACCTCAAACGCACATTTTGCAATAATTATTTGTCCTCTGTCATTTTTTTTGGATGAATTCACAAGATTTTCACATTACATTTGTGCATTCCTCTAAACTTTTCTTTTTCGATTATATTTTAACGGACTTAATCTGCTTGTCTTTTATTCATATTCTAACCTTTAAAATGATATAAAAAAACAAAAAATCCCCTTTAATTAAGGGGATTTTAGGTTTACAATAATAACAAACGACATTTAATTAAATTTGAGGCAAAAGTTACAACCGTGTAACTTATTTTGTTATATTGCTGTTTTAAATTATTTAATTTTGTTTTCTCACTATTTTGTACTCATCATAAAGTTGAAAGTAATGACAGGTGTCTGTGCTTCGGGTTAAAAACCTTGCCATTTCGTCCTCGTCAAGGTTGATATTGCAATAATCCCCGAATTCGTCATCACTGACAAAGTTTGCACAAAATTCGCATTGGTCAGCCATTCTGCCCACCGTCCTTTTTAAGAAACTCATATTTGTCATAGCTGAACGGAACATAATTCTCGAGCTGATTGAAAACCTCTTCTTCGGTATCGGCAATCGTATAGAGTCTGTTACAGGCATTGGTCATAAACTTTTCACTTACGGCATTGTCAAGCATTGCAAGCATTGAGTTATAGTAGCCTTTTACATTATATATAATTATAGGCTTTGTGTGTTTGTTAAGCTGCTTTAGTGTGAGAACCTCAAAAAATTCTTCAAAAGTACCCATACCGCCGGCACAAATTACAAAAGCGTCCGCTTTATCTTCCATAATACCTTTGCGTTCACGCATTGTATCTGTTACAATAAGTTCGGAGCACTTGTCGAAAACAACACCCACATCAATAAAAAAATCGGGTGTAACTCCGATTGTGTAACCGCCTGCGCTGTATGCACCTCTGGCAGATGCGCCCATAACGCCGTATTTTCCTGCACCGAAAACAAGGTTGTAGCCTTTTTCGGCAATCTTTTTGCCGAGATGCTCGGCAGATTCGAGATAGATTTTGTTAATTTGCTCACTTGATGAGCCAAAAACGCATATATTCATACCTATTTATCCTTTCGCATTTGCGTTGTATTTTTTCTGATTTTATCGAAAACAACCGTCGGTTATCTGAACTTAGTTTGAAGATTGCGACAGATTGCAACCATCCGCAATTAGATTATACATCTCAAATACACGGCGGTCAAGCAGTCAGAACAACGGCAATGCACAATTTACACAGAATTTATTTTTTCAAAACATTCAAAACATTAAAACTTATATTAATCATTTTATTCAACGGAGATTACATTATGTCTGCTACTTCTTCAAAACTCAAAAATCCGAACGATTCAGTTATGAATCAGCGCGTAATCAAGCTTGCGTGGCCGATATTTTTACAGCTGTTGCTCGGCATCTCACTCGGCTATGTTGACACGATTATGCTCTCAAACTACAACGAAACCGCCGTTGGTGCAATCGGCAACGCAAACCAGGTTCTCGGCTTTCTGACTCTTGCCTTTAACATTATATCAAGCGCAACGGGCATAATCGTCAGCCAGTACCTTGGGGCAGGTAAAAAAGAAAAGATGAATATGATTTACACGGTTGCGTTGTCATTCAACCTTGTGCTGAGTATTGTAATCAGCTTTGTTGTATTCATATTCAGTCGAAATCTGCTTGAGGCAATGCAGGTGCCTGCGGCAATGCTTGATGAATCGGATATGTATATGCGAATAGTCGGCGGTACAATCTTTACTCAGGCACTTATTAATGCTTTTAACTCAATTTTTGCAAGCAACGGCAAAACCGTTTTCGGTATGATTATCGGTCTTGGAATGAACATTATCAATATCTGCGGAAATGCTCTTTTGCTCTACGGACCGCTTCAGGTTCTCGGACTCGGTGCGTCGGGTGCGGCTGTTTCCACATGCGGAAGCAGAGTTATTGCGGTAATTGCCTCTGTTATATACTTCTACACGGTTATCAAAGGCAAGTTCAGCCTTAAATATCTTCGCCCGTTTCCGTATGATGTTCTCAAAAGCCTTCTTAAACTCGGCATTCCGACAGCAGGCGAGAACATTTCCTACGACTGTTCACAGCTGTTTTTACAGGCATTCATCAATACAATGGGTATCGTTGCAATCAACGCAAAAATCTACGCCAACATGCTTTCAATGTTCACATATATGATTGCTCTTGCCGCTGCAAATGCAACACAGATTATTGTCGGTCACAGCGTAGGCGCTCACGATTACGATTTTGCATACCGCAGAGTGCTGAAAACCTTGCGTTTCGGTATGATAATTTCAATCTCGGTTGCAATTGTAAACTGGTTGATTTCGCCGTTTACACTCGGACTTTTCACGGGTGATAAGGCTGTTATCGCACTCGGTTCATCGGTTATGTTCATTGCGATTATTCTTGAATTCGGCAGAACGACAAACCTTGTTATAATCAACAGCATGAAAGCCGCCGGTGATGTTAAATTCCCGACTGCACTCGCAATTTTTTCAATGTGGCTTTTGAGTGTCGGACTCGGCTGGCTGCTCGGAATTTATTTCGGAATGGGACTTACCGGAATTTGGATTGCCATGGCTGCCGATGAAATTTTCAGAGGCGTCGTTGTGTTTATCCGCTGGATAAAGGGCGGTTGGAGAGGCAAAAGGGTTGTGCTTGAAGATAAGATAAGTCCAACCGAAACGGCAGAAGTTACGGCTTAATCCGACAAAAGGAATATGATACCATAAAATAAAGGAGATCAAAACTATGAATTTTGCGGAATACAATGTTAAGGACGCAAACCTTGAAGAAGTTTTGCTTGCACTCAAGTCGCTTGATACGGTTGAGGCTGTCGCACTCGGCGGTTCTCGTTCAACAGGTGCAAGTGATGAAAATTCGGACTACGATATTTATGTTTACTGTGTTGAAATTCCGACAGCCGAAACAAGAGAAAATCTCCTCGGAAAATACTGTTCGATTGCAGAATTCGGCAATCATTATTGGGAGAGCGAGGACAACACGGTTATGAATAACGGTGTTCCCGTTGACATAATCTACCGTGAAGTTGACAGGTTCGGTCGGTATATTGATACGGTAATCAAGGGGGGCAAGGCTTTTAACGGCTATACAACCGCATTTTGGCACAATATCAAGAACAGCAAGGTTCTTTTTGACAAGACAGGCACTTTCACAAAATTCAGAGATATGGCGCAGATTGATTTTCCTGAAAATCTCCGCAGTGCGATTATCAAAAACAACCGCAACCTTATGAACGGAAAGCTTCCGTCATATGACAGGCAGATTAAAAAGGCTCAGGAGCGTGGCGATATCGTCAGTGTCAATCACAGAATCACCTCTTTTTTCGAAAGCTATTTTGATTTTATCTTCGCACTCAACCGTCAGACACACCCCGGTGAAAAAAGACAGGTTCAGCTCTGCAAAAAGTACTGCACCCTCTTGCCAAAGGATTTTGAAAAAAACATAAACGCTCTTATGAAGTCAATCTCAGACGGAGGTTCATATGAAATCGTCACAGCAATGGTCAATAACCTTGATGAAATTCTTAACGATGAATTCAAATAAAAAAAGCGGTCTCGGAAAGTTCCGTCACCGCTCCAATATTTTCAGCTGTATAAAATTCAAGTGAAATATTGACATTGCTTTTTGCATAATATATAATAAGAACACAAGGAAAACCGTTAAAAGCGGTTAGCCGGAAAAGTAAAGACGAAAATAGCCGTCCCTAAGTTTTCGAGGCTGTAGGGCGGTTATTTTTTTATTGCAACAATTATTATTGTAACAAGCAAGGTAAAACAAATTATGTATTCCACCTTTGTCACCTCCTTGCACATATTAGCCAATGCTTTCATCGGTTTGCGTTCGGATGTGACTAACCGCCTTAAACTTCCTTGTATTCTCGTATTATATTGTATCAAGCTGGAATTGCGATGTCAACCATAGATAAATACTATGCTTACTTCAGACTCCGCATCTATACATCTCGCCAAAAATTTCTTTTGCCGTAACTGCATTGTCGGTTATGGCATTTTTTAATTCGGTGATATTGTCAAACTTTTTTTCGGGACGAATGAAATCAAGCAGACGGACATCGGCTGTCTGACCGTATATTTCACCGCCGTGAAAGTCAGGCATCCATGTTTCGCTCAAAAGCTTTGTTCCTCCGACTGTCGGCTTTACACCAATATTAGTCACACCGCAATAGACCTTTCCGTTTTCAAGCGTAACGGCAGACGCATAAACACCGTATTTCGGCACGGCAAGATTTTCGGGAAGTTTCTGATTGATTGTCGGAGTACCGAGTTCTCTGCCAAGTCTTTTTCCGTGAGTGATCACGGCAGAAAAACCAAAATATGAACACAAAAGCTTGTTTGCACGGCGGATGCCGCCCTCACTTATAAGCAGACGGATAAGTGTTGACGAAACGACATCGCCGCCGTCACGCTCAGGCTCAATCACATTAAGCTCCGTACCGTTCTCGTCACAAAGCTTTTTGAGCAACTCGGTATCGCCCTCGCCGTTTTTTCCGAAACGATAGTTAAAACCGCAGACAACAAATTTTGCGTTGAGGTTGCCGAAAATAATTTTCTCGACAAAGTCCTTTGCAGACATATTCATCAGCTTTTTAAAGTCGGGACTAAAGGTATGTTCAATACCCAGGCTTTCAAGCGTTTTCAGCTTATCTTCCGTTGTCATAAGCGCACCCTTAGAAGATTTTCCGAGAACCTCCTTCGGGCTTTGAGCAAATGTAAAGCACACGGGCAAAAGTCCGTTTTTCTTCTGCTCAACAGCCGAGAGAATAACCCTTCGGTGGCCCTTGTGAAGTCCGTCAAAAAATCCGAGAGCAACGGCAGTATTCAATTTTTCGTGTTCTGAAACAGTAAAATTCTGCATATATATTTCCTATGATTAAATTAAATTTTACCGCTTTTCAAAAGTGCGGCAGTCTTTAAAACGGCAATCTGTGTTTTGGAGTCGGGAATCATATTGTTAAGCACCATTTCAACGGCTTTGT
>ENA-USUG01003834-USUG01003834.1-human-gut-metagenome-genome-assembly--contig:-NODE-3834-length-19652-cov-78.832797_pt1 | contig 19652 bp, 16 predicted proteins | sample MGYA00250059_ERZ773394 | MGnify/ENA primary metagenome ERZ773394 (study PRJEB29103, sample SAMN06111957) | human gut metagenome | biome: human gut; feature: ankylosing spondylitis patient; material... | reverse complement strand
TCCCAGATATAACCATGATAAAATAAGAGAAGAATTCAAACAACGATGTCGAAAGATCGGTATCCTCCATTATCACTGTGAAGGATACCCCTTTATTGCGGGAAGGGGTGAACAAGGTGGCATTGCGTCTGTTTGAGCACAACGAGAAAGCATATCATGCGGCAGTCCGGATGATGGAGCAGTACGGCAAGGCTGCCATTGTTCATCCGACCGGCACCGGAAAGAGCTATATTGCGTTCAAACTGATCGAGGACAACCCGGAGAAGGTCGTAATCTGGCTTTCTCCCAGTGAATATATCTTCAAGACCCAGCTGGAGAGCCTGAAAAGGAACGACCCGAATTTTCCGTTGGTAAACGTTCACTTTTACACCTACGCCAAACTGATGTGCTGCACGCAGACGCAGCTGGACGAAATTGCGGCGCAGAAGCCTGCCTATATTATACTCGATGAATTTCACCGTGCCGGCGCGGAATGCTGGGGCGAAAGCACGGTGGCTTTATTAAAGTTATGCCCGGACGCAAAACTTCTGGGGCTGACGGCAACAAACATCCGATATCTGGATAATAACCGCGACATGGCTGAAGAACTTTTTGACAGCCGTGTTGCGAGCGACATGACCCTTGGCGAAGCAGTCGTCAGGGGTATTTTGCCTGCCCCGAAATATGTGACCACCGTTTACCAGTACCAGAAAACGCTTGCAAAGTATCAGGCACGGGTGGACAACCTGCGGGCACCGGGCATTCAGGATGTGAATCAGAAATATCTGGACGCACTGCGCCGCGCACTGGAACAGGCGGATGGTCTGGATAGGGTCTTTGCACATCATATCACGAATAAGATTGGAAAGTACATCGTGTTCTGCGCCAACAAGGAGCACATGGACGAGATGGTATCCCATGTGCCGGAGTGGTTCTCTGGGGTCAACCCGGACGTGGTGGTATACGAAGCCTACTCGGATGACCCCAACACCGACAAGGCGTTTGCGAACTTCAAAACGGACACAAGCGACCGTCTAAAGCTGCTGTTCTGCATCGATATGCTCAACGAGGGCGTCCATGTGGAGGGGATTTCCGGCGTGATCCTGTTCCGACCTACGATTTCGCCCATCATTTACAAGCAGCAGATCGGACGTGCCCTGACCGCCGGAGATACCGCAGCCCCGCTGATTCTCGATGTGGTCAACAACTTTGAGGGCTTGACCAGCATTTCCGGTCTGCAAAGCGAGATGCAGGAGGCTGTTCACCGGCTCTATGCCAACGGTGAGGGCGACAAAATCGTGACCGAGCGGTTCGAGGTCATCGAGCAGGTGCACGACTGCCGGGTGCTGTTCGAGCAGCTGCAGGCAAGCCTTTCTTCCGGCTGGGAGCACTATTTCTCCGAAGCAAGCATCTACTATGCGGAGCACGGCAACCTGAACGTCCCGAAACTGTACACCACGCCCGGCGGTCTGAGCCTTGGGGTGTGGCTGGTGACCCAGCGCCGGGTGCGCGAGGGGCAGATCCAAGGAAATCTGACCGAGCAGCAGATCGCGCGGCTGGACAGCATCGGGATGGTCTGGGGCAACCGGAAAGAAATCGCGTGGCAGCACGGATTTGAGGTTGCAAAGAAATACCACGACACCTACGGAAATCTGATGGTGCCCGGCAAATACACCGACCCGGATGGTTACCCCTTGGGGCAGTGGATCATCAAGACCCGGCAGCAGAAGCTCAATGGCCGTTTGAAGGAAGAACGCATTGCGCAGCTTGATGAGCTTGGTATGGTGTGGAACATCTTCGATGCCAAGTGGGAAAAGGCTTATGCGCTGGCTGCGGCTTACTATGAGGAAAACGGTAATCTGAATATCCCACGTTCCTACGTGACAGCTGCTGGTGAACGGCTGGGACAGTGGGTCGCAAGCCAGCAATGGGCGTACCCGAAAGGAAAACTGACGGACGAACAGGTCGAGCGGCTTAACCGTATCGGGATGTACTGGGGCAACCGCAATGACCGCCAGTGGAACGAAGGGTATCAGGAAGCAAAGCGCTATTTTGATGCCCACGGCGACCTGAACGTCCCGGCAGAATATGTGTCACCGGGCGGTTACAACCTCGGAACTTGGGTCAAGCGGCAGCGGTACACCCGCCAGAATCCTGAAAAAAGCTGCGCTGTTCTGACGGAGGAACGGATTGCGAGGCTGGATGCCATCGGGATGCGGTGGGAGAACCGGAAACGTGCCGTAGGCACACCGGAGCAAAATGAATTGCTGTTCCCAAGACCGGACAAGGCCGGATGAGCCGATGGGTGTGTGCCCAGAAAGCGACTGCTGCAAGGTTGGTCGGAAAAAGATGAGTGAAGTGCAAAAAGAAAAGCTAAAGGAGTTATTGGGGGATTATGTCAAAATTTCAGCATGATGTGATGTTGCGGGTCGTGAAGATTCTGAATGTTCTGATGATCGAGCTGCCGTTTGCGGCCTGCTGGTTCCTATACTACTCGCACCAGACCTATGCCAATCTGGCATGGAAGGGTCATTTTGCGATATTAGGTCTGTTTTTTATCCTGTACATTGCACTGGGTAAGGTCTACGATGCGTTCTGGATGTCCATGCAGCGGGTCTCGGAGCTGGTGTACGGCCAGATCCTTGGCGCTATGGCGACCGATGGTATTTTGTACATCGTGATCTGCCTGATGTCGGCAAAGCTCTGCAATCTGTTGCCAGGTATTGCGGCAATTGTAGGGCAGCTGGTGATGGCTGCGATCTGGGCATCCTGCGCACATAAATGGTACTATACGACCTTTCCGCCGCAGAAGACCGCTGTGGTCTACGATGTGCGACATGGCATGGAAAAGCTCATCAACGAGTACGGCTTGAGTCAGAAATACGATGTGCAGGTCACCCTGAGCGTGTCGGAGTGCTTGGCAGACCTGAGCATTCTGGACGGTATGGAGACTGTCTTTGTCAGCGGCGTCCACAGCCATGAGCGAAACATTATCCTGAAGCACTGCGTAGGGAAGGGCATCAATATGTTCGTCATCCCCCGTGTTGGCGATGTTATCATGAGCGGCGCTTGGCCGATGCATATGTTCCATCTGCCGATGCTGCGTGTCGGTCGTTACATGGCAAGCCCGGAATTCTTGTTCGTTAAGCGCGCGATGGACATTGTGATCTCACTGCTGGCACTGATCATCTTGAGCCCGCTGTTCCTGATCACAGCCATTGCGGTCAAATCCGATGGTGGTCCCGCCTTCTATAAGCAGGTGCGTCTGACCAAAGACGGCAAGCAGTTCGAAATTCTGAAGTTCCGCTCCATGCGCGTGGATGCAGAAAAGGATGGCGTGGCACGTCTTTCCACCGGCGACAAGGATGACCGTATTACAAAGGTCGGTCATATTATTCGCGCTTGCCGTCTGGACGAGCTGCCCCAGTTGCTGAACATCCTGAAGGGTGATTTGTCCGTTGTTGGCCCCCGCCCGGAGCGCCCGGAGATCGCCGCACAGTACTGCGAGGAGATGCCGGAGTTTGCGCTGCGTTTGCAGGCAAAAGCCGGTCTGACCGGTTATGCGCAGGTGTACGGTAAGTACAACACCACCCCCTACGATAAGCTGCAGATGGATTTGATGTACATTGCCCATCCCAGCCTGATCGAGGATTTGAAAATCATGCTGGCAACCGTGAAGATCCTGTTTATGCCTGAAAGCACCGAAGGCGTGGCGGAAGGCGCAACTACGGCGATGGGGCAGCAGCAGTGTGAGGAGACTGGAAAATGAAAGTTGCGGTAGTATCAATTGGTAGTTTTGATACACAATACTCGGATTATCACATTATGCGTGATATTATCCTCGGCCTTCTGGAGAGAGGACATGAGGTAAATCTAATTCAGAAACAGTATTTTGATACGCCTCAGTATCCGCAGCAATTTGAAAAGTACTTGAAAGGTCAACTTCAAGTTCAAAATGTTCGTTTTGAAAAGAAGGCAAAAGCTGATTTAAAGGCTCGTTATCTGGCAGATCTGTCTTATTACAAACAAGCTTGTAAGCTAATGAAAAAAAACAAGCCGGATAAGATCTTTCTTCAGTCTAATAACACGGCTTTTTTTACAGTGTTCTACGCAAAGCACATTTTAAGGTGCCCGATTCTCTATAACGAGCAGGACATCTTTCCGGAAAATGCCTACTTTGCTGGAATTCTTTCAGAAAGCAGCATGATTTATAAGGTAGCTCATGCGCTACAAAAATATGCCTACAAAAATGCAACAGCGCTTAGTACGATTTCCGACGATATGAAATCTACTATCGTTACTCGGTATGGCATCTCGGAGGATAAGGTGCAGGTGATTTACAACTGGGGGCATGAGGAATTGAAAGCCCACAGTGATGAAGAAAACGTTTTCCTGAAAAAGTATCCGAAGAAGTCTGGAGAGTTCCGTGTGGTGTATGCGGGTAATCTGGGCAAGATGCAGAACGTGGAGCTCATTTTGGAGACCGCTGCTTTGATGAAAGATGATCAAGATGTCAGCTTTTATATCGTTGGGGGCGGTGTAAACGAGGAGCAACTTAAGACGTTTGCAAAAGAAAAAGAATTGAACAATGTGACATTTGTGAGAATGCAACCGCCTGAAGAAGTGGCGGATCTCTATGCTGCCGCAGACGTCAATGTGATTCCTCTTCAAAAAGGGCTTATCTATGCAGCACTTCCGAGCAAAACGGCTGACTGCTTGATTGCTGGTAAACCGATTATTACTTGTGTTGATAATGGAACGGCAGTTGAGAAGATAATCAGGCCGTACGGCATCGTCAATACTGGTGCGGATGAAAAAAGACTGAAAACAGCAATTCTGAACGCAAAAGAAAAAGCTGGATTGTGTGAAACCAAAGGGCTGCTAGAAAAATATTTTTCGTTGAAGCCGAATGTTGCTAGTCATTGTCAAATGATCGAGATGATGAAATAAGAAAGGAAGCAACGGCATGAATAAAAATCTCCTGCGTGCGCCAATTGAGTTGGCAAGCCGATTCAACAAAAACACTGAAACTCAAACTGCTTCTTATCGTAGCGATTTTATGCGTGATCGTGACCGTATTATGTACTGTAATGCGTTCCGTAGACTGGATGGGAAAACGCAGATCTACCTGATCGGAAGCGATGATCACCGCAGAAACCGGTTAACCCACACGCTGGAGGTTGCTCAGATTGCGCGTACGATTTCGCAGGCTTTGGGCTTGGATGAAGACTTGACCGAGGCTATTGCGCTTGGACACGATTTGGGACATACACCGTTTGGTCATGCGGGCGAGCGGGAGTTGAACCAGATCATGATGCCGGGCAGCACCGTGAAAATTCCGGAATCGCCACTTTATAAGGAAAACCATGACGGTTACAAAATCTGCGAAAAAAGGCTGAAAAAGCCATTGTACGGATTTAAGCACAATCTTCAAAGTGTCCGTGTGGCAGCACGTCTGGAAAATGGCTACGGTGACAGTGGCTTGAACCTGACCAATTACACCCTTTGGGGAATGATGCACCACTCGAAGTTGGCATACGGCGATGAGGATGGAAGCCCCAATTACTGTGAAATCTTCAATAAGTATCTCGAAGTGAAGGATGGTCATCAAGCGTGGTCGTTTGAGAGCTTTGTAGTAGAACAGGCAGATGAAATTGCACAGTGGCATCACGATTTGGAAGATGCACTGAGAAGCGGAGCAATGTCGGCTAAAGCAGTGTGCAGGAAAATCAGAGAGATCCTGATTACGATCATGAGCGAAAGTGATCTGCGCTGCTTTGAAGAGATGGAACGTGATGCGGAACAGGAAAATTACGACCAGAAGCGTTTTATTACACTGGCATCCAAGGTTGTAGTAAACACGTTGGTCACCTGCATTGTGACCTGCTCTAATCAAAATCTCCTGAAGCTTTCGACAGATAACAAGCTGAATGAAAATACCCGCCTCAACTTTTTCCGGGAACACACAGGAGACGAGGATGATATCAAAAATGCAATCGCGTTTGATGTGTATAGTGATGCAGATAACAAGAAAACAAAAGGACACCTGAAAAAATTTGGTGAAGCGATTCGAACCGAGATCCACCATTTGCCTGAAGTGGAGCGAATGAATGCAAAAGGTCAGTACATTATCCGTAAGCTGTTTCAGGCATACGCGACACATCCCCAGCAGTTGCCGGATATTTCTATTGTTCAGTTTATGGTGGAGACGCATGAGAAAAATAGCCTGTCGGGGGCAAATTATCCCGATATGGTATCTGCATACAAATTGAGTTCTGGCCAAGTCAGAAGTGATTTTGATAAGTTCTGGAACGACAAAGAGGATAATGCAGAAAGTAAAAACTTTTCTGTTCGTGTCTGCATGATGCGCAAGATTTGTGACCACATCGCTTCCATGACGGATCATTACGCAGTGGAAGAATATGAAAAATTGTATGGGTGAGAAATGAAGGTTTTATTTATCAATTCAGTATGCGGCATCGGCAGCACAGGCCGTATTTGCACAGACCTTGCACAGCAGCTGGAAGCCGAAGGCAACGAGGTCAAAATCGCCTATGGCCGCAAGGGTACTGTACCGCAGCAGTTTCAGAAATATGCAGTGCGTATTGGCACAGATTTTGACTGCAAGATGCACGCGATTCAGACACGGCTGTTTGATACGCATGGCTTTGGCTCCAAGCACGCGACCAAAGAATTTTTAAAGTGGGCTGAGGAATACAAACCAGACCTGGTGTGGCTGCATAATCTCCATGGCTACTATATCAACGTGGAGATGCTGTTCGATTGGATCAAAAAGCATCCTGAAATGCAGGTGAAATGGACGCTGCATGACTGCTGGGCCTTCACTGGCCATTGTTCGTACTTTACCATGGTAGAGTGCGAGCAATGGAAGAGCCATTGTTCGTACTGCTCTCAGCTTCGCCGCTACCCGGCTTGCTTCGCAATGAGTTCTGTCAGTAAGAATTTTGAGCGAAAGCGCAAGGCTTTTACTGGGGTGAAGAACATGACTCTTATCACCCCCAGCAAGTGGCTTGCCGATTTGACCCGCCAGAGTTTTCTGAAAGAGTATCCCGTCGAGGTGCATTATAACACCATTGATACCAGCATTTTCAAGCCAACCCCCAGCGACTTCCGTGAGCGCTATGGCTTACAGGATAAGATCATTGTGCTGGGCGTTGCTAATGTCTGGGAGGATCGCAAGGGACTGTTTGACTTTTACAAACTGGCAGAGATGCTGGATGACCGGTATGTCATTGTGCTGGTCGGTCTGAGCGAAAAGCAGATTAAAAAACTGCCGAAAAATATCAAGGGCATTCAGCGTACTAATAGTCCGCAGGAACTGGCCGCGATTTATACGGCAGCGGATGTATTTGTGAATCCGACCTATGAGGATAATTATCCGACGGTTAATCTGGAAGCACAGGCCTGTGGGACGCCTGTTATTACTTATGATACGGGTGGGTGTAGAGAGACAATACATACAGATAGTGCAAAAGTAGTTGAAGCAGGAAATGTCGAAGGACTATATAAGGAGATTACTATACGATGAATCGAATCACAAAAATCATTTTGAAAATCCCTATCCGGGGGGGGGTAGGAAAGGCATTTAATTTGTTGAATTTTGGCGGGTTTATGCGATATTCTGTCTGGTATTATAGGCGTCTTGGTATAAAAATTGAAGGTGCAATTACATATATTTGTCCAGACGTATATTTTGACTCAGCAGATTATTCGGCAATTACTATTCAAACTGGTGTAACGATAAGCAGAGAGGTCCTTTTTCTGGTTCATGACTATTCTGTTCATACGGCAATGGTCAATGTTGGATGGAATGCACCTAAAGGGAAAACAGCTCATTTTATTAAGCCCATAAAGGTTGGGAAAGACTCTTTTGTTGGGGCCAGAGCAACCTTACTGCCAGGAACAGAGATAGGCGAAAACTGTATTATTGGTGCTGGAAGTGTTGTCAAAGGAAAAATTCCGGATAATAGCATCGTAATAGGAAACCCTGCAAGAGTAATTGGAAATACGAAAGATTGGGCAAGAAAAAAGCTTGAAATAAAGGATTGGGTGTTGTAACTGTATGAACAAAATTCGAGTCATGTTTGCAATGGGAGGCAGCATGAAAAGAGCTGGCGCAGAAACCATGATTATGCAATATCTGCGTCAACTGGTAAAAGATGATAGATTTGAATTTTCAATTCTTGTTCACGGATATGATAAGGGCGACTATGATGACGAGATTGCAACATTTGGTGTCCCAATCTATCATGTTCCAGTAAGAGGAAAGCATCCACTGACCTATACACATGAGGTCAAAAAAGTCCTTAAGACTCATCCGGTTGATATTATTCATTGCAATATGGACTCGGCATGCGGAGATTTTTTAGCAATAGCAAAGAAATGTGGGATACAGCACAGAATAGCACATTCGCATACAACAAAGTTTCAAGCTCAAAAAGGAATAAAGAAGCTGATTGGAGAGTGTTCTAAAAGAAAAATACATAAGGTTGCAACTAGAAGGTTAGCGTGTTCTCAAAAGGCTGGGCAATGGTTGTTTGAAGGTGACTCCTTTGAGATTATAAATAATGCGATTGATTTAAGTGTTTACCTTCCTTGTGAAGAAATCCGTCAAAAAAAACGGAAGGAACTAGGAATTTCGGATGATACATTTGTAATAGGTCACGTTGGCCGTCTTTGCTATGAAAAAAATCACAGGTTTTTACTTCAGGTTTTTACGCAGGTGAAAGCAAAACGCCCAAATTCAAAACTGGTTTTGGTAGGAACGGGAAATTTGGCAGATGAGATCAAGGCATATGCAACAGAACTCGGAATTTCTTCAGATGTGATGTTTTTGGGTTTGCGTTCTGATATTCCGGAATTGATGCAAGCAATGGATTGTTTTACGCTTCCGTCTCTATTCGAAGGTCTTCCTGTTTCTGGAATTGAAGCGCAGGCAGCTGGGCTCCCTTGTCTTTTTGCAGACACTATTACGCAAGAAATTTGTATGACTGACTATGCAAAGCGACTTCCGCTCGATGATATAGGTGAGTGGGTGAATGCTTTGAATCAGATTCCCCATAAGAAAAACCCGACAGAAGCTCAAGAAGCATTACGAAAATATGGATATGATATAAAAGTAGAGGCAGATCAGCTTGCTGAATTTTACGTTGACGCTTATTTTAATAGAAAATGATGTGTTAGGTTGACAATATATGAATGTGTTGATGACAAAAAGAAAAGTTGGGTTGCTCTTACTGGGCATCGTACAGCTAATTGTGCTGTCGATGATTGCGGCAATGCAATTGAATCTGAGCTATTATACAATTTCTGTCTTAGCAATTGTCCAGTGTGTTGTAAACATTATTTTGCTCAAGATTGTATGCAATTTGCCGGTTCTCTGTATTCCTAATATGTTTAGCGTCTTCTCTCTCTTTTTTCATTGTGGACAGATAATTAAGGAGGGTTTTAATGTCCAAGGAACAGTTCCTTTGCCCTTTCAATATTACGCAGATGAAGGTGTGATACAAAAGGCGTGTCTATTCTATTTGATGTCACAAGCAACATATTTTATTGGACTGGCAAGTACGCCCGATGCGAATACTTCGTTCATTTCAGACAAATGGAACCAGAGAAATGAAGTTGACACAAAAGTATATGGAAAAGCATTGATGATAGTTGGTGTGATTCCACGGTTATATATTGATATCTCTTCTTTACTTGGGGCTCTTTCACAAGGATATAGAGGAGTTTACTCACTTTATTTTCCCCAAATGATACAAAGTATTGCGTTCTTCTTTGATGCAGGCATCATCTTATATCTCTTTGGACTGAAGGAAAAGAAAAAAATGCGAGCAACATTGTTTGTTGTTCTATTATATAAGTGCTTGATGATGACAACTGGTGCGCGGCAGGAAAAGGTAGCATATTTGATCGTGCTATTATATCTATATTTTTTCGTTTGTAATACCGTCACTGTTGGGAAAATTGCAATGGTAGTGGCAGGGTGCGTTGCTGGCTTTATTTTTATTAGTGCCATAGGAACGGTTAGAGCTGGAAGTAGTAGTGGCATCAAGGATGTATTAGAGCTAATGCAGAGTGGTCAAATGTCAAATATATTTGGAAGTGCTCTTGGTGAATTCGGATCTGCCTTTGACACGCTGGAGGTTGCTGTTAAATATACTCCTGCTTATATTACCTATGGGTATGGAACTAGCTATTTGGCGGGGTTGATTTCGATTATTCCCTTGGTTGTCAAACAAATTCCATTTTTAGATAAGGCAACTATTTTTGTTCATCAATTACCCGGTGGAGTGTACTTTGCTTTGGGAGGCTCCTATTTGGGAGAATTATATTACAATTTTTCATGGCTTGGACTCATTGGCAGTGCTATCATAGGAAAATTCATGGGGAAATTGAACCTCGGAATCGTTCTTAGTAAGCAGCATAATGCTCTATATGGAGCGTGGTGTGCAATTATCTCGACAGCGATGATCATGTTTGTTAGAGGTTATTTTACAGATATGATGCAAAAATTGGTGTGGACGTATTTTATTATATCCTTGATATATGCTTACTTGAAGAGGAGATCAGCATAATGATTGATATAATCATTCCTGTGTATAATGCAGAAAGATTTCTGAAACGCTGTGTGAATAGCGTTTTAATGCAGACGAATCCAAATTGGAATATGATTTTGGTTGATGATGGATCAATAGATAACAGCGGAAATCTTTGCGATTTCTATGCCGAAAAATACAGCAACATAACATCGATTCACAAACCAAATGGAGGGGTATCCTCAGCACGTAATGCGGGAATTGATAAGTCAAACAATGAGTACATTATGTTTGTCGATTCAGATGACTGGGTACGGCCTGATTTACTAGAAAAGTTGTTTAGTAAAAAAAGTGAAGCTGATGTAATTGTGGGTGGGTATGCCGTAGAGGGTATCCCGAGCGTAGGATCCCAGATGTTGCCCGATAGATATTTGACCATCGAAGAAATCGGCGAAGTATTCCAGCAGATGATTGAAACAAATTTGGCAAACAGTCCTGTTTCAAAAGTTTACAGACGGAGCATTATAGGAAATCAGCGATTTGATGAAACAGTTGCCCTTGGGGAAGATTTCTTGTTTAATCTGGATTATTTTCGAAAATGCAAGACAATGGAAATTGTTGAGTGCGATAGTTATATTTATGACTGTACAAATACAGAATCAGCAACAAAAAAATTTCGAGAAAAGGATATTGATCAGATTGTAGAACTTTATAAAAAAGGAAAAAAGTTTGAAAGAGAAGTTTGTGGGGATGGGAGCTGTGGAACGGCTTTAGAAAAACGTCTATGCGAAAATGGCATAAATATGCTTCAAATGATATTTGCATCAGAAAATCCTTATAAAAAGAAGGAAACACTTGCATTAAAGCTACTTGACGGAAGGGACTTCTCTGCGAGTTGCAAAGGGGACTTTCGCTTGCCGCTGGTTTTGGAACTCCCTCGAAAACTTTGCAAATGGCATTCGATTATAGGGTTACGCTTCTTTTTCATGTTAAAAGACATCGGGAGGGTAATTGTGAAATGAATGAAAGTAGAACCCATCCACTTATTACGATTATTGTACCAATCTACCGCGTAGAGCAATATTTAGACCGTTGTGTGAAGTCGTTGGTAAACCAAACATATACCAAAATTGAGATTCTTCTTGTGGATGATGGATCTCCGGATAGCTGTCCTATGCTTTGTGAAGAATGGGGAAAAAGAGATACTCGTATTAAGGTGCTTCATAAAGAGAACGGTGGATTATCTGATGCACGAAATTATGGAATTGTCCACGCGAAAGGAGAATATGTTTCTTTTGTGGATTCAGATGATTATGTATCAACTAATTATATCAAGTACCTATATGGTTTGATTGAAAAGACCGGCGCTGATACTTCTTGCTGTATTCTTAAGACGGTGACTTCTGGTGATGAAAAATTCGTTCAAGTTGAAAAAGAACATCTTAGAGTCCTAACTGGCAAAGAAGCATGTGCAGATTTGTATAATGGTAATTACGCGCAAATGGTCGTGTCCTGTGGAAAGTTATACAGAACATCAATTGTTAGAAAGAATATGTATCCGAAAGGCCGCCTTCATGAGGATGAGGCAACAACCTACAAATTTCTTTACGATAGTAAGAAGGTCGTAGTTAGCAATTGCGCTCTTTATGCGTATTTTCAGAACGTGAAGAGTATCACGCATACACGAAGTAAGAAAAATGAGCAGGATATTAGTATAGCGTATTATGAAAGAGTGGCTTACTTTAGGGAACGCAAAGAATGGGATTTATATGCGAAGACGGTAAACTTCTATACTGGTGTCGTAATGGCAAGAGGGGACAGTGACAGTGCTCTTGAAGTAAAGACACTGCTGAAAAAATACAGAATGGATTATCATGTCTTTTTACGAACAAAGCTGAGAATGTACTACTTCATTATGAAAACAGATGCGAGTACAAAGAGGTAGTGAATGAAAAGATTAAAAACAGTACTCCAAAATATAAGGGACAATCTTATTCTTTTTTACATATGTAGTAAACTGAGAATCATACACGCATGCCACAAGCAGGCCATAGTTTTCATTTCAACTCCAACGCATGGAAATTTGGGAGACCAGGCGATTGTTTTTTCACAGTATCGCTTCTTTGAGACAATGGGGTTGGGTAAAAGGATTGTAGAAATCCATCGGTATTGCTACGAACGATGGAAAGAAAAGTTTAGTAAGATGATAGCCTATACTGATGTTATAGTCATAGATGGCGGTGGCAACATGGGGTCATTATGGCCAGAGGAAGAACATAAAATGCAGGATATTGCAAAACGATTCTCGCATAATCCGGTATTTGTTTTCCCTCAAACAGCGTCCTATGCAAATGATGAAGTTGGGCAACAAGAACTCGTATGCTCTAGAAAAGCCTATGAGAAAAATAAGAACTTCTTTGTATTTGCGCGAGATAAGGCTACTTTAAATACTATGAGAGACCATATGCCTGAGGTGCGCTGTATGTATACGCCAGATATGGTGATGTTTATCGATGAAGCTCATACTTGCCAGCAGCGCGAAGGCATTTTGCTTTGTCTGCGAAAGGATACAGAGCGGGTTTTAACTATTGACCAATTAGAAACGTTAAAGCGCAGACTGAATGAGAGTGGATTAAATGTCACAGAAAGTTCTACTGTAATAACGGATGCTGTTTGGAAATTCCAGCGCAAAAAAGTGCTTCAAAAAAAGTGGAATGAATTTTCAAGTGTGCAATTAGTGGTGACGGATCGTCTCCATGGTATGGTGTTCTCAGCAATTACAGGAACTCCTTGCATTGCACTGGATAACATCAGTCACAAGGTGTATGGAGCGTATCAGTGGTTGAGCTATCTGCCCTATCTCCGCTTTTGCAGCAGCATTGACGAAGTGGAAAACGCTGCAAAGGAACTCCTAAAACTTCCGCCGCAAAACTATGATTTGAAACCGTTGCTTCCCTACTATAATGAAATGAGGAATGTTGTCAAAAATGCAATTGAAAATGTCGAGCAGGTTACAAACGGTGATTAACCTGACAACAGGCATTTTTACAATGCTTGTTTCGCTGGTCATTAACTTTTTTCTTTCCTCTTACATTGTTGCAGAGTTGGGCGAAGAGGCAAATGGCTTTACACAGTTGGCGAACAACTTCGTTACATACGCCTCGCTGTTGACTCTTGCGTTTAATTCGATGGCCGCGCGCTTTATCTCGGTGAGTTATCACGAGAAAGAATTGGACAAAATGAAGGAATATTATTCCTCGGTCATTGTTTGCAACACGGCAATGATATTGATTCTGGCTCCTTTAGCCGTTGCAACGATCTATAATTTGGAAAAGCTGATCGTAATCGAGAACGCGAACGTCGGACATGTAAAGATTCTGTTTGGATGTGTCTTTGTCAATTTCTTTGCCAATCTGGCAGTTTCGGTATACAGCATCTCAACCTTTGTCTTAAATCGAATCTATCTTCAAAACATGATCAACGCGATTCGGACGGCGCTCAATGGTGTTTTGCTGCTTGTCATGTTCAGCTTGCTGGAACCGAAGGTTTATTATGTGTCGCTTTGCTCTATGGTGCTGACACTTGCAGCAATTCCGGTCTATGGAGTGTTGCAACGGCGGATTATGCCGCAACTGCGCTTTTCCATTCGGGATTTCAGAGTGAAGGCTGTGGGCCAGATGCTAAAATCTGGTATCTGGAACACAGTCAATCAGGGCGGCAACATGCTGATGACAGGTCTTGACTTGCTGCTTGCAAACCTGTTTGTCAGCCCGGCCATGATGGGGCTGTTATCAGTAGCCAAAGTGGTTCCCAATGCAATTATCAGTCTGGCATCTACCTTGAACTCAAACTTTGCTCCTGAGATTGTAATGCAGTATTCAAAGCATAATAAAGCTGAGATGCTACATACTCTGCGGAGCAACATGAAGATTTCAAGTGTGTTGATCTCCATTCCCATTATGACGTTTTGCAGTTTTGGCGTGCGGTTTTATTCCTTGTGGGTGCCGTCTTTGGATGCAAAAGCATTGACGATTCTTTCGCTTTTGACCTGCATGGCATTCATCCCAAGTGCTGGAACGCAGACACTTTATAATGTATTTACGGCCACAAATCATCTGAAGGTGAATTCTGTTGCATTTTTGACCACAGGGATTCTGAATCTCGGGATTGTTTACTTTTTGTTGGGACATACATCACTTGGCGTTTATGCGATTGCAGGCGTAAGCTCTTCGCTTACGATTGTCCGCAATCTGCTTATTACAGTTCCCTATACGGCGAAGCTGTTGGAATTGCCGTGGTATGAATTTTATAAAGATGTTGGAATATCCCTACTTTGCTGTGCCCTGAATCTTGTGGCTGCTCTTGTGATTCAATTACTTATTCCAGCTAGAGGATGGGTTTTGCTTGCGGTTGCGGTCATCGTTACGTGCGGAATTACGCTGGCAGCGGATTTATTTGTTGTATTAAATCGAGAAGAACGCAAAAAGTTGATAAATAAGGTGAAAAGGGGAAGAAAAAATGGATAAGATAAGAAAGCTGATTTTGTTCCGTATTCCAATGTCAATTTGCAATTTTCGGTGTCATTATTGCTATCTTGCGCAGCGAGATGAGCATTATCAGGGAATCCAGCCTGAAATGAAGTTTACCCCGGAGCAAGTTCGGAAAGCAATGAGTAAGGAACGGCTTGGTGGTCCGGCGTATATGAACTTCTGTGCAGATGGCGAAACGCTTCTGGTTACAAATCTGGATCAATATGTCAAAGAGCTGGTAGAAGAAGGGCATTACGCAGAGATCGTTTCCAATATGACGATCAATCCAATGCTGGATAAAATTCTGGCATGGGACCGGGCACTGCTTTCACATATTGAATTTAAATGCTCGTTCCATTATTTAGAGCTTAAAAAGAAGAATCTATTGAATCGATTTGCAGAAAATGTAAATCGTGCTTGGGAGGCTGGTGCGTCGGTCAATATCGAAGTGACACCGAGCGATGAATTGATTCCATATATTGATGAGCTGAAATCTTTTTCCATGGAGCATTTTGGAGCGCTTCCGCACTTGACCATTGCACGCGATGATAGAACAGCCGGAATTGATTACCTGACAAACCTGTCAATCGAAGAATACGATAAGGTGTGGTCGCAGTTTGATTCGGGCTTTTGGAAGTTCAAAAAGAGCATTTTCGGAATTCATCAGGGGGACTACTGCTACGCAGGGCTATGGTCAATGTATATTGATTTGACCACTGGAGAGGCGTTGCCTTGTTACTGCGGACATTTATTACACAATGCATTTGAGCATCCAGAAAAACCTTTGGATTGGTGCCCGGTTGGTAAATGTCCGATAGCACATTGTTATAATGGTCATGCATTATTGACTCTAGGAACTATTCCGGGCGCGACTGAGGTTCGCTATGGAGATATCCGTGACCGGGAACGCGCAGATGGAACGCATTGGCTGCAGCCGGAGCTGAAGGCCTTTTTCAATACAAAGCTGGAGGAATCCAATGAAACGATATCCAACGGCAAAAAGCTGGAGTATAAGCTGAAAAATGCATGGCTTGCAGGTTGCACGATCCCCTCGCGGGCCGTTGCAAAAGTGAAACGAACAATGAACAAAAAGGAGTGACTGAAATGATTACCCCCCCCGATGTACAAAATGGCATGGACTACTACTGCTTGTTTTAATTGTGGTGGTGAGTGGGCTGGTCGTTAAAGAACATCGCTTAGAGAATGTTAAAATTGATGCATCTACAATGGTGGCAGACAATTGCAAAGAACTGATACCTACTACTATAATTTATCTGGATGAGTTGGAAACTGGTAATTTTACAAGTACCGGCTTTACCTATGATTCCGCAAATCAAACTTTTTGGATTGCAGACCATGGAACTGATAGTGGAGACAAATTGCGGTTGATTGAGTTGGACAGCAATCTAAAAAAGGCTTTGCAAGAGGTACAGATAGAAAATTATACCAATGATGGAAAACTGAATTTGCAAGGAATTGCATATGACACAATTGATGATGCCATTTGGATAGCGGTAGGCGACAGCATTCAGGAAATCTCCAAAAGAGGCAAGTTGACCAAAGTAATTGATTTGGGAAAATACAAAAAATATCAGGCGAATGGTATTTGTATGGATAATGAGGATCATACGCTTTGGGTACTGTGCTATAACAAATATATGCTTCATTTTGACCGGGAGGGAAATCTACTAAAATCATATTCTGTAAATATGAAAGATCAGGATATGATTTATATGTATGACGGTCTGATCTATATTACGGTAGGGGCTGATTATAAAGGCGAAGAAAACTACTGCGTTGTATTTGACACCCAAACGGAAAACATCAAAATTCAGTATAAATTATATCAATCCTATGCGGTTGAAGGTATCTACATTGATGATGACTACATTTATGTTGTAAATGATGGTGCTTTCCATAATGCGATGATACCGAGAACATATATTAGTGTGTATGAATATTAAATTAAATGGAAAGAGGAAGAATAAAAATGTCTGCATTTGATAACGCAACCCTTATGATCACTGGTGGTACTGGTTCTTTTGGTTCTACCGTTCTGAAGCACTTCTTGGATTCTGACCTGAAGGAGATTCGTATCTTCTCCCGTGACGAAAAGAAGCAGGACGATATGCGCCATGAGCTTCAGGCCAAGCACCCGGAGAACGCCAAGAAGGTCAAGTTCTACATCGGTGATGTCCGCAACCCCCAGTCTATCCGTGACGCCATGCCCGGCGTTGACTACATCTTCCACGCTGCCGCTCTGAAGCAGGTTCCCTCCTGCGAGTTCTTCCCCATGCAGGCTGTTCAGACCAACATCATCGGTACTGATAACGTCTTGCACGCTGCAATCGACGCAGGCGTTAAGCGTGTCGTCTGCCTGTCTACCGATAAGGCAGCTTATCCCATCAACGCCATGGGCATCTCCAAGGCCATGATGGAACATGTCATCTATGCCAATGCCCGTGTAGCTGCTGAGCGCGGCGGCACCACCATCTGCTGCACTCGTTACGGCAATGTCATGTGCAGCCGTGGTTCCGTCATTCCGCTGTTCATTGACCAGATCAAGGCTGGCAATCCCATCACCATCACCGACCCCAACATGACCCGCTTCCTGATGAACCTGGACGAGGCTGTAGATCTGGTCTTGTTTGCTTTCCAACATGCAAATCCTGGTGATTTGTTCATCCAGAAGTCTGATGCCTCTACCATCGGCGATCTGGCCAAGGCTGTTCAGCAACTGTTCGGCGATACCGGTACGAACATCATCGGCACTCGTCACGGCGAGAAGCTGTTCGAGACCTTGATGACCCGTGAGGAGCGTCTGCGCAGTCAAGATATGGGTCACTACTTCCGTGTTGCTGCGGATAATCGTGACCTGAACTACGACAAGTTTGTGGTCAAGGGCGAGGTACATACCATGGCAGATGAATCTTACACCAGCCACAACACCGAGCGTCTGGATGTGGAAGGCACAGTCAAGAAGATTCTCACCACCGAGTATGTTCAGAATGCACTGAAGGGCATCCCGAATGTCTAAAGAAAAGTTACTGCTGATTGGTGCCGGCGGCTTTGGGCGCATGGTGGCGGAGCAGGCGATGTTCCGATATGATTGTGCTTTCGTGGATGACGGACAGCCTGTGGGTGCCGAGATTTGCGGAATTCCGGTGGTTGGCGGTCTTGCTGATTTGCCGGAGCTGCGGAAGGAGTATGGCTTGCTGGTGGTGGGAATCGGCAATAATCGGTTCCGAGCACAGGTGTATGAGAAGGCAAAAGCACTTGGCTATGCGTTCCCCAACATCATTGCTCCCAGTGCCTACATCAGTCCATACGCCAAGTTGGGATGCGGCTGTGTGGTGCTGCAAAACGCTTGTGTTCAGAACGGCGCATCCGTCGGCAACGGTGTCCTGCTGAATGCCGGAACGGAAGTTCACTGTGATGCAGCGGTAGGGGATTACGCCTTGATCTATACTAACAGTGTCATCCGCACAGGTGCCACTGTGGGGAACTTTGCGCGCATCGGCAGCAACTGTACTGTCTGCAATCATGCAACTGTACCGGATGGCGCAGATATTCTGGACTGCACCGCAGTACATTAAAGAGGTGATAGGATGAACATTCTAGTCACAGGTGCCAAGGGCATGGTGGGAACCGCCCTGTGTAACAACCTGAAAAACATCCGGGATGGCAAGAACAAGACCCGCCCGGCATTACATATTGAAGAAATCTACGAGTATGATCTGGATTTCACCCCGGCGGAGCTGGATGAGTACTGCCAAAAGGCGGACTTTGTGTTCAATCTGGCAGGCGTGAATCGTCCGGAGAACCCAGAAGATTTCATGAAGGGCAACTTCGGCTTTGCATCTGACCTACTGAACTGCCTGAAAAAGCACAACAACAAGGCGACCATCATGCTGTCCTCGTCCATTCAGGCCACGCTGGCAGGCCGCTTCGGCAACAGCGAGTACGGCCGCAGCAAGAAGGCTGGCGAGGAACTGTTCTTCCAGTATGCTCAGGAGACTGGGGTTAAGGTTGCGGTTTACCGTTTTGTCAACCTGATGGGACATAGCCGCCCCAAGTACAACAGTGCCGTCAGCACCTTCTGCTGGGCGGTGGCCAATGACGAGCCGTTTACCGTCAATGACCGCAGCACGGAATTGGAACTGCTGTACATCGATGACCTTGTAGAAGGAATGTTTGACCTGCTGGAAGGCAAGGAGCAGCACTGTGAATTTGACGGCGTGGAAACCGTTCTGAAGGCAGATGGTCGATACTGCTGTGTCCCTGTGACCCACAAGGTCACATTGGGAGAAATCGTCGATTTACTGCAAGAGTTCAAGGCACAGCCCGCGACCCTCATGATGCCCAAGATGCCGGACGGCTCCTTTGCCAAGAAGCTTTACTCCCTGTACCTGACTTATCTGCCCACCGACAAATTCAAGTACGCCCTCAAGATGAACGTAGACAACCGTGGCTCCTTTACGGAACTGGTACACACTGCCGACTGCGGGCAGGTGAGCATCAACATCAGTCGTCCGGGCATCACCAAGGGACAGCACTGGCACAATTCCAAGTGGGAACTGTTCAT
>ENA-USUG01003830-USUG01003830.1-human-gut-metagenome-genome-assembly--contig:-NODE-3830-length-19671-cov-11.376646_pt1 | contig 19671 bp, 10 predicted proteins | sample MGYA00250059_ERZ773394 | MGnify/ENA primary metagenome ERZ773394 (study PRJEB29103, sample SAMN06111957) | human gut metagenome | biome: human gut; feature: ankylosing spondylitis patient; material... | reverse complement strand
GCGGTAGATTCGAGCCTTCCTGTTTTTTGGCACGCTTTGTTTGCTTTGTTGGCGCACACGATACTGATTTCTCTCGTGGTGGCGTGGGGCGTTTCTCTTATACATAGAATGGTGCGGAAAGATCTGCGTGCATATTTCCTTACGGTTGCCGTGCTGATTTTGTTTTTCCTTGTGGTGCGAATGATAAGGTACGGACTGACAAAGGACACAGACGCCCTTTCGCGCTATCTTTGGTACGCATACTACGTTCCGCGAATGTTTATTCCGCCGACGATTTTGCTTGCGGCGTTCAGCATAGTGAGCAAAAAGGGCCAACCGCTCGCAAAAGCGTGGTATTTTTTATATTTGCCCGCCGTGATAGTGCTTCTTCTGATATTCACAAACGACGCACACGAATGGGCGTTCGCTTTGAACTTCGAGAACGGTTTTTCCTACGAGCATAGAACCGTATATTATATCGCGCTCGCGTGGGAGATTGCCGTAACGTTTACATGCCTTATCGTGCTGATTTTGAAGTGCGGCATATCGGCGTGCAGGCGTAAAACGTGGATACCCGTAACCTTTTTCATTGTGTGCGTGGCTGTTTCCGCCGTATGCTTTTTGACGGATACGCCGGCGTTCAAAATCCCGGAACTGTTGTGCTTTACCTGTATCGTAATGATAGAAAGTTGTATCGCCATAGGTTTGATTCCGTCCAACGACGAATACGAAAACTACTTCTATCGTTCGGTATATTCGGCGGTTATCACGGATGAAAATTTTAACGTGATTTATAACTCCGAAAAGTCTGTTTTTACGGATAAAATCCTGCTCGGTCGTGCGGCAAAAAGCCCCGTAATGATAGATGAAAATACACGGCTTTCAGCAGAAAAAATACACGGCGGATATACTTTCAGAATCGAAGATTTATCCAAGGTCAACGAGATAAACGCGGCACTTTCCGAAACCAACGAAAGACTGTCCGAAGAAAATTATATCATCGAAGCGGAGAACGAACTCAAAGAGCAAAAAGCGCAGATTGCAGAGCAAAACAAACTGTACGCAAAGATGGATGAAGTTACCTGCGAAGAACTGAAACGCCTTGATGCGCTTTTGTCGGATATGTACCACAAAACGCAGTTAAACAGCACGGAATATATAGATAAAATGCGTTTTGCGTGCATTTTGGCGGCTTATATCAAACGCAGAAGCAACCTTGTTATGCTTGCCGAAAAGCAGGAAAATATAGACGTGGGCGAACTGTCGCTTGCGATAAAAGAATCGCTTGCGTTTCTTTCGCTTACGGGTGCGGAATGCACTTTCGATTGCGCCGTTTCGGGTAAAATCTACGACAAAAACGCAGGTGTTTTCTATGACTTTTTTGAGGCTTGCATTGCAAATTACGAGGGACTACCGAGCGCCGTTATCGTTCGTCTTTCGAGGCGTGGCGATAATCTCGTTTTGCGTATCGAATACGACAATAAAGCGGAAGAAATTTCGGAAAAAATAAAGTCGAAATTTGAGAAATACAACGTAACAATTCAAACGGACGACGAAGAAGTTTATTACTCGCTTACTTTGCCCGAAGGGGGTGCTGTATGAGATTTATAGACGCACCGTTTTATGTAAGACAGATGATTGTCGTTTCGTTTATTTTCACGTTCGTTCTGGCGATTATCGGGTTGTTTGCGTCGGTCAGATTTTACAAGAAACGCCGCTATATCGTTTTGCCGGCGGTAACGTTTGCATTGTCGTTTCTATCGGTATTCCTTACAATGTGCGGAAGTAAGCTCTATCGTGTAGGGGAATCTGTATTCGAGCCGTCGCTCACGATAATTTCTTTGCCGCTATGGTTGCATTGCGTTGTTGCTGTCGTGTTGCTCGCTCTTGCGATTTACGGACTTGTCAGCGCAGTGCTTTGGAAAAAGAAACACATCTCGCCGGTATCCATAAAAGAGAGTGCGGACACACTTCCTGTCGGAATATGTTTTTACGAGCAAAGCGGACTCGTGCGGTTTTTCAATACCGAAATGAACCGTCTTTGCGTTCTTGCAACAGGTAAGGCACTTTTGGACGGCGCAAGTTTTTGGCGGAAGATCTCGCAAGGCGAAATAGAAGAAAGCTGTCTGCCGCTTCAAACGGGAGAAAAACCTATTGTAGAATACGAGGGCGGCAAAGTGGTATCGTTCAAGAGATACTCGCATGAGATAGACGGTAAAACCGTTTACGAAATCGTTGCGGCAAACGTAACCGAAAGATACCGTCTTACCAAAGAGTTAGAGCAAAAACTCGAAGAACTGAAAGCCGTCAACAAACGCCTTGTCGCATACGGGGATAACGTTGTGTTCCTTACGAAAGAAAAGGAACTTTTGGCGGCGAAAATCCGTATCCACGACGATATGGGCAAACTCTTGCTTGCAACAAAACGCAGACTTGCCGAACCGCTTGACAAAACCGAGCAAAAGCAAATGATTTGCTTCTGGCAAGCGGAAATCGCCGCCCTGAAAAGCACTCGTCCGCGCATCAAGAAAGATAACCTGCAAGTGATAAAGGACGCGGCAAAACTCGTAGGCGTAACCGTGGAATTTTGCGGAAAGCAGCCGAAAGCCGATACGGCAAGCGAAAAAATACTCATCGCCGCAATGCACGAATGTCTGACGAACACCGTTTCGCACGCAAACGGTAAGACGATGACGGTTACGGTATCGGAGAAAAACGGCAAATACACGATTAAAGTCACCAACGACGGCGAAAAGCCGAAAGGCGAAATCATAGAAGGCGGCGGACTTTCGGGGCTTCGCTTGCTCGTAGAACGGGAAAACGGCACGATGATTATTCACAGCACCCCGCAATTTGAACTCATTATCGAATTACCGCAAGGAGAAACTTTATGAAAGACGGAAAATACGCAGTCATGATAGTCGAAGATCAGCAAATGCCGAAGGCGCTCTTTTCGCATTTTGTAGAGTCGTCGGATAAATTCTATCTGCAAGTAGCGATAGAAAACGCTTCTGTTGCGGATATTGTCTGCACTCGCACGCCCGTGGATTTGATACTGATGGACGTGGTTACGGAAAACGGCGAAAGCGGGCTGGAAGCGGCGGCAAAAATCAAGGCGAAGTTTCCCAAAACGAAAATTATCATAGTTACGAGTATGCCGGAGTGTTCCTATATAAAGCGCGCAAAACAAATCGGCGTGGAAGGCTTTTGGTATAAGGAAGTGAACGAACAGCCGATTTTGTCGCTGATGGAACGAGTTATAAATGGCGAAATCGTCTATCCGGGCAGCACGCAACCCGTCAGGATGGGACTTGCACTCAGTACGGAATTTACCGAAAAGGAACTTGAAATCCTGCGCCTTATGACGGGTGGATACAGCAATACGGAAATTTCCGAAAAACTCGGCGTTTCTTCGGGCGTTGTCAAAAACCACGTTGCGGATATGCTGTTCAAAACGGGTTTCCGCTCCCGCACGCAACTTGCCGTAAGAGCAAGAGAATCGGGGCTTGTGATTCTCGACAAAACCGACGACGAAATCTGACCGATAATGCAATCGAATATATAGCAACAGGCAGTCGCTTATCCGCGGCTGTCTTTTTTTTGCAAAAATTTTTTCTGAAAAGCATAAAAAACTTGCCAAAGGGGTGCCGAATGGCACTCCCCAAGCGCATATCCCTATGATAAAATATATGCGGAATGTAAAAACAGGCGTAGTGTACGCAAAGGAGAAATGATATGAAATGAAAAGAGCCGTACTTGCAATCAGAAACAGACTCGTTTTGGAAGCGGTGGCAAACGCCCTTAAACGCGCGGGGTTCTTTGTGGAAAAATCTTCTTCGCAGGAAACTGCGCGTATCCTTACGCTGACGAACGCGCTTGCGGCAACAACTCTTGTAATGGACGTTACAAGGTCGGGCGACGGCACGTTCGATATGCGAATGAACACCGCGCGTGAAGCCAGGAGGCAAAACCCCGAAATCAAAATCGCGCTTCTTTGCGACAACGTGTCTGATGAAAGCAACGCATACAAAGTCAAATGCGCCAAGGAAGACGGCAGCATCGACGCATTTTTTTATGAATCCGTCCCGTCCGACTATCTTGCAGACGCAATAGACGTTCTTTAACGGACGAAAACGGAAAATTATTAACGGTTTTAGAACGCAATTCTCGATTTGCGGTTTGAAATAAATCAATTTAGAAAAAAAGGAGACAAAAACCATGAAAAGGAAATCGCTGTTCACTATTTTGGCAATAGCAATAGTGTTTGTTTTGTCGCTTTCGGGTCTTGCCGCTTGCAACAAGAACGGGGAAAAGACCGAGTCGAATGACGAACTTGTCGCCGGAAAAGAATATACGATAACCTTTGACAGCAAAGGCGGCAGCGCGGTACAACCTGTTAAGGCAAGCGCAGGCACGGCGATTACAGCTCCGACAGATCCCACCAAAGACGGTTTTGTTTTTGCAGGTTGGTATGAAAGCACGGACGGCGGCGAAACGCTTTCCGACACGGCATTCAGTTTTTCATATATGCCGGCAAGAGTTTTCACGCTTTACGCAAAGTGGGCGACTGCCGACATCAAGGGCAAGACTTTCAATAAAGTTGACGCAACCGTCGAGTGGGAGTCCGAAGCCGTCAAGCAAGCGCTCCTTACAGACATGGGAATGACGGAGGAGGAGTATATTCAATTCGTCGCTTCATCAAAGATCACATTTGAGTTTGCGGCTGACAAAAATACCGCGGCGGTGACCTATGATCAAGGTCCGGGCGAAGTAGGCGGTCAAGGCAGCTTCGGTGTACTGTATAAAATCAAAGGTACTGCCATCGTGTTCTACGACAGCCAGGAAGATATGGAAAAAGAAATTCCCGCTCACAATTACGGATTGATTGCCGGCTCAACGTTTGAGTTGTCCGCAGATAAAACAACCATTATACAGACTAATACTGAACCGGGTTTGGGCACATATAAATTTATTTACAAGGTTGCCAAATAAACCGGCGTAAAAGGAACAACAAACACAACAAACAACGGTTTTAGAGCGCAAATACTGATTTGCGGTTTGAAATAAATCAATTCAGGAAAAAGGAGACAAAAATCATGAAAAGGAAATCGCTGTTCACTATTTTGGCAATAGCAATAGTGTTTGTTTTGTCGCTTTCGGTTCTTGCCGCTTGCAACAACAATAAACACGAGTTTTCAAGCGACTGGAAATTTGACGAAACAAACCACTGGCACGAATGCACCACGAATGAGCACACCGACACGACGGAGAAAACTCCGCACGAGTTTAAGGAAGAAGTTACCAAACAGGCGGACTACGGCGTGGAGGGCGAAAAAACCTTCACTTGCACGAAATGCGGATATAGCAAAACCGAAGAAATTCCCGCTCTTGGCGCAAAAGACAACGAAATCAAACTTGTAGAAGGCAAAATGCTTGACAAGACTTATGACGGAAAAGTTGTTGATACCACGGACAAATTCTCGTTTAACGGTGACGGCGCGGTTACCGTTATGTTCAAGGTAACAGGCGCGGCAGACGACACGTACACAGCGGACGCTCCGAAGAACGCCGGCGAATATACCGTAAAAGTCAGCGTAAAAGACACGGCAGAGTGGAAAGCCGCGACACAAACTTTCGACTTTGCAATCGCAAAGAAAGAACTTACTGGGGCGGCGACCACCAAAGCGTATGACGGCAACGCAACAATAGAGGCAACCCCTGACGGCGTAGTCGCAGGCGATGCGGTCACCGCGACAATCACGATGACAAGCAAAAACATCGACGCAACCGTCCAAAGCGTTATGCTGGAAGGCGCGGACAAAGACAATTACGTAATCGACAAAGCAGACGTCGTTGCAAGCATCACCAAAAAAGACATCACCAAAGATATTCCTAATATGAACTACTTCTATAATGGTACGACGTCATTGTTCTTATACAATGGCTCGACAGGTAGTTACGGCACGATACACGGCGATGCTGTTATTATTCGCATTGTTTTTGAAAGCAAAGATGTCGGAACAACCAAAATCACAGGCGTGAGCATTTCCGGCGCCGACGGTGGAAATTATTACATCGACCATACAAAATTGAGCGGAACGATCGTTCAAACATCTTTGGAGTTGGTCGGAATTAATTTCAAGATTTTCAAATTCGGCGATAGTTATTACAGTGTTCCTTTAAAAGTCACAGAAGAGCACGTTATGGATGAGTTTAATGAAGACGTCACCATAAAAATGATCAAATACAACGGAACGCATGCTATCGGCGATACATGGACGCTCACAGACGCCGACTCAGACTGCTTTGAGATTACGGGTGCCGATGCGAAAAACTACAAAAAAGTCATGTTCAGCGACGATGAAGGTTTAGCATGTACGGCAACCTTGGCGGTTGATGAAAGCATGCCCGAACTCACGAATCAAGTTTATAATAAAGAATTAGGAAAAGGCACGTATTGGTATAAGAAAGATGTTGAAGCCGGCAATAAAACGTTAGTGTATGCCCAAAGTAAGATGAAGATAAACGTGTATATGCCCGACGGAAATAATGCGACGTTTATTGATAACGAAATTATTGTCTCGCAAAAAACAACCTTATATTTCTATGTAGTAGTTACCGAGATGGCAGACAGAGGACCTAGGGTTGATAATTCCACCACCACGTTCGCCGAGATGACCATAGGGACGCCATATAGTTTGCCTCAGGATAAAAAATACTTATTGAAAGTTAGTTTGCCTCAGAACGGATACTACCAGATAACAAGGGCGAGATTTTCTTCGGACACATATAGTTTCTACGACGAGCAAGGCAACAAACTTACACCGCATAAATACGATGGACGCGCCGTAATAAGAAAACCGGACGGATACATCGACTATTATAGTGACCGCATTTCTACAATTGCTAATTTCGGTGACAGTGTGAAAGTTGTTTATATTTCAATCAGTGGTTCCGATACGTCGTTTAATAATTACATCACTGTAAGTAAAACAAAAGACATTGCAATAAGCGAAACAGGCAAATACTTGGAAGGCGAGGCAAAATATTTTGCGGCTCAATTGAACACCGGAAAAATTACAATCAATGAAAATGGTTCCACCGTGCTGTCAGCGAGAAAACTTACCTATAAGGTGTACGACGCCGATTTGAATGAAATCACAATGAACGCGGACGGAACCTTTGACATTCAGAAAAATGGAAAATACCTTATTGAAGTCAGCAACTTAACAACAGGTGACATCGAATCTGTGACGTTTGGAATAGTTACGGCATAATTCAAAACAACAACAAAATTACGAATAAGCGGGCGTAAAAACCCGCTTATTCGTGTCGTGTTCTATCTTAAAAAGGAGATAATATTATGACACACAAAAAGGCAAACAAATCAAAGATATTAGCGCTTATACTCGGTCTAACGATGTGCCTTGCGCTTATGCTCGGCATTGTATTTGCAAGCCCGACTTTTGCAGTATATGCAGAAGGAGCGACAGGCGGACTTACGATTGACGGCACAGTCGACATAGCCGCCGACGGAACTTATGCCTATTCTATTCACGACAAAACGCTGAGGTTAAACGGATATAGCGGCGGAGTCATCAGGTTTACCGCGGACGATGACGTTAAGGTAAACCTTGAAAACGGTAGCACAAATACCATAACACTGAACGACAGCGCCGTAACCGAGAATCAATACGGCGTGTATGCCGCAGGCAATCTTACCGTTACGGGCAAGGGAACACTCAATATCAACTTGAATATAAGCGGTTCGGGCGACGAAATCACCACGGAATACGGCAAAGAACTTTACGGTTTATACGCCAAAAACCTGACAATCAACGGAGAGATAAACGTCAACGTCAATTTGATTTCAAACGGTTTTTCTTGCGGTATGTTTGCCACTGGCAATATCACCGTTGCCGAAAAAGCAAACGTAGACATCAAATGCCGCAGCAAGTATAAAAATACCAACTTTAGCTTCCCTGATAAGGTTGTGTACGGAATTTATTCTCAAAACGGCAATATTAAACTTTCGGGAACAGGCACAACAAACATAGAACATACTTGCCCGGTGAATTCTGCGCAAGCTAATGAAGCCAAGGGCGTTTATGCGGAAAATGACAAGGAGAAAGGCGGCGGAAAAATAGAAATATCCGGAGCAAAACTCACTATAAAAATGCCTCATGAAGGCGTGGGAATAGAATCTTATTACGATTGCGAGATAAAGAACGCCGACATAAGCATAGTTGACGCCGAGCAAGGCATTGCCGTAAGTGATGCAACCCCTTCCGCAACGACGTTTAAAGGCGTAACGATAACAAAAAGCAAGATATATATCTCTACTTTAGGATTTACAAGCGATCGTAACCAAGGAAAAATAGCGGGTATTAAGATTTATAATGCCGAGTTGAGTATATTTGACAGCGACGTTTATATCGAATCGCGCTCATGCATTTCGGGAATGAGTACGCCGACGAATCTGGTGTTTATAAAAGGGGCGTCCGTCGTGCGATTGATAAATCCGAACGAAAATGACAGATACGTTTTGAACGCTTACGTTAGTACTTTTGAACTTAGCAAAGGCGGAAGTGTTACAATCAACTCGGTCTGCTCTAATTTTTATAGAATTTACGCCGTAAAACTCGTAGCGGGGACGAAAGCTGAATACGGCACGAAAGGTTCGCAGCCAACCCGTGACGGCGACGCTTACGATTATGAAGCTGAGTTTAACGATGATTTGAAGATAATACGGTTTGTGTACGGCGCGGGAGCAGGCACGGCAACGACGAGCGCCGTTAAGGTAGAAGGTATGAAAGATTATGCCATCGAGGAGAGCGAGTTTACCGTCACGTTGGCAGGGGACACCTTTACCGAAATTGCGCAAAACACCGACGTGACCTCTTGGTTTAAGAATATACCTTCGGGGTTGTCGGCAAAAATCAAAACCAAAGTCGAAGCAGGCGCGACAAGCCTTACCATTGCAATCAGCGGCACGCCTCAAAGCGTGGAGACTGTGCGCGCATACATCGAAATCCCCGAAAAGTATCTTGTTACGGGTGAGTATGACATTACCATAGACCCCAACAAAAACAAGGTTGATTTCAGCATCGTATCGGGCGAAACGATAGCCGTACCCGTACCGCCCGTCACGCAATTCGTTTATGACGGCGAGGCAAAAGTGTTGCTTACGGACAGCGAAAGCTACACCGTCAGCAACAACAAATATTTCGATGCAGGTGAATACACGGCAGTTGTGACGCTGAATAAAGGGTATAAGTGGTCGGACGGAACTACCGACCCGATAAATATTGCTTGGACAATAAAGAGGCAGGACATCACCATAGAGGTGACACTTACCAAAACAAAGTATGAATGTACGGGATATACAATCGAACCCGAATATAAGGTGTATCGTATAACGCCCACCGGAAATGTAGAGTTGCCTCGCTCGGAATACAAGGGCGAGTCGTCAAACAATGAGTACGTAGGCACTGCGACTTTGACTGTCAAAGACAACGGAATAGGCAACTATAATATAACAAACATCGTTACCGTCGATTTTGAAATAATCAAAGGTACAAAAACGCCGCCTACGGGGCTGAAAGGTATTGCTCCGTCTGAGGAAGGCGCAACGGACGGCAAGATTACGGGCACGACCGCCGATATGGAATATTCCACCGATACGGCGTTCACTTCACCTAAACCTTGTACGGATACCGAAACAACCGGACTTGCCGAAGGAACGTATTACGTTCGCTATAAAGAAACAGGCACAAGCGAAGCAAGCGATTATGCCGAAGTCAAAATCGGGTTGAATTCCGTAACGGTTATAGGCGGAACAGGCAGTGGAAAATATGCTTCCGGAACAGCTGTAACAGTAAAAGTGACGGTGCCGACAGGCAAAACGTTTGCAAGCTGGTCGTTTAGCGGCGTTGTGCTCAACACGGCGCAGCTTACACAGGAAGAAATAACGTTCACAATGCCCGAAACCGACGTTGTATTGACCGCTTTGTTTGAGGATATTATGTACAACATAACGGTAACAAACGGAACGTCGAGCGCGCCTACGGCAAAATATCAAGAGGAAGTCACGGTGACGGCAAATGCCCCTGCAACCGATAAGCGCTTCGACAAGTGGGAAGTTACGGGACTTGACACGACGGGTATGGACCTAACCAAAACTCAAATCAAGTTCCGGATGCCTGCAGGCGACGTGACCTTTAAGGCAACCTACTTGGCTATTGAAAAGTTTGAAATAGTTGTTGTGAGCGGCACGACAGATAAATCATCTGCAAAAGCCGGCGAAACCATTACAATAACCGCAAGCCCGGCTCCGGAAGGCATGGTCTTTGACAAATGGACTTGCGAAACGGCGGGCGTAACGATTGAGTTTGAAAGCGCAACGAGTTCTACGACAACCTTTGTAATGCCTGCAAGAAAGATTGAAATCAAGGCGCATTTCAGAGCTGAAGGAACTGCTCCGTCGATTGAAATCAAAGTCGAAGGCGGAACGGGCGCAGGAACGTATAAACAAGGCGATGAAGTCACCGTAACGGCAGAAGATAAAGAAGGCAAAGTATTCAAAGGCTGGAAAGACGAAAGCGGAAATATCGTAAGCACCGACAAGAGTTATAAATTTACAGTATCGGAAGGAAAAACCCTTACGGCTGTGTATGAAGATAAGTCTTCGGGCGGTGGCGAAATCACCACACCTGCTAAAAAGGACGGACTTTCGGGCGGACAAATTGCGGGTATCGTAATCGGTTCGGTGCTGCTTGCCGGAATCGGCGGATTTGCAATCTATTGGTTTGCAATAAGCAAAAAGACTTTTGCGGACTTGGGCGTTGCTTTGAAGAAAGGCTTTACCGCAATCGGAAACTTCTTCAAAAATCTCGGAGCAAAAATCAAAGCATTGTTCACTAAAAAGAAATAAGAGAAACAAATAACAACGAGCCGTTCGTAGTCAATGCGGAGTCGCGGAAGGCGGCGTAGTCCCTGCGCTTTGGATAACCCTTTAAGGCAATCTGAAAAATAAGGCAATCGGGCCGTCTTTATCGGGCGGCTCGAACTGCCCGACGGAGAAAAATTATGAAAGCAATAAAAAATCTTATTATATCTCTTGTGGTTATAGTGGCTATACTGGGAGTAGTCATCATCGGCGGATACGTTTACGTCCGCACGACGTACGGCATAGACCTTTTCCGCACCGCGAGACAACTGAAAACGCTCACAAAAGACGTGAACGAATCCGCTCTTTGTCCGAATGCCTACGGCGAGCAGGACTTTGCCGATATGAAAAGCGCAGTCAATGATAAAATCGACGGGCTTATCGTCTATGAAAAGGACAAAGGCTACAACGGCTATTCGGTCAATTTTGCTTCACTTGCGGGCAAAAGTATGACAGATCCGATTTTCCTCACCGAAAAGCATGTCGGGGCGATTGCCCAAACGCTCTTTTACGAGCAAACGGGCGGCAAAATTAAGTTGGGCGATAAGGAAGTGTCCGTAACCGTCGTGCAGATTGACTTTTCGGAAATCGCCGCAAACGGCAGCGCGGACTTTAACGTCGTTGCAAAACTCGACCTTACGCCGTTCAAAGCGGATATGGGCGGTTTCCCGTATAAATACTTCAAAAAATATATCCCCGATAACCTTTACGTTTCGTCCACCGTTCGCGTAGATAAGACGGAAGAAGACGGCTTTGCCTATACCGTAACGCACAAATCGCTTACGCTTAACAATCTTTCGGCTGATGATACGGCGGATTTGTTCAACACCCTGAACGCCGTGCTGAAAATAGGTACTGCCGAAAACCTGAACATGCAGATCGGCACGACGGCGGTAAACGCACTTATCGGCACGAAAGACGCCATCGGTTTTGCCTATTCCATGAAAGCAATCGGGGCAAAGAGTTTCGATTTCGGCACTGTTTCGGACATAGACTTGTTTATCGTATACTAAACGACTTAATGCAGCATATTTGCGATGTAAAGTCGCGTTTTATGCAAAAAATCCCACAAAAATTAAAAGGAGATAATATTATGACAAACAACAAGGCGAATAAATCAAAGATATTAGCGGTTATACTCGGTCTTACGATGTGCCTTGCGCTTATGCTCGGCATAGTGGTTGCAAGCCCGACGAATACAGTATATGCGGCAGGAGAAGACGGAACAGCGCCGACAATTATCCGCACGGGCGGTATTGACGTTGATAGAAAAAACCATATGGGCAATCTTCCTGTGGCAATCAAGGGCAAGCCTTACAAGGCGGAAGACGGTAGCAACTACAAAATTGAGGCGACGGGAACAGAACCGTTCACTTTTAACGCATATAAATCGGGCGAAGGCCGTGCCCCATTGCCCGAAGGACTTTCACTAAACTCGGTGACAGGCGAAATCGAAGGTACGCCTACGGGAGAGACAGGTTCATACAATATCAGCGTTACCGTTACAAATAAATTCGGTAGTGATAACATTTTTGTGGGGATGTACGTTTACGACGAAACCTCCAAACCGCAAATCACAACGCCAGCAGGAGCATTGCCGGACGGTTATTTAAATTCTTCTTATAATCAAAAGATAGATTTTACTCATAATATGAGCAATTTCCCCAAAGTAAGTATTGCAAGTGGTGCTTTACCTGACGGGTTAACAATCATACGTCAAGGTATTACTGCCACAATATACGGAACGCCTACCAAGGCAAGGACGTTCACTTTTACCTTGCGCGTAGAAAACGGTGCAGGATTTGACGAAAAACAATATACCATAACAATCAAAAATGAAATCGTCCGCCCTAAAATTCAAATGGACATGACTGTCATAAATGATGGATATTCTAAAGTTAATGATAGTGGTCATCTTGAAATAATCAAAGGAAAACCGGTAGACGTTCAGTTTTACGCTACGGGTACAAATACACCCGAGAAGCCTATCAAATGGTCTTGCGATGAAACCGTATTGCCGGCAGGGCTTACTCTTTCGGAAAGCGGTCATCTGACGGGAACTGTGGCTGAAAGCGTTGAACTTGACCTTGGCAATAAGTATTTTTATATTAAACTTAAGGCAACAAATAAAAATAGTTCAGGAGTGGAACAAAGTAATACATCGTCTGCACCTTTAATAGTGTATGAAAACGGAAAAATAACAGGAGTTACTATTTCCCCGGAAAACACTTCAGTTCCTAAGGGCGGGCAAAGACAATTTACCGCAACCGTAATTGGATACGGCGATTTTGACAAGTCGGTTACGTGGAAAGTATATTACAAAAGTTCCAAAGATACAAAAATATCTCAAGACGGCGTTTTGACTGTCGGAGTTGATGAAACGGCAACAGAAATAGGAGTTGAAGCAAGAATCGACAGAGACACTTTTAAAGAAATACCGGTAACCATAATAGACCATACGCACTCGATAACGCTTGTCCCTAAAACACCGAAAACCTGCACGACGGACGGAAATATCGAACATTTCAAATGTAACGTTTGCGGAGATTTGTTTGCAGACGCAGGAGGTGTCAATTCGCTCACCGAAGAACAAGTAAAAATCCCTGCGGGACACGAATACGGTGATTTAGTGCCAAAGCAAGAGCCTACCTGCAAACAAACGGGTATGCAAGCGTATTACAAATGCTCGGTTTGCAACAAGTATTTTGACGAAAGCAAAACCGAAAAGACCGTAGCGGAATTGACTATTCCTGTAAATCCGAACGCTCACGAATTTGGGGCGTGGAAAGACGAAATTCCTGCAACTTGCGTGGCAACTGGAACAAAAGGTCATAAAGATTGTAATAGGTGCAATAAGCATTATGACGAGAGCGGAAATGAAATCACCAACCTTACTATTCCTGTAAATCCGAACGCTCACGATTTTGGGGCGTGGATAGAGGAAGTGCCTGCAACTTGCGTGGCAACGGGAACAAAAGGTCATCAAGATTGTAATAGGTGCAACAGGCATTATGACGAGAGCGGAAATGAAATCACCGACCTTATAATTCCTACAAACGACAACCACGGCTGGAACGCTTGGGTAAGCAACGGTGACGGAACACATACCCGCACTTGCAAGAGAGATAGCGGTCATAAAGAAAACGGCACTTGCTCGGGCGGAACGGCAACTTGCACAACAGAAGCGGTTTGTGACGTTTGCAAAACAACGTATGGCGGTACTGCACCGCATAATACAACGCAATACGGCGGAAAAGACAGTTCGGGACACTGGGATACTTGCTCGACTTGCGATAACAAATTCAACGTCGAAGCACATACACCCGACAGAGAAAAGGCTGACGAAACCAACCCTGTAAAATGCACGAAGTGTGGTTTTGAAATTACTCCTGCCGGACATTATGAGCATACGGCAGACAGCGAATGGCACAATTCGGCAGACGGAAAGTATCACTATCACGAATGCACGCATAGCGGTTGCTCGGTGATTTTGGACAAAGCAGAACACTTTGGCGGAACGGCAACTTGCGAAAATAAAGCAGTTTGCTCTGTTTGTGGTCTTGAGTACGGTGATAAACTCGGTCACGACTATGGCGAAGTAAAATATACTTGGACGAGTGACAACACTTGCAAAGCGGAAAGAGTTTGCAAGCACGACAGCGCTCATACCGAAAGCGAAACGGTAACCGCAACAGGAACGACTATCAAAGCGGCAACCTGCAAAGAGAAAGGCAAAATGAAATATACCGCTACCTTTGTAAATACTGCGTTTGCGGCGCAAGAAAAGGAAGTCGATATTGATTTTGCTCCACATACTTATGGCGAGTGGAAAGACGAAATTCCCGCAACAACGGAAGACTTTGGCACGAAAGGACATAAAGATTGCTCGGTTTGCGGAAAGCACTTTGATAAAAACGGCAACGAAATCACCGAACTTAGAATTGCCAAAATCGGTACGCATAATGTAATAGTAAACGGCGAAAGTAAATTCTATGCACACGGTGAAAGCGTAACCGTAACGGCAGAAGATAAAGAAGGTAAAGTATTCAATGGCTGGCAGGACGCAAGCGGAAAAATCGTAAGCACCGAAAAGAGTTATACCTTTACCGTAAACGGCGAAATAACCCTTACGGCTGTATATGAAGATAAGTCTTCGGGCGGTGGCGAAATCACCCCACCTGCTAAAAAGGACGGACTTTCGGGCGGACAAATTGCGGGTATTGTAATCGGTTCGGTAGCGGTCGCAGGAATCGGCGGATTTGCGATTTTCTGGTTCGCTGTCAAGAAAAAGACTTTTGCGGACTTGGGCGTTGCTTTGAAGAAAGGCTTTACCGCAATCGGCAACTTCTTCAAAACTCTCGGAGCAAAAATCAAAGCATTGTTCACCAAAAAGAAATAAGATGAACTAAATAACAACGAGCCGTTCGCAGTGGGTGCGGACGGCTCTGATTCTAAAAGGCGATATTTAAATTTAAAAAGCTATTGGTGCTTCAAGTGGTACGGCGAGTTGTACGGACTTGCGCACGAGGTCAGGGCGACAGAACTGCCGAAGGACGTTTATCTTCTCTGCGGAGTCGATGAGGACGGTAAAGTAACCGCGATTATCACGCATTACTCCGAGCGCGACGACAAGGAAAACGCGCAGGTAACGCTCGATTTCGGGAAGGATGGCGAATTCGACGTCTTTTTGCTGGATAACGACCATGACGGCGAATTCATAAAAACCACGACGGAACTCAGTTTCGATATGGCGGTTAATACTTGTATAAAGATTAAGGAGAGAGCGTAATCGCCTGTGCGCTTCAACGGTTTGCGCGTTGCCGTCGACTTCTATCCGCGCGACCGCTTTGCCGATGCTGTCCAAAAACGCGCGCACCTTCGTAATCTTACCAAGGCGGCTTTTAACGAGTTTCTGCCCGGCAAAAAAACTCGAAAACGAAAGTCGCGATTCTGACGTCGGATAAAATCGGCAAAACGTACATGCACACGCTGTGCGGAAAAGAAGATATGGACGTTATCGTGACGACGGAGCAAACCGATTGACTTTACGCTGTCGATATGGTATAACCGATAGGTAAAACCGATTGACAAAAAAGGAGCTGCATAACCGTGATAAAACTCGAGCCGGTATTGAAAGATTATCTGTGGGGCGGAGAGCGATTAAAGACACTTTTCGGGCGCAAGCGCGACGGAATCGTCGCCGAGAGCTGGGAAGCGAGCGTACATCGCGACGGCGAGAGCCGCGTTGCAGGCTCGGACAAGACTTTTTCCGAGTATCTTAAAGAAACCCCTGGCGCGGTGGACAAAAACGGCGGCGAGTTTCCCGTGCTTATCAAGTACATTGACGCGGCGAAAAGCATGTCGGTGCAGGTTCACCCGGGCGACGAGTATGCGAAAAAATACGAGCGCGACAACGGTAAGACCGAAGCCTGGTATATCGTCGCGGCAACTCCGGGGGCAGGGATTTATTGCGGCTTCAAGCGCGACGTGAGCCGCGAGGAGTTTCTCGAAAAGGTCAAGAACGGCACGGTGGAGGAGCTTCTTAACTTTATCCCCGTCAAAAAGGGCGACTGTTACCTGATAAAAGCCGGCACGGTGCACGCAATCGGCGAGGGCTGCCTCGTCTGCGAGGTGCAGCAAAGCAGCGACGTCACCTATCGCGTGTACGACTACAACCGCCGCCTTTTCGACGGAAAGCTCCGTCCGCTTCACGTCGAAAAGGCGGTCGAGGTAATCGACTTCAAGGCGTTCCGCGACGAAACCGACGGCGGCGAGCCCGAGGAAATACCGGGCGGCACGATTCGCAGGCTTACCGAATGCAAGTACTTCCGCATGCGCGAGCTGAAACTCGACGGGAGATTTAGCGACACGGACGACGACTCGTTCACCGCGATAAGTTTTATTTCGGGCAGCGGCGAAATAAACGGCAAAAAATTTGCGGCAGGCGACAGCTTTTTCGTGCCCTGCGGCGAGAAATACGAAATCGATGGCGAAGCTACAGCGATACTCACGAGCGAAAGCAAAGCTGCGTACTACCTCGGCATAGACATCGGCGGCACGAGCGTCAAGTGCGGCGTGGTGGACGGGTACGGCAGGATAATCGCCTCCGGCAGTTGTCCCACGCGTAACGGCGCCGGCGCGGAAGCAATCCTTGCGGACATAGCGGAGCTCGCCAAATCCATTATAAAGAAAGCGGACGTCGCCGTGAGCGGCGTAGGCGTGGGGTGCCCCGGCACGATAAACACTCGTGACGGCGAAGTGGTGTACTCGAACAATCTCGCCTGGAAAGACGTGCCGATAGTATCGAATCTCGAACGCGCGCTGGGCATGCCCGTATTCGTCACCAACGACGCCAACGCGGCGGCGCTCGGCGAATATGTGTGCGGAGCCGGCAAGAAATATAATTCCATGGTCATGCTCACGCTGGGCACGGGAGTGGGCGGCGGCGTAGTCGCGGACGGGAAGCTGTTCGAGGGCAACAAGGGCGCAGGTGCGGAACTCGGTCACGAAGTAATATGCTACGGCGGCGAGAAGTGTACTTGCGGCAGGCGCGGCTGTCTCGAAGCGTACGCGTCGGCTACCGCGCTCGTTCGTCAGGCGAGAAGAGCGATGGACAAGGCTCCCGGCAGCCTTTTGTGGAAGCTGACGGACGGGAATAAAGATAACGTAAACGGCAAAATCGTGTTCGACGCACTGCGGCGCGGCGACAAGACCGCCAAAGCCGTGGTGAAGAAATACGTCGGCTATCTCGCGACTGGAATTGCGAACGCAATCAACGTTTTCCGCCCCGAAGCGATAGTGCTGGGCGGCGGAATCTGCAACGCCGGCGACGTGTTCTTAAAGCCGCTCGCAAAAGCCGTCAACCGCGAAGTCTACGGCGGCACGGGCTTTGCGCCGGTAGACATAGTAGTGGCTTCGCTCGGCTCGGACGCGGGGCTCGTGGGAGCCGCCGCGCTCGCGTTCGGTAAAAAGTAAGAAAAAACGGCATACGGGAGTAAGATTTTATGACCATAGAGAAAAGAATCGACGGGATAGACTTCACGATAGATACGGGCGCGCAGTCCGTCGATTTCGGCGTTACCTCAACAAAAGGCGAAACCGGCGTAAAGCTTTTTCTGCTCAAGGCGAGCTTTACGGCGGCGACGAGTCCCGAGAAAATAAGCGTTACGTTTTATGTCAAAAAGGACGACGCGGCGACGACTTTCAAGCCCAACGAAATACTTAACGCAGGAATTCGCCCCGATTGGAATCCGTCGCCGTCGTTTTCCTCGGCGGCATGCGGCGCGCCGGTAATCGCCGCGGTGACGAAGAACGACAAAAACAAGGTCACGGTTGCGCTTTCCGACTGCAAAACCCCGTGCGCGCTCAGTCTGGGCTTTAATGAGCCGCGGCAAAAACTCACGGTGCGCGTCGAGCTGTTTACCGCTCTCGTAAGCCCTATAAAAGAATACGAAACGAAGCTAAGAGTGGATTTCCGCGACGAAACGGCGGACAAGACGATTGCGGACGTTCGCGGTTGGTGGAAGAATTTTTACCGCTCGGCATACCTGCCCGAAGCCGCGGAACTGCCGTGCTACGCGCCCTGGTACGTCTTTCAGCAGCGATTCACCGACGAAACGCTTATCGAGCAGTGCAGATTGGCAAAAGCGCTCGGCATGGAAACGATAATCGTGGACGACGGCTGGCAGACCGAGGACAACGGCGGCGGCTATTCGTACTGCGGCGATTGGAGAGTGTGCAAGAGTAAAATCGCCGATATGGCAGAGTTCGTAAAGAGCGTGCACGCAATCGGCATGAAAGTAATGCTGTGGTTTTCCGTCCCGTACATGGGCAAGAACGCTAAGGCGGCGGACGACTTCCGCGGCAAGTACCTGTATTTCGACGGCGGCATAGGCGCGTATGCGCTCGACCCGAGGTTCTCTAAGGTGCGCGAGTACCTGACGGGGATTTACGCCGAATTTCTGAATAAGTACGACCTCGACGGATTCAAACTCGACTTTATCGACGCGTTCTACCTGACCGCCGATTCGCCGAAAAACTACGATGACATGGACTATGTTTCGCTGTCCGACGCGGTGGAAGCGCTGATAGGCGAGGTTACGGACGAGCTCCGCAGAATAAAACCCGACGTTATGCTGGAATTTCGCCAGCGGTATACGGGAGCCGTGATGCAGCAATTCGGCAACATGTTCCGCGTGGGCGATTGCGCCGGCGACGAGAACACGCTGAAAACCTGCGTCGCCGATTTACGCATGCTGACTAGCGGCGTGGCGGTGCACAGCGACCCTCTTATCTGGAGCTACGACGACGCGGTCGAGTATGCGGCTTATCAGCTCAATCACTCGATATTCGGCGTGCCGCAAATCTCTCTGAACCTCAAAAACATCACCGACGAGCACCGCAGAATGCTGGCGTATTACCTTGCTTACTTCCGCGAAAACCGCAAAACGCTGCTAAACGGCAGGCTGCGCGCCGAGGGTTTTTCGCACGGCTATACCGCGCTGACGGCGACGGGCGAGGAAAAGGACGTCACCGCGTTATACGGCACGAGCATAGTCGACTTTCCGGGCGACAAAAGCCTCGACGTAATCAACGCCGCGAGCGAGCGAACGGTGTATATCCGCGTGAAAAAAGAAACGGAAGTCGCGATAAAGATAACCGATTGCAAGGGCGACGTCGTTTCGGAGCGCACGGTAAAGCTATCGGCGGGCTTAAATGAAATCGACGTGCCCGTATCGGGCTTC
>ENA-USUG01003829-USUG01003829.1-human-gut-metagenome-genome-assembly--contig:-NODE-3829-length-19678-cov-3.827815_pt1 | contig 19678 bp, 14 predicted proteins | sample MGYA00250059_ERZ773394 | MGnify/ENA primary metagenome ERZ773394 (study PRJEB29103, sample SAMN06111957) | human gut metagenome | biome: human gut; feature: ankylosing spondylitis patient; material... | reverse complement strand
ATTCGCGGTAGCCATACCCAGGTCATTGTGGCAATGGGTAGAAATTATTGCCTTATCGATATTCGGCACGTTATTCATAAGATAGGCTATCTTCGCGCCGTATTCGCTCGGCAGACAGTAACCCGTAGTGTCGGGAATATTTACCACCGTAGCTCCCGCATCGATAACGGCCTCTACCACACGCGCGAGGTATTCCTCTTCGGTACGGCCGGCGTCTTCGGCGTAAAATTCCACATCGTCCACAAAAGTACGCGCATACTTAACCGCCTTTACGGCACGTTCGATTATATCCTGCGGGTTGGAGTTCAGTTTTTCGTAAATATGATACTGCGAAGTGCCTATGCCGGTGTGTATTCTCCCGCGGCGGGCGTGCTTTAAAGCTTCGGCGGCCACCTCTATGTCCTTTTCAACGGCACGCGTAAGGGCGCATATAGTGGGTCCGGTTACGGCTTTTGAAATTTCTACGACAGAATTGAAATCACCGGGGCTGGATATCGGAAAGCCCGCTTCAATGACGTCCACGCCCAGCTTTTCCAGCTGCCGTGCCACTTCTATCTTCTCGATGGTGTTAAGCTGGCAGCCGGGAACCTGTTCGGCATCCCGGAGCGTTGTGTCGAATATGTAAACTTTATCGCTCATGGTATTATGCGGGGCATCCCCACTGTTTTTAAATTATTATCTATTGTTTTTCCGGTTTAGCCGAGGAAAAGTCCCTACGGCTTCTTTCCGAACTTGCGGCCGCAAATCCTGTCAGAGACATGCGGCCATGGCGGGCAAAACCACGCCTGTCTTTTATGCTTGTCAGTGGAAACATCCCTGACAAACGGGTTTATCAGTTGTTTTCAGGACGTAGTTTGCGCACTACCGACCCTGCGCGCCACATCTCCGATTCGCGCATTTCCTCCAGCTCTTTGTTCAGTTTTTCGCGGTAATCGGGCTGGCTGTTGGAATCAATGGAGCGTTGTGCTTCGTTGCCTGCGGCCACCTCCTTATAAAGTTCTTCAAATACGGGTTTCGTCGCATCGCGGAATTTTTTCCACCAGTCCAGAGCGCCGCGCTGTGCCGTAGTGGAGCAGTTGGCGTACATCCAGTCCATACCGTTCTCGGCGATAAGCGGCATAAGGCTTTGTGAAAGTTCCTCGACCGTTTCGTTGAATGCCTCGGACGGAGTATGTCCGTTGGCTCGCAGCGTATCGTACTGCGCGGCGAAAATACCCTGTATAGCGCCCATCAGCGTACCGCGCTCGCCCGTCAGGTCCGAATAAACCTCTTTCTTGAACGTAGTCTCGAACAGGTAACCGGAACCCACGCCTATGCCAAGTGCGATGACGCGGTCCCTGGCGCGGCCGGTAGCATCCTGAAATATGGCGTAGCTGGAATTAAGCCCGCGTCCCTGCAGGAACATGCGGCGCAGCGACGTGCCGGAACCCTTAGGCGCGATAAGTATCACATCGACATCGGCAGGCGGAACGATACCCGTGCGTTCCTTGTACGTGATACCGAAACCGTGCGAGAAATAAAGCGCCTTGCCAGGCGTGAGGTGTTTCTTGATAGTCGGCCACATGGATATCTGGCCTGCATCGGACAAAAGGTACTGTATGATGGAGGCTTTTGCGGCGGCCTCTTCGATATCGAAAAGGGTTTCGCCAGGAACCCAGTCGTCGGCCACTGCCTTGTCCCAGCTCTTGCTGTTCTTGCGCTGTCCTACTATCACGTTGAAGCCGTTGTCTTTAAGGTTGAGCGACTGGCCAGGGCCCTGTACGCCGTAACCTATCACTGCTATGGTTTCGTCCTTAAGTGTTTCGAGTGCTTTTGAAAGGGGGAATTCGTCGCGCGTCATAACGTTTTCGACCACTCCTCCGAAATTCATTTGTGCCATTTTTTTAAAATTTAATTGTGTTTATTTATACTTTTTTTCTTTTGTGTCTTTGCCCCGTATATTTTAAACTCCGGTTTCTTTTTTCAGAAGCTCTGTCACCGGCTCGAACCCTGATTTGGTTATCGCCACCAGGCCCGAACGAACGAACTGATACACTCCGTACGGTTTGAGCAACTCGAACAACTCCTGCGTCTCGTTCTTGTGTCCGGTCTTTTCCAGTACTATGTATCTGTCGCCAACTTCGAGTATACGCACATGGTGACGGCGCACCAGAGCTTCGACATTATTGTCACGCGGGACCTTGTACAAGGCTATTTCCTGCTGTACCACCTCATCCGGAGTATTGACCAGCGCTTTGAGTACTTCGACTTTCTTTTCGATCTGTTTGACCACCTTTTCTATCTTTTCCGGCTCGGTGCAAACGGTTATCGTAAAGCGGTGTACGCCCGCAACGGACGACTCGGACGTGGTAAGGCTCTCTATATTGATATTGCGGCAAATGAGTACTGTGGTTATCTGGTTGAGAAGTCCCACCTTATTTTCCGAAAAAATCGTTATAACGTATTCTTTTTCCATCGTTTTTCTGTTTTGGCAATTAATAAAGTCCGTCATTCGAGCATTATCTGTGACAACTCCGCCCCGGCGGGAACCATCGGGAACACGTTTTCCTCGTTTTCGACACGCACCTCCATAACATACGGCCCCTTGTGCATGAGCATACGGCTTACGGCAGCGTCCAGTTCGCCACGCTGTTCCACCAACGAATACTCTATTCCGTTGGCTTTGGCTATAAGGCCGAAATCGGGGCTCAACATCTGCGTGAACGAGTACCGGTGATTGAAGAAAAGCTCCTGCCACTGGCGTACCATACCGAGATAACCGTTGTTAAGCAATATGACCTTTACCGCAGCCCCGGTCTGGAACACGGTGGCCAGCTCCTGTATGTTCATCTGGAAACCGCCGTCGCCCACGAAAAGGCACACTTCCCTCTCCGGAACAGCCAGTTTCGCTCCAATGGCCGCCGGGAGGCCGAAACCCATAGTGCCCAACCCTCCGGAAGTGATTATGCTCCTGGGACGGTTGAATTTGAAATACCTTGCCGCCATCATCTGATGCTGGCCTACGTCCGTAACAAGCACCGCATCCCCGCGCGTGGCACACGATACCCGGTCCACTACCTCGCCCATGCGTAAAGGCCCTGACGAAGGTCTGGTAACGCGGTTTATTATTTTTTCGCACTCCACATCGTAACATGCGCGGAATTCATCTATCCACGCACTGTGGTCGTTTTCATGTACCAGGGCCGTAAGCAACGGAAGGGTGCGCTTTACGTCGCCCACTACCGGCACGTCGGCATATATTATCTTATTTATTTCCGAGGGGTCTATCTCGAAATGTATCACTTTGGCGTTAATACCGAAGCGCTCCGGATTGCCCGTCACACGGTCGTCGAAACGCATGCCTATGGCTATGATAAGGTCGCAATCCTTGTTCTTGATATTAGGGCCGTAGTTTCCGTGCATGCCGAGCATCCCCACATTTTGCGGATGGGCAGAAGGGATAGCCGAAAGCCCCAACAACGTGGACGCGGCAGGTACTCCGCTCTTGTCCAAGAACGCCAGCAATTCGTGTTCAGCCCCGCCAAGGATAACACCCTGCCCCACCATAACGAGAGGTTTCTTGGCGAGATTTATCAGTTTTGCCGCCTCTTCTATTTTAGAACAGTCCGGTTCGGGCGAAGGGTCGTAACTGCGTATGGAACATATTTTCTCGTACGAAAACGGCGCCTTCTGCACTTGAGCGTCCTTTGTTATATCCACCACCACAGGGCCCGGACGCCCGGATTTGGCTATGTAAAAAGCCTTTGCTATAGCTTCCGGGATGTCTTCGGCGCGTTTTACCTGACAATTCCATTTCGTCACGGCCTGGGTTATGCCTATGAAGTTAGTCTCCTGAAAAGCGTCCGTACCCAGAAGCCCCGTGCCTACCTGCCCGCTTATGACCACCAACGGAGTGGAGTCGAGCATAGCGTCGGCCAGACCCGTCACAGTGTTAGTAGCGCCGGGACCCGACGTCACCATACATACTCCCACCCGGCCGCTGGCCCGCGCATAACCTTCGGCAGCATGTGCCGCACCCTGTTCATGGCGCACCAGTACGTGGTTGATTCTGTCCCGATAATCGTAAAGCGCATCGTATACAGGTATTATTTGTCCTCCGGGGTATCCGAAGATAACCTCCGTACCCTCGCAAAGGAGAGATTCAATAAGCGCCTGCGAACCGGTGAGGATACGGTCCTGCGAAGCGGTGTCTTTATGTTTCGTTTCTGATGTTTTTATATCCGGATTCATTTCTTTTTTTCGTTTCTGATGTTTTTTTGAAAGAATTTTTCTACGGTTAGGTATAGATACGTATGAGGAAAACCGTCTAAAAATCCCTCACCGCCCCCTTATCCGCCGAACTTACGAGCATAGCGTAAGCCTGCAGCGAACGCGGGACGACTCGCTCGCGGGAAACTGGCTTGAACTCCTTCATCGCCTTGAGCCTTTTATCCAGTTCCCCGGCCGGGACAGCCAGATTTATCGATCGCGCCGGGATGTCTATTTCTATCGTATCTCCGTCACGTACGGCAGCTATCGCTCCACCGGCTGCGGCCTCAGGCGAAACATGCCCTATCGAAAGCCCCGACGTACCGCCGGAAAAACGCCCGTCGGTAATAAGGGCGCACTGTTTGTCTATGTGCCGCGACTTGAGGTACGACGTCGGGTACAGCATTTCCTGCATACCGGGACCGCCCTTAGGTCCTTCGTAACGTATTACCACCACATCGCCCTCCTTTACCGTACCGTCTAGAATGCCCTGGCACGCCTGTTCCTGCGATTCGAATACGCGCGCCGTACCTTTAAACGTGAACAGCGAAGCATCTACCCCGGCCGTTTTTACTATACAGCCGCCGGTAGCTATGTTGCCGTAGAGTACCGCCAATCCGCCGTCCTTGAAATAAGCGTGTTCCGCATCGCGGATGCAACCTCCGGCACGGTCGGTATCGAACTGTTCGTAATAAGTTTCCTGTGCGCCCATTTCATTACAAAATTTGCCTCCGGGTGCGGACATGTAGTATTTCTTGGCTTCCGTGGAAAAATCCGCAGAAGCAATGTCATATTCTCTGAGGCATTCGGCCAGATTTTTAAACCCTACACGCGGCACGGATGTATCCAGGCGGCCTTCGCGAGCCAGTATGCCGAGTATCGCCATGATACCGCCCGCACGGTTCACGTCCTGTATATGGTAATGCGAGTTAGGCGCTACTTTACACAGCACCGGTATCCTGCGGGAAAGGGCGTCGATGTCCTTCATAGTAAAATCCACCCCCGCCTCGTGAGCCACGGCCAGAAGATGCAGTACGGTGTTGGTCGAGCCGCCCATCGCTATATCCAGCGACATAGCATTTTCAAAAGCCGCCTTTGTCGCAATAGAGCGCGGAAGCACGCTCTTGTCGCCTTCGAAATAATACCGTTCGGCCATACGGACGATCTCCGCGGCCGCCCTTTCGAACAGCGCAAGACGATTTCTGTGCGTAGCCACCACAGTACCGTTGCCCGGCAGCGAAAGGCCTAGCGCCTCGGTAAGGCAGTTCATGGAATTGGCTGTAAACATACCGGAACACGAACCGCAGCCGGGACAAGCGCATTTTTCCAGTTCGGCAATATCGGCATCCGGCACTTTTTCGTCCGCAGCCATTACCATAGCATCTATAAGGTCCACCCCGCGCCCGCGGAAATCGCCGGCCTCCATAGGACCTCCGGACACGAATATAGTCGGTATGTTCAGCCGCATGGCGCCCATGAGCATACCTGGAGTTATCTTGTCGCAGTTGCTTATGCACACCAGAGCATCGACCTTGTGCGCGCCGGCCATGTATTCGACGCTATCGGCTATTATCTCGCGCGAGGGGAGCGAATACAGCATCCCGTCGTGGCCCATCGCTATGCCGTCGTCTATGGCTATCGTGTTGAACTCCGCAGCGAAACACCCCTGTTTTTCTATCAGCGACTTAACGTACTGGCCTACGCCGTGCAGGTGTACGTGTCCCGGAACCATTTGCGTGAACGAATTGGCTATGCCTATTACCGGACGGCCGAAATGTTCGTCTTTCATACCGTTTGCCCTCCAAAGGCTGCGCGCACCGGCCATGCGGCGTCCCTGGGTCGTCTGTGAACTTTTGAGCGGATGTTTCATTTCCTCGTATGTGTATGTTATCGTTTTTTTTGTAAACCCATAAAAAAAACCTTTCCCCGTGAGTGAGAAAGGTTTTTTATATGTCGTATGCTTACTTTTTCAAGTATCGCCCGTATGCGTACACCTTTCTCACTCCCTTGGAGGCAGGACCACCAGCAGAATATCGATAAGGTGAATGACAGCGAAACTCTTCATTTGTTCTGTTCTTGTTAACGAGACAAATATACTGACGAATGTTTTTTAGTTCCAAATATTTTTTTGTTTTTTTCGCATATAATTTTCATTTTCTTTGAAAATTCGAAAAACAAGCATTTCCGGCTATTCCGTTTTCACAACATCCCTCTTCTTTACAAAACCCCTGTAAACCAGAAAAATAACCACTCCGACGGCCAACACCACGAATACATAAGAAAGTTCGCGGCTGTACAGCGCCACTTTTTCCATCAGCATATCCTCCGGAACTACGGAATGCAGGTAATAGCCTATCGCGGCCAATATCGAATTCCACAGTCCCGCACCCAAAGTGGTAAATATGAGGAACGTGGACAGTTTCATCTTCGCCAGTCCCGCCGGTATCGATATCAGCTGGCGCACTGCCGGAACCAGACGCCCGACGAACGTTGATACCGCACCGTGCCTGTCGAAATACCGTTCGGCCTTGTCCACCTTTTCCCTATCTATAAGGCACATATGTCCGAAACGGCTCCCGGCAAAACGGTACACCAATGGGCGGCCAATCCACCGTGCGAGGTAGTAATTTATCAACGCGCCTATGTCGGCTCCCAGTGTGGCGAACAGCACCACCAGAAACACGTTCAACTCGCCCGCCGCCGCCTTGTACGCAGCAGGAGGCACTACCACTTCCGAGGGGAAAGGAATGAACGAACTTTCGATTATCATCAGTATCGTTATCGTCCAGTAATTGAGGTGTTCGAGGCACCATTGTATAAAACCGAGGGATTCCATTGGCCGTTGTTCTTTTGTATTTACATTTTTAAAAGGCGAAAATAGCGATTATCGGCCGATTTGCGCGACGTTTTTTATTAAGAAATAGTTATTTGTATCCGTCCGGGCCCCAACACCTATCATCAACCGGGATTTACGCCCCCACTTGCGAAACATGCTCTGCGGACAATTTGTTTCATTTGCGCCGCTGCAATAGCCTGGCAGAACAGAAATAAACAGTTTGTGTTAAATATCGAACAGGCTATGCCTGCGGGCCGGGTGCTCCCGGCGGAACGAAACAACCATCGAACAGGCTATGCCCGCGGGCCGGGTGCTCCCGGCGGAACAGAAACAAACAGTTTGTGTTAAATATCGAACGGGCTATGCCCGCGGCAGAGTGTTGCATCTAAAATAATTATCTTTGCAGTCCGGGGCGGCCCTGCGCGCGCGCAAAGCCATCGAAATCCCGGAACATATTTATATGAAGAACATACGCAATTTCTGTATCATCGCCCATATCGACCACGGCAAAAGCACCCTGGCGGACCGTCTGCTCGAACACACCCGCACCATATCCGAACGCGAACGCCAGGACCAACTGCTGGACAACATGGACCTGGAACGCGAACGCGGCATAACCATCAAGAGCCACGCGATACAGATGGAGTACACGTACAAAGGGGAAAACTACATACTCAACCTGATAGACACCCCGGGACACGTGGACTTCTCGTACGAAGTATCGCGAAGCATCGCCGCATGCGAAGGAGCGTTGCTCGTAGTGGACGCGGCACAGAGCATACAGGCCCAGACGATATCAAACCTCTATCTGGCACTTGAAAACGGGCTTACCATAATACCGGTACTGAACAAGATAGACCTCCCTTCGGCCAATCCCGAGGAAGTATCGGACGACATCGTCAACCTGATAGACTGCCTGCCGGAAGACATAATCCGCGCATCGGGCAAGACGGGGCAGGGCGTGGAGGAAATACTCGACGCCATAGTGGAGCGCATCGCCCCTCCCGTAGGCGACCCTTCAGCCCCCCTCGAAGCCCTTGTGTTCGACTCGGTGTACAATCCGTTCCGCGGGGTGGAAGCATATTTCAAAGTCGTCAACGGAACCATTTCACAAGGTGAAAAAGTAAAATTCATGGCCACCGGGAAAACCTACCTCGCCGACGAAGTAGGCACGCTCAAACTGGACAAAAAACCAAAAAAACAGATAAGCGCCGGCGACGTGGGCTACATCATATCCGGCATAAAGGAAGCCGTGGAGGTAAAAGTCGGCGACACGATAACATCCGTCGCCCGCCCGGCCGAAAAAGCGATAGAAGGATTTGAGGAAGTCAAGCCGATGGTCTTCGCAGGTATCTACCCTGTGGACACGGACGATTACGAAGACCTTCGCTCATCGATGGAAAAACTGCACCTTAATGACGCAGCACTTACGTTCGAAGGCGAATCGTCCGCCGCGCTCGGTTTCGGTTTCCGCTGCGGCTTCCTCGGCATGCTCCACCTGGAGATAATACAGGAACGTCTGGAACGCGAATTCGGAATGACGGTCATAACCACCGTACCCAACGTTTCGTACCAAGTGTACCAGACCTCGGATCCCGAAAAGTCGATAACGATACACAACCCGTCGGAACTGCCCGACCCTTCGCGTCTGGACCACGTGGAAGAACCGTACATCAAAGCATCCATAATAACGCAGTCCGATTACATAGGCCCGGTGATAGAATTGTGCATATCGAAACGCGGTATCCTCAAGAATCAGTCGTACCTTACGCCCACGCGTGTTGAACTTATTTTCGAGATGCCGCTTGCCGAAGTGGTTTTCGACTTTTACGACCGGCTCAAATCCATTTCCAAAGGATACGCATCGTTCGACTACTCGCCCATCGGTTTCCGCCAGGCGGATCTTGTCAAAGTCGATATACTGATAAACGGCGAGCCTGTGGACGCGCTCTCATCCCTTATCCACCGTTCCAACGCCTACAACATAGGTAAGAAAATCGTGGAAAAACTGCGCGGCCTCATCCCCCGGCAGCAATTCGACATACCTCTGCAGGCAGCCATAGGGGCGAAAATCATAGCCCGTGAAACGATAAAAGCCGTCCGCAAGGACGTAACGGCGAAATGTTACGGCGGCGATATCTCGCGAAAGCGCAAACTGCTCGAAAAACAAAAACAGGGTAAAAAACGTATGCGCCAGATAGGTCGCGTCGAAGTTCCGCAATCGGCATTTATGGCCGTACTAAAACTTTCGGACGATTAAAGAAAAAAACGGCAGTAAAAAGAATATTAAAACTCATAAAAAGATGAAAGTAGGAATCATAATGGGTTCGGACTCAGACCTTAAAATCATGGAACAAGCCGAAGCCGTACTCAAGGAACTCGGAGTGGAAACGGAGATGGACGTCATGTCCGCACACCGCACGCCGGAGAAAGTACTCGATTATTCACGCCAGGCATACAAACGCGGCGTAGGGGTAATCATTGCCGGTGCGGGCGGTGCAGCCCACCTTGCAGGCGTAGTGGCAGCGGTAAGCCCACTGCCGGTAATCGGAGTACCTATCAAATCGTCCAACTCGATAGACGGATGGGATTCCGTACTTTCGATGCTTCAGATGCCTTCCGGCGTACCGGTGGCCACCGTTGCATTGGACGGAGCCAAAAACGCCGGCATACTGGCTGCCCAGATACTCGCCACAGGCGACAAAGTTCTGCTCGAAAGAATAATACAGTACAAGGAACAAATGAAGGAAAAAGTATACAAGGCATCGGAAAAAGTACGCCGTTAGACTTTTTAAACCCATTATTTAAACCATTCACATACGAACGCCTTCCGGAAATTTCCGGAAGGCGTTTTTCTCGAAAGCATAAAAAACTCCGGCGTTTATAAAAATTTTCAGTATTTTTGCGCCGCAGTATCATTAAGCCTCACTCAACAGAGCGGCATAAAGATATTTTTCTGACGTTATCTTTTAATTTATGTAGCAGAATTGAAAAAACTCTTACGCGTTTTTGCACGCCGCAGCGTGTTTTTTATTCCCATACGTATCTGATGTCCCAAAGAATACGGACACTTGCGGAATAGTTTTACCGTATTGTACCGCCACGATATTTTCACACCGTTTTTTACAGTTATCTTAAAAACAGGGCATCAGTCCCGGTGCGTATTAGGATGAAGACAAGTTACATAGACCTTATCGACCAGACGTTTTATTTCCCGCAGGAAGAATTCGGCCTCGACGGTGACAACCTCACTTTTCACGGCATAAACCTGATGGGGCTTATCGAAAAGTACGGCACTCCGCTCAAACTGACGTACTTGCCGCGCATATCCGAGAACATACAGCGCGCAAAGAACATATTTGCCGAAGCCATGCGAAAGAACGACTACCGGGCTTCGTATAACTATTGCTACTGCACCAAGAGTTCGCATTACAGTTTCGTGCTGCACGAAGCTCTCAAGAACGACATACACATAGAAACGTCCTCGGCTTTCGATATACCGATAGTCGAAAAACTCATAGCCGGCGGATACCTGGCCAAAGACAGCTACATATTGTGCAACGGTTTCAAACGCGGACAATACATAGATAATATAGCTCGGCTTATAAATACCGGACACGAGAACACGATACCTATCATAGACAACGAGGACGAGATAGATTACCTGTCCGAGGTGATAAACGACCCGTTCGAGATAGGCATACGCATAGCATCCGAAGAAGAGCCTAAATTTACGTTCTATACTTCGCGTCTGGGGATAAAATACCGCGACATAGCGCCTCTTTACCGCAAGGTGATAAAAAACCACCCCAAGGTAAGGCTCAAAATGCTGCATTTTTTCATAAATACCGGCATAAAGGACAGTTCATACTACTGGAACGAGTTGTCCAAATGTCTCAAGGTATATGCCGACCTGAAAAAAGACTGCCCCGAACTGGATTCTCTCAACATAGGCGGCGGATTTCCTATAAAAAACTCCTTAGGTTTCGAATACGACTATCAATACATGGCCGACGAAATCATAAGCCAGATAAAACTGATGTGCGACGACAGGGAGATACCTGTTCCCAACATTTTCACCGAGTTCGGCACTTTTACCGTAGGAGAAAGCGGAGCTACCATCTATCAGGTCATGCACCAGAAAGAGCAGAACGACCGTGAGCGCTGGGACATGATAAATTCCTCGTTCATGACCACCATGCCTGATTCATGGGCAATAAACCAGCGTTTCGTGCTGTTGCCCGTCAACCGTTGGAAAGACCCGTACGAACGCGTGCTAATGGGCGGGCTTACGTGCGACTCGGACGATTATTACAATTCCGAACAGCACGTCAACGCCATATACATGCCCAAATTCAGCGAGAAAAAACCGCTTTACATCGGATTTTTCAACAACGGAGCATATCAGGACGCCCTTGGCGGGGTAGGCGGACTTCAGCATTGCCTGATACCGCAGCCTCAACATATTATTGTCGATAAGGACAAAAACGGAAATTTCACGGACCGCATATTCCGCCGTGAACAATCGGCCGACGAATTCATGAAGATACTCGGATATTCTGACACCGACAACAGGTAAAAGCATCCACTGCCGCGCCGGAATATGTTGGAAAATATCGCTTGGTCATAAAGAATCCCGTTTTTTGCAGTAAAATTTGGAGTTTATGAAAATTTAATTTTATATTTGCACCACTCTTATGGGGTACCCTAGCTCAGTTGGTAGAGCAAAGGACTGAAAATCCTTGTGTCCCTGGTTCGATTCCTGGGGGTACCACAATAAACCGCCTTACAAACATTTGTAAGGCGGTTTTTATTTTAGCTGAAAAAAGTTTTTAAGCCCCCGTTTTAATCTGCTTATCACATACCACTACCACAATACCGGCAGTACAGTAAATATAAGAATGGGGTAATACATGAAAACGGGATATTCTTAGACTGCTTGACAATTTTGTTATATTTGTAACTACTACATTATATACGATCCTTAAGACAATACTTATAATGAAAAAATATCTGTTCATAGTTTTTCTGATCACCATATCCAATTCACTTATAGCCGACACACCATTTTCAGTCAGACGGGACAATGTAAAAGTATTCACTTCCCCTAATTTCGAGAATGAAATACCATCAACGGAATATTTTTACGGAGACACCATTTCCATAACGCTTTATAGCGACCTGTGGGCGGAAGTTATCTTGCCGGACGGGGAAAAAGGGTATGTAAAAAAAGAGAACCTTCTGCCAGCTACGAACGGCTTCGGGACCTTATCCCCGGAAGAAAAAATCGCAACGCCTCTTTACCGGATTACCAGTGCGACAGCCGTCCTTAGGAAACCGGATGACGGTTCGGGAAGAGTTCCGCTGCAATTCAAAAAACATCAGATATTATACGATGCTGTTGCGGTCAACGACGATTGGATGTCTATACCGATTGGAGGCGGCGAAACAGGATATATGAAAACGATGTACCTGAACGAAATATCACATGAAGAAAAGGTGGAAATGTTCGGGCAGAAACCTGAACAACATACCGAAATACAAAACACGACAGGCCGTCTGTCAGGCTATGTAAACGGCTGGCAAACCGGTCCAAAGTTCATTTTCATTATCATCGCTGTTTGCACCATATTGCTCCTGCTGACCCTGTACCGCCGCAACCGAGGTCCGCTGAAAGGAAAAATGCTCGGCATGTATGCCAATACGTTGCTCATATTGAGTCTGCTGGAAATCTGGTATTTCTATTCGGCAGGTATGAACAGAGTTTATTGGTTCCTGTCGTTCGACCATATACTGCGTACATTGCTTTACGTCGTCATCATGATCGTTTTCACCTGGGTTCAGGCCTCTGCCGGGCTAAATTTGATGGACGACACGATAAAACCTGCCGTCAGGGATAAAAGAAAATACCTATGGATAGCGACAGGTATAGCGGCAGGCCTGTTCCTGTCTTACATTTACCGGAGCATGGAAGGCATCGGCACGGCAGCTTACCGGTTCGGGCCGGATACGCCGATATGTCAAATCTTAGGACAATTGCCAGCAGGTATTTTCTTTGCCAGAAACCTAAGAAAAAGACTTCAAGAGAAAAAAATCCTTTTCTGCATCTATTACATGTCGATAATAGGGACCGTGGTAAGCCTGGTCATGGGGTCGATACTTATATTTATCGTATTCGCCGTTTTCCTGGCTTTAGCTGTCGCCAGACCAATACCTGCGAACGGTCAATCGCAGGAAGAAGTTGCGATCAATCCGCTATGCTTCGACTGCAAACACTACCGCGAAGACAATCAGACCTGCAGCCTGAACACAATGATGTAACAAACTCGTCATGTAACAACTACAGAGATTGGTAGTATATTTTTCTTGCTTCATGTGTAAAATTTTTATTGACATCCCACCGGATATCGTAACTATTAAAAAGACAAACGTTACATATACATATTAAAAAACGTAACTTTCCGGGCATATTATAGCCATAACAACGACATTCTTCCGGAGTGTTTTATTACTTTTACAAATAAATCAATAAAAAAACGAACATGAGAAAGATCACAATACTCGCATTTTTCGCCGCATTGCCGGCAATAATGGCTGCCCAGACGCATCATAACACGATAGAAGGCAATGTGGAAGGACTGGAAAAAGGCGACCGCATAATCCTGTACACGGGCACCCTGACCCAAACGCCAATAGCCACAGACAGCACTATCGTAAAGACCCCCGGTAAGTTCACATTGAAAACGGCCGCTTCGGACACTTATGCGCAGATTGCATTTTTCAAACCGGGGCAAAAAGCAGACATCAACCAGGTTGAGACTTCAGGACTATTTCTCGAAGGATACGATAAAATTAAACTGAACGGAAAAACATCGGATTGGAGATATCTTAAAATTTCGGGAGGGCTTTACTCATTACCGCAAATGCAAGAAATAAACGCCCTGACCGAAAAAGCGTTGGAAATGCAGAAACAAGGAATAGCGCTTCTGGGCAAAACACGCACGGAAGGAGCCGATAAGGACAGCGTGAAAGCATGGAGCGACAAAGGCCGCGCACTGCTCGGAAAATCCGGTGAGATATTCGACCAAAGAAAGGCCCTGGAAAAAAAGATATCCGCAGACAACCCCGACCTGGCTTACAGCGCCGAAATTCTGCACTACGATTACGACCTTATGAAAAAAGGCATGGACAAATACGAAGAAGCTTTCAATGCCCTGTCGCCACGCGTACAGAAATGTCCCGCCGGACAGGTGTTGGCCGACTTCATAGCCACGCAAAAAGCCACCGCGATAGGGGCGGAAGCCCCGGACTTTTCACTGGAAGATATCGATGGCAACATGCTGCGCCTCTCGGACTTCCGCGGCAAATACGTACTGCTGGATTTCTGGGGGACATGGTGCGGGCCGTGCCGGCAGTCCACTCCACATCTTGTCGAACTGTATTCAAAAGTAAAAGGCCGTAATTTTGAAATGATAAGCATAGCCACCAACGAAAGAAGCGATGACTACTGGCGCAAAATAGTATCCGACGACAAGATGACATGGCGGCAGCTTAATGATGCCCACAGCCCGGCCAATGGCAAAATACAACAGACATACGGAGTTATGGGCGTACCGTCGTGCTTTTTCATAGACCCGCACGGAGTGATAATAGCCAAAGGACATCCGATGAGCCTGCTGAAAAAAGTGGAAGAAGTCATAACAGCTCCCAAATAAAACCGACATAATCATGAAAAATTTTGTCATAACCGTTGTGGCGGCGGCTTTTGCGGCCTTATGCCCTGAATTGCGATCGGAAAATATAATAAGCGGACAGATAGAAGGCCTGACGTCGAAAGACAAAATATATGCGGCCGTATTCGACAAAAAAGGGCTGCCTCAAGCTGTCGACAGCACGAATGTGGACGACAAAGGGCGTTTTACGCTCAAAACGCGCCTTGCGGACACGGAAGCCCTCATAGTAGCTCTTCCCGCACAGGACAAACTGGCAATGGGCAAAAATGCGTTCCGGGGCAGGTTGTTCAGCATATTCCTGGAAGGCGACGGAAATGTTTACAACATGAAAGTTTCAGGTGGCAAAACAGTCATAACCGGCGGGATATACAACGTAAAAGCATTTTCTAAAATAAAGTATCTCACCGAAAACAAAGCCCCGTTTGAAGATATAGAACGCGCCCGCGAAGACTTTTTCCGCGCCAATCCGTACAAGTACGCATATTCAGCCTATGTACTCAAACACATGGTACAGGACGGTAAGATGAACGTCAGGGAAGGAACGGACGCGTATGAAAACCTCGACTCCCGCATAAAACTCAGCCCGTACGGACAGGAAGTATTCAGGATACTCAATTTCATACGCATATCGTCCGTGGGAGCAAAGGCTCCGGACTTTACCCTGGCTGACAAAGACAAACGCGACATAACCCTGTCCGATTACCGGGGGAAATACGTAATACTGGTATTCTGGGGCTCATGGTGCGGTGCAAGCCGAGCTGCAAACCCAGTTTTGGCACAATTCTACAAGGAGCACAACGGCAAAGGATTCGAAATGATATCGCTGGCAGCCCGCGAACAGTCGGAACAAGCCTGGATGGAAGCGATAAAAAAAGACTGCCTCACCTGGCCCCAGATAAACACCACTTCACAGGTATTCGACGAAGACCAGGTCGAGATAACCGACGCCTACAACATAAATTACTACCCGCAATGCGTACTGATAGACCCTAAAGGAATTATAATCGCACGCGGAACGGTCAAGGACGTTTTGGAAAAAGCCGGGGAAATTATAAAATAAACCCCGCACCATGCGATCGGCATATTAAAACAACAATGACCATAAAAAAGCGTGAAGACCTTAAATTTAAGGTCTTCACGCTTTTTTTGAGCGCTAAAACACCAAAAACGTTGCTTTTTACGACGGCGCTGAGTGAATATTCATTCCGTTTTCGGCGGAAATTAACATTTTTAGGTTAATTTCCATTTTCGACACCACTTATTTTTTTACTAAATAATCATTATTTTACCCCTTTTAAAAAGTATTTTTTCAAGAAAAAGCCATTTTTAGTATTATATCGGAAAAATGAACGTTCATTCCGTTAAATGTGCTTCCGCTTAGTTTCCGGCCTTAATAGAAAACGTACTTTTATCTCATTATAAAATCAAAACCGGAAACCGTTTCCCGGAAACTCTCAAGCGGAAAGCAAAAACATAAATATATGCTCGAAAAATTCTTAAAACAGACCGTGTTTACTTCTCAGGAAGACTTCATGAAAAACTTCCATGTCAACGTACCGGAAAACTTCAATTTCGGATACGACGTGGTCGACGCATGGGCGGCCGAACAACCCGATAAAAAGGCGATACTCTGGGTAGGTAACGACGGTCAGAAAATAGATTTCACTTTTGCCGACATCAAACGCGAGAGCGACCGCGCCGCATCTTTCTTTAAGAGCCTGGGCATAGAAAAAGGCGACCGCGTGATGCTCATACTCAAACGACACTACGAATTCTGGTTTTCTATTATAGCCCTGCACAAGATAGGCGCGGTGTGCATACCGGCTACCCACCTTCTGATGGCCCACGACATAGTGTACCGCAACAATTCGGCAGGCATTAAAATGATAGTGGCATGCGGCGACAAGGAAATAACAGACCGAATAGACGAAGCCATGCCCGAATCCCCTACCGTACAACAACTGGTATCTGTAGGCCCGTACGTACCCGAAGGATGGAAAGACTTTCACAAAGGTACGGCCGAAGCCGCGCCGTTCGTACGCCCTGAGCATGTGAATACGAACGACGATATAATGCTCATGTACTTCACCTCCGGCACTACCGGCAACCCGAAGATGGTGGCTCATGATTTCACATATCCCCTGGCACACATCATCACAGGAAAATACTGGCACAATCTGGACGAGACGAGCCTGCATTTCACTCTGGCCGATACAGGATGGGGAAAGGCCGTATGGGGAAAACTGTACGGGCAATGGATAGCGGGAGCCAACGTATTCGTGTACGATTTCGAGAAATTCGTCCCGTCGGACGTGCTGGAAATGATACAGAAATACCGCATAACGTCTTTCTGCGCGCCTCCTACCGTATTCCGTTTTATGATACGCGAAGACGTAAAGAAATACGACATTTCGTCACTGCGGTACTGCACGATAGCCGGCGAAGCCCTGAACCCTGAAGTGTACCGCCAATGGTACGAACTGACAGGCATCAAGTTGATGGAAGGATTCGGACAGACGGAGACTACGCTTATAATAGCATCCTATCCGTGGATAGAGCCGAAAAGCGGCTCCATGGGCATACGCAACCCGCAATACGATGTCGATATAGTCGACGCCGACGGCAACAGCGTAGCTCCAGGCGAGGAAGGCCAGATAGTAATACGCACCCACGGGGAAAAAGTGTTGGGATTGTTCAAAGAATACTACATGGATTCGGAAAGAACGGCGCGCACGATGTACAACGGCGTGTACTACACGGGCGACGTGGCCAAAAGGGACGAAGACGGATACTTCTGGTTCGTGAGCCGTGCCGACGACGTGATAAAGAGCTCCGGATACCGCATAGGGCCGTTCGAAGTGGAGAGCGCGCTTATGACGCACCCTGCCGTGGTAGAATGCGCCATAACGGGCGTAGCTGACGAAATACGCGGACAGGTGGTAAAAGCAACGATAGTGTTGTCCAATGCATACAAGCAACTGGCGGGAGAAAACCTCATCAAGGAGATACAGAACTATGTCAAACATGTTACCGCTCCGTACAAATATCCGCGCATAGTGGAGTTCGTAAATGAACTTCCAAAGACCATAAGCGGAAAAATACGCCGCGTGGAAATACGCGAAAAGGATGCGAATGTCGCTCATGCTTTCGTAAAGAAATAACAGGATACAAACGCCATCCGGTGATATGGCAACGTGCCGTTTTGCAAACAATGCCGTAGAAAAAACTATTGTAATAACATTTGCATGAAACTCAATTTTAGATAATTAATATGCGTTTGTCGTTAAAAAATTGAGCTATGAAAATTACATTCCGAAAAAATCAAGAACGAATTTTTAGGACATAGCAAGAGCCTCGAAACAATCCTTACCATATCCGCTGTGATACAATGTATGTCTTATACGGGATTCCCAGCCTGCTATCAAAGTTCTGAAAATCATCAAAGATTTTCCGGAAATGGTGCCGGAATGACAACATCCGGTTTGTTGTATGCCGTACAATGGTAAAACGGACCGTGTTGTACGGTCCGTTTTGAATTTTGGCCCTTTGCCTTTTTCCTTAGGGAAATAGGTGTCGGGGCCGGAACAATATGTATAAAGTGTGGGGTCGCTATATTGAATCTACCATGTTTCGTTGTTGGTTGAAAAACATTATGCGCTGCATTTCCCCGCTTTGGGACACGAGTGTCGAATGTCTTTTCAGGAATTGTATCCAATCTTTCTGGATATTGCATATCTTGGGGTTCTGCGAGTCCATCGAATTTATGGAGTAAACGCGGAAAAGGCATATCTGGAAATCACGCCTTTCTATGTAGCTGTACGTAGCTTCGAAATTTATGTTCGAAAGATATATCTGCAGTTTGTTCCCGTTATTGAAACTTCCGCTAATCGACATACGCTCCATTTCGTTCAGCATTGCATGTATTTCCGCTTTTAGATTGCCCGTATCCTTGGCGGATATCAGATTGAGGCCGGAGAAATATTTTATTTCGTTTACCAACGATGAGAATACCGTATTGTCGAGTATGAAATCCGTGTTCGGCACTTGCCTTATCTCTTTGGACAGCTGGATATGCGTGTCTATGATCTTTTGCGGGACATCCATTTCCGAGAGAGACGAACTGCGCTGCAAATGATGGTTTTGGTACGGCTACCGGCACAGGCGGAATTTTGACAGCATGTCGTATTTGAGGTACGATGTCTGCAGTATCAGGTTGGACGAGGAGTACAGACACGAATTAGGCTCTTCCTTTACGTTGCGGAACAGATTTACGTAAGTATCCACTATCGAACTGTAAGTCTTGATAAGGTCGTCCTGTTGTATGAAATTCAGGTTGAACAGCGCATTGCCCTGAAAACTGGAGCCTATCAGTTCGTCGAGCGACACGCCAAGTTTGCGCGAAACGGCTGCGGCTTCGGCCAATGTGAAAGCCCCCCTTAGTCTGCGGTAAATGGCTTCTTTGCCTAAAAACAGAATGTCCATCAGCGTATTTGCAAGATTGGCGCTTACAGGAAGTTTTTTTTTCAGGTTTATGAGTTCGGTGTTTAGTTTTTCGGTCGTCATGGCGTTTGTCTTGTCGTATGTTTTTTAATGTAATATGGCATGTCCCCGCCGGAGGTGTTTTTGTACATGTGTGCTTTGAAAACCGTAATTGGGAGCTTTCGCACGCCGCAAGGTTGCATTAAACGGACATGAAGGCGTGGATTGTTGCCGGATTAGAAAATCGTTCGGGCCTAACTACATACTAAACGACACAAATATTAGGATTATCAAAGATACATTTGTACAGAGATCGGAAGAGCACACGTCTGAACTCCAGTCACTAGCTTATCTCGTATGCCGTCTTCTGCTTGAAAAAAAA
>ENA-USUG01003822-USUG01003822.1-human-gut-metagenome-genome-assembly--contig:-NODE-3822-length-19715-cov-7.790763_pt1 | contig 19715 bp, 16 predicted proteins | sample MGYA00250059_ERZ773394 | MGnify/ENA primary metagenome ERZ773394 (study PRJEB29103, sample SAMN06111957) | human gut metagenome | biome: human gut; feature: ankylosing spondylitis patient; material... | reverse complement strand
TACAATGGCATCTGCACCGGCTGCCAGTTTCTTACTCATAATGGAGCTGGCGATCAGCGACATATTGTCTACCGTAGAGGTCACATCCCGCAGGGCGTACAGCTTTTTATCCGCCGGTGCCAGATCTGCGGTCTGTCCCATAATGGCAATGCCGATCCGATTCACATTTTCAATAAACTGCTCCGTGGTCAGTGATGTGGAAAATCCGGGAAAGCTTTCCAGCTTGTCAATGGTCCCTCCGGTATGGCCCAGGCCTCTGCCGCTCATCTTGGCCACCGGGATCCCACAGGCAGCCACCATGGGTGTCAATGCCAGAGAAGTCTTATCCCCCACACCTCCGGTACTGTGTTTGTCCACCTTGCAGCCATGGATTCCGGACAGATCCAGCATCTCACCACTGTGTGCCATGGCCATGGTCAGTTCATAAGTCTCCTTCTCGGTCATCTTCTGAAAGTAGATCGCCATCATCAGCGCGGATACCTGATAATCAGGAATCTCTCCACGGGTATAGCCCTCGATAAAAAAGTGGATCTCTTCTTTCGAAAGCTCTCCGCCGTTTCTTTTTTTCATGATAATGTCATACATCCTCATAGGCTTTGCTCCTGTCTGCGGCAGTAGATTTCCCTGTCCGCCTTTTATATGCCGACTTTTTTACAGATGTCACTGATACAGCATTTTTCGCAGTAAGGATGGGTTCTGGCGGTGCACACTTCTCTGCCGTGATATACCAGTCTGTGGCAGAAATCGCTGCCTTCTTCGGGCGGAATGATCTTCCACAGCTCCTTCTCCACCTTTGCCGGTTCCCTGATCCCGTCCACAAGTCCCATACGGTTCACCAGGCGGATACAGTGGGTGTCTGTCACAATGGCAGGTCTGCCAAAGACATCCCCCATGACCAGATTCGCACTTTTTCTGCCCACTCCAGGCAGAGACAATAATTCGTCAAAATCGTCTGGAACCTTTCCGTCATATTTATCCCGCAGAATCTTCATGCAGGCACTGATATCTCTGGCTTTGCTGTGACCCAGGCCACAGGGCTTTACAATGGCCTCGATCTCTTCCACCGGAGCCTCTGCCAGGGCATCCACATCCGGGAACTTCTCATACAGCTTTTCCACTACGATATTTACCCGGGCATCGGTACACTGAGCTGCCAGGCGGACACTGACAAGCAGTTTCCATGCCTGATCGTAATCCAGAGTGCATCCGGCATCCGGGTATTCCTTTTTCAGACGTTCTATAATTTCTAATGCACGTTGTTTTTTTGTCATATACTTCTACTTTTACTCTTTATTTATGGTAAGGTTCGTGCTGAATGATCCGGAATGCACGATAGATCTGTTCGCACAGGATCACTCGCATCAACTGATGAGGAAATGTCATTTTGGAAAAGCTTAAGGCCAGATCCGCTCTTTTACAGACACTTGGATGCAAACCAAGCGATCCGCCAATGACAAAGCAGATATGGCTTTTTCCTCTGACAGTGCAATCTTCAATCCATGCCGCAAATTCTTCGGAAGAAAAGTTTTTACCGGCAATCTCCAGCGTAACGATCAGGGCATCCTGTGGCAGTTTCGCCAGGATCCTCGCCCCTTCTTTTTCACGGATCTGATCTTCCAGAGCCGCACTGGCTCCATCCGGTGTCATTTCATCCGTCACTTCGATGATATTTAACTTCGTATAACGCCCCAGACGTTTGCTATATTCTTCTATGGCGTCCCGGAAAAATTTCTCCTTGATCTTCCCTACACATACGATGGATATTTTGATCATTCTTCTGCTCCGTTTGTATCCGGGAAGATCTGTTCATAGATCTTTGTGTCAATAAGGTTCTCCAGCATCTGCTGATCCAGATTCATAAACTGATGATTCATCTGGCTGCGGATTACTTCGAATCTCTTGTAATAAAGAGCCTCTTCCGGTGTATCTGCAGCATTTTCAATCTGAGCGTCAATTTTTTCCGCCGTCAGATTTTCTTCACTCCACTTCAGAAGAGTATCCACCAGAGAGTTCTCGGACTCTGCCTTTTTCTCAAAAAGCTTTGCATTCCGCATGGATACCACGCCCATGACAATGAACAGAATGAAAACAGCACTCATCACTCCGTAGAACATATAGGGGTTGCCGATGTTCAAAGGAAGTACGCCGGTAATTCCCAGGATCATGACAAGCATTCCGAGGATTCCCACCACCAGCAGTACCCAGGCAGAGGAACGATTCTCCTCTGCTTTGGCTCCACTGTTCATATAAGTAAGTCCACCCTGGGCGGAAGCTGTTTTCAGCAGTTCTCCGGGATTGACTTCCTCCGATGCTTCTTCTGTCTCCGGCATCAGGAATTCATCTACCGCAGCCTCTTCCTCAGCAGCATTTTCCGTCCGCTCTTTTTCCTGCTGTTCCAGAAATACCCGGGCAATCGTCTTCGCCTGTTTTTCCTCTTTTGCATCTACAAACAGTTCATAGACCTGCTCCGCCTCATCGAAGGAAAGTTTGCTCTTGCGGATCCCATTGTATGTAAGGAAGTCTTTCAGTTTCTCCATTTCGTCCTGTTCACCGAACAGCACGGAAGTCCAGTCCGTCAATTCTTCCTCGCTTACCAGCGTTTCTCCGCAATCGGGACATACGGTGATTCCTTCCCGATATTCGTTTTTACATTTCGGACACCATGCCATATACCAACACCATCCTTAATACTCGTAATCCAGGCAGGCTCTGTTGCCTGCCACGGATCCAATATATTCCTTTGCTGCCAGATGATCCGGATGCACCTGATAGGCAGCCAGCGCCTCAGTATCTGTAAACTCAGAGATCAGAGCCACATCCCGGTTGCTGCTGTCCAGTTCATTGATGATCACTTCCACCTTTACGGCACCGGGAACCTTCTCTTTGATGGGCTCCAGTAACTCCTTGATCTTCCCGGCGGTCTCTTTCTTTTCCTGTTTTGTCAGATTGCCTTCCAGACTCCACAGAACAATATGTCTTACCATGTAATCCTCCATTCCATCCTGTCTGTGGACAGGATCCGGGGTGTTTATTTTGTACTCAGATATTCGTCAATGCCTTTGGCAGCAGCTTTTCCTGCGCCCATGGCCAGAATAACGGTCGCTGCTCCGGTTACCGCATCTCCGCCGGCATAGACACCTTCCTTTGTGGTCTTACCATTGTTCTCGTCCGCAATGATGCACTTCCACTTGTTGGTATCCAGTCCCTTGGTTGTAGAAGAGATCAAAGGATTCGGGGAAGTACCCAGAGACATGATCACGGTATCCAGTTCCATCACGAATTCAGATCCCGGAACCTCTACCGGACGGCGTCTGCCGCTCTCATCGGGCTCACCCAGTTCCATGCGGATGCACTTCATACCGGTCACCCATCCCTTATCATCGGAAAGAATCTCAGTAGGATTGGTCAGCAGATCAAAGATGATGCCTTCCTCTTTTGCATGATGTACTTCTTCCACTCTGGCAGGCAGCTCCTCTTCGCTTCTACGGTATACAATGTGTACCTCCGCACCCAGACGAAGTGCGGTTCTTGCTGCATCCATCGCCACGTTACCGCCGCCGACAACGGCTACCTTCTTACCATGCATGATAGGAGTTCTGGAGTCGGGATCAAAAGCCTTCATCAGGTTGCTTCTGGTCAGGTACTCGTTGGCAGAGAAGACACCGTTGGCATTCTCACCGGGGATACCCATGAACTTCGGCAGTCCGGCACCGGAACCGATGAATACAGCCTGAAAACCTTCCTCATCCATCAGCTGGTCGATGGTCACGGATTTACCTACCACCACATTAGTCTCAATATGAACACCGAGAGATTTTACATTCTCGATTTCTTTTGCCACAACACCGGTCTTGGGAAGACGGAACTCGGGAATACCGTATACCAGTACACCGCCTGCCTCATGCAGTGCTTCGAAAATGGTCACATCATATCCCAGCTTTGCCAGATCTCCGGCACAGGTAAGACCAGCAGGGCCGGAACCGATCACAGCTACCTTCTTACCGTTCTTCTGTGCTGCGGGAGTGGGCTTGATGCCATTCTCTCTTGCCCAGTCAGCCACAAAACGCTCCAGCTTACCGATGGAGATCGGATCTCCCTTGAAGCCACGGATACATTTTCCTTCACACTGGCTTTCCTGAGGGCATACACGGCCGCAGACAGCGGGAAGGGCGCTGGATTCACTGATAATACGATAAGCCTCTTCAATGTTGCCGTTCTTCACCTGTTCAATGAACTGTGGAATCTGGATTGCTACGGGGCAGCCCTTTACACACTGTGCATTTTTACAGTTAATGCAGCGGGAAGCCTCTTCCATTGCTTCTTCTTTGTTATATCCGAGACAAACCTCTTTGAAATTGGTAGCACGTTCCTTCGCATCCTGCTCTCTGACAGGAATTCTCTTTAATACATCCATTTTATTTTAACCATGCCTTTCTGATTTATCGTGTTCAAACTTTTGTATGACTACTGGCAGTTGCCGCAGCCACCGTGATGGGTATCTCCCTCTTCCAGGGCCAGCATTGCACGTCCTTCTGCAGTCTTGTAGATCTGCTGACGTCTCATTGCCTCATCAAAGTTTACTTCATGTCCATCGAACTCCGGTCCGTCTACACAGGCGAACTTTACCTTGCCGCCGACAGTTACACGGCATGCACCGCACATTCCCGTACCGTCTACCATAATAGGATTCAGACTGACAACTGTGGGAATCTCCAGTTCTTTGGTTAAGAGACACACGAATTTCATCATGATCATAGGACCGATGGCAATACACAGATCGTACTTTTTACCTTCTGCCACCAGATCCTTGATGGTCTGGGTTACCATACCGCTTCTTCCATAGGAGCCGTCATCGGTGGTTACATACAGATTTCCTGCGACAGCTTCCATCTCCTTCTCCAGGATCAGAAGATCTTTGGTCTTGCTTCCCACGATAACATCTGCAGCAACGCCATGCTCATGCAGCCATTTTACCTGGGGATATACCGGTGCCGCACCGACACCACCAGCCACGAAGAGGATCTTCTTTGCCTTTACCTCATCCAGAGGCTGTTCTACCAGTTCGGAAGGACATCCCAGAGGACCTACGAAATCATGGAAGTATTCTCCCTCGGAAAGCTGTGCCATCAGTTTTGTACCGGCACCAACGGTCTGGAACACAATGGTTACTGTTCCTTTTTCTCTGTTGTAATCACAGATAGTCAGAGGGATACGCTCACTCTCGCTATCCATTCTTACGATGACAAACTGACCGGGTTCACAGGTCTTTGCCACTCTGTTTGCTTCTACCTCCATAAGATAGATGTTGGTTGTCAGCTCCTGTTTTTTTACGATCTTATACATTTCTCTTTTTCCGTCCCTTCTGTTAGGATTATATATCTAAACGATCACCAAGCGTATAATGGCGGCCGCTTTCGTCGGTCTGCAATTTGTACAGTTCCCTGGTATAGGCATTTACGGCGAACAGATTCCCCGTCTTTGTGACTGTCCCATCTTCTCCCCGGTAGATCTCGGCAACAACATAGAAATCATCTATCTTGTTGATGTTCGTCACATACTGATACTGATAGAGATATGCGGCAGCGGATTCATCAAAGCTTCCGGATGCTTCCGTTATTTTACCACTTTCTATGGCATAATTCACTACTTTTGTCACGGCATCCTCCGGCATAAACTCCGTGTTCATGACCAGATTGTAGCTTTTCTCCACGATCTCGCTCTTTCTTCCTTCCGCAATGCGGATAAACCGGAAGACTGATTTGCCAAGAGGCATGGGGATCGGTCCATTATACACCGTGGAATTCTGCGTAGGATCGGAACCATCCGTTGTGTAATAAACATCATATCCGTCGGTCACCTCGATATTGATTGGGAATTCATAATCCCCACTGACCGCCGTTACCTCCGGAGCACTCAGTTCCTCGATCTCAATATGGTAATTTTTGGTAACCACTGGACTACTGATCCCATTCTCATTGATGTAGACGGCTTTGATACAGTAATCACCGCTCTCTAAAAGGATGGGTGCCGTATACAGCAGACTGTGTTCTCCCGGTTCGGTTTCGTCGGTAGTATAGTAGATCTTACCACTTCCGAAAGTTGTCAGTTTCAAAGGCTGGATGCTGGTATAATATCCCTCCTGCAGACTGAATTCCGGTTCCATTGCCATATAGCTCTGGTATTTACTCATAATATTTACATTACCACAGTTCAACAACAGATCATTAATGGTCTTATAATCTTCCCTGGCCGCATAGATGGCGATCAGCTTTCCATAAGCACTTTCCAGTTGTTCGGAAGTAGCTGCGGCATCCGCAACAATCTCCCGAAGCAGATATTCATATTCCATTTTGTTGTTCTTCTGAAAATAAATATCCGCCAGTTCAAATTTTAAGGTGATGTTCCCCGGATCGATTTCCAGCGCACGTTCATAACAGGTGATCGCCTGATCGTATTCCCCGGAAGCTACATACTCTCTCGCACTCTTTATCTGATATTCAGCGGAATGATAGTGGGAATAAGAGATTCCGAAACCGGTACATACCACCGCTACTACCGCAAGCACCAGGATCAGCACAATGAATTTCCAGCGAAAGGGATGTTTTGCCGTATTTTCCAGCGGTTCTTCATCCCAGTCCTGCAATTCCGTCATGCTCTGCTGTACATCCTGATCGTCCGTGGCATCTTCTTCCGGTGTCATTTCCCTGGCAATATCATGCAGAGTCTGCTCCATATTGTATTCAATTTCCGGTTCAAAATCGGGAACAATATGGATATCCTCCCCACAGTGCTCGCAGTAAAGCGTACCTTCTTTCATTTCCGCCCCGCAATTCGGACACTTCATATAATTATCCTCTTACTGCCTGCAAGGATACCGATTCCAGGCAGTTATTCATCAGCATAGCTATGGTCATAGGACCTACGCCGCCGGGAACCGGAGTAATGGCGCTGCATACAGGCTCCACACTGTCAAAGTCCACATCACCGCACAACTTGTTTTCTTCGTTGCGGTGAATTCCCACGTCAATGACAACCGCACCCTCTTTTACATATTCTGCCGTGATCATCTTCGGCTTGCCGACAGCCACCACCAGAATATCCGCTCTTTTGGTTACTTCTTTCAGATCTTTGGTACGGCTGTGAGCCACCGTCACCGTACCGTTCTCCCGAAGCAGCAACAATGCCATGGGTTTGCCGACGATATTACTTCTGCCTACCACCACACACTCTTTTCCGGCGATCTCAATACCGGAAAGCTTCAGCAGCTGTATGACTCCTGCAGGAGTACAGGACACAAAGCCCGGCTTGCCGATGCAGAGTGCACCGACATTCTGGGGATGAAATCCGTCTACATCCTTTAAAGGAGAAATGGAATCCAGTACCTTTTCTTCGTCAATATGTTTCGGTAACGGCAGCTGCACCAGAATGCCGTTGACATCGGTTCTGTCATTTAATTCCCGGATCAGCTCCAGTAATTTTTCCTCTGTTGTCTCCTCTGGAAGTTCATATGCCAGAGACCGGATACCTACATATTCGCAGGCCTTTTTCTTGTTGCGGACATATACGGAAGATGCGGGATCCGCACCTACCTGGATCACCGCCAGCGTTACTTCGCAGCCCTGCTCTTTTAACCCTGCGACTTTTTCTTTGACTTCATCTTTAATCTGTGCGGAAATAACTTTTCCATCTATTAACTGTGCCATGAGACACTTTCCTCCTTACTAGAACAAGCCTACGATCCTGCCGCTGTCATCCACATCGATATTGTAAGCAGCTGGAGCCTTGGGCAGGCCGGGCATGGCCATGACCGCACCGGTGAGCACTACAACAAAACCGGCACCTGCAGACACATAGACCTCTCTTACATTCAATTCAAAACCGGAAGGTCTTCCCAGTAACGTAGGATCATCTGACAGAGAATACTGGTTCTTTGCCATACATACCGGCAGATCACCAAAGCCAAGTTCCGTCAGTCTCTTTAACTGTTTTGCTGCCGCCGGAGCAAACACTACATCAGACGCTCCGTAGATCTCCTGCGCGATCTTTTTGATCTTATCCTGAAGAGACAGTTCATTTTCATATAAAACATGGAAATGATTCTCTTTTTCGTCGATTGCTTTTAATACTTTCTCAGCCAGAGCGATTCCACCCTCTCCGCCTTTCTCCCACACTTCGGAGAGTGCAAACTCACAGCCTCTTGTCTCACAGAATTCTCTGACATAAGCGGTCTCCGCCGCACTGTCGGTGATAAAAGAGTTCAGGGTAACCACTACAGGCACACCATATTTCTGAAGATTCTCAATATGTTTCTCCAGATTCACAATACCTTTTTTCAACGCTTCCAGATTCTCTGCTCCCAGATCCGCCTTTGCAACGCCACCGTTGTATTTCAGTGCACGGATGGTTGCTACCAGTACCACTGCATCAGGAGTAAGTCCTGCCTTACGACATTTGATATCGAAAAATTTCTCTGCTCCCAGATCCGCACCGAAGCCGGCTTCCGTGATGCAATAGTCTGCCATCTTCATGGCTGCCTTAGTAGCTCTGACGGAGTTACATCCGTGAGCGATGTTGGCAAACGGACCTCCGTGTACCAATGCGGGAGTATGCTCTAAGGTCTGGATCAGATTGGGCTTGATGGCATCCTTTAACAGTGCTGCCATGGCACCGACTGCTTTCAGCTGGCCGGCGGTCACCGGCTCACCCTGATAGTTGTAAGCCACAACGATTCTGGACAGGCGCTCCTTCAGATCCTTCATATCGTCTGCCAGACACAGGATCGCCATGATCTCACTGGCTACGGTAATGACAAAATGATCCTCTCTGACAAAGCCGTCTGTCTTGTTGCCAAGTCCTACCACAATATTACGAAGGACTCTGTCATTCATGTCCTCACAGCGCTTCCACACAATCTGCCGGGTATCGATGCCCAGATCATTGCCCTGCTGGATATGATTGTCCAGCAGCGCAGCCAACAGGTTGTTGGCAGAGGTGATGGCATGAAAATCACCGGTAAAATGCAGATTCAGTTCATCCATAGGCACTACCTGTGCATAGCCGCCGCCGGCTGCTCCACCTTTGATACCAAAGCAGGGGCCTAAGGACGGCTCTCTGAGCGCAATTACAGCCTTTTTGCCCATTCTGCCGAAAGCTTCTCCCAGCCCAACAGTGGTCGTGGTCTTACCCTCTCCTGCAGGAGTTGGGTTGATAGCTGTTACCAGAATCAGTTTTCCATTGGGACGATCCTGGATCTTACGTAAAAATTCTTCGGAAAGCTTTGCCTTGTATTTTCCGTAAAGTTCCAGGTCATCTGCTTCAATGCCAATACTTTCAGCCACTTTGGTGATGGGCTCCATTACCGCTTCCTGTGCGATTTCAATATCTGTTTTCATGTCCTTTTTCCCTCCGTTTATTCAGACAGTCTCGAACGAATGTCAGATTTCCTCCAACAGCTGTTCGAACTGTTCCATGCTCATAAGTACTTTTCTGGGTTTAGTGCCTTCTTCTTCACCTACCACGCCGTATTCGCAAAGCTGATCCATGATTCTGGCAGCACGGTTGAAACCGATTTTCAACACACGCTGCAGCATGCCGATGCTGGCCTTATCTTTATCAATAATAAACCTTGCGGCCTCCTCAAAATATTCGTCTCTGTCGTTACCGCCACCAGAGCCGCTTCCGGAGGAACCACCTGACGAGCCGATATTTTTGATCTTCTCTTCAATATCTTCTGCATAGTTGCTATAGGTATTGCCCAGTGCCTGGTTCTTGAGATAATCCACCACATCGGATACTTCCTTGTCGGACACAAAAGCGCCCTGTACTCTGGCCGGTTTGGAATAACCCTGCGGGTAGAATAACATATCGCCTTTACCAAGCAATTTCTCCGCACCGTTCATATCCAGGATCGTTCGTGAATCCACACCGCTGGATACGGAGAATGCCACACGGCTGGGCATATTGGCTTTGATCAGTCCGGTGATGACATCCACACTGGGTCGCTGGGTAGCGATGATCAGATGGATACCCGCGGCTCTGGCCAACTGTGCCAGACGACAGATAGATTCCTCCACTTCGCCGGGGCATACCATCATCAGATCCGCCAGCTCGTCCACGATAATGACGATCTGCGGCATCTTCTTCGGTGCTTCCTCTCCTTCCGGAACAGGCATAGTCTCTATTTTCTTGTTATACCCCTTCAGATCACGGACATTATAATCGGCAAACTTCCGATAACGGTCTTCCATCTCACTGACGCCCCAGTGCAATGCAGCAGATGCTTTCTTGGGATCTGTCACTACCGGGATCAGCAGATGAGGAATGCCGTTATAGACACTCAGTTCCACGACCTTCGGATCCACCATGATCAGTTTCACATCATCCGGATGCGCCTTGTACAAAATACTCATGATCAGCGTATTAATGCATACGGACTTACCGGAACCGGTAGCTCCGGCGATCAGCATATGAGGCATCTTGGCAATATCCGCCACCACAGTCTTGCCCGCGATATCCTTACCTACGGCAAATGCAATATTGGAATTAAACTCCTGAAACTCTTTGCTCTCTAACAGATCCCGGAGTGCTACTGTCATGTTCTCTTTGTTCGGGACTTCGATACCGATAGCTGCCTTTCCGGGGATCGGTGCCTCAATACGAATATCCGTTGCCGCCAGATTCAGCTTGATATCATCTGCCAGGCCTACGATCTTGGATACCTTTACGCCCTGTTCCGGCTGTAGTTCATAGCGGGTAACACTGGGACCCTGGCTGATATCGGTAATCGTTACCTTTACACCGAAAGTATTTAACGTCTGCTGCAAGCGCATGGCGGTCTCTTTCAATTCTCTGGAGGAATCTCCGGTAGCTGCTTTTCCCTTCTGTAACAGGCTCAGAGGCGGAATCCGGTATTCTGCCGGAGGCTGTTTGGCCGCTTTCGCAATATCCTTATGTATCTGATCCTCTGTCGGAGAATTACCCTTTGGTGGCTCCGGTGCCGTGATTTTCGGTCGTATGCGGCTTTCCGCCGTTGCTGTCTCTGCAGGTTCCCGCACGACAGGCTCAGGCTCCGGTTGCAGCTGCCGCATATCGGAGGATGACTGCCATTCCGTAACCGGTTCCTCTACAGGCTCCGGGATATCTTCCTTATGAATCCGGATAGATTCCGCCTGAGGTGTCAGGAGTGCTGCCTCCTCCTGCCAGGATTCTCTGCGTTCAAAAGGTTTTTTGAAGGTAGCAGCACTGGTCAATTCCTCCACGGGGATCTCCTCGTAAGGTTCTTCCGCTGCAGCCTCCTGCATGGTCACCTGATGCATTCCCGTTACCTTGATCTTATCAAAATCGCTGGAGGTCACTCTGGTCTCTTCCACAACAGGAATCTCCTGTGCATCCTCCTCATAAACGATCTCATGAATATCTTCCCGTCTTCCCACAGGCTGTGCCTCCTGCTTTTTCAGGGAAGTGTCCATCATTACACCGCTGACTTTTTTCTCTCTGCGGGGAATGGCGTTTAAGATCTGCTCATTCTCTTTCTCTTCCGCACGAAGTCTGCGCTCTTCCTCACGGATCCGTCGTTCCTCTTCCCGGATACGACGGGCTTCCTCTCTCTGGGAATTACGTTCTTCCTGTTCCTGTCTGCGGATCTGCGCATTTTCCCGTCTGCGCACTGCATCCTCTCTGGACAGTTCCCGGATCCGGTCACCGCCGTTTCGCATGCTGTTTAAGAAAGAACGCTCCGTTACCAGGATCAGACTGATCACAGAACACAATAAGACCACCAGAACCGTTCCTATCGTCTCCAGATAATGCAGCAACAGATAACAGATACTTCCTGCCAGAATACCTCCGCCCTTTTTACCGGTACTGCAGTTTGTATATAACAGTTTGATATCATACTGTTCCATAGAGCCGGCAGTCCTGGCGATCAGATCACAGATCACACCGAGCATCAGAAACAATACAACACCTGCAATCATTTTGCGTACAGCGGTAGGATTCCCCTCATTGGCGAACCAGAAAGCCACTGCCAGAAATATCACAATAGGTGCTATATATGCAGTAAATCCAAAGATACCGAATAAAACCCCGCTGATCGCATTGCCGACCGGGCCGATAATACCGAAATTACAACAAAATAATATCACCATTACCACAAACAAAACGATCAGACCGATCTCATGGAACAGTTCACTGTCCTGTGCTGTTCTCTGCGCCTGCCTGCTGCGGCTGTTTGTGGTACTTTTTCTCGTCCTATTGGAAGATGATGTTCTTTTGCCTGATGAAGATGCCATGTCATCATACCCCTAACTTCATTATAGTCATAATTAGAAGTATATCATTTTTCCATGGCCTTGTCATCCCTTTTTCTATTCCCTTCGATCATCTTCCGAAGCCTGCAGATGGCCCGGTCGATACCTCCTACTTCGTCAATAATACCGTGGTTCACCGCTTCTTCTCCCACCAGAATGCTTCCCACATCCTTCGTTAAGAATCCGGTCTCCATCATGAGTTCTTCCAGTTTTGTCCGGCTGATTTTACAGTGTTTGCATACAAAGCCCGTGATCCGGTCCTGGATCAGTTTAAAATATTCAAAGGTCTGGGGCACACCGATCACCATGCCATTCATTCTTACCGGATGTATCACCATGGTTCCAGTGGGTACGATGAAGGAATAGTCACAACTCACCGCAATAGGCACCCCGATGGAATGACTGCCACCCAGCACCAGGGATACGGTGGGTTTGCTTAAAGATGCCAGCATCTCTGCAATAGCCAGTCCCGCCTCCACATCTCCGCCCATGGTATTTAAAAGCACCAGCACACCGCCAATTTCTTCACTGTCTTCGATGGCTGCCAGTTGTGGCAGGATATGCTCATATTTCGTGGTCTTCGAATTACCGGAGAGATTATCATGCCCTTCGATTTCACCGATAATGGTCAGCAGATGGATCTTTTCCCCGGATGCCGCATCCGACAGCGTCAGTTGTCCCGTTTTTTCAATTCTTTCGTCTCTGTGTTCTTCCGCCTCGGTCTTCGGCGCTTCATTCTTGTTCTGATTGTTATCTTTCTGATTCTGCATGGCCTGTTTCCTCCCTGTTCCGATGATTATAAAAACAAAAAGACGATACCTGGGCTTTTGCCTTTCGTATCGTCTTTTAGTATATCCGCTTTTTTATTGTTTATGTTTAATGATCAAAATCATCGTCATCCGCTACCGGATAATCAAAATCACTGTCATCATCACCGTTCAGCTTATAATCCAGTACCTTAGGCACATGCTTTTTCGGCAGGGGCAGTGGATTTTCGATCAGCTGTATTTTTTCCGTTTCTACAGGCTCTTCCTGGAAATCCGCTGGCTCTTCCTCCGGGAATTCCTCGGTCTCCAGGTCTTGTACTTTCAGTCGGCGTTTTGTGGATGCAGCTCCCACAGGAACTGCATCAACGGTCTCAGGCAGCACCCCTTTGACTTCCCGCAGCAGTTCCATTTCGTACGGTAGAACCGCCTGTACTCCTGCGCCGGCAGCCACTGCCAATAACAGATACAATAACGTAAGTCCCGGCATATCTTCACTCAGCATTCCGTAGCCGTTTAAGATTCCAAGTGCCAGCGCCAGAGCAATCCACACGGACTGTCTCTCGTGTTCTTTCCTGCACCAGTAACTGAATGCGCCGCATGCAAGGATCGTAACCATAACGGCAGCTATAATGACCGTGGCCACCTTATCAGGCACATATGTGTGAACTGCCGGCTGTTCATAGAGGGCAATCCATGTGAATCTTCCCGGGGAAAAGACTTTCCACCATGCCAGAAGTACATTTTCCATCTGCTTTCCGCTGCCCACGGCATCCAGAGCGATGCAGACAAAAAATGCCACCACTGTACCAAATAATCCCAATGCTCCGGCACAGATTCTGCGCATCCATTTTACCTGTTGCTTTGTCTCCAGAAAAAGTACAGAAAACACTACGAGTAGCAAGAGCAGTCCTGCGACATCCAGGTAGCCCAAAATTCCTATAACAATACCGCTTAAGAAAAATCCACCCACGGAACGGATACCGGGGGTGTCTCCCCGCCCCCTGAAACTATCCAGTGTTTCCACGCACACACACAGACCAATCATCCACAATAACTGATATAACGGTTCCGGTCCCAGAATCACTGCTCCAGACAGAACAGGGCATAACATCCAGTACGCAAGAGACACCACTGCAGCCACCATACCGGTCAGTTTCCGTACCGCAAAATATAAAAAGATTCCGGTCAGGATCTGCAGCACAATCTGCAATACCAGCGCCGCTGTCATTTTATTACCAAAAAATACCAACAGTCCGTGCAGCACCTGCAGATAAAAGTATACCGCACCGTGTACCACCTGAGGAATCCGCGTGGTCTCGGTGACTTTCACCGCATCGAACCAGATGTTACCGGCCGTCCCGGAGATATCGTACTGCATACTCTCTCTTACACGAAGTGTGATTCCCACAGCAATCAGAGCTACTACAGCCAGTCCCTCGATAATCAGTTTCACCTGCCCTGAGTCTTCACCGTTTTGTGCCCATTTTACCCGCAGAAATCTATGTAACAGAAAAACAACCAGCCCTGTCATCGCAAGCCATACACCTGCGATAACAAGGCCAATTGGGCGGGGACCACCTTCCGGCAGGAGCATGACCATTGTCGTGCCCACCAGTACGGTTCCCGCTGTCAATGCATAAATGAACCACAATATAACACTTAAAATGCCTTTTTTATAATTCATTATTTCAGTACCTTTTCGATGTTATATCTGGGACGATGTTTTACCTCAATGTAAATCTTGCCGATATACTGGCCCACCAGTCCGATGGCCATTAACTGAATACCACCCAGGAACCAGATGGACAGGATCAGGGAAGTCCAGCCCGGTACCACATGTCCGGTACAATAAGAGATCAGCGCATAAATAGCTGCCAGAAGGCTTAAGGCCACAATGATCATACCGGCACCCAGGATCATACTGATAGGCTTCACACTGAAGGAAGAAATACCGTTGAATGCCAATGCAAGCATCTTCTTCAGAGGATACTTGGACTCACCGGCCACTCTTTCCTTACGGTCATAGTATACACAGTCCGTCTGATAACCGATCAAAGGCATCATACCTCTTAAGAACAGATTGGTCTCCTGATACTTGGAGAACTGTTCTACCGCGCGCTTGGACATCAGTCGGAAATCCGCATGATTGTAAACAGTCTTGACCCCCATCATTTCCATGACTTTATAAAATCCCTGCGCCGTGGTACGTTTGAAGAAAGTATCGGTCTTACGCTCCTTACGGACACCGTATACGATATCACAGCCGTTGTGGAACTTATCGATCATTTCCTCGATCACAGCTACATCATCCTGCAGATCTGCATCAATGGAAACCGTCACATCAGACAGATCCATGGCAGTGATTAGTCCGGCAGTCAGTGCGAACTGATGTCCCACATTGCCGGCCAGCTTTACACCGCATACCTGCACCGGATGTGCCTGATGCTCTTCTTCGATCAGCTCCCAGGTACGATCCTTACTGCCATCATTTACAAACAGAATAAAACTGTCTTCCGCGATCTTTCCCTTATGGATCAGATCATCCAGCACACCCCTCAGTGCCTCGGAAGCAATCTTTAACACCTCTTCTTCATTATAACAAGGAACTACAATTGCAAGTTTCTCCATGCTGTTACCCCTAACCTTTCAATTTATTCGTCCCAGTTATGATATACTGCCTGAACGTCATCATCATCTTCCAGCAGTTCCAGGGTTCTCTGTAAGTTCTTCACTGCAGTCTCATCGGTCAGTGTTACATAATTCTGGGGAATCATGGTAACTTCTGCACTGATCATGGGAATTCCGGTATCTTCCAGAGCCTTGCGTACCTCTTCGAAGTTATCGGGATCAGTCAGGATCTCGAAGCTGTCATCCTCTTCGGAGAAATCTTCCGCTCCGGCATCCAAAGCGGTCATCATCAGATCGTCCGCTTCCATATCACATTCTTCCTTGTCCACGATGATCTGTCCCTTCTTATCGAACATAAAGGATACACATCCGGGAGTACCTACATTACCCTGTCCCTTGGTGAATGCGCTTCTTACGTTGGCAGCGGTACGGTTGGTGTTGTCGGTAAGTGCATCTACGATGATGGCGATACCGTTGGGGCCGTAACCTTCGTAAGTCACATACTTATAGTTTACATTGCCCACATCTCCGGCTGCCTTCTTGATACCGCGCTCGATGGTGTCGTTGGGCATGTTGTTGGCTTTTGCCTTGGCAATAACGGTTGCCAGTTTGAAATTGTTGGCGGGATCGGGACCGCCCTCTTTTACAGCGACTGCGATCTCACGGCCGATAATGGTAAAAATCTTACCCTTTGCAGCATCGTTCTTTTCTTTTTTATGCTTAATATTAGCAAATTTGGAATGTCCTGACATTTTTGTTACTCCTTTGAACTTAAAGTTTCTTTCTCTTTGTATGCGTAGTCTTTACGCAATAACGCTCTTTCTATCATAGCATTATTTTCTTTTTTCTTCAAGCACTGATTGTCCGTCTTCTGCATTCTGCGGTGTTTTTTCCTCCGGAAGCTTCCGGACCAACACACTTCCTATCATTTTTTTGACCACGGAAAGGATTTTAAAGTTGTATCCCTTATAGTCCACATCGAACTGCTCGTCCGGTTCCGGGATCCGGTCCAGTCTGGAGATCAGGAAACCGTTCAAAGTCTCGAATTCTTCCTCGTCGAAGGTAATACCCAGAAGCTCTTCCACTTCCTTTAACGGAGTCTTGCCTTCCATGACATATTCGCCCTTGCCACGGTTCTTGATGTATTCCTGATCCTCATCATACTCATCCATGATATTGCCGACGATCTCCTCCAGAATATCCTCCATGGCGATCAGTCCGTCGGTCTGTCCGTATTCGTCTACCACAATGGCCATCTGCAGCTTCTGGGACTGCATTTCCTTGAACAGTTCATCGATATTTTTCGTCTGCGGCACAAAATAAGGCTCTCTGAGCAGTCCGTCCAGTTTTGCGATAGGCAGGTCCAGCTTGTCATCACTGATATGGAACCGCATGGCATCCTTCAGATGCAGGATACCGATGATATGATCAATATTCTCCTCATACACAGGATAACGGCTGTTCTTGCCTCCCAGCATGGAAGCAATGGCATCTTTCAGTTTCGTCTCACCATCAATGGCCACGATACTTCCACGATGTGTCATGATATCCTGGGCTTCCTTATCTCCGTATTCGAAAATGTTGGAGATCATCTCCGCCTCACTGGCCTGAATGACACCCTGCTCATGACCTTCCTGCACCATATTGATGATCTCTTCCTCGGTCACATCATTTTCATCCGTATTGTTGCGGACACCGAAGAGGAACAGGATTCCCTTGGCTGTCAGATTCACCAGCCCCGTCAGGGGTGCCAGCAGTCTGGTGATAATATAAATCGGGTCAATACAGGCATACGCCCACTTCTCCGGCTGTCTGGATGCCATTTTCCGGGGAATCAGCACACCGAAAGTCAACAGGATATAGATCATGGCAATAAAAGACAATACCGTGGCAATCCCTGAAAGCACTCCCGTAGGCACATTCTCCAGAGACATGCCTCCCACATTGATCACATGAAGTCCCTTGTCAATGGTCTGCAGCCAGATATTCAGATAAAAAGCTCCCATTAAAATATTGATCAGCGTAATAACCAGCTGTACCGTATTGATATAGATCCCCGGACGGCTGATCATTTCACTCAGCCGCATGGACCGGCGATCCTTTTCTTCCTCTGCTTTATGTAGGATCTCCTTTTCATTCAGATTGTCGATGGCGGCATCAAATCCATAGAAAAACATATCCACCAGCAACAGCAGGAAAAAGAGAAAAATGGCCACAGGCCCACTCATGTCCATATTTTATTTCATCCTTTCGTATTTTATCCTATTTTCGGATACACTATGCATCGGGCTATGTATCCAGCTCCAGGCTGACTTTCAGTGCCCGGTTCACTCTCCGCATAATGTCTCCGTCCAGATGGCATACCTTATCTTTCAGCCTCTTTTTATCGATGGTGCGCAACTGTTCCAGCAGCACTACGGAATCTTTATCCATATCGTAGCGGCGGGCATTCAGTTCAATATGCGTAGGCAGCTTCGCCTTGTTCATCTTTGAGGTGATTGCAGCGCAGATCACGGTGGGACTGTGTTTGTTCCCCACATCGTTCTGGATGATCAGCACCGGCCGGATGCCGCCCTGCTTACACTGGCTCCGCTGGAGCCCTACTGCGGCACCTGCCAGCGGAAGATGGATCACACCACCCTGCTGCTTCCGCGGGCCGTGGCCCAGTACCGGCTAAAGGACGAAGCCTGGCGGCAAAGCCTTACCGATGCCCTGCGCATTGCCGCCGGGTTGGGGTTCATCCGCCCGGTAAGCTGCTGCGGCGCCGCCCTGCTGCCCCTGCTGCAGGCCCTGCCCAGCCCGGAGGAAGAGAGCTGGTACCGGCAGGTGGTGGCCTTTGCCCGGGTGCAGGCCGCCCGGTATCCCTACTTTTTGGTGCCGCCCCTGCCCCCCGGCGAGGAAATGACCGCCACCGAGCTGCAGGTGCTGCGCCTGATGTGCGCCGATAAAAGCAATGCCGAGATCGGCCGCATTTTGGATATCAAGCTGCCCACGGTAAACACCCATGTCAGCCATATCCTCACCAAGTTGAATGTCAGCCGCCGCAGCGAGGCCAAAGCCGCCGCCCGCCGCCTGTGGCTGGTAGAATACAAACTGTAATTCTGGAGGAAAGTATGAAGAAACGAGTATGTAGTGTTTTGCTGGCCGCCGTGCTGTGTGTTACCATGCTGTCTGTTGTAGCATTGGCGACGGAAAGTAGCGATTGTAACCACACCTATACCGGTAATAACTATGTGGCTAATGTCAATGGCATAAACCACAGCCGTAAATGTGACAATTGCGGTTATGTTGATACAAGCAGCAGCAGCCAGCACTGTGATAATGGTTTAAACAATAACGCTAAAGATGGAAAATGTGACTTTTGTAGTGCAGAGCTGGCTGTTTCCTTTAATGACTCGTCCCGTACCATTTGTGCCACCACATGGGAAGCGGCGTTTAAGGAAATCAGTTCTGGTAGTGGAACCCTCTATCCAATCAAAAATGTAACTGATGGAATCACCTATAACGGCAACGGCAATGTTACCATTAATTTGGCCGGATTAACCATAAATGAATTGAAAGTAACAAAGGGCAGGCTCGGCGCGCAGTTGGCCGCGCTTCAGGAATTGCTGAAACGCGAGGACAACTGGTTGATCATGATTAACGCCGATCCCGACGCCATGGCCGGGGCTATGGCGTTCCAGCGCTTGATCCGCCACCGGGTGCACACGGTGACCATCGCGCGCATCAATGAAGTGACCAGACCGGACAATCTGTCCATGATCCGCTACCTGCGTATCCCTCTGGTACGCTGGCAGCCCGTTCTTGCCCGGGGATTTCAGCGCTTTGCCATTGTGGATTCCCAGCCGTCCCACAACGTGGCCTTCGACGATGTGGATTTTTCGGTGATCATCGATCACCATCCTCCGGCCGAGCCGCCCTACGCCACGCCTTTTATCAGGCTTAAAACAATCTGTGTCTGTAAAGTATAGTGCGTGAGCAGATAGCGGGTCACTCCAGATAAATCAGGAAT
>ENA-USUG01003819-USUG01003819.1-human-gut-metagenome-genome-assembly--contig:-NODE-3819-length-19716-cov-11.465604_pt1 | contig 19716 bp, 16 predicted proteins | sample MGYA00250059_ERZ773394 | MGnify/ENA primary metagenome ERZ773394 (study PRJEB29103, sample SAMN06111957) | human gut metagenome | biome: human gut; feature: ankylosing spondylitis patient; material... | reverse complement strand
TGAAAAGTAAACAATTTATCGTCCTCCTTTACCAAAGAATATCTATATTTATCCCCCTGCATATCTGTGATTTCAACTGTGCATGGACATGTCTGTTTGGATAAACCCTTCACTTCTCATGAACATACCTGGGAAATTATTGAAATCAAAGAGGGAAAGGAATATATTTCTTGTCCGTGCGGCTGTATGGAAACACGAGATCACAATCACAAGTGAAATATCGCACGCATTGAAGGGAATACTCTATTTTTTGTTGTGACTGTGGATGCAATGAGAGTTGTGACCTTAGTATGTTTGAGGAAGTGTCAGTTTGACACTTCTCAGGCTTACTGAAGTGGAAACCCTCGGTATGAGGACAGCCTATTTTGCTGTACTACATAGACGGTTCCGTGATATAGTGTTTCAGCCTAACCCCGGTATCCCTGCAGATTGTCGCATGTTTTCAGTTTCCTATTATGTAATCAATCCGTCTTTTTTGTCCGTTCTGTTTTTTCTTCTGCTGTCTGGCAGCTCTCTTTCTGTTTTTCAGGTTTTGTGAAGTCAACTTTACAGAATTTACTTTTCTCTTTCTCAAACCAATTTAAACTTTTCTAAACAAGGGGCAGTTGCCTGTTTCTTTTTATTTTACCCTGATTCTTCTTCCCCAGGATACCCAGTCTCCGTAAGCTTTCCTTCCGTTAGTTTTGGCCCATGGGCGGACTCTCAGAGTATAGGTTCCGGGCTTCACGCCTGTAATCCTTGTATAGGTTGTCCGATTGTTCCGTTTATATACGGTGGTTCCGCCTGTAGATCTCAGTTCCATATCTGCTCTTGCAAATCCTTTTGGTACGCCAACTGTTACAGCCACAGCTCCTTTACCTGTTTTTACAGTTTTAATCTTCACCCTCTCTGTGGGAATTCCGTTCTTTACTACTACTTTTACTGGATAACTCCATGCCCCAAACCTTTTCCCGGACACTTTTCCATCATAATAATCCCTGTTGTACGCATGGATTCCCAGATAATACGTCCCGTTTTTTACATTTGTAAAGGTGATGGTCTTTGCATCCTGATACCTCGCCACCTTCACATAATTCTCAGGTTTGTCAACCCAGCTTTTCTTTGTCAGAACCGCATCGAAACCTTCGCTGTTTGCGCAGTCATAAGCCACTGCCTTAATAGTTGACCCCTGTACTTTCACATCTTTTATCGTTGCTCCTTCCGGATAAGGCGGTGCAATATGAGGACAATTCTGGGAAATTATATAAGATAATTCTATTCCTCCTGTGATGGAAACCTTAAAAATATCAGTAGCTACCTGTTCTTCTGCTTTCGGAAAAACCTGAATTATCGTATTTTCCCCCGGCATAACAACTCCCGTGTCTTCGTCAATATAGAACCATGCCCTGAAATGTTCCGTATCCTCAAAATCAACTGTGACAGGTTTTTGCCCATTGTTGCATATTGTAATCAACCGTGATGGGCACATCAACATATCCGGCTCTGGTTCTACATCATCCCATGAATCGTACTCTTCCTGAGTAATTGTGAGAAATCTCGTACCACTATTTGGTACACAGTTAACCTCGTAATCCTCCTCTGATTCCCCACGAACGAGAACCCGTATCCTGCACTCTGCCTGAATTCCTTCTTCTGTTTCCATGACAAAAGTTTCTTCATGAATCCCCTGAGAAAGATTTGGCTTTACATAAATATCCACTGCAACAGCTTCTCCGGGCTTAACCTTATTCCCAACTTTCATCGGAAGTCTTCCCTCATATAATAATGGATGCTCTAAATGTTCAAGTCTAAAATCATTCAATTCTGAAATGGATTTGATCTGCCAGCTCTCTGTACCTGTATTTTTTATCTCTAGCCTTTCCCAACCGCCGCCGTTTACTCCAGTCTGTCCCAAATCAAGGATTTCACTAGAAACTGTCGCCTCATATTTCTCATATCTCATTTCACTGTCTGAATCCACAGTATCCTCGAAAATAGCTGAAGCTTCCGATACATCGCCTTCCTGCTCTGTGGTTTCCGAAATAAATGTTTCCTCTCCAGCAGAAAAATCGGCTGCCAATACCGGCTGACCGGTAACGATCACAGCAGAAAGAAACAGCGATAAAAATGTTTTGCCTCTCCTTCTCATAATACTTTGCCTTCTTTCCATCATTATACCTCGTTATCATGTTACGTTTATGTTAACAATTGTATCATATATGTAATATTTTTTCAACAATCTTTTTTTATTTAACATATTTAACTATGCAGAAAAAGCGGCTTGAAAAGCCGCTTTTTTCTACCTTTGCAGGAACCCAATCTCTGTAAAGATAAGTTTCGTTATTTAAATTCAATGGAAGAAAATCTGTAGATGTAGTCTTCCCCCGGATGTTTACCATTATCGCCCGCAATCGGACTGTTCGCATTAACCGACACAATCATATTGTTTGTATTTCTGTCAATCGCTACGGATTCCATTTCAAAACTAAAGAACTTTGATTCATCCAGTTCATTGTTAAAGGCAAAATCCGGAATTAAAACAGGATATTTCTTGCCATCTTTAAATTTCATTGTTTTAGTTCTGCTCATATCAATGTGTAGTACCCTGCTTCCACTGGTTTGCACATCACCATTAGGAAAATATTCCAGTTTTTTCGTCGTAACAATAAATAATCCGTATTTGTCACTGTAATTGATTCCCTGAAGCACTTCATAACCGGTATTCATAAAATATTTTGTTTGATCAACCACAACTTTTCCTGCTGAGAAGTGTACAATACACAGTTTATATATTTTTTTATCTTCTTCACCCTCTGCACCGGTTTCGGTAAGAAGAATAAACTGATTGCCTTTGTAATGGCTGATTGCGTTTGTCCGGTTTTCCCAGGTATACCTATTATAGGGCCATTCTTCAGATGTACTGCCCATAGTAAGCTTCACAACCGAATATTCACCTTTTCCATTAGGTTCCGCACAGGTAACATACAATTCATGATTGTATATATCCATTCCATTGGCATGATACAGACATCTCTTCTCTCCCGGTTTAACCTTATTCACCAGTCTTTTTACGCCCTTCGTACCGCTTGTGTAATCCTCAAATTCCCAAATGGCTGCTGCACACACACTCGGATTTGCGTATTTTCCATTTGTACCGGCTTTTATACCATACAACTTTTGAGTTCTGTCATCCCCATCAAATGCTAACGCGCCAAAATTTGTCGTTTTAATATTTCCTATTTCCTTATTGTCTACTTTCATTCCCTTGGCAAGAGCGCAGTTAAAACTATAAGTACCTTTTTCATAAGTAATTCCATTCAGGACAGAAAAACGGTCCTCTGCTTTCCCGGTTCCTGTAATTACATTTGCAGCCAGTACAAGATGACCTGCTTTCATACAAATAGATTCCAGATTATACTGCTTATACCCTTTCATCTCAACATTAATAACTCCGTCTGGAATATATGAATTCACATTACTTCTATAATCCACATGTACAATTCTGTTTCTTCCGGCAGACAATTCATCATTTGTCAGAATAAACAGACCGTAGTCTAAATGGTAATAAATATCCTGGATACGGCTTGTATATCCATATCCTCTGTTTGTAACCTTAAATTCATGAACTACTTCATAACTATTAGAACTCTCCAATCTCAGTTTTTTTACAATCAGAGTATCGTTATCTGCATCGTTGGAGCCTCGTGCAAGAATGAAAAATTCATTTGCCGCACCTGTATGTGCAATTCCAAGCGCTCCATACTGAAATTCACTTACAATATCAAACTCCTTAATAACATTACCGGCAGTATCCATTTTTACAATCTTTGTAGTATTTCCATATCCCGCTGTATCTTCAACAAGCATAAATAATTCTGTGCCGATTTTGCTAAGCCCTAATGCAAAATATCCCAAACCGGTTTTAACTGCCACAGCCTGTGCATCTGCGTTTGAATAATCCGGTGTTTTATATAAGGTTGTTACCTTTCCGCTTGTTTTCACACTGTACATAGTGTCTCCGCTGATTGTAATTCCCGCTACATTCGTCGCAGCTCCTGCATCCACAATTTTTGCTCCTGCTGTAGGTGTCGCTGAAATAACAAGTGTTTTTCCATTAAATGTTCCTGGCATATAAAATATCCTCCTTCTGTTTTTTGCAGACCCTTATAGTTTTATTGGTCTGTTTCATAAGCGCTTACATAAAATAAAAACCCGTTTTCTCTATTTTCGGAAACTACTTTTTATATTTTTTTATTGATTTCTTTTGTATCTGCCATAATGTACTCTTTTACCTCTGTAATATCCCTCTCGATAACACTTAATACATTAAATTTTTCTGTTAATGCTGACAGTAATTCCTGATACTGTTTTTCCCGCTCTTCCTGTCTTGCCGAAAATCTTTCATTTGATTTCACAATGTAGATCAAAAGAAATACTGCCAATACTGCCCATATCCCTTGAGATAATGCAGCATCCGCTGGGCGTTTTAACAAGGTCGTTGCCGCACTGCACCTTCGTTCCGAACATCGGCCGCACGATCCCCGAACAACATTCATTACGATGGCGAAAAAAGCGGGCGTAGATGAGTACGTTGTGAAACGTCTTGCCGGTCACAAGATCACAGACGTAACCGAGGCGGTCTATACAATCCGTGATATTGAGTGACTCAGAGATGAGATAGAAAAAAGGGGCTGTCGGGAAATAGATAGTTCCAAATCAGGGAGGGTATGACTCACAACGAGTCATACCCTCCCTAAATTTATCTGAAAAAAGAAAAAAAGATGGCTAATGATAACCATCTTTCTCTCCGTTACATGTTATAATGTAACTATGCTAACCAATAATTATTATAATGATTTTTTTGAATTAGGGCAACAGAAAATTAACTTTAGTTTCTTCGAATTGAGTTTACCTGACGACGATCCAGTCTATACCCTGAAAAAAGTGATGGAGGAATTAGATTTTTCTGGCTTGTTAGCCAATTGTTCAGATAAGGGAAGAACCGGGTACAACCCAATCATGATGTATGCTGTAGTTACCTATGCAAATATGCGGGGAATACGTTCTGTTGACCGTATTGTTGATCTGTGTGAAAGAGACCTTGCTTTTATCTGGCTGACGCGCGGACAAAAACCGAAACGTGATGCTTTTTATGACTTTAAAAACAGGAAGCTGACATCTGATGTCCTGGATGACCTGAATTACCAGTTTATGCGGCGGCTGCAGAAAGAAGGGCTGGTCACATTAAAAGAACTTTTTATTGACGGTACAAAGATAGAGGCAAATGCAAACCGTTATACTTTTGTATGGCGCGGAAGCATCAATTACCATCTGGCAGGACTTCTGGACTCTATCGACCAGCTTTTTGAAAAATATAATTCTTTTTTGCAGGAGAATGATTATGGAACAAAGTACGAGCTGGGAAATGCACAGATGTTTGTGATCGAAGGGATGGATAAAGTCCGGGAAGTGATCGAAAAGAACAGAAAACGAAAGCTTGTAAAACATAAAAAGCTTTCAAATAACCGTATTATAGAGATCGATAACTGTTCACCGCTTGAAATACGGAAACTCCAGAACAATCTCACGATGATCGCAGACAACGAGGGAATCGAATTCGTTTACGGAAAAGGAAAAAGAAAACCTGCACTTCAACAGCTGCATGAGGAACTGGAACAATGCGGAAAACGACTGATGGAATATAAAGAATGCTTTGAGATCATGGGAAAAGACAGAAACAGTTATTCCAAAACAGATCTGGAAGCAACTTTTATGCGTATGAAAGAAGATCACATGCTGAACGGACAGTTAAAGCCAGCATATAATGTTCAGATCGCGGTAGAGAATTATTTTATCGTACATGGATATGTAAGCAGCGACCGCACCGATTATAATACCCTGATCCCGGTCCTTGAAAAACATAAGAATGCTTTCGGGAGTATTCTGGAAGAAGTAACTGCGGACAGCGGGTACTGTAGTGAAAAAAATCTGCTTTATTTAAAACGGAATGAAATATCCAGTTATATAAAACTGCAGGATCATGAAAAGCGAAAAACACGCGCTTATTCAGAAGATATCAGTAAATATTACAACATGAGGACAGGGATCTTTGAAGATGAACAGTTCTATATCTGCCATGACGGACGTGAACTGCGGCATCTCAGGACAGAGAGCAAAGAGCAGGATGGATATACACAGACCTTTGAGGTATATGGTTGTGCAGACTGCAGCGGATGTGAACATAAAGCGCGCTGTCTGTATAAGTATGATGCGGAGAAAGATGCCGAAAAGAACAAAGTCATGAAGATCAATGAACAATGGGAGGAACTGAAAGAAAGATCGCATGCCAATATCCAGAGTGAACGCGGGATCCTGAAACGCCAGACACGTTCCATTCAGACGGAAGGACATTTTGGAGATATCAAGGAAAATGAGAACTTCCGGCGTTTTAATTACCGTTCGGCAGATAAGGTATATAAAGAATTCATGCTGTATGCTATTGGAAGAAATATAAATAAATATCATCGTTTTTTATACGAAAAACTGAGAAAATTTGAAGGAAAAACTGCCTAGAAAAAAATGCGGCTGAAAAAATCCAAACAAGGATTTTTTGCGGCCAAAAACAGAAAGTATTTATCAAAATAAAAATATCCTGAACAAGTTGCAGAGCCAGAAAGCTCTGTAACTGTCAGGATATTTTTGTTTGGTGCTGTCAGCTCTAAAAAACGTTATTTACCGACAGCCCCTTTTGCTATAATCGAAGATTTACTTGCGTTAGGATGAAAAGCTATTTTGGAAAGAAGCAGAGAACATATTTTGTGAAATGCCGTGTACGAAAGCGGATGATTTGGAGTGGCCTAAACTAAACAGTATGAAATATTTCATGATTTATTTCACAAAAACAATATGAAATATTCTGCTGAATTATCAATTGAAATTTAAAGATAAGATGATTATTATATAGAAAAATAAATAAGCGATATGAAATATTTCATAATACAAAAAGGAGCGAAGGTTATGAAGCGTGTAAAAATCGGTGTTATCGGATGTGGGATGATCAGTGATATCTATTTGAAAAATATGACGACACTTTTTGCTGATGTGCTGGAAGTTTGCGCATGCGCAAACCGTCATCCACAGCGGGCATTAAAGAAAGCAGAAGAATTTCACATCAGAGCAATGACTATAGATGAAATTCTGGAAGATAAAGAAATAGAAGTAATTCTTAATCTGACAATACCGGAAGTGCATTATGAAATTAATAAAAAATCATTACTTGCCGGAAAACATGTATACAGTGAGAAGCCGCTGGCATCTTCTCTGGAAGAGGGAAAAGAGCTTCTGGAACTGGCAAAGCAAAAACATCTTTTGATTGCTTCAGCTCCTGATACATTTCTGGGAGGCGGACTTCAAACTTGTAGAAAGATACTGGACAGAGGGCTAATTGGCAAACCTGTTTTTGCACAGGGACTGTTACTTTCGTCCGGTCCGGAAGTTTTTCATCCGAATCCTGTATTCTTTTATAAAAAAGGAGCAGGTCCTTTACTGGACATGGGGCCCTATTATCTGACTGCTTTGATTGCTTTATTTGGAGGGGTAAGACGTGTAGTAGGAATGGGAAAATGTATTACGCCGATAAGAAAGGTATTGGTGGAAGGAAGTTCTGAGTGTGGCAGAGATTTTCCGTGCGAGGTCGATACATTTAACAGTGGTACGATTGAATTTGAAAACGGGTTGATCGCAAATCTGACTGTAGCATGGGATATGAATTATTTTTACTGGGAATCCGGAATGCCGCTTTTGACGGTATATGGAACAGAGGGAACAATGATTTTACCAGATCCCAATACATTTGGAGGTATCGGCGGGCATCCGGCAGAAGAACCGGGAAAATATATAAAAGTACGACAGGGACAGGGAGAGTTTCAGGAAATCCCAGTGGAATTCGACTATGTACAAAACAGCAGAGGAATCGGAGTGGCAGATATGGCGACATGCATCAGGGCGGGAGGAGAACCAAGAGTAAGCGGTGAGAATTCTCTTCATGTACTTGAAATGATGTTGGGATTTCTGGAATCTGACAGACAGGGAAAGTATTATGAAATGCAGACCAGAGGCCATAAACCGGAACCATTATATAAATAAAACAGAGAAAAGTGTAACTAAGAAAATACAATAGAAAAATGAAAAAGGAGAAATTAAAATGAAATTTAAGAGGGCATATCTGGCAGAGCCAAAGAGATTTATAATGATGGAAGTGGATGAAGAACCGAAAAAAGGAGAAGTTCTTATTAAGATATCTTCATGTGGATTATGTAACTGGGAACTTAATTTCTGGGATGGAAATCTTAATTTCCTGGGATACCCACATATGCTGGGACATGAATTTGCGGGAACAGTTGTAAAGACAGGACCTGACTGTAAACGGTTAAAAGTCGGAGATAAAGTCAGTTGTGTGGATGGTTTCGGTGGATTTGCTGAATGCCGTGTGACAAAGGAAAATGCGTGTGAGCTGTTGGGTGATGATGTAGAACCGATGTTTGCCATGGGAGAACCTCAAAAGTGTGTTATGACCGTACTGCGTGCGGCTGCTCCAGAAGCAGGTGATTATGGAGTAGTTGTCGGAGTGGGGCCTATGGGACTGTGGTGTGTGCAGGGAATGAAAGGAAATCTGTTGGCAGGTCTGATCGCAGTAGATATCGATGATCATAAACTGGAAATGGCAAAGAAATTCGGTGCTTCGTATACTATAAACAGCAAAAAGGAAAATGTCACAGAGCGTATCCGTGAGATTACAAACGGTCATATGGCAGATTTTGTGATTGAAGGAACAGGAATCCCAGGGTTATTAAATTCTGCACAGGATTATCTGAAGGCAGGCCGTGGAAGATTGATACTCATGAGCAGTCATCACGACAGCTGTGAATTTGACTTCCGAAAAGCAGTAGAGAAAGGACTGGAGTTCCGTATTGCACATCCACCATATTCATCCGATGAAAAGGATGATTTCAGACGTGCAGTTCTTAATATTAATCACGGAGTATTTCAGAATAAGCCTCTTATCACACATATATTTAAACTGAGCGAAATCCAGAAAGCGTTTGAGACATTGGAACATAAACCGGGAAATTATCTGAAAGGAATTGTTGTCCCTGACAGCATGTATCTGGAAAATATTTGAAGTTTGCAGAAATGGCAGTGGTGATTATGAGAGGAATTAATCAGAAGCAGATTGCAGAACAGGCGGGGGTGTCTGTGACAACGGTTTCGAGAGTTATCAACCGGAGCGGCTATGTTAAAGAAGATGTCCGTAAGAAAGTAGAGGAGATTATTTCAAAAACCGGATACATACAGGTAGAGCATTCTTTTACACAAAAAAGAAGAATGATAGGGATTATCAGTACCTGTATGGAATTAAATCCGTATTTTTCCAGATTTTCGCTGTGCATACAGAAAGAATGCGAAAAAGAGAACTATCAGGCGGTTTTTCTGCAGGCTTCTCATATTACAAATCAGGTTCTGAAAGATTACACGAAGCAGCTGGCTTTCATGGGAGCGTGTGGAATCGTGGTGTGTGGATTTGAAGAGCAGAGTCTGGCATCCGATACAAGAAGAGAATTATCGGAATGCAGGCTTCCAATCGTATTTATTGAGAGGACAGCAGACTGCTATGGATTTGACAGAGTGTTGGTTGACAGCGAAATGGGCACACAGATGGCTGCAAAATATCTTCTGGAAAAAGGGCACAGACATCTGCTTTACATATCACAGAGTGGAAAAACAAAAGTGGAAAATGCACGTCTGGAAGGGCTGCACAGAGCTGTCAGAGGCTGGAAACAGGAAAGCTGGTGCCAGGAAAAATTCTGCTCATCTTTTTCACCGAAAGAGGCTTCGGATATGGTCCGCAGGGCGCTGGAAGAAGATAAAGATATCACCGGAATCCTGGCGTGGAATGATATTTATGCGATTGGAGCAGTGATGGCAGTTCTGGAGAAAGGTAGACGAGTTCCGGAGGAAATAGAAATTATAGGATACGATGACATACTGGCAGGGAATTTATCCCCTGCCTTAAGCAGTGTAAAGATGCCGATTGAAGAAATGGCAGCTTCTGCACTGGAGATCATCATCATGAAAAATACCAAACGTCAGAAAATGGTAGCCCGGACTGTCACACTTGAACCCAAACTTGTTATACGGTCGAGCAGATAAAGTTATCCTTAATCCAGTTAAGGTATGCTTGATAATTCGCCATTTTGTTCTATAATAAAAGAAAAGTGCTGTATTTAAAGAATGTGCTTGATTTATGCTACAAGATACCATATAATATATGTCATACGTAATACGTTTGCAAAAGAAAGATGGTGATGTAAAGAAAGTATGGAAAATAAACACGAACAGTTAAGACAAATTGGTCAGAAGGAAACAACCGTAAATCTAATCATAAAAGAGATTAAAGGCTCTATTGAAAATGGAACTTATAAAGCAGGAATGAAGCTTCCAAATGAGACAGATCTGGCAACAGAGATGGGGGTAAGCCGTACGTCTATCAGGGAAGCGATGAAGGTTTTATCTGCTCTGTCCATTGTAGAAATTAAGAGAGGGGACGGAACCTATATCTGTTCTAAGATGGATCCATCTCTGTTTGACAGTATGGTATACAGTATTATTTATGCATCCAGTACCAGTGAAGAACTCCAGGAATTAAGACAGATACTTGATGAAGCAACGGTACAGCTTGCCTGTAAGAGAGCAACTGAAGAAGAAATTGAGAACATGCAGAGGAACATTGATTATATGCGTGTGCTGATCAAACATGGTGACGGAGAGAAAATGCGTGACTGTGATATGGAATTTCATATGATGATGATCGAATCATGTAAAAATGCTTTTTTTATTCGTATTATGAGGGGCGTTTATGATATTTTAAAATATTCTATTTCGGAGAGTGTACATACAGAAAAGGTAGACTCTTTGGCTGCAGATTACCATCAGGAAATGCTGGACTGTATTAAGAATAAATCATACAATGAGATTCATGATGCCGTAAAACACTCACTGACTACCTGGAAAAACAGAGTTTGACCTTAGTTTTAACCGGGGTTGCGGAGCTGCTGTTTAAGTTATGAGTTGGCATCAGTGTATTAATAGTGAATTATGAATAGTTGTTTAACAGCAGGATTGGAAAGAAGACCAGTCCTGCTGTTTTTTGCGTTATTGTTAATCACTGCAGCCAGTTCCGATATAATCACAAACTAAGAAAAATAGTCAGCAAATATCCCATTGATGAATTATACAAAGTGCACAATTGAATAGAATATAATTCGTTCTATATGACGAAATGCATAAAAGAGATTGACATTCGATATGAATCGAGTATAATCAAGACATAAACATCATACGTATTACGTACAATGAATTAACGGAGGTTGAAAATGAAGACAAAGCTTTCCATAGACGGAACAAAGTTCCTGATCAATGATTTTCTGACTTACAGTGAATATCCTGACTGCCCGGAAAAATATAAAGGACTTCTGATGAATGCGAGATTTATTCAGGGCATATTTGATGACAAAATGAAACCTGAAAGATTTAACAGATTCGGAAAAAAATTTGAAGCCGAAAAAAATACCGAAGATTTATGCCAGGCATTATCCCAGTGGTATGAAAAAGGTCTGAGAGCTTTTACTGTAGGATTACAGGGCGGTGGACCATGTTACACGGTTAACAGTCAGACAATCGACAACAATCCATTCAGTCCGGATGGAACATCCATTGAGTCAGAATATCTGGACAGACTGAAGAAGATTATCCTTGCAGCCGATGAGGTAGGAATGATTGTGATTGTCAGTTATTTCTACGGAGCACAGAGTCGTTTTCTTAAGGATGACCTTTCGGTGATAAGGGCAGTGAAAACTGCATCTAACTGGCTGAGAGATGAGAAATTCACAAATGTGATCATTGAGATCGCGAATGAACATAATGTGGAGGAGAACAAATTACATCCGATCCTGTTTGACGGAAAAGGAATTGCAGAGCTGATCCGGATCGCACAGAGAGAATCAGGCGGACTTCCGGTAGGATGCAGTACAACCGGACATTATTTTTCCAATGATATCGGCAATGCGTCAGACGTTATCATTATTCATGGAAATAATATGTCACGTCAGATGTTCTACAATCACATTCAGGAAGCAAAAGCAATCAAGCCGGTACGCCCGATCATCTGTAATGAAGATTCACAGGCACTGGCAGAGATGCAGGTAGCACTGGATGAAGGAATTTCCTGGGGATACTACAACAACATGACAAAACAGGAACCGCCGGTTGACTGGAGCATTACAGAAGGTGAGGATACATTTTTTGCAGCCCGTCTGGCAGACAGCCTGGGAATCCATAAGCTGGATATACCGCTGGAAGAACAGTTCTATCTTCAGGGGCTGGAGAAAGAGATGACCTATGAAGGCAAGAAATGGATTCGTCTGGCAAGTGTTTATCCGGAGAAAATACAGAGAGTTGATTTTTACAGAAATGGAGAATATTTTGCAAGAGCTTATAATGACCCATTTACGATCAACTACATCTGGAACTGGCTTCAAGGTGCAACAGAAGGAATTCAATCCGGAGAGACATGGAAAGCAGTAGTTACACTGGTTGATGGAAACGTAATAGAAAAAACGACAACAGTTGAGTAGAGGAGAGGCAGAACAGAAGTGAAAAAGTTATATGCAATTTACACAGTTAACAATTTTATGGATATGATCTACAGACCATTTGGTCAGGAACTGGAACGAAATCATCCTGATGTAAAAGTTTACAATATTATGGATGACAGTCTTCTTGTTGATACAAGAACATACAACGGAATGACACCAACGATCGCTTCCAGAATGTTAAATTATGCAAAGGCAGCAGAGAATTCCGGAGCAGACGGAGTGATCGTAACCTGTACTTCTGTAAACGCAGCAACGAAGATGATCCGTCCACTTCTGAACATTCCGATCATCAATATCGAAGAACCGGTTGCGGAAATGGCGGTAGAGAAAGGTAAGAAGATTGGAATTCTGGCAACACTTCCAACCAGTCCTGCAGCGATTGGAAGAGTCATTCAGGAAAAAGCAGATCAGCAGCATAAAGAAATTGAAATCGTAAACCGTGTAGTTGACGGAGCATTCGATGTATATTGCGAAGGAGATATCGCCAGACATGATGAGATGGTAAGAGAAGAGTTATATCGTCTGGCTGAAGAAGTTGATGTAATTGCATTTGCACAGGTTTCCATGAGTAAAGTAGAATTTGATGCTGACAAAGTAAAAGTTCCTGTATGCATGATCGGAACATCCGGATTCGAACGTATCTATTCAATGATGAAATAAAAAAAAGGAGAACATATATATGAAAAGAAAGTCTATCAAAAGAGTAATCGGCACAGTCTTAACAACAAGTTTACTGGTTTCCATGCTTGGTGTAACAAACGTTGCAGTTTTTGCAGATGACAAAGAAACTGTAAGAATCCTTGTTCCTGGATTAAGTGAGCAGTCAACAATTGACCCGATCTCAGGGTTGGAAACAAAAGGTCTTCCAGAATTCCAGGAATTCCTGAATGAGCAGATCCCGGATTATAACATCGAAGTAAAAACAATTGCATGGGATGGCTGGATCCAGAGTATGGAAGCAATGGTAACAGCAGGAGACATTGATGTTGGATTTTTTACAAACCAGGAAGCTGTACCGGATTGGTATGCTGACTTAACTCCATATCTTGAGAAAGATGATGAAGTAAACTTTGATAATCTCTCAGATTTATATATCGAACCGGCTGTACATTATACTACATATAAATCATTTAACCATCCGGAAGATACAGGAAATGTATATGGACTTCCAATGACAGTTGCGTGCAACCTGATCACTTATGACAGCAAACTCTTTGAAGAGTGGGGTGTAGAAGAACCGACAGAAGACATGACATTCTCCGAACTTGTAGATCTTGCAGAAAAAATGACAGGTACAAACCCTGTAACAGGAAAACAGAATTACGGCGGATATATGTACTCAAGCTGGACAGAGTGGTATTCCCTTTGCTATAACGCGATCAAATCATACTTAAGCGATGATATGGATATCAATAATATGGATATGGATGAATTCGTAGAGTACATGAAGACTTCACCGGAACTGAAAGAATATTTCAGTGATCTGATCCGTCTGGTTGACTGCTGTACCCCGGCAGTTGCAACAGGAAGCGGCGCAGAGAACTGGCTGACAGAAGATAATGACATTGCAATCAACTTTGACGTTAACAATCATACAAAAACATATATGCAGTATGTATATGCAGATGACACTGAAATGACTGACAGGTATAAAGCTCTTTTAATCCCGACAGGCGATGCAGGTGAGGGATTCCCTGAATTCTTCCGTTTTGCAATTGCAAACAATGCAAAGAATGGCGATGCAGCATGGGATGTTATCAAACAGCTTACAACAAACAAAGAAATCATTGACTTCTACCTTAAAAACTATGCATATGACAAATTATCCTGCCTGAAAGATACATCCGGTATCTCAATGATGGAAGATTATGATATCAATGTAAAGCGTCATGATTATCAGATGGAAAATATGTTTATCACAGATGATTACTGGTACTGGAGAACTCCAATGCAGACTGTAATCAATCAGATCTTATCCAAACAGTACACAGCAGATGAAGCAGTTGAAGCTATGTATGACGGTGTAAATGAATGGATCAACAATATTAAACAGCAGTCTGCCAACTAAGTAATGCCGACATAGAACATACACACAGCGTCTGTACCGTGTAAAAACGGTACAGACTATAAGGAGAGGCAGATTTTTATGGGAAATTTAAAGACGAGACGATATATGAGCTGGTACCGGCTGCTGTTGATTGCGATTATTGGTACACTTGTATTTAACTTCTATCCTCTGATAGAGACTTTTATTACAAGCCTTAAGAATATGAACGGCAGTTTTATTGGTTTTACAAACTATAAAATTCTTTTCAGCAGCGATGAATTCCGCCAGAGTATAATCAATACATTGTATATGGCTGTGTTAGGTGTAGGACTGAATGTTCCGCTGGCTTTTATTATTGCCAGTGTGCTTAACAGCATTGCACATGGAAAAGGAATCTACAGAGTTATTTTCCTTCTTCCGATGGTTATGTCCATGATCACAGTTGTTACCTTATTTAAATATATGATGATGCCTTCATCAGATGGTATCTTCAACTATATCCTCAGCTTTTTCGGAGTGGCGCCTAAGTTATGGCTGAACGATCCGAAAGCAGCGAGAGAATGTGTGGTACTGATTGCTGTATGGAAAGGAATCGGATATAATATCATTCTTTTTTTTGCAGGTTTACAGGGAATTTCAGCAGACATGTATGAAGCAGCAGAGATTGACGGAGCAAATGCATTTAAGAGATGGCTTTATATTACAATACCGGCATCAAAGAATACTTTTACATTTGTTATTATGACCTCTACGATCGCAGCACTCAAACGATTCACAGAGATTTATGCAGTCAGCCGTGAAACAGGAAACCCGGCAGGCAAGCTTGAAACTATTATGTTATATATCTATAAGAATTCTTTTTCCACACTCAACTACAAAGATGAAGGACTTGCAGGTGCTGCTTCCGTAATTTTGTTTATTATCATTCTGGCAGCAACGCTTCTTAATAATAAGCTGACAGGAGAAAGAAAACCGCGCAGATCAAAAAGAATAGGAGGAAAGGCATAATGAGAAAGAAAAAAGTAAAGCCGGCGACAGTCGTAAGTTATGTAATCCTGACTATCTTTGCGCTGATTGTACTGGTTCCGTTTATCTGGTTTGTTTCAACCAGTTTTGACTATGTGAAATCCTATTCTCTGAGATTCCCGCCACGTCTGATTCCTAAGGAATTCAGTACATTTAACTACAAAATGGCATTTTCAAATGTGCCGATGCTCAGCTATCTGAAGAATACAGTTATTATTGTTGCATTAAGTGCGATATTAAACGTTATTACATCTACACTTGCAGGATTTGCACTTTCAAAAGGAAAATTCCCGGGAAAGAAAATCGTTCTGGTATTTATTCTTTCTAATATGATGGTTCCATTTGAATCAAAATTACTGCCGATTTATTCTATCATCCGAAATATGGGACTGAATAATAATGCACTGGGTGTTGTACTTCCGGCAGTTCTGACAAATGCGATGTATATTTTCTTTGTAAAAACTTACTGTGATGGACTTCCGGATGATTTATACGAAGCAGGAAAGGTTGACGGAGCAGGAATTCTTACTATATATGGAAAGATTTATTTCCCGTTACTGACCCCGATCATTGCGACAATTGTAGTTCTGGATGCGATCAATGTATGGAATGATCTTCTGTGGCCAATGATCGTTCTGACAAAACAGAGCAGTTACACTGTACAGATTGGTCTGCAGATGTACAATTCAGGTGCATCAGGAACAACACATGCAGGAACTGCACTTGCATTATCTGTTATCAGTATTATACCTTTGTCGATCATTTACATTTTCTGTCAGAAATATATTGTACAGAGCATTGCTTTTTCCGGAATGAAACAGTAAAACGAAAACAGATGCTGATTGAAACCGGAGTTGTACCGGTTCAATCAGTATACATCTGAAATAATTATTTTTTTTGCATTTAAACATATGATGTCATATGAAAGAAGGGACTTTATGGACGAGAAAGTATATTCAGGAATAGAATTAAAAGAAAAATCAAAAGAACTCAGAAAAATGCTGCTTACAATGATCTACAAAGCACAGTCCGGACATCCGGGTGGTTCATTATCAGCGACAGACATTATATCTACACTGTATTTCCACACTTTGCGTTTAAATCCGAAGAACCCGAAATGGGAAGACAGAGACAGATTTGTTCTTTCAAAAGGTCATGTGTGTCCGGTATTATATTCCGCACTGATCATGAAAGGTTTTATTGATGGGGATGCACTTGGAACATTAAGAAAACAGGGATCTATCTTACAGGGACATCCGGATATGAAGAGATGTCCGGGTATTGAGATTTCCACAGGTTCTCTTGGACAGGGAATCTCCTGTGCAGTAGGAATGGCAATCGCAGGTAAGAGAGATAAAAAAGATTACCGTGTTTATACACTGGTAGGTGATGGAGAATGCGGAGAAGGTCAGGTATGGGAAGCTGCTATGGCAGCAAATAAGTACCAGCTTGATAATTTTACTGTTATTATTGATAACAATGGTCTTCAGAATGATGGTTTTGCAAAAGATATCATGCCGACTCTGGATCTTGAAAAAAAATTCGAGGCTTTTGGTTTCCAGACAGTAAGAATTGACGGACATGATGTTCTGCAGATCGAGGCTGCTCTTGATTTCATGCAGACACAGAAAAATGGAAAACCGAAATGTATCGTATGCAACACTGTAAAGGGAAAAGGCGTGTCATTTATGGAAAATGTTCCGAAATGGCATGGTGTAGCACCAAATGACGAAGAATATGCACAGGCGATGAAAGAGATTGAGGAGGGATTCTAGTGGAGAAGAAAGCAACGAGAGATGCACTGGGAGCAGAAGTGCTGGCACTTGGATTAGAGCATAAAGACGTATTTGTAATTGACTGTGATGTTGCAAAATCATGCAAGACACTGGAATTTGCAGCAAAACTTCCTGAACAGCATATCAATGTAGGAATTTCCGAGCAGAACGCAGTTGGTATTGCAGCAGGTCTGGCAACTACCGGAAAGGTACCGTTTGTTGTAACTTATGCGATTTTTGGAAGTATGCGTGCAGTAGAGCAGATCAGACAGGAGACCTGCTACACAAAATTAAATGTAAAGATTCTTTGCTCTCACGGTGGTCTGACACCGGCAAACGATGGAGCTTCCCATCAGTGTGTAGAAGACATGGGAATCTTGAGAACAATCCCGAACATGACAGTTATCATGCCGGCAGATTATAATTCCGCAAGAAAGCTGATTGCAGCAGCTTATAAATATAACGGACCTGTATATCTTCGTTTCACAAGAGATGCCATTCCATGCATTTACGGGGAAGATGAAGAATTTGAGATTGGAAAAGCAAAATGCCTGAAAGAAGGCAAAGACCTGACGATCATGGCAAACGGAGATACCGTATCCATCGCACTTGAAGCTGCAAAGAAACTGGAAGAAGAAGGCATTCATGCACAGGTATATGATTTTCATACAATTAAGCCTCTGGATGTGGATGTTGTTAATAAAGCAATTGAAGAGACCAGCAAGATCATTACAGTAGAAGATCATAATATTATCAATGGTCTTGGCTCTGCAGTTTGTGAAATCGTAGCAGAAGCAGGAAAAGGAAAAGTTCACAGAATCGGTGTCCAGGATCAGTTTGGAGAATCTGCACCATATGAAGAACTCCTGAAGAAGAATGGAATCACATCAGAGAATATCGTCAAATGTGCGAAAGACATGATGGATTAACGAAAAAAGAGAGGAATATTTATGAAAATCGTTGTATTAGATGGATATACAGAGAATCCAGGAGATTTAAGCTGGAAAGATCTCGAATCACTGGGAGAAACCACTATTTATGACAGAACTCCTGTTGAATTGGTAGAGGAACGTATCGGGGATGCTGAAATCGTAATTACAAATAAGACTCCGATTGATAAAGAGATTTTTGAAAAATGCCAGAATATTAAATATGTAGGTGTTCTTGCAACAGGATATAATGTAGTAGATGTAAATACTGCAGCTGAAAAAGGAATTCCGGTATGCAATATCCCTACTTACGGAACAACAGCAGTAGCACAGATGGTATTTGCACTCTTACTGGAAATCTGCCATCATGTAGGTACACATTCTGAAGCTGTAAAGATGGGGGAATGGTCAAATAATGTTGACTGGTGTTTCTGGAAATATCCATTGATCGAACTTGCCGGAAAGACAATGGGAATCGTAGGATTCGGAAGAATCGGAAAAGCAGTTGGCAGACTTGCCAAAGCTTTTGGTATGAATGTTCTTGCATATGATGAATATGAGAATGAAGAAGGAAAAGCAATCGCAGACTATGTGACACTGGATGATCTTTATGCAAAATCTGATGTGATCTCTCTTCACTGCCCACTGTTCCCTGCAACAACAGGCATGATCTGTAAAGAGAGTATTGCAAAGATGAAAGACGGGGTTATCCTGATAAATACCAGCAGAGGTCCGCTGATTAATGAAGCAGATCTGGCAGAGGCATTACAGAGCAAAAAAGTGTACGCTGCAGGTTGTGATGTAGTATCTACAGAACCGATTAAAGCAGACAATCCATTGCTTGGTTGCTACAACAGTATTCTTACACCACATATTGCATGGGCTCCAAAAGAAAGCAGACAGCGTCTGATGAATATTGCAGTGGATAATGTAAGAAACTTCTTAAATGGAACAACTGTTAATGCAGTGAATATGAAATAAGAGTAAAATACAGAACTGTATAAAACTGAATCAAGAAGTGCAGTGGATTGAAGTATCCGTTTGAATTAAGTGGAGGGCAGGGGGCTGTCGCACTAAGCAATTAGTGCGCAGCTTCTTTTCTTGTGCAAAAAAAATAACTGCCAGACCTCGAAAGAATCCGGCAGTTGGTGTAAAATTAAGTTATGCTAATAACTAAATTATTACAAAAAGATTATACGAAAAATTCAGACGGATATCAACTTAAACTTCCGTTAAATCTTGAAACA
>ENA-USUG01003814-USUG01003814.1-human-gut-metagenome-genome-assembly--contig:-NODE-3814-length-19770-cov-4.841314_pt1 | contig 19770 bp, 16 predicted proteins | sample MGYA00250059_ERZ773394 | MGnify/ENA primary metagenome ERZ773394 (study PRJEB29103, sample SAMN06111957) | human gut metagenome | biome: human gut; feature: ankylosing spondylitis patient; material... | reverse complement strand
TAAGAAAGCGACCGGACTGTCTCCGGTAAAATGGAGGCAAGAAAACCGATGAAACTGCTGAACAGGGTTAAATGGCGGCTTAACTGGAAGACAAAGTGGTTCCTGTCGATTTTGTGTGGAGTCCTGCTGGTGATTCTGATCCTTTTCGGGACATCCTATATGTATCTGATACAGAAGCTTACGGCGGCAAATGAAAAAACTTCCCTTATGAGCTTTCAGGAGACAGAAAATGGACTGAAGGAAATGTTGAAAAATGCAGAATATTATCTGGCTGAATTTCAAAAAATCGAGAGTCATCAAAAGCCCCGTTTTAACTGGGCAGCATTTCTTTTAAATATAGCATTTTGCTTTTATCGCAAATGTGGATTCCTCTTCAAAAAATATTTTTTAATTCCAATCATACTCTACTTTGCAACAAGCGCACTGTTTAACTTCGGTATGCTATCGCTCAATATAACATTGACGATTGCTGGGGGCGTATTATTCATACTTGCTTCCATTTTTCTGCTTGTCAATGGGATACGATTCGGTAGGAATTTTAATAAAGAATATTATGAACACTGCAAAACAGTCACAAGTGTTTCGCAGTGCGGTGTTTCTATAAAGGGTATTGTCCTAACGTACGTTGTGATCTTGGCAGTGAGTGTTTTGGTAAGTATAATTGCTGGCGCTGTTGCGCTCAATTCTATAAATTCCCTGATCGAAGATAGCTATACAGATTTGTCAATTGGAGATAGTACATACGATGATTATGATACAATCCCAGAACCTTCCTACAGTGATCCAACAGCACCCGCAGAGGATTACAGTGAAGGTGTTGTAATGATGTCTAACTCATATCGTTGCGATTTCGATAGTTCGTATGCGGTTATCACAATTGAGTACCATGAAGAAATCACAGATCCAGATAATCAATATGTAACTGCCGATTATATTTTAAGTGATACGGATGAAGTCATCATTCATCTTGAGGGCTTTGCTACGACCGTTGATGACTATGAGATTATGCTTGAGGATGAAACTGGACTGTGTCTCGACATTGTGAAGCCCAATTTTGATGAATTATTTGTAACAACTAGTGGAGAAAATATGCCAGGAATCACATTTGAAGGTCAGTATTATGCATTTTGAAATAGAACAGGAGGGAAAGTGTGTTTTGCGGGAATTGCGGCAAAAAGCTCCCTGATGATGCTGCATTTTGTCCGGAATGTGGGGCAAAAGCCCAAAAACTTGATGCTCCAATTAGTGAAGAAAAAAATATCCCAGCAATTCCGGAGAAGGCACAGCAAAAGAAACAGGGAAAACTAAAGAGTATTTTAAGTGGTATTGGAAGTCTAATCATCATTGTCGCCGTAATATATTCTTTCACGAAACATCCGACAAGTGAACTGAAAGATATAGTATTCGAAGATTACGGGGACATTACATTTGGCGAAGCAGTAAAAGAAAATGTCCGGAATACTTCTTGGGAATCTGAGAAGGTCGACAGCACACATTATATTGTAACAGTCAGCGGCTTCATTCCTGAAATATATTCGAATGTGGAACTATCATTTGATATTAACTATGCTGACGATTACGTATATGCAAGTGCGAAAGAGGTTATTTTAGACGGAGACTATTATGACGATGCCTTCACAATAGCTTTTGTTTTAGGCTCTATCTACGGAAGCTAATTACTAGGTTTGAATTCGAGGAGAGCGGAGGTTGTGGGCTTGCCCACAACCTCCGCTCCCGTACATCGTCCATCCAAAATTTTGGCCTGCGGCGCCCTGTCGGGAATGCGTCAAATGAAGGCCTACAACCCCCGTCCAACCAGGGGGTTGCACGGCCTTCATTTGACGCGGCTCAAGCCGCGATGTCTCTGACGTTACCCTGGGGAGGATAATCGCTTGACGTGGTGCCGAAATGGTGCTTTGGCTGATCTGGGACGATATGAAGTCAGAAATTCACCAGTGTGAAGAAAAATGGAATTCTTCTATTATATAGCTACTTTCCATGGCAAAATAAAACGTTATGCACAAATATGAGCAAATATTTTATGCATTATTCCCCTCGAAATCAGTTTGCGAGCAATCGCACGAGGGTTCGAATCCCTCCCGCTGCGCCAAAATGAATGACCCTGCCTGATTTGGGCGAATGCTTGGCGTTATTTTGGGTCAGGCAGGGTTATTTTAAGTATGAACCCCTTGCATTGCAAGGGGTTCATACTTTCTTGTATTAAGCACTTATGCTGCCGGCAAAGTACAAAACATTGAAATGATAGAGGTCAAATCCCTGTTATGCCACTGAAATATGGTCCACAAAAGAATTTTCTAAGGCAGAAGATATGATTTGTGAACTTGGCCTGAAATAAGTGTGATTTGCGGCACAAGGACTCCCTATACCTGCGGTTAATTTGAATGTCTGCATCCTTCTTCCCTGTTCTTCGTATGCCAAACCTCAGCCATAGGAGATCTGATGGATTTTTCAGAAGAGGTTGAGAACATCTGCGGGTTCTGATATAATGGAAGAAACAGATGTTCGACAGGGAGGACGCCACGATGACCGATTTGCTCTCCGGCCTCAACGCTGCCCAGCGCCAGGCTGTGACCGAAACCGAAGGATTTGTCCGTGTCATTGCCGGAGCCGGCTCCGGCAAGACAAGGGCGCTCTCCCATCGTTTTGCCTTTCTGGTGAACGAGCTGGGCATCCTGCCGGGAAATATCCTCTGCGTCACCTTCACCAACAAATCCGCAAATGAGATGCGCCAGCGCATCCACATCCTCACCGGCGACAATGACACGGGCTATATCAACACCTTCCACGGTTTCTGCGTCTCCGTGCTCCAGGAGGACAGCTACGCCGTCCAGTATCCCAAAAGCTTTCTGGTGCTGGACAACGCGGACATCGACGCTATGCTCCAAATCATCTACGAGGAGCGGGGATTGACGCTGCGGGATATGACCTTCTCCGCAGCCCGGGACATGGTCGAGATGCAGAAGCTGTTCAAGCGTCCGGACTACTATCTGGATATGATCGCCATGCCTCTGGACACGCTGAAGGAGAAGTATGACCAGGCGGACACCCCGGCAGACATCATTTTCTACGGCTATCTGTATCAGGAGAAGAAGTGTTTCGGACTGGATTATAACGACCTGATCAAGTTCTCCCTGTATATTTTCCAGCAGCATCCTGACATTCGGCTCAAGTGGCAGCAGCGGCTGGAGTACATCATGATCGACGAGTTCCAGGATATCGACCAGCTTCAGTACGAGCTGATGGAGGTTCTGTGCGGTTACCACAAGAACCTCTTCATCGTGGGAGACCCGGACCAGACCATCTACACCTGGCGGGGCGCCGACGTGAAGTACCTGCTGGACTTTGACAAGAAGTTTCCGGGGACAAAAACGATTCTAATGATGGAGAACTACCGCTCTGCGCCGGAGATTCTCTCTGCCGCGAATTCCCTGATCGACAAGAACCGGACTCGTATCAAAAAGGAATTGCAGCCCACGCTGCCCTCCGGCAGTCCGGTCATCTGCCACTTCGCGCAGACCCAGGAGGCGGAGGCCGAATGGATAGCGGGGGAGATGAAGGAGCTTCACGAGACGGGCACGCCATACCGGGACATGACGGTGCTCTACCGGGCCCACTATGTGACCCGGGCGGTGGAGGAAGTCCTGCTGGGAGAGAAGATCCCCTATACGATTTACAGCGGCGTCCAGTTCTTTGACCGTATGGAAATCAAGGACGCCCTCTCGTACTTGCGGATGATTGCCTACAAGGACGACCTTTCCTTCCGGCGGATCGTCAACGTCCCCAAGCGGAATCTTGGGAAGCGGCGGATGGCATTTTTGCAGGAGTACGCAGAGAGGCAGGGCCGCTCCCTGTATCAGGCGCTGCAGGACAATCTGGAGGACCCACTTTTCAAAGGAACAGGCGCCGGAAGGTTTGTCGGCCTGATAGAGTCCTTTGCCGCCGGATATGGGGGGAGACCGGTGTCCGAGGTGCTTTCGGCCCTCCTCAATGAGAGCGGCTACGAGAAGATGCTCCGCACCGAGGGCAGCCAGGAACGGCTGGACAATCTGGCGGAGCTGAAGCAGTCGGTATATGAGTACGAGACCACCTGCGGGGAGGAGGTCACCCTGGAGCACTATCTGGCCCATGTGGCTCTGTTCACCAATGCCGACACGGCGGAGCAGGGAGACAAGGTGAGGCTGATGACCGTTCACGCCGCCAAGGGCCTGGAATTTCCCTATGTGTTCCTCTGCGGCATGAATGAGGGGATCTTCCCCTCCCGGAAGGTGCGGACGCAGCAGGCCATGGAGGAGGAGCGGCGGCTGGCGTTTGTGGCGCTGACACGGGCGGAGAAGGGACTGTACCTCTCCGAGGCAGACGGACGGAACTTCGACGGCACCCCCCGGTATCCCTCCCGCTTTCTTCTGGACATCGACCGCAATCTCCTGGCCTTCACCCGGCCGCCGGAGGAGGGCTTGATCCGGGCGGCCCGGGACTATATCGGCCACAGCCAGACCTATCTGCCGGAGACCGACGGGAACATGGCATTCTCCGTGGGGCAGCGGGTGAAGCATATTCTGTTCGGCTCCGGTACGGTGCTGGATGTGGACATGGACAAGGGTGCTCATGTGGTACAGTTCGATGAGATGGAGACGCCCCGAAAGATATCCTTCCGGGCGAAGCTGGAACGGATTTGACAAATCCTGGGAGGGATGGACGGGGGCTCCTGCTGCAATGCCGATCATTGGGGGGCCCGGGTGGAAGGAGCCCTGCCTCCAAAGCAAACCAGGCTCTCCGGAAAGGGAAACAGCTCCCGCTTTTCAAAGGAATGGCTTGAAAAGCGGGAGCTGTTCTTTTCGCTTCAGCACGGCGGAGTCTGATTTTCCATACTGTCCAAATCGCAGCCGCCCCCCTCTTCCTGGGATCACGAGGCCTTTTCAAACTGGCTGTTGTACAGGTCAGCGTAGAAGCCGCCTTTGGCCAGGAGTTCCTTGTGCGTGCCTTGCTCGATGATATCGCCGTCCTTCAGCACCAGAATCAGGTCGGCGTTTTTGATGGTGGACAGCCGGTGGGCGATGACAAAGCTGGTGCGGTGCTCCGTCAGCCGGTCCATGGCCTGCTGGGTGATGAGCTCTGTGCGGGTATCCACCGAGGAGGTGGCCTCGTCCAGAATCAGCATGGGATTGCCCTGAATCATGGCCCGGGCGATGGTGAGCAGCTGCTTCTGCCCGGAGGAAATGGCAATGCTGTCATCCAGCACGGTATCAAAGCCGTGGGGCAGGGTTTCGATGAAGTGATAGATGCCGCAGGCCCGGCAGGCCTCCTCCAGCTGCTGGTCCGTGACCCCGGTCTTGTTGTAGACCAGATTTTCCCGGACAGTACCCTCAAACAGCCAGGTGTCCTGGAGTACCATGCTGAACAGGTCGTGGACGCCCTCCCGGGTCATTTCAGAGGTGGGCACGCCGTCGATTTTGATGTTTCCGCTGTTGATCTCAAAGAAGCGCATCAGCAGATTGACCATCGTGGTCTTGCCCGCTCCGGTGGGACCCACAATAGCCACCTTCTGCCCCGGCTGAATATGGGCAGAGAAGTCCTTGATGATGATCTTATCCGGATGATTCGGATAGCTGAATCGGACGTGTTCAAATTCGACTTCGCCCTGCACAGGAGAGAGTTCGGCGCGCTTGCCGGTCTCATCGGGCAGCTCTTTCTCGTGGAGAAAGTCGAAGACGTGGTCGCCGGCGGCTGCCGCCGTCTGCATCTGGGTCATGCCCTGGGCCAGGGTGCTCAGGGGAGAGGTGAACAGCCGCACATAGAGGATGAACGCAACAATGACGCCGAAGGAGATCTCTCCGCTCATGGCCAGGGCGGAACCCAGGACGCAGACCGCCACATAGCCCAGGTTGCCGATGATAGTCATCAGGGGCTGCATGATGCCGGAGAGGAACTGGCTGCGCCACTCTGCGTCGTACAGAACGGCATTCATCCCGCCGAAGGTCTCTTTTACCTGCTCGTTGGCCCGGGAGAGGCGCACCACGTCGTGGCCGGAGTACATCTCCTCAATATAGCCGTTCAGGGTGCTCAGGTTCTCCTGCCGGGCGGTGAAGTACTTCTGGGACCGGAGCATCACCGCAGCCATGATGAGGAAGCCCAGTGCCGTGACGGCAATGGCTGCCAGCGCCATACGCCACTCAGTGACAAACATCATCACCAGACAGCCGAGGAATTGGGCCGCTGCGCTGATCATGGAGGGCAGGCTGTTGGCCAGGGCCTGCTGCAGAGTACTTACGTCGTTGGTGATGCGGCTGAGGATGTCACCATAAGACACCTTGCTGAAGTAGCTCATGGGCACCCGGTTGATTTTTCGGGACAGGTCCTGCCGCATATCCCGGGACAGCTCCAGGGTGACCGTAGCCATGATGAAGTGCTCCACATAGGTAAAGACGGCACTGAAGCCATAGATCACCAGCAGGATTACGCCGGTGCGGCCGATGGCGGCCAGATCGATCTCCCCGTCCAGGGCGTCGGAGATGAGGTCCGTGATCCGACTGAGCAGGCTGGGGCCGATGATGGTCAGCACTGCGCCGGCCACGGCGAAGCAAAAGGCCGCAACAGAGGGCGCTTTCAATTTGTTGGAATAGGTGAACAGTTCTCTGAGCACACCGCCGATGCCGCGCCTGCTCTTTCCCGGCGCGCACATTCTGTTCTGCATCATCTTTGGCATCTTGGTTTCCTCCTTAAGCCCCCAGCTCTTCCTGGGAGAGCTGGGACCGGGCGATCTCCTGGTAGATCGGGCAGGTCTGCATCAGTTCCTCGTGGGTGCCCATCCCCACCATCCTCCCCTCGTCCAGAACGATGATCTTGTCCGCGTTCCGGATGGTGCCGATCCGTTGAGCCACGATCAGTCGAGTGGTATCCTTCAGCTCCCGGTCCAGGCCGGCACGGAGCCTGGTATCCGTCCGGTAGTCCAGGGCGGAGAAGGAGTCGTCGAACACCAGGATCTCCGGGCGCCTCGCCAGGGCCCGGGCGATGGAGAGCCGCTGCTTCTGGCCGCCGGATACGTTGGTGCCTCCCTCGGCGATGGGGGCATGGATGCCTCCGGGCATCCTGTCCACAAACTCGCTGGCCTGGGCCAGCTCCAGAGCCTTTTGAACGTCCGCATCGGAATCCTTGCCCCGGCTGGCGCCGAACAGCACGTTGCCGCGGACGTCTCCGGAGAACAGGATGGCCTTCTGAGTTACATAGCCGATGCGGTCATACAGGGCGTCGAAGGTGTAGTCCCGAACGTCCACCCCGTCCACCAGCACAGTGCCCTCCGTGGCATCATAGAACCGGGCGGCCAGGCTGACCAGAGTGGTCTTGCCGCTGCCGGTGGCGCCGATAAAGGCCACGGTCTCCCCCCGCTTGGCCTGGAAGGTGATGTGCTCCAGGACATTCTTGTCCGAGGAGGGATAGTGGAAGGAGACGTCCCGGAACTCCACAGTACCGGTTTCCAGGGCATCGATGCGGGCGCCCTGAGTCAGGCTGTTCCGGGTCTCCAACACCTCATTGATCCGCTGGGCGGACACCTGGGCCGCCGGGAGCATCATGATAATCATGACCATCATCATAATGGACATGATGACGTAGGTGGCGTAGGTGCCGAACACCACGATGTCGCTGAAGGCGGCCAGCCGTGCGGCGGTGTCCGCGGCAGGGACGGCGTTCACGATGGAGGCACCCACCCAGTAGATCACCAGAGACAATGCGTTCATGGCCAGGGTGACGCCGGGCATCAGGAAGGCAAAGGCCCGCTGGTTGAACAACTGCGTGCGCATCAGTTCCTCGTTGCCCTTCCAGAACTTGGCGTTCTGGTAGTCCTCAGCGTTGTAGGCGTGGACAACATTGATACCGTTCAAGTTCTCCCGGGCCACCAGGTTGATATGGTCGGTGAGCTTTTGCACCCGGCGGAACCGGGGCACCACCACGCCGATGATGACCGCCATCATCACCAGCAGGGCGGCCACAAATCCGGCGGTGATAGCGGAGAGGGTCCAACTCTTGCCCACGATTTTGATGATGGCCCACACTGCCATGACGGGGGACTTGATTAGGATCTGCAGGCCCATGGCCGTCAGCATCTGCACCTGGGTGATGTCGTTGGTGGTGCGGTTGATGAGGCTGGGGACGGAGAAGGTCATCATCTCCTGTTGGCCGAAGTCTGCGATCTTATGAAACACCGCCTCCCGGATGGAAAAGCTGAACCCGGCAGCCACCTTGGCAGTCAGATAGCCGCAGATGACGCACAGCACCGCGCTGGCCAGGGTGCAGCCCAGCATTTCCAGGCCGGTATGCAGGATGTCCGACAGGGTGCTCCCCGGCGTTTTAATCAGAACGGTCAGGCTGCTCATGTAGTCGGGCAGCGCCAGATCGAAATAAATCTGCCCCAGGATGAGCACTGCGCACACGGCGGCCATGGCCCACTCCTGCCGCCGTAGGTTACGAAGTAATTTCAGCATATAAATCCTCCTTGTGGTATCATCAATTGCTGTTTTGCCGCCAGAACCGGCCGGAGAAGCAGGCGCACAGGATCGAGGCCGCATCCTGAAAGATCAGCAGGCTCCCGCTGAGGATGCTGAGGTGCGGACAGCCCGGAGAGGGGCGCAGACCGGGAAAAATCCGCCCGCTGCCAATAGAAGAACCAAGGCGGTGCACCGGCCCCGGCCTAGTCCCTCCGGCCGCTTCAGATTAAAGGAGCTGACAAGTTTGCTGAAGCCCGGGTACAGCAGCCGCATTCCAAAGAGATAGGGGAGTGCCGCGGCAAAGATCACGTTATCCACCGAACCGGAGATCATGCCGGATCTGCGTGGCGAAGAATCCCAAATAGGACCATATTCAGCAGTTCGCCTGCGGTTTCCAGCATGGCATGGAAATCCTGCGCGGGATGTCCGCCCTGATAACTCACAATCATATTCTGGAAAAGAGACTCGATGGTTTCCAAATAGCGGGTCACCATTTAAGGCTTCAAATCCGGCCGCAGCGGCATTTTGTCTATGAGCCCCTCGATAAATTCCTGATTCAAGCGCCGCATCGGTGCGCGCAGGGCCTGAATTTGCGCGGCCAGATGTTTGGGCGGACGGAGCATGGCGCTTTCAAAAACGAGCTTTTGCTGGGGATGAAGCTGGAAAAAGCGCTCCCGGATCATGAAGAAATCTTTGACTGCGGCTGCCGTATCCTCCCCTGACAGATGGGCCATATCCCGTTCCACATGGGCCCTGAGCTCCTGGAAAGTGCGTTCGACGCACAGTAAAAACAACTCGTCCTTATTGGAGTAGTAGTGGTACATCATGCCCTTGGAGATCCCGTGGTTCCCACAGATCCGCTCCATGTTGACCTTGTCGTAGCCGTAGGTCCCGAACTCCTCTAGGGCGGCCTGATAAATCTCTTTTCTGCTGCGTTCCTGGCGCTCTTTCTGCGTCATGCTGCATATCCTCCTTCTGCCTGATCCAAAACCCCCGGCCCTGCCAAAACCCGGAACCAGGGAGACACCCGGGCGGGCAGCGGGAAAACGTCCGGACGGACAGGCCATTTTGACGTCCGACCAATTCCGCGCCGGTATGGGACCGGACACACGCCGTCAGGTTTGCAACCCGCGGCGGCTACTGCCTGAGGATTTTACAGACGATCTCGTCTATACTTTTGGAAGTATACTACTCCCGGATGGCCTCATCTATGTTTGCCTCGTGAACGGTTCATGAATTTTTTGAAAACGAGCCGGAGAGGCTGAGGCCGGGAGCAGCTGTCTGTCGCGGGCACGGCTCCCGGGCCCTTGACCGGCAGGGAGGCGCTCTGCTCCCGCGCACAAAGAAGCCGTGAGTCTGCGGAGAACCGCTCACAGCAGCGGTGCCAGCAGCCGCAGAAGCCCTTGAAACAGGCGGAACAGCGGTCAGCGACGGCAGATTGCGGCGGCTGCCTCCTGGCAGACGCCTTTTATTCCCCTTGCAGGACTCTGATTGAAAAAACATACGGGAAATTACCCAATTGAGCCCACGGCATTGGATATAACGAGAATGAAGTCAGCCGCTATTTAAAACCCCCAGGGACCGCTGCGCAGCAGTTCCTGGGGGTTTTAAATCTTTGCGGCAAGATGCGTGCAAAAGGCGTTCCTGCACACGCTGTCGGCAATGTTTGGAGCCATCGCACCAACAGGGACACACGCCGATGCGGACAAACTGCCCTGTGGGAGGCGGCACGCCGTTTATCCGGAATAGCGCTTGTGCAGGCGGTCAGTCAGATAGCGAATGAAGTGCTTCTCTCTGGGGCGGAGCGTAAATGTCCGGGAATGCAGCAGGGCCACGGCCATGGGAGCGCCGTCCGCGATGGGACAGCAGACGCAGTTCATCCGCCGGGCATCCTCCTCCGGAATGCTGATGCCGATGGCGATGTAATTGCCTTTGCGGACCGCGTCGAAGATCGTGCCGCGGTCGCAGATGTACAGCAGGTCTGTGTGGCTCTGGAGTCCCAGCACGTCCAGCGTATCGTCCGGATCGATGTGCGCGTCGGCGATGAACGGATACCCTGTGAGATCCTTGAGCGAGACACGGGAAGAGTTGGCCAGTGGATGGGACTTGGACATCAGCGCGGTGACGGGAATGGAGCGCTGGAGGACCGTCATCTCCAGATTGTACTGGTCCGCCAGATCCATGTACTTGGGGATGACCTGCTCGAACAGCACCAGGATGCCCAGCCTGCAGTTCTGGGCCACGACGTTTTTCAGATTTTCCCGGAGGCCGGCCTCCAGAAATTTGTCGTGGGTCCTGTTCAGGTTGGGGAAGCAGTTTTTGTAATCAAAGAAACACTGGAGCACAAAGGCGGAGCGGGCGCAAATGATGGAGAGGCTGTCGCTCTCGGACATGGATTGCGGGATCTTCTGGATATTATTGCGCTCGGTGACGATCTTCTCAGCGTGGCTCATGAAAATCAGTCCCTCCGGCGTAGCGGTGATGCCGTTGGCCGTCCTGTGAAACAGGGGATAGCCGATCTCCTGTTCCACGTTCTTGATGATGGTGCTGAGATGGGACTGGGAGATATAGCAGTTTCGGGCGGCTTTGTTGACGGAGCCGCACTTGTACGCCTCCAGGATATAGACGAGGTGTTCTGTGTTCATGTCGCGCTCTCTTTCTCAAAACGGCGGAGGGACCTAATCCCAAATAGCGAAGGCTTAACAAAATCCCCTATAATCCGACAGCCAGGGGAGCATGTTATAATCGTAACAGGCAAAACAAAGGCGCCCGGTCAGAGGGGCGTTCAGATTTTATCAATCATTATAGCGCCAATTTTCAAAGAATACAAGATCCGCACCCGGCGGTGGAATGCGGATCAAAATGAGGGAAAGGAAGAGAGGCATGGAAGAGAAGAAGCGCGAAAAGTCCGTTGACGTGCTGGACCGGCTGTTCTGGACGGTGCAGCCACCTATGGGGCTGGTAAAGGGAGACTATTACCGGGCTGAGAATTGGTTTGCCCCGCATTTCCCGGGGGACAAGGGGTATCACGGCATTCTGGAAGTGGTCCGGCGGGACGGAACCCTGCAGATGGTGGAGTTCAACGAGATTAACAACCCCACCTATTACATCAGACGGTACCAGGGCGTTTCCAAGCGGCTGTCCGACTACGGCTTTCTGCAGGCCACCAAGGAGCGGACCGCCAAGTCCGGCGTGGTGCTGGTAAACGGCCTGACCCATCTGGAAGAGCAGATGGTGGCGGAGAACCGCCTCACAGGCGAGTTTGACCTGCTCACCGGCGCCTCCAACAGCATCAAGCGGTCTATGCTCCCACTGGCAGAGGAGATCGCGGGGCGGCTGGACAAGCCCTCCGGCCAGGTGTATTACGGCCTGTCCCAGGCGGTGGAGCCCGGCGTCACCGGGCGCTTGCAGATCGTGCTGGAGGCGGGAAAGATCATCTCCTGCGCCTACGACGAGATCTTTGCCGACCGGCAGGAGGAGATTGAGGACCCGGAGCTCAAGCCCTATTACCGGCAGTCCAAATATCACTGCCCGGACTACATCTCCACCATCGGGGCCGGGTTCAACAGCATCTTCGACCTGCTCAGCGCCCGGGTGCTGGAGACCCAGAGCCTCACCGACCTGACCGGGCTCCCCTTCACGGAGGAGCCCAAGCGAGCGAAGGAATGGGACAACTATCTGGAGCTGGCGAGGCGGATGGAGGATGCTCTGGCGGCCGACGGCCTGCGCTGAGCACACAATCAGGAATGTGACCGCCGGGGGCGGTTTCAGAAATATATCACCACCACGTCAGGAGGAGTACGATGAAGAAGAGAGTTTTCGCACTGTTCACCGCAATGTTCCTGCTCTGCGGGATGCTGGCCGGCTGTGGCCCCACCGGTTCCAGCTCGACGACCACGGACGGTTCCGACGATGGCGCCAAGGATACCCTGATCGTTGCTATCCCAGAGTCCCCCACCTACATGGACCCCATGGTGCAGGCCTCCATCGGGACCTATCGTGTCACCACCCAGATGTTTGACCGTCTGGTGATGATGGACAACGACATGAACCTGGTGCCGGGCCTGGCGGAGAGCTGGGAGGTTATCGACGATACCACCACCGTGTTCCATCTGCGCCAGGGCGTCAAGTTCCACAACGGGGAGGAGATGACCTCCGAGGATGTCAAGTACAGCCTGGAGCGCTGCATCGCAAACCCCGGCGTGAATTACAACTACCTCATCATCGAGAGCATCACCTGTGACGACGACTACACCGTCACCATCAAGACCTCCGCGCCCTTCAACGCGCTGCTGTACCGCCTGAGCCTGGACGCGGCCTCCATCATCTGCAAGAGCGCGGACACCAGCGCGGAGGAGTTCAACAAGAACCCCGTGGGCACCGGCCCCTTCAAGTTCGTCTCCTGGGAGCTGGGCGGCGACGTGGTCCTGGAGGCCTTTGAGGACTACTGGGGCGGCGCTCCGGCCGTCAAGCGCGTCATCTTCCGCACGATTCCCGAGGCGCTGAACCGCACCATTGGCCTGGAGACCGGCGAGGTGGACCTGGCCTATGACCTGGGCATCACCGACCTGGAGAGCCTGGCGGACAACGCGTCCGTCACCACCCTCACCTCCCCCAGCACCACCGTGTGGTATGTGGGCATGAACGTGCAGAAGGCGCCCTTTGACAACGAGAAGGTCCGGCAGGCCGTCGCCTACGCGCTGGACCCCCAGGGCTACATCGACCTGGTGTTCAGCGGCGAGGCCACACCCGCCAACTACACCATGCTGCCCCCCAGTGTGGACGGCTACGTCTCCGACTGCTCCGACTACTCCTGCAACGTGGAGAAGGCCAAGGAGCTGCTGGCCGAGGCCGGCTATCCTGACGGCTTCTCCACCACTCTCTGGTGCTCCGATACCCAGGTGATGCGGGACTCCGCCGTGGTCATTCAGGAGCAGCTGCGCCAGGTGGGGATCAACGCCGAGGTCAAGACCCTGGAGAGCGGACAGTTCCAGTCTGAGACCGGCAACGGCGCCCATGATATGTTCATCATGTCCAAGACCTCCATTGACCCCGACTCCATGCTGCGGTCCATGTACCACACGGAGGCTCTGGGGCCCTCCGGCAACCGCTGCTTCTGGACCACGCCTGAGGTGGACGCCTTGATCGATGAGGCCAGCACCACCACCGACACCGAGCACGCCATGGAGCTGTATGCGGAGATCCAGGGCAAAGTGGCGGAGGCCGCGCCCCTGGTCCCCATGGCGGTGGAGCACCTGAACGCCGGTATGCAGTCCAATGTGAAGGGATTCGGCCTGTATCCGGGCAAGTCCCACTACATCAACGGCACCTATTTTGAATAAGCGCATTCAGGCATTCCAGTGAGCGGGCGGCGGCAAAAGCCGCCGTCCGCTTGCGCGAATTTGCGTTATGGAAAAGGAGAGTGACAGATGTACCGTTTTATTCTCAAACGGCTGCTCATGCTGATTCCGGTGCTGCTGGGTGTCAGCTTCATCGTCTATACGATCCTGAGCTTCACCCCCGGCGACCCGGTGCAGATGATGCTGGGCGACAACTACTCCGAGGAATCCTACGCCGCCATGCAGGAGGAGCTGGGCCTGGATGATCCCTTCCTGGTCCAGTACGGCCGGTTTATCATCAACGCGGTCCACGGTGACTTCGGTACCTCATACAGCACCGGCAACCCGGTGGCGGCGGAGATCGCCGCCCGGCTGCCCAATACCATCCTGCTGTCGGCCTGCGCCATGCTTTTTGCCATTCTGATCGGAATTCCCCTGGGCGTGATCTCCGCCACCCATCAGTATTCGGCGGTGGACAACATCTCCATGGTGGGCGCTCTGTTCGGCGTCTCCATGCCGAACTTCTGGCTGGGGCTGATGCTGATCGTGATCTTCGCAGCGGGGCTGGGGTGGTTCCCATCCTCCAACTTTGAGACCTGGGGCGCTCTGGTGCTGCCGGCCGTCACCCTCAGCGCCAACTCCCTGGCGATGATCACCCGCATGACCCGCTCCTCCATGCTGGAGACGATCCGGCAGGACTACATCCGCACCGCACGGGCAAAGGGCCTGAAAGAGAGCGTCATCACCATCCGCCACGCTCTGCGCAACGCCATGATCCCTATTGTCACCACAGTGGGACTGCAATTCGGCTTCTCTCTGGGCGGCGCAGTGCTGGTGGAGACGGTGTTCTCCTGGCCCGGCATCGGCCGGCTGCTGGTGGACTGCATCGGCCTGAAGGACACGCCCGTGGTGGTGGCCTGCGTATTGGTGCTGGCCACGATGTTCACCATCATCAATCTGTGCATTGATATCCTGTACGCATTCCTGGACCCCAGAATCCGGGCCCAGTACAAAACGGCAAAGAGGTGATGCGGATGACTGGGAAAGTGAAAAACAAGAACAAGAAAAAGTCCCAGGCCGCCGCAGTATGGCGCCGCCTGAAGAAAAACAAGATGGCCGTTCTGGGACTCATCATTCTGGCCGTCATCATCTTCTTCGCCGTCTTTGCCGATGTGTTTTTTGACTACGAGACGCTGGTGATTCAGCAGAACGCATCCCTGAAGCTCCAGCCCCCCTCCGTCGAGCACTGGCTGGGCACCGACGAGGTGGGCCGCGACATCCTGGCCCGGATCGTCCACGGCGCCCGGATCTCCCTGCCGGTGGCCTTTGCCACCATCGCCATTGCCACAGTGGTGGGCGGTCTGCTGGGGGCCATCGCCGGTTACGGCAGCCGCCGGGTAGACGATGTCATCATGCGTGTCATGGACATCTTCCTGGCGATCCCCAGCATCCTGCTGTCCATCGCCCTGGTGTCCGCCATGGGCACCAGCGTCACGAATATGATGCTGGCCATCAGCATCTCCAACATCCCGCCCTTTGCCCGGATCGTCCGCTCCGCCGTTCTGACCATCAAGAACGAGGAGTACATCGAGGCGGCCCGCGCCATCGGCGCCAGCGACAAGCGCATCATCCTCAAGCACATCCTGCCCAACTGCATGGCCCCCATCATTGTGCAGGCCACGCTGTCTATCGCCGGGTCCATCCTGGCTATCGCCAGCCTCAGCTTCATCGGCCTGGGCATCAGCCCGCCCACGCCGGAGTGGGGTTCTATGGTCAGCACCGGCCGGCAGTATTTCCGGGCGGCCTGGTGGGTGTGCGCGTTCCCGGGCTTTGCCATCATGTTGACCATCCTCTCCCTGAACCTGCTGGGAGACGGCCTGCGGGATGCCCTGGACCCCAAGCTGAAGAACTGAGGAGGGAGGACGCCACATGGAAGAGAACAAGCAGCACAAGACCGCTTTGCCAGAGACGGAGCCCATTCCCTCCGCGCAGGCCCCGGAGGCCCTGCTGGATATCCGCGGCCTGCGGGTGGAGTACCACACCGACGAGGACGTGGTCTACGCCGTCAACGGCCTGGACCTGACCATCGGAAAGGGCGAGAGCCTGGGTCTGGTGGGCGAGACCGGCGCCGGCAAGACCACCACGGCCCTGTCGGTCCTGCGGCTCATCGCGGACCCGCCGGGAAAGATCATGGGCGGCGAGATCTGGTTCGAGGGCGAGGATATGCTCCAGGCCAAGCCCGCCCGTCTGCGGGAGATCCGCGGCAGCAAGATCTCGGTGATTTTCCAGGACCCTATGACCAGCCTGAACCCGGTCTACTCCGTGGGCGATCAGATCGCGGAGGTCATCCACCAGCATGAAAAGTGCAGCAAGGAGGAGGGCCGGAGAAAGGCCGGCGATATGCTGGAGATGGTGGGCATCCCCCGGGCCCGCTATGACGAGTATCCCCACCAGTTCTCCGGCGGCATGAAGCAGCGGGTGGTCATCGCCATGAGCATCGCCTGCTCGCCGGAGCTGATTCTGGCGGACGAGCCCACCACCGCCCTGGACGTGACCATCCAGGCCCAGGTGCTGGAACTGATGAACGAGCTGAAGGAAAAGCTCCGTACCTCCCTGCTGCTGATTACCCACGACCTGGGCGTCGTGGCCCAGGTCTGCGACCGGGTGGCTATCATGTATGCCGGTGAGATCGTAGAGAGCGGCACCATCGCGGAGGTGTTTGACCACCCCCATCATCCCTACACCATCGGCCTCTTCGGCTCCATCCCGTCTCTGGATGAGACGGCGGAGAAGCTCAAGCCCATCCAGGGCCAGATGCCGGACCCCACGGAGCTGCCGGAGGGCTGCGCCTTTGCACCCCGGTGCCCCTACGCAACGGGGGCCTGCCGTACCCGCAAGCCGGAGATGACCGGCGTCGGCGGCACCCAGATGGTGCGCTGCCTGGCCCACCAGGGCGTTTTCGAATCCCCCGAACTGATGGAGGAGGTGCGACATGGCAGATAAGGATATCATCCTGGAAGTCCGGGACCTGAAGAAGTATTTCAAAAGCCCCACCGGCACCCTTCATGCGGTGGACGGCGTCAACTTTTCCATTCGGAGAGGCGAGACGCTGGGCCTGGTGGGGGAGTCCGGCTGCGGTAAGTCTACCATCGGACGGCTGATCTTGGGCCTGCACCAGTCCACCAGCGGCGAGATCCTGTTCAACGGACAGGACATCTGCAGGATGAATAAGAAGCAGCTTCACGACCTGCGCAAGGATCTGCAGATCATCTTCCAGGACCCGTTCTCCTCCCTGAACCCCCGGATGTCCATTGGGGAGATCATCGGGGAACCGCTGCGGATTCACGCAAAGGCTCAAAGCCGTGCGGAGCTGGATAAGGAGGTCTCCCGGCTGATGGACGTGGTGGGCCTCTCCGCCCGGCTGTTCAACGCCTATCCCCACGAGCTGGACGGCGGCCGCCGCCAGCGGGTGGGCATCGCCCGGGCGCTGTCCCTGCAGCCCCAGTTCATCGTCTGCGACGAGCCGGTGTCCTCGCTGGACGTGTCCATCCAGGCTCAGGTCCTGAACCTGCTGAAGGATCTGCAGGCGGAGTTCCACCTGACCTATCTCTTTATCACCCATGACTTGTCGGTGGTGAAGTTCTTCTCCGATAAGATCGCGGTGATGTACCTGGGCCAGTTGGTGGAGACAGCGGATTCCGCGGAGCTGTTCCGCCAGCCACTGCATCCCTATTCCCAGGCTCTGCTGTCTGCCATTCCCATCCCCAGCAGCCGGCAGAAAATGCAGCGGGTGAAGCTCATCGGCGAGCTTCAAAGCCCCATTGACCCGGAGCCGGGCTGCCGCTTTGCCAAACGTTGCCTGTACGCCCGGGAGGGCTGCACCGGCCGGGACCTGGCGCTGCGGGACTTCGGCAGCGGCCACTTCTGCGCCTGCTGCCGGGCCGGCGCCCTGGAAGAGCAAACCCCGTCCAAGTGACGGACAGAATCATAAGGAGGAATTTGACATGACTGACAAGACGAGATGGCTGGGGCTGGGCCCCTGGCATGAGGACAACGAGAGCGAGCTGATCGACTGGACGGCGCAGCCCCAGTACAAGGGCCTGGTCAAGGGCGATTACTATCACGCCGAGCTGCGGTACAGCGGCCGCTGGGGCGACCCCGGCCACAAGGGCGAGCTGGACGTGGTGTTTGACGACGACGGCAAGATCGCCTTCGCCGAGTTCAACGAGACTACCATGGGCAACTACTATGTCCGCCACTTCCAGAATGTCAGCAAGCGCCGCACGGAGTTCCAGTTCTTCCAGGACTTCCATGACAAGCGCCGCAGCGTGGCCTATGGGCGGGTGCTGGCCAACGGCTTCAAATATGTGGAGGACCAGATCCTGGAAAAGCAGGACCTGGACGCTGACTATGACCTACTGACCGGTGCCTCCTTCTCCATGAAGAACATGATCGGCCTGAAGGACGACGTGTCCGCTCAGCGGAAGGACTCCAACCACAAGAAGCAGCGGTACTACGGCTACACCGAGGATTACGGCTACGGTATCACCGGCTGGCTCCAGGTGGTGGTGGAGGACGGCAAGATCGTCAGGTGCTTCTACGATGAGATCTTCGCCGATCACACCAAGGACATCGTCTACGACGACCTGAAGCAGTTCTACCGTCAGTCCAAGTATTTCTCCACTACCTATGAGGACCCGTTCCCCTCCGGCTGGGACCGCCACGCCTGGCTGGTGTGCTTCAAGGACCAGTCCGATGCCATCAACAAGAAGGTCTGCGAAACACAGGATATGTTCGATATCACCGGACTGCCCTGCGTGGAGGGCCCGGACATGGGCGTGGTGTGGGACAAGCCCCACAAGGACGATGTGGCGCTCGTCTCCAACAGCGACGCCACCGCCCGCTCCGTCACCCGGCCCCGCTCTCCCGTGTGGAACAACTATCTGCGCCTGGCCAAGATCGTCCACGACGAGATGGTCAAGGACGGCGCCGTGAAGTAAGGAGGGACGAACATGGATAACGCAGGAAAGAAGCCGGTCTGGTCCGTTCAGCCCCCCAAGGGGATGTTGAAGGGCGACTACTATCGGATCGAGGAACGGTTCCCGCCCTACTATCCCGGCGTAGAGGGGGAGTTTCCCGCCGATCCGGGTCACCTGGGCATTGTGGAGGCGGTGAAGGCCGACGGCAAGCTGATCTTTGTGGAGCTCAATGAGATCACGGCCCCCTCCTATTACAACCACCTGTACCAGGGCATCTCCAAGCGCCGCTCCAGCTACAGCTTCTGGCAGTACACGAAGCCCCGGATGCAGAAGGCCGGCTCCGTGCTGACCATGGGCATGCAGTACGTAGAGCAGCAGATGCTGGAGAAACAGAGCCTGAGCGGAGACTTCGATCTGGTGGCCAGCGCCTCCGGCAGCGTGAAGAAGCTGCTGACCTTCGCGGCCAAGCTGGACAAGGAGCTGGACGAGCCCTCCTCCAAGAAGCTGTACAGCTATTCCGAGGACTATGGCTACGGCCTCACCGGCTGGCTGAAGGTGGTGGTGGAGAACGGCAGGATCCGCTCCTGCCGCTTTGACGAGATCTTCGCAGACAACGAGGAGGACATCGTCCACCCCGAGCTGAAAAAGTACTACCGCCAGTCCAAATACGACTGCCCCACCTATGAGGATCCGTTCCCCTCCGGCTGGGACCGCCACGCCTTCCTGGTGGGCTTCCGCACCCAGATGGACAACCTGAACCTGAAGGTCTGCGCCACCCAGAACATGCTGGATCTGACCGGCCTGCCCCACGCCGCCGGACGGGATATGGGCATGATCTGGGACAATCCCAACCCAGACCATGCGCATCTGGATATGGGACGATGGTGCTCAGGTGCTTGCTCCACACGATAAGGGAATTATCGATGAAGTAAACAAAATTGCTTCGGCTGC
>ENA-USUG01003807-USUG01003807.1-human-gut-metagenome-genome-assembly--contig:-NODE-3807-length-19807-cov-16.757375_pt1 | contig 19807 bp, 15 predicted proteins | sample MGYA00250059_ERZ773394 | MGnify/ENA primary metagenome ERZ773394 (study PRJEB29103, sample SAMN06111957) | human gut metagenome | biome: human gut; feature: ankylosing spondylitis patient; material... | reverse complement strand
AAAAGCGTGGCGGTCGTGGTTGATGAGTTTGGAGTAACGGCCGGAATGGTTACGATTGAAGATATTATGGAGGAGATATTCGGAGAGATCGAGGATGAGCATGATCGTTTGAACTTGAAAGAAGAACAGGTCGCTCCCGATGAATACATTTTCTCCGGTCGTCTTGAAGTGGATTATCTGAATGAAAAATATGATTTGAATCTTCCGGAAAACGAGGAGTACGAGACATTGGCCGGATTGATTCTTTATTACAATGAGGATATTCCGGAAGAGGGCGAACGAATCTTAATAGGGGATATATCTTTTGAGATCGTAAGAGTCAAGAGTGCCCGGATTGAGGAGGTCCGGGTAAAGATATAAAAAGAAAGGAGCTTGACTAAAGCTCCTTTGTCGTATGTTTTAGTATATCATCGAAATGTCGTATGTTGTCTTCGTGATCCCGGTGGCAGATCATTAGAATATCATTGTTTTCCGCGATGATGCAATTCTCAATCCCTTCAATGATAACTTTCTTGTCTTTGGGTACGTTAATGATACATTCTTTCGTTTCGATTAAACGGACTTGTTCGCTGTTGGAGACGTTGTTATTTTCGTCTTTCGGACTGATTTCATGGAATGAGTGCCAAGTGCCGACATCAGACCAACCGAATTCTCCTTTCATGACATAGACTTTTGCCGATTTTTCCATGATACCGTAGTCTATGGAAATGTTACGACATTGTCCGTAGATGTGGGCGATGTTTTCGGGGGAATCCGGGTTCTCAACGTTTTTATATTCCTGCTCGAATAATAAATATATGTCTTCGAGGTATGTTTTGAACTCTTCAATAATATCATCGACATTCCAGATAAATATCCCTGCGTTCCAAAGGAAATCGCCCGATTCCAAAAAGACTTTTGCCAGCTCTTTGTTCGGTTTTTCGGTAAAGGTTTTAACCTTGGATATGAATTCGGAGAACTTGTTTTTCTTGATTTGGATATATCCATATCCGGTTTCCGGGCGAGTCGGTTTGATTCCGATGGTGAGTAGCCCGCCAGATTGTTCAACGAAAGAAATCCCTTTCTGTATGTTGTCCAGATAGACCACGTCATTGGTGATAAAATGGTCGGAAGGGACAACCACCATACTTGCGTGCGGGTTGATCCGGGCAATCCGGTAGGCCGCGTAAGCCACGCATGGGGCGGTGTTCTTGCCGAAAGGTTCTTTCAGAATATTCTCGGAAGGGATTTCCGGGATCTGCTGTTTGGTCAGTTCTTCATAGGCGGAACCTGTAACAATAAATATATTTCGGGTATCAAAGATTTGATTTGCTCTCTCAAAGGTTTGACGGAGGAAACTTTTTCCAACATTTAAGATATCACAAAATTGTTTCGGACAGGCTTTCGTACTCACGGGCCAAAAACGTTTTCCGAGACCACCGGCCATTATAACGCAATATGAGTTCTTATTCATCTTATTTAGTTGTACATTTAAAATTAAATTCATCTTATTGTTGTCGAAATTAGTAATAAATCCGTGAATAATTTCTATTTTTACGATAAAATTTGAGATAGGGTTTACAGGAGGGTATTATTTAAGGAGTTAGTATAGATGAAAGTATTAGATAAGATAGGAGCTTACATATTATTCATGAGGCGTATCTTCACGAAACCTGAGAAAAAGAAGGTTTATTTAAAAGAATTGACTAACGAGTTGGAGAAGTTGGGGTTGAATTCCGTGATGTTGGTGATGATTATTTCTTTTTTTATCGGGGCGGTATTGACGCTGCAAACGGCTTACAATATGTCGAGTCCTTTGCTGCCTCGCTATTTGATCGGGTATTTGACCCGAGAAACGTTATTGTTGGAATTCTCGTCGACAATCGTGAGCTTGATTCTGGCCGGAAAGATTGGGAGTAACATCGCTTCTGAAATCGGTAGTATGAAAATCACGGAACAGATTGAGGCACTGGAGGTGATGGGTGTGAATTCTGTTTCTTATTTAGTGGGGCCGAAGATTGCGGCCGCTTTGGTAGTGAATCCGGTGCTTTATATATTCAGCGTGTTTATCGGTATTATCGGGGGAATCCTTTCGGGATTGGCATCCGGCGTGGTGAATTATGACGATTATATACACGGGTTGCATTTTGCTTTCAATCCTTACTACGTGACCTATTCTATTGTCAAAACATTGTTTTTTGCCGTGATATTTACTTCTATTCCTGCTTTTTACGGGTATAACGTACAGGGAGGAGCGCTGGAAGTCGGGAAGGCGAGTACGAAAGCCGTGGTGGATAGCAGTATTGCCATCCTGCTGATGAACTTGATATTAACCAAAATATTGTTGTAATGATACGGGCAGAAGGGGTATGTAAGTCATTTGATAAAAAGGAAGTGTTGACGGATATCGATGCCGTCTTCGAACCGGGAAAGGTAAATTTGATTATCGGAAAGAGTGGTTCCGGGAAGACCGTGCTATTGAAATCATTGATTGGTTTACATGCTATTGATAAGGGAAAGATATTCTACAATGACCGGGATATTACCGCAATGAATAACAAACAGTTAAAGGAGGTTCGGAAAGAACTGGGGGTGGTTTTTCAAGGCGGGGCATTGTTTGATTCGCTTTCTGTACTGGAGAATGTGAAGTTCCCGTTAAATCTATTCTCCTCGATGACGGAAAAGGAGAAAACGGAGCGGGCTATTTTCTGCCTTAACCGGGTGAACTTGAATAACGTGGAGAATCTTTATCCCGCGGAGATCAGTGGGGGTATGAAGAAACGCGTGGCCATTGCCCGGGCGATCGTTTTACAGCCTAAATACTTGTTTTGTGACGAGCCGAATTCCGGTCTGGATCCTTTGACCTCGATCGTGATCGATAATCTGTTGCATGAGTTGACACATGAATATGATATGACCACGGTTATAAACACGCACGATATGAACTCGGTTTTCGAGATCGGGGAAAAGGTGTTGTTTATCCATGAAGGCCACAAAGAATGGGAAGGCAGTAACGAAGAGATCATGTACACGAACAACAAGGCATTGAACGAATTCCTGTTCTCGTCGAAGTTGAACAGAATGGTACGGGAGAAATTAGGGAAAAAAGGGTGAGGAATAAATACTAAAAGTTTTAGCGATATGAAACGTATTTTATGGGTGATATTGATTATTGCGGCGATAACGGCTTGTTCGAAGAAGGTCCCGTTGAACAAGGATCAATTCACATCTTTGTTGATTGATATGCATACGACGGATGGAATGTTGTCGGTTGCGCAGGGTGATATACGAACCGAAAAGGACAATTATTTATATTATAACGATCTGTTTAAAAAATACGGGATTACACGGGAGGATTTTGATTCTTGCGTGACTTATTATTCTCTACAATCAGCGTTGTTCAATAAAATCTATGACGTTGTGATTGATACCTTGAGCCGTCGCCAGACGAAAGTCATGCGGGAGTGGAAAGAGTTGACGATGAAGGATACGGTCGACTTGTTTCCCGGGTATACGATGATCGTGGCAGATACGATACGTCCGGATTCTACACAGGTTAAAGTCCGGAAGAAAGATTCCATCGTCTACGAAACGCGTGTGGTGAAAGCCGATACCGTTTATTTTGACAAGCGAAATCAATTCGTGCTGGTGGAATTGGATAGCATCGTTCCCGGTATGTACAAGTTTACCTCGACGATAAAATTGGAGAAATCCGATCGGGGAAAACGGAATTTTATACAGACTTATTTTCTGTCTGCCGATAATGATACGCTGAAGGTTCCGGACCAGTACGTGGGGGTTGACACGCTACGACCCTACAAAAAAGACTGGGAGTTCTACGTGGCGGATTCTAGCTATACGAAGTTGTTTATAAAGATTCCTAAAAGTGACTGGGATTCGCGGGTAAAAGTAAAGAAGTTGAACGACCGTGAAGGCTACGTGTACAAAACCCAGATTTTTAAAACATACGTGGCACCGAATAGGGAGGAACGATTGAAAAAAGAATACGAGCAGAGGAGACAGATAGAACTTGAAAGGAAATCTGCAAAAAAGAAATAAGGTGATATTCTGAATGAGAAAGATTGCGGCTAATTATATTTTGTTACCCGGATTTGAATTTGTGAAGAATGGATATGTTGTTTTGAAAGACGGGATGGTGGTGGACGTGGTGAATACCGGGGGAGAGATCCGGGAAATTCCTTGTCTCGAATTCTATGGGGGGATGCTTGTTGACGATCGTGTACGACAGCATATCGTGTGGTCTCCCGGTGATCCGATTCGTGAAAAAATTCTTCAATTATATAGGGAAAATAAGGCATGCGGGAATGGTCTTGCCCTTATTCAAGGGGCTGATTTTTCCCATTTCATCTGGACTCCGGAATCCCGGATCATACACTTGCGCTAAGTTAAATACCAAAATAAATGAAAAATGAATAAAATCGTATTGACTGTTATTTTTTTACTGGTTGCTTTTTTCGTTCAGGCGGGACCGCTTTGGATGCGTTATCCGAAGATTTCACCCGATGGAAAGCAAATCGCATTTAGTTATAAGGGAGATATTTATGTCGTTTCCACGGAAGGTGGCGAGGCTCGCCAATTGACCACACATCCGGCGTACGAATCGTATCCCGTGTGGTCTCAGGATGGGAAACAGATTGCCTTCACGAGTGATCGGAATGGTAATTTCGATATTTTCGTGATGTCGTCTCGGGGAGGTGATGCCCGACAAGTGACAACGAATTCTGCCAGGGAGATACCTTACACGTTTACCCCGGATGGCAAGGAAATTGTTTATGGAGCACAAATGAGTGATCCCGCGCAGAGTGCTTTATTTCCGGCAGGCTCTATGACCGAATTGTATGCCATTTCGGTGAATGGTGGACGTCCCCGGCAGATATTGGCAACTCCGGCAGAAGAGATTTGTTTCTTTAAATCCGGCGATGCATTCTTGTACCAAGATAAAAAAGGTGGGGAGAATGAATGGCGGAAACATCATACCTCGTCGATCACGCGTGATATTTATCATTATGATATGAAAAGCGGGAAACATACCCGTTTGATTGATCGGGCAGGGGAAGATCGCTCGCCCGTGTTGTCTCCGGACGAACAAAGGGTATATTTCCTGAGTGAGCGGGAAGGTTCGTTTAACGTGTACTCGTTTCCCGTGGCCGATCCTTCTGCCGTGAAGGCGGAAACCTCTTTCAAGACTCACCCGGTGCGTTTCTTGAGTATTGCGGGTAACGGGCGTTTGTGTTTTGGTTATGACGGTGAAATATACGTGAAGGACGTACAGGGAACTCCCAAGAAAGTGAAAGTGGATATTATTGGTGACAACGCGAAAGATAATATTGCTTCGTTGCGTTTTACTTCCGGGGCAACTAGCGCGACTGTTTCTTCGGATGGGAAACAGGTTGCCATGATTATTCGGGGAAATGTGTTCGTGACTTCCACCGATTACACGACGACCAAACAAATTACCGCGACCCCGGAAGGCGAGAAGTGGTTAAGCTTTGCTCCTGATAACCGGACGATCGCTTACGCCAGCGAACGGGGAGGGAATTGGAATATCTACACGGCAAAGATCGCCCGCGAGGAAGAGGTGAATTTCCCGAGTGCAACTTTGATCGAAGAGGAGGCCGTTCTGCCGTCTTCAACCAAAGAGCGGTTCGCCCCGCAATTCTCCCCGGATGGCAAAGAATTGGCCTTTATCGAGGACCGTACGAAATTGATGGTCGTTGATTTGAAAACAAAGAAAGTACGGCAAGTGGCAGACGATAAATATCAATATCGGACGGGTGACGGTTTCACGTACACGTGGTCGCCCGACGGCAAGTGGTTTGCGATGGAGATTATCGGGAATCGTCACGACCCGTATAGCGATATTGCCATCGTGAGTGCCGATGGAAAGGGAGAAGTGATAAATTTGACTAATAGCGGGTATTTTGATAGCAATCCCCGGTGGGTGCTGGATGGAAATGCAATCTTGTTTTCCAGTGAACGTTACGGGATGCGTAACCATGCATCGTGGGGTTCTTTGCAGGACGTGATGATCGTGTTCATGAATCAAGATGCTTACGATAAATTCCGGTTGAATAAGGAAGATTACGAGTTATTGAAAGAGGAGGAGAAACGTATAGCCTCTTTGAAAAACAAAGAACAGAAAGAGGATCAGAAAGATAAAAAAGGCGAGGCGAAACCCGCCGTGAAGAACAAGAACATCGAGGTTGAACTGCAAGGTATCGAGGATCGGGTGATGCGGTTAACACCGAACTCTTCACAATTGGGTGATGCGATATTAAGTAAGAGTGGAGACAAACTTTATTACATGGCATCTTTCGAGGGAGGCCTGGATTTGTGGGTGAGCGATCTGCGTTCACGGAGTACCAAGGTGATGCATAAATTGAACAGTGGCTGGGCATCCTTGGAGATGGATAAAGATGGGAAAGATTTGTTCCTGTTGGGAGGCCGTTCCATGCAAAAGATCAGTCTGGGTTCGGAGAGAAGAACTCCGATCACGTATACTGCTGAAATGGAACTGGATCAGGCTGCCGAGCGGGCGTATATGTTTGACAGGGTGCGTCGTCAAGAAGCCAAACGTTTCTACGAGAAGAACATGCACGGGGTGGATTGGGCAAAAATGACCAAGGCATACGAGAAGTTTTTACCTTATATCAATAATAACTATGATTTCTCCGAATTGTTGAGCGAATTGCTGGGAGAGTTGAACGTGTCACATACCGGGTCCGGTTATCGCTCCCGGGCAAGAGGTGAGGCGACTGCCGAACTGGGAGTACTGTTGAACGTGAACTATTCCAAGGATGGGTTGCTGGTTGATGAGGTGTTGGAAAAAGGACCTTTTGATAATGTCCGGTCGAAATTGAAAGCCGGAATGATAATCGAGAAAATTGACGGTCAGACGGTGAAAGCCGGGGAGGATTACTATCCCCTGCTGCGAGGCAAGTCCGGTAAACGAGTTTTGTTCTCTATTTATGATCCATCCACCAAGGAACGTTGGGATGAGGTGATCGAACCGATTTCAAAGGGTGCGATGAGCGGGTTGCTTTACCGGCGGTGGGTGAAACAAAGGGCTGCCGATGTGGATCGCTTGTCGGGAGGACGTTTGGGCTACGTGCATATTTCCAGTATGGACGATCCGAGTTTCCGTTCCGTGTATGCTGATATCCTGGGTAAATATAATGATCGGGAAGGAATTGTTATTGACACTCGTTTCAATGGTGGTGGCCGTTTGCACGAGGATATTGAGATCCTGTTCAGTGGTAAGAAATATTTCACTCAAGTCGTTCGGGGTCGGGAGGCTTGCGATATGCCAAGCCGTAGGTGGAATAAACCTTCGATCATGCTAACTTGTGAGGCAAACTACTCGAATGCCCACGGTACGCCTTGGGTTTACCAACATCAAGGAATCGGTAAGGTAGTCGGAATGCCCGTGCCGGGAACCATGACGAGCGTGTCGTGGGAGACCTTACAGGATCCGACGTTATATTTCGGTATCCCGATCGTCGGTTATCGTTTGCCGGATGGTAGCTATCTGGAGAACAAACAACTGGAACCGGATGTGAAGATTGCCAACTCTCCGGAAAAGATTATCAAGGGAGAGGACGAGCAGTTGGAAACAGCCGTGAAGGAGTTGTTGAAAGAAATTGATTCAAAAAAATAGAAAGCGGGGAGAGGTGATCCCGCATTAACTACCCCCTCCAACTCCCCCTTACACAGGGGGAGAGTTGATTACCAAGCGGTTTGCCCTCCTGTGTAAGGAGGGGTTAGGGGAGGTCGTTGATGCGGAACCACCTTCCTCATATTCCTCTTTTTCGCTTTACATGAGGGGTTGAAGTTTCCCGTCCCGCATGATTAATAATATTTGATCTTTGTTTAGTTTGGAACGTACTTTCCAGTCAAAATCTCTCAAATTCCTCAAGTATTGGCTTGTTTGAGGAGGAAGGAGCACTTTCTTATTTTCAGGCAGATATAGAGATAGTGTCACTCTTTGAGCTCTCCATTGTCTCGCGATCTTGATGTAATTATCAAATCGAAGCGTGTCGTTTTTGTAATCCCAGTTAAAATCCATGTTATCATATACCGGTTTTTCTTCTTGGGTGTAAAATTGTACACGTAACGTCGGGATTGTGTCATCGGTCGAGTATATCTTGATGCTAGGGGCGATCATGTTGCTGGAGGATAACCGGAACACATCTTGATCTATGTAAAGATTTTCAGGTAGCTTGTAGCGTTCATTTACAAGCAGAACGAGCGTGTCCTGTTGACTCAGTTCGAGTGATTCGCCATAGCGGGTACCTTTAAACGACCAACTTCGACCTTCGCTAATCCCCACGAATAGGAGCATAACGAATCCTAACATCCAACACGAAAAGGCAGAAAGGGCGATCACCTTGTTATTACTCTTGAAGGAGAACAACAATTTGATCGCCATATAAATGATCATGATAATAGGAATTCCAATCAAGAATGATATAGCGATTTTACCCAAAGTAAAGTTTAAGGGAGTAAAGGAATAGGTAAATTCCATGAAACCACTTTTCCAAGGATAAAGGTTGGGTAAAAATAATGCCGACAGGAAAGCAAACAACATGAAAATTCCTCCGAAGAAGAGGCTTACACCGATAATAATAGCCAACACCTTCCCGATAATGGTGAGCACTTCGTATAAGCCTTCGCCTATCCGGTTCATGAAAGCGGCACCCTTACCGTTTTTAATCTCTTGATACTCGTCTTTTATTGAACGTTCGATGTTGGAAACGTTTATACTCTCTCCCTTCATTTCGAGTTTTTGCTTGGTTGTCTTGGCCTTGGGGACCGCGATCCATAGAATGATATATACGATAATGAATATTCCGTAATAGCAACACAAAAGTACGAAACATATCCGGATGAGCAGGGAAGATATTCCCCAATAGGCTGCCATACCTCCGGCAACCCCGCCGAGAATCTTGTCGTCCGGGTTCCGGTATAGTTTTTTAGCCTGTTTCGAGGGGGATGTCCGGGGTTGCTCGTCTTCATCGATGATGTCGTCCGGTGTGCCCATCGTGGCGATTGCTTGATCCACGTCTTCGAGAGTGACAACCTCACGGAATTGTCCTTTCAGGCTTTCCGTGAAAAGTTCCCCGATACGATTTTCGATGTCATCCATGATCTCGTTCCCGTCTTCTTCTCGCGTGTAATATGTTTTGAGGGTATTGATGTATTCTTGTAGTTTTTCCAGGGCGTCTTCATCGATATGAAAAATCTTGCCACTTAAGTTTATAGTATATGTTTTTTTCATGAGCGGGAGATTTAGTTATTATGGTTTTCTTTAATGCTGTTCACGGCGGAGGTCAATTCTTCCCAGGAGTTTTCGAGTTCCTTGAGGAAACCTCGCCCTTGTTCCGTGATACTGTAATACTTGCGGGGAGGACCTTGTTGTGACTCTTCCCAGCGGTATGACAGTAGACCGGTGTTCTTCAGTCGGGTCAGTAAGGGATATATCGTCCCTTCGACAACGATCATCTTGGATGCTTTCAGTTTACTGATAATGTCCGGCACGTAGGCGTCCTGTTGTGCGATGATCAGTAAAATGCAATATTCCAAGATACCCTTCCTCATTTGAGCTTGTGTGTTTTCAATGTTCATGTCTTGGTTCTTTTATAATGCAAGACAAAGATATAAATAAAAAATAGTATTATGTAATACATAGTATTATTAATTTTAATTTGAGCTTGAAATAAATCAGCATAAAACAAGAAGAGCGCCTACGCGAGGACTTGTAAAGAATTAGAGGAGAGAGTTATGGGAAGATAATCCGGCATTTAGCCCGACTTAATACACGAAATCAGGATTGACACGTGATTACATCCGGAGCACTACCGTGTAAAGCGCTATTAGAACGCTATTAAAACGCTATACAGAATAGCGTTCTAATAGCATTCTAATAGCTTGTTAAAAATTTTGTACACGGTAGTGATCTGCTAGTGATCCTGATTTGTTATACTTTTGTTGTTTTAACAGAGGCTCTATATAGTATGAAATGGTACAATGCACGCCGAATACTTTTATCACTATGCCTGTAATACTCAAAAAAATAATTTAATCCTTATATCGAACTGGCGTTATTTTATTCTTTTCACTGGAGTAAACGGCTGGGGTGCTTTAAAACGTTTTCGTTGATTTTCCTTGATTGTAAGACACTAAACTGGATATTTAAGATTAACTTTGCTGTGAATTTAGAAAAGTAAATAACAAAAAATGAAATAGATATGAAGAGAGTTTTGTTGATGATACTGGATGGTTGGGGTGTTGGAAAACACGATCATTCGGATGCGATAGGGAGTACGCCGACTCCTAACATCACGGAATTGGCAAGTAATAATCCTCGTGCTTTGTTGTACACGAGCGGGGAGAATGTGGGGTTGCCTGACGGTCAGATGGGGAATTCCGAAGTCGGACACCTGAATATTGGGGCCGGACGGGTAGTTTACCAGGATTTGGTGAAGATAAACCGGGCGTGTCGAGATCATTCCATTGCACAGAATCCGGAAATCGTGAAGGCGTTTAACTATGCCAAGGAGAACGGGAAACAGGTGCATTTCATGGGACTGGTTTCTAACGGTGGGGTACATAGTTCGCTCGATCACGTGTTTGCCTTGTGTGATTTGTCGAAGGAGTTCGGGATCGAGAAAACCTTTGTTCATTGTTTTATGGACGGCCGGGACACGGATCCGAAGAGTGGAAAGGGTTTTATCGGTGAGTTGCAGAATCACATGAAACAATCCTCGGGTAAGATCGCTTCCGTGATCGGACGCTATTATGCCATGGATCGTGATTCCCGCTGGGAGCGTATCAAGGAGGCTTATGACTTGTTGGTGAATGGCGTGGGGACTCCGGTAACGGACGCCGAGGCGGGAGTGCAGGCTTCTTATGACGCGGGTGTGACCGATGAGTTTATCAAACCGATTGTTTGCGTGGACGAGGCCGGAAAGCCCGTGGGAACGATACAACCGGGAGATATGGTGATCTTCTTCAATTTCCGTAACGACCGGGCCAAGGAGTTGACCATTGTGTTGACGCAAGAGGATAAGCCGGACTTCGGGATGAAGACCATACCATTATATTATTGCACGATGACTCCTTATGATGCTAAATTCAAGGGATTGCATATCTTGTTCGATAAAGAGAACGTGGTAAACACGATTGGGGAATATATTGCCAAGCAGGGATTGAAACAGTTACGTATTGCCGAGACGGAGAAATATGCTCACGTGACGTTTTTCTTGAACGGGGGACGGGAAGAGCCTTTCGAGGGTGAAAGCCGGATTTTGGTACCCTCTCCAAAAGTGGCTACCTACGATTTGCAGCCCGAAATGTCTGCTCCTATCGTGACGGAAAGGATCGTGGAGCAGTTAAATGAAAAGAGTGTTGATTTCATCTGTTTGAATTACGCTAATGGAGATATGGTGGGGCATACCGGAGTGTACAAGGCTATCCAGAAGGCCGTGGCTACCGTGGACGAGTGTGTCGGGAAGACCGTGGCTGCCGCTCGCGCTAACGGTTACGACGTGTTGATTATTGCCGACCACGGGAATGCCGATAACGCGGTGAACGAGGATGGAACGCCGAACACGGCTCACTCGCTGAACCCGGTGCCTTGTATCTGGGTCACCGATTCCAAGTGCGATCACTTGCGGGACGGGGTTTTGGCCGATGTCGCTCCCACTGTTCTCGCGATTATGGGGCTTCCACAACCCAAGGAAATGACAGGGAAGTCGTTATTAGTTTGATATAAAAATGGAACGCTGGTCGAGTAAATGGCCAGCGTCCTTTCTTTTAGATCTATCAAGTGAGCTATATGGATAGACGAATTTTAAGGATGGGTGTGATAGTTACCATGGGAAATTATCAGGATTGTTCAGTGTATTCGTACGTTGGTTTCGGTTCAGCCCTGTTATAATCTCCATTTCAGCAGCAGATAATTCGAAGTCAAAGATATCGATGTTTTCCTCTGTATAGATATCATTATCACAACGCGGAATCGTGACAAGTCCTCGTTGCATATGCCAACGCAAAATAATCTGGGCGATAGATTTTCCATGCTGTTTGGCCATTTTACCAATCACGGGGTCTTTAAGCTCCTCCGTGGTACCTTGGCCTAACGGTCCCCATGCTTCAGTTTGAATATTTTGTTGGAAGTTATAACCGGATTTATCTATCTGAGTCATGTAGGGGTGTATCTCTATTTGGTTGATAACGGGACGTACTCTCGCGTAGACAAGAAGTGAATCAATGTGATGAGGATTGAAGTTGCTCAGTCCGATGCTACGGATTTTTCCGTTATCTACATATTCCTCCAGTATCTGCCACGTTTCCTTGATATGTCCTTCCACGGGCCAATGTATCAACACCAAATCAAGGTATTCCAATCCGAGGTCGGAAAGGCTTTTGTCAAGAGACTGCCTAACCGTTCCATTTCGCATTTCTGTTGTGTTTACTTTTGTTGTTATAAAAAGTTCTCCGCGGTCAATACCACTCAAGCGGATGCCTTCACCTACTTCTTTTTCATTGTCATAACCTTGTGCCGTATCAATTAATCGGAATCCTATTTGGATAGCATGACATACACGTTTTGCGGCATCCTCCTTGACAAGGAACGTGCCGACACCTAATTGCGGCATTTCCATGCCGTTGTTCAGTTTGATCGTTGGTACTGTATTCATTTTTTGTGCACTTGTTTGGCTTGCCATACCCCATGCAAGGCTTAAGGCAAGGATTGATTTCATTTTGAATGTGAAATTACTTGTTCCCCAACAAAAAGAGTATGAGCTAATACTGAAATAAAAGCCAATTTTACTGTTTTGAAAATTTAATGGCTAATTTTGCATTTGATATGACTCGGAGTTATGATATAAAAGTAAGAACGGTACACGATTACAATCAGTTTATAGGTGTAGAAGATATTCACGCTCAAGTGAGTGTCATTCACTATGATGAGTTATCTCCAATCAGGCATTGCCGCACGCTGTGGGGGATATACGGTCTGTTCCTTTTGGATGATGATTTGGAGCAGCTTGATTACGGTTCAGGAAAGTACGATTATTCCATAGGAAGTATCGTGTGCGTTTCTCCCTCCCAAATAGGAGGTGCGCGAGATGATGGAAGTACGTTTCAACGTAAAGGTTGGGCACTTCTATTCAGTTCTGATTTGTTTCATGGCACAAGCTACGAGGAAGAACTTTTACGTTTGGAATTCTTTCATTACCACATAAGCACGGCTCTTACAATTACGAGCCAGGAACGACAAGACTATGAAACATTGTTACGAATGTTGCGATCTGAATTGATGGGAAGTAAACGCAAGCAAGTGATTATAAAATTGATAGAACTAATATTGACGTATTGCTCGTCTTTTTTCAATAGAAAATATTCAATAGGGAACGGAACAAAATGCGGTCATATAGTCAGCCGATTAGAACGTATGTTAGATGATTATTATGCTGCAGGCGAACAACATTCCCAAGGACTGCCCACGGTACGCTTTTGTGCTGATTGTCTTTGTGTTGCCCCGAATTATCTCGGTGATCTGATACGAAAAGAAACAGGCGATTCGGCCAATCATTTTATTGGGCGTAATATTATCCGTCGAGCCAAGGATATGTTGATATCCGGCAAGTCGGTAACAGAAACGGCCTATGCGCTTGGATTTGATTGTCCATCGCATTTAAGCCGTCTTTTTAAGAGGTTGGAAAAAATGACACCTTCTGCATCTATAAAAGCAAACTCTAAAGATGTTGAATGAAAAGAGATTAGAGTCGTATTGGCGAGTTGAATCTGCGTGTGAACGGATTTCTCCAAACCTATGCAATTATTCCACCGATTTTAGTAATTTTGCAAAATCATTTTCAATTAAAATATGATACAGATAGGGGACACGATTATAAGTCTGGATATTTTCGAGAAGAAGTTTTGTTGTGATTTGGCAGCTTGCAAGGGGATTTGTTGCGTGGAGGGGGATTCGGGAGCACCTTTGGAAGCCGGGGAGGCAGAAGAGATCCGGGAGAATTACGAGAAGATAAAACCTTACATGAAACCTGAGGGTATCGCCACCGTGGAGGAGCAGGGCTTTTCCGTGATCGACATCGAGGGCGATCTGGTTACCCCGCTGATCGGGGGACGAGAGTGCGCGTATATTATCGAGGAGAACGGGTGTTCGTGGTGCGCTATTGAAAAAGCGTGGAGCCGGGGAGAGAGTTCTTTCCGAAAACCTATATCTTGCCACATGTATCCAATTCGGGTGAAACAGTACCAGAATTACGAGGCGATGAATTATGACCAGTGGACGATTTGTGCTTGTGCCCGCTTAAAGGGTGAGCAAGAGGGAATTCCGGTGTACGTGTTTTTGAAAGATGCCCTTATTCGTAAATACGGGGAAGAGTGGTACGAGCAGCTATGCTATGCCGCCCGGGAGATTGAGACGGGAAAAATCAAGTTCGGACGCTAATTTTTTTGAAACTTTTCTTTGTGGAAAAGGAAAGTTATTCTATCTTTGCAGCGCAAAAGCAAAATGGTGGATGTAGCTCAGTCGGTTAGAGCGTCGGATTGTGGTTCCGAAGGTCGTCGGTTCGAGACCGATCTTCCACCCGTTGAAACGGAGAATTGGAATTCAGTTCTCCGTTTTTCATTTTTTACTTCCCGGCTTGAGAGGGAGCTACTTTGGCTCCACTTGTTTTCTACTTGACACTACTTTTTCACGTGAGCCGAAATATTCGATTCGGATGGGATTATATTCCTGTGCTGTTTTTTTTGTAAGGATAAGAATTATGTCTATTTTTACACAATCGTTGACGAAACGATGTTTTTGAATTAAATCATTAATAATTAAAATAATTAGATGGCTACAGATAAATTTTTGTGGAGACACATAGGGCCGCGTCCGGAGGATATCAAGGATATGCTCAAAGTGGTCGGTGTCAGTTCTCTTGACGAGTTGATAGAGCAGACTGTTCCTGGATCAATCCGGTTGAAAAAAACGTTGGACTTACCGGCACCTCTCACGGAGTACGAGTTTTTCTCGAAAGTGAAAGCGGTAGCTGCAAAGAATAAGTTATACAGAACGTTTATTGGAGAAGGATACTATGACACGATTACTCCTGCCGTGATACAGCGGAATATTTTGGAGAATCCGGCGTGGTATACGTCATACACTCCCTATCAAGCTGAGGTTTCCCAAGGGCGTTTGGAGGCTTTATTGAATTTCCAGACGATGGTGATTGAGTTGACCGGGATGGAAATTGCCAATTGTTCGCTGTTGGATGAGGCTACGGCAGCCGCAGAGTCTATGACTATGCTGTATGGCTTGCGCGGGAAAGAGATGAAGAAGGCCGGGGCTAATAAGTTTTTTGTTGACAACAAGATTTTCTCTCAGACAAAGGACGTGTTGATCACTCGTTCTGCTCCACAGGGTATCGAATTGGTTTACGGTGATTACGATACGTTTGAATTCACTCCGGATGTATTCGGGGCAATTGTTCAATACCCGGCATCCAATGGTGAAATACGCAATTATAAAGCATTCGCGGATCGGGTGCATGCTAACGGTTCGTTGTTAGCCGTGACGGCAGATTTGATGAGCCTCGTGTTGTTAACGCCTCCGGGAGAGTGGGGAGCTGATGTGGTTGTGGGAACAACGCAGCGTTTCGGTATTCCGATGTCTTATGGCGGTCCTCATGCCGCTTACATGGCCACGAAAGAAGAGTATAAACGAAATATCGTGGGGCGTATTATCGGCGTGACAGTTGATGCACAAGGAAATCACGCTCTGCGTTTGGCCTTGCAGACGCGTGAGCAGCATATTAAACGGGAAAAGGCTTCTTCCAATATATGTACGGCTAAGGCCTTGAATGCCACGATGGCAGGATTCTATGCTGCTTATCACGGGCGTGAGGGTTTGGAACGTATCGCCCGTCACATTCATTCTGCTGCTGTAATTTTGGCAGAGGAGATTCAAAAGTTGGGTTACAAGTTGAAGGTGAATAAGTTCTTCGACACGTTACGTTTCGAGTTGCCGGAAGGTGTTTGCCAGTCTGCATTACAGGATATAGCTTTGGAGAAAGAGATCAACCTGTATTATTGTCCTTGTGGTAAAGTGGTTGGTTTATCTACCGACGAAAAAATCAACGAAGAGGAGATCAATACGTTGATCGGAATTTTTGCACAAGCTGTTGGAAAGACGGTGGGTCACGTTGATTTTATAGACGATCGTACGGTGCTTGACCCGGAGATGTTGCGCGATGATGAAATATTACAACAGTCTGTATTCAATATCTATCATTCTGAGACCGGAATGATGCGTTATATGAAGAATCTGGAGAGACGCGATATCTCTTTGGCAACTTCGATGATTTCTTTGGGTTCTTGTACGATGAAGTTGAACGCGGCAGTAGAGATGTTACCGATTACATGGCCGGAATTCGGCGGATTACATCCGTTTGTTCCACTGTCACAGGCAGAAGGTTATCAACAAATGATTCGGGAAACCGAGGAGATGTTGTGTAAAGTGACCGGTTTCAGCGGATGCAGTTTGCAACCCAATTCAGGTGCAGCCGGGGAATATACCGGATTGATGGTGATTCGTCAATATCATATTGCACATGGACAAGGGCATCGTAACGTGATTTTGATACCGGCTTCCGCTCATGGAACGAATCCGGCTTCAAGCACGATGGCAGGTTTCAAAATTATAGTGACTGCTACTGATCCGGAAGGAAATATCGACGTGGAGGATTTCCGTAAGAAAGCGATTGAAAATCGGGATAATCTGGTTGGTGCCATGATTACTTATCCGTCAACGCATGGTATTTTCGAGGAGTCAATCAAAGAGTTGGCAGATATCATTCACGAGAATGGAGGATTGTTCTATATGGATGGTGCTAATATGAATGGACAATGTGGTTTGACAAATCCCGGAACGATCGGAGCTGATGTTTGCCATTTGAATCTGCACAAGACGTTTGCCATGCCTCACGGTGGTGGTGGTCCCGGTGTAGGCCCGATCTGCGTGGCTTCTCACTTGGTTGAATTCTTGCCGACTCACACGATGGTGAAAACGGGAGGAGAGCATGGTATTCATGCGGTTGCTGCCGCTCCTTACGGTTCGGTAGGAATGCTTCCCGTGACTTACGGTTACTTGCTGATGTTGGGTGCGGAAGGATTGGAGATGGTGACCAAGATGGCGATCTTGAACGCTAACTATCTGGCTTCATCCTTCGAGAAATTGGGCTTCAAGATTCTGTTCAAGGGATCGAAAGGTCGTGTAGGTCACGAGATGATCTGGGATTGCAATATGTTCAATAAAGAATATGGAATCTCCGAGTTGGATATTGCCAAGCGTTTGATGGACTTCGGTTTCCATGCTCCCACTTTGTCGTTCCCCGTTCACGGGACATTGATGGTAGAGCCGACGGAAAGCGAGCCGAAAGAAGAGTTGGATCGTTTCATTGAGGCTTTGAAGACTATTCGTGAGGAAATGATCGAAGTCGGAGAAGGAAAAGCTGACAAGACAGATAATGTTTTGAAGAACGCTCCGCACACGCATAAAGTGTTGACTGCTGACGAGTGGTCTCATGCTTACCCGCGTAGCAAGGCGGCTTACCCGCTGGCTTGGGTGGCAGAGAACAAGTTCTGGCCGCAAGTAGGTCGCGTGGACGATGGGTATGGTGATCGTAACTTGATGTGTACCTGTGATCCGCTTGAGTCATCCAATGACGAGAAATAGATTCTTTTAAATTATATTGGAAAGCGTTTCATCGTTAGGGTTTGAAACGCTTTCCTTTTTTATCTTCCAGGGAGAAAGGTATGTTGGAGCAAGATGTTTTGTTGGATTTATTGGTACGTAAGGATAACCGGGCTTATCAATATTTGTATCAATGCTATTACGTGGCGTTGAAGGCTTTGGCAAGTTATTACGTGAAGGATAATGACGTGGCGGAAGATCTGGTGCAGGATGTTTTTATTTCGTTACTGGAAAGCAGGAATAAATTTGAAACTGCAAATGGGGTGAAGTATTTCTTGTATAGTTCACTGAAAAATAAATGTATCAGCCATTTCAGGAAACAAAAGATCCGGGACAAGTATTATAAGGATATTATCTCGTCGCAAACGGAAGAAGAACACTTTTGGGATAAAGTGTTGGAGGAAGACGTGTATACCCGGTTGATGGCAGCCGTCGAGACATTACCGCCTCAATGTAAAATGGTAATGATGTTAACTCTTGAGGGGTTAAAAGGGGCAGAAATTGCTGAAAGACTACATATTTCATTGGATACGGTGAAGGAACACAAGAGTAGTGGAAAGAAAAAGTTGGCTGCCCAATTGAAGGATGCTGAATTACAATGCTTGATCTGGTTACTTTGGTTTTAAATTAATTCAGTTCTAAAAATTATTCGTGTAAATCAGGAGTGTTCCTGATGTTATATCCTTGTATTTGTGGAAGGCACATGTCAATAATTCATTTATAAGCATAAACCTTGTTATTGTTTGTTGGGTTTTGGATAGTAAAGATTTTTGCTTTATTCAGCCATTAATTCAATAGAAAAAATGACATTGCCATTGTCGGGACATGCTAATTGGGTCTTACATAATGGATTTTTCTCAAAAGAAAAACACCCTCCAGTATGCAGTGATACTTGTATAGGGTATATGATGAGAAAAGCTCCACCACAAAACTCTTTTTTAGGGGTATTCATGCCTTGCACATAAAAAACATCTCCCTTTTTATAATTACAACTGCAATATCCGACAACTTTGTCTACCGTTATTTTAAATCTTTTCATATTTGGAATATTTTAAACAGAACCTCTTGCCTTTTCGGATAAAACAGGATTAAATTCGTCTTTATACAAATCTAAGACTGTGTAAGATTGATTAGTTTGCTCTAACTTAGAGACTATTTCATTAAAAATTGCTCTATTAAAACTTTCTTGACAAGGGTGTACATAAATTATAGTAATCATGATAATACATTTTATTGATTTTTATTCGGGGCAAAGGTAGAGCACATGTATTTCAATAAATTGTAATACATGGACATTTTAAATATCGTGTAAGACATTTACTTTAAGAGAAGTAATCGGAGTAGGGTGAGTTATTCGTAAGGTAGTTGCCTAAATTGTAATTTGTGAAATTTTTGAATTCATGAATTAGATGCGATTGGTCATAAAAGCCACATTCGTAAGCTAAGTGTGTAAAATTCATATTAGGTTTTCGGCTTAATAAGGAAAGAGATCTTTGAAAACGGACGATTCGAAAAAAATCTTGTGGATTTATTCCGACATATTCTGAAAATATCCTTTTGAATTGCTTATATCCTAAGCAGGCGGTTTCTGCCAGAGAAGTAAACTTAATGATTGGATGTGTATTTATGACAGAAATAACGGCATCCATTCGATTGAAATTGTATTCTTTTGTTATAGATAATTGTTTTAGAAAAAAGTCATCAATAAATTTTATACATAGGTCATTGTCTTTTGTGTTACCGATTTTATCCTGCAATTCACTAAGAGACTTTACGCCTATCATATCCAAAGGTGTTAAATTTTCATACAACTCGCATGTCGGAATATTAAAAACACTTCTAAAACCGTGTGGTTGAAATATTACTGCGATCATATCAACTGTCCCTGTTGGAATAGCATCATAATAGCCAATTTTTTGTCCTCTAATAAAGCCAAGAGGTTCCATGTCGTTATTGACAGAGGACAAGATTGCGTCACCCCGATGAAACACAAGTTCTACACTACCAATAGGTGTTAGCCTGCGCAGATCTTTT
>ENA-USUG01003804-USUG01003804.1-human-gut-metagenome-genome-assembly--contig:-NODE-3804-length-19819-cov-3.988451_pt1 | contig 19819 bp, 17 predicted proteins | sample MGYA00250059_ERZ773394 | MGnify/ENA primary metagenome ERZ773394 (study PRJEB29103, sample SAMN06111957) | human gut metagenome | biome: human gut; feature: ankylosing spondylitis patient; material... | reverse complement strand
CCTTCATAAAGTCAAATGGATATTTTTTTTTTCAAGCAGAAGGCGGCATACGTGATAAGCTAGTGACTGGAGTTCAGACGTGTGCTCTTCCGATCTGTTAGAAAATTGGCAAATGCACTTCTTAAAATCTGTTCCCTGATTTATCGAACATTTGCCAATTTTCTTACAGGACAGTGCTTGGAGGCTGTGATCCTCGGAAGCATGTTTGCCGTCACGTTAAGCATTTTGAAAATGCCCTATGCACTGCTGATCGGAACCCTGATCGCCTTTACTGCATTGATCCCAATCTTTGGCGCGTTTATCGGATGCGCAGTGGGCTGTTTCCTGATTTTTATGGTAAGTCCGAAGCAGGCAATGCTGTTTATTCTTGTATTTCTGCTGCTTCAGCAGATTGAAGGGAATCTGATCTATCCGCATGTGGTCGGAGGTTCCGTCGGACTTCCGTCCATCTGGGTCCTTGCTGCAGTTACCATCGGCGGAAATCTTATGGGAATTGCGGGGATGCTCATCTTTATTCCGCTTGTCTCCGTTTGTTATACTGTTTTCAGGGAAGTTGTGTATCTGCGCCTGAAGGAAAAGCATATAAAACGGGTGACAATGACAGCGGTGGAAGAATATACCGCGCAGGAATGGATGGCTGCGGAAAAGAAATTGCAGGAAGGAGCGGCGAAATGACAAACGAAATGGAATCCCACAAGAAAAAAGCAACATACTATATTTTGGACACCTGTACCCGCTGCGGGCGATGCGCTCAGAAATGCCAACTTCATGCGCTGGTGCCGCGTCAGGGACATTACCGGATCGATTTACGCTTTTGCGATGGCTGCGGAATCTGTTATGAGATCTGTCCGATCGGGGCGGTGGCCAAGGGAAGCGAAGCGGATCAGTAGTGAGAAAATGAACGGAAGCAGGGCTGGAAGTTAGCAGAAAAAGCAAACTGGAATTCTTTGCGGTTGCCTGAGGCTATGAGCCCTGCCGCATGGAACACATCAAGGCATACTGGCCGGAAAACAACAGTGTCGGTTCCGGACAGGTGCTGCACTGTCCTTACATGGCAGCAGATGCCCGCCTGGTGGTGAAGGAGATGACACGGCAGACGGAGCGGAAACAGGAACTGGACGACTACGAGAAAGCCGCGCTGGATGAATGGGAAAGTGGATTGGGACCGGAAAATAAAACCTCACAATTTCAAAGCCTTTCTTTTGGGAACATTTGTAAAGTTTATTTGTTACAATGAACTTAAAAGAAAACCCAAAGAGAGGATGAGGATCATGAAACAGGAACTGTTGAAAATCATGAAGGAAAGACGCTCTGTGCGCAGTTATAAAAAGGATCTTATGATCCCGGAAGATGTATTGCAGGAGATTCTGGAGACTGCAACTTATGCACCGACAGGCGGTGGTAGACAGTCACCGGTCATCATTGCAGTTACAGATAAAACCATGCGAGATCACATTGCGCATCTGAACGCGAAGATCATGGGAGATGAGAATGCAGATCCGTTCTATGGAGCACCGGTTATTGCGTTGGTTCTGGCAGATGGCAGCAAGAGCACTTGGGTGGAAGATGGTACAAACGTACTTTGCTATCTGATGCTGGCAGCAAAAGCGTGTGATGTTTCCAGTGTATGGGTACACAGGGAAAAAGAAATTTTTGACAGTGAAGAAGGAAAGAAGCTTCTGAAACAGTGGAATCTTCCGGAAAACTTAAGAGGTGTCGGTGCAGTGGCACTTGGATACCTGGAAGGCGAGGAGCCGAAAGCAGCTCCCCGCAAAGAAGGTTATATCGTAGAAGTACGTTAAAACCGGACCTTAAATTTATAAAGATAGACAGCGGCCTCCAGCAGGAAATGATCATTCCTGTTATGGAGGTCTTTTTTTGTAATTTCCTGGATACTCTTGATGCGGTACGCAATGGTATTGTAATGCGTAAACATTTCTTCTGAGATTCTTTTTACATTTCCGGCATATTCAAAATAATAATCCAGAGTCTTTAAGAGATCTGTGTGTTTCTGGTAATCGGTTTCAATCAGCGGACCAAGCAGTTCCTGGACGAATAGGCTGGTTTCTTTTTCTGGGTCCGCAGCGTACAAAAGACGTAACAGACCGAGATTTTCAAAATCAAGAACAGTCTGTTGGTTCAGCAGCGCAGTGCGCAGTGCGGTGCGGGCTTCAGTATCGCTCTGGACGATTCCGCGGATACCCGGGTGAGGGCGGCCACAGCCGGCAGAAATATGAAGATCCGGATATTCCTGGGCAAGTGATGTGATCAGCTTTGGAATATGGTGTGATAAATGTTCCAGATCAGAACTGGATGCAGGGGCGTTCAGCAGGATCAGGTAATCATCGGAAGTAGGGACAATCCGTACGTCCAGTCCCAACCTTGAAAAAACAGAACGGATATTGCCCATAAGGAGTGTGTGCTGAAAATTTTTTTTATATTGATTTTTTTCATCCTGAATCTGTGTTTTTAAACGCAGAATTAGGTGGTTGTCAGCGAGTGTGAGCTTAAATTCATCGGCGCGGGTTTGTTCAAGCTGATGGTCTACGATAGGGTCTGATAGAAGATGGAGTAGAAAACTGGTGAAAAGAGAATCTCCCTGTTCCCGGACACTTTGTTCCCGCGTGATTTCCAGTGGAATGGCGGTGAGAACCTGCGATAAAAGCTCCGGGGGAAGCGCCGGAGACTGGGTCGGGTTGTAGATATAAAGGCAGCCGTAGGAGTGGTCCCCTAATGTCAGATCGTGCGCCTGGGAGCGCTGGATAAGTGTATTGATCATCTGAGATTCGGAGTCTGCCTTAAAATCGCTGCGGTCTTCTTCCTTAAGAAAGATACTGTGGTGGTTGTTGATGCTGTCTACAATGAGGATACTGCCGCCGGTAAGCTGGGAAATCATGAAAGCAATCTCATCTAGATTGGCTCCCTCGGTGATGGTCTGGGTCAGCATCTGGTTTACAGAAAGGGTATTTCGCAAAAGCGCAGTCCGGCGACGGGTCAGTTCGTCGGAAAGTACCTGGGTAATACGAGAAAACTGCATGTCGGGCGGAAGTACAATGAGCGGAAAGCCAGCTTCATTGGCTTGTTGGATCATAATGGGGGGAACAACGTTGTCGAGGTATTGTGAAGGTTTGATGCAAAATGCGGCCATCTGGTTTTGCACTAAAGTAGGAATATAGGCATTCATGGCATCAGGGTCCTGATAGACAGAAAAACAGGTGGATATCATCAGTTCACCCGGGGAAATCCACTGTCCGTAATCAGGGTTGTCGCTTAAGTTAATGCCGGAAACAGTGCGGTTTAACCCACTTTCACCGGCAGCAAGATAGCTGGTCGAAAAAATAGGGAGTTTTAAAAGCTCCTTTACGGTTGGGTAATAGGCTTCTTCAATATAGTAGTTCATCTGGGCTTCCTCCATTCAAAATTGAAACGCTTACCAAAAGTATAAGAATTTTATTGTGAACAGTCAACATAGAAAATGATAAAATCAGTGATTATAATATAAAACATAACAAAGATAAAAAACAAAGCAAACAAAAAATATTGTGAAGAGTTCACAAGACGGAGAATGGAGGAGTGGAAAATGAAGGTGCGGGTTCGGATCTGCAGCCGCTTATACGAAGCGCTGTCGGAACAGACACTGGAAGGAACTTTACATTCCTGTTTTCACAGAGCCATGAATATGGCATATGAAAACGGCCTGGTTACCTTTCTTGCAAAAGAAAAGAGCCTTCAGCCTTTTTCCCTAAATCTCGACTGGAGCGGTGATTTCATGTTTGTGAAAGAACTGGTACGTTCCAGGGGAACAGAAATGCGGTTAAATCTGCAGGGGCTCTGGATTGGAACTTATCAGGTGTTTGAGTTTGAAACGTTTGAGATTCTGAATCTGAAGAAAAGACAGAGTGAGATCCTGAATCCGGCGGCAGCCAATTTCATCCGAAGTTTTCTTTCACATCAGGAGGAAAAAGGAATTCATGGGTTAATTGAAGGAAGAACAGAGGATGTGTTTTCCGCTTTTCTTGCATCGAGGATCGAAGCCTTTCGAGAAGCAGTGCAGAATGGGGAACGGGAAACAGCGGTGTATGCGGCAGGGCAGCTGGCTGGAGGAGGGCCGGGCCTGACACCTTCTTCCGATGATTTTCTCTGTGGCTATATAGTATCGTGGCCAGAGAATTATCCCTGGGAAGGGTTTGCGGAAACAGTCACCGGTGCAGCGGCATCCAGAACAAACGATGTCAGTGGATCTTTGTTGAAACATGCGGGCGAAGGAATGTTTTCAGAGGATGTTCTTGGTCTTCTGGAAGGATTTGCAAACTGCGACACAGAACAGATTCGCACAGCGCTGAAACGTGTTGCCTGTTTCGGAAGCAGCTCAGGATGTGATTTCCTGACCGGCATGTATTATGGAGTTATCGATAGCAATAAGATGGGAGGAAACAGATGTGGTAAAGCTTGAAATCAGAAAAAACACCTATTACGATTCAGTAACCCTGATGATCATCTCGAAAGATGTAAAAAATCTGTCAGGTGTTTCCGAAGCACTGGTAGGCATGGGAACGGATCTGAACCGTGAGATTGCGGGAAATCTTGGCTTAGATGCAGACGGCTTTGAGGATGTAACCGCAAATGACTTTTTTGTGGCAGCGGATTGTGATGACGAGAACTGCTTCAAAAAAGTAGTGGAAAAGGTAGATGAACTGCTGAACAAGAAAGCAGAAAAAAGCAAGGCAGAGTATTTCCCGCCGACTCTGGATGGAGCCATAAAAGTGGAAAAAAATCTGAACATGGCAGTGATTTCAGTTCCGGGACGTTTTGCGGCAGATGTTGCAAAAGACTGCCTGGATCGTGACATCAACGTTATGCTGTTCAGTGATAATGTCACCATCGAGGAAGAAAAAGCACTGAAAGAGTACGCAGTATCCAAAGAACTCCTGATGATGGGTCCAGATTGCGGAACCGCAGTTATCAATCATGTACCGCTTGCATTTGCAAATGTGATTAAGCCTGGAAAAATCGGTCTTGTGTGTGCATCCGGAACCGGTGCGCAGGAAGTTTCCACTATTATCGACCAGCTTGGTGAAGGTGTTTCCCAGCTCCTCGGAACTGGTGGAAGAGATTTAAAGAGTGAGATTGGCGGAATCATGATGAAGCAGTGCCTGAACGCACTAATTGAAGATCCGAAGACAGAGATTATTGTGCTGGTGTCTAAACCGCCGGCAAAGGATGTGGAGGATCAGATTTTAAAGATTGCTGCTAATGCTGGCAAGCCGGTTGTAGTCTGCTTCATTGGTGGTGACGCAGAGAAAATTAAAAAAGCCGGATTATATGCAGCAGTATCCTTGGAAGATGCAGCGCATAAGGCAGTGGCACTGGCAAAGGGAGAGGCCGTATCGGATTTTGAAGATTTCACCATGGGCCTTGAGAAAGCGGAAGCGCTGGCCGCAGAGGAAAGAGCCGGCATGATCCAGGGGCAGAAATATGTGAGAGGCCTTTATACCGGCGGAACCATTTGCGATGAGGCAATGAAACTTCTGATCGGAAGTATGGGACATATTTATTCCAATATCCCGCTGAAAGCGGAAGATAAACTGGAAAACGCAAGAAATGGAAAGTCACGGGAAAATACTTTCCTGGATTTCGGAGATGATGAGTTTACTGTTGGCCGTCCGCATCCGATGATTGATCCATCCCTGAGAGCAGAGCGTGTGGTCGAGGAGGCAAAGGATCCGGAAACCGCTGTGATCCTGGTAGACTGTGTGATTGGCTATGGTTCCCACGAGGATCCGGCAAAGGATTTATCCGATGCGATTCGGAAGGCAAAGGAACTGGCAGCAAAAGAAGGCCGTTACCTGTCTGTGGTAGCTACTGTATGCGGCACAGAGGGTGATCCGCAAAACCGTACAGCAACATCTCTCCAACTGGCAGGAGCAGGGGCAATTGTACTTCCGTCCAATGCACAGGCAGCGAGATTTGTAGAACTGATCACGAAAAATCTGTAGGGGAGGAGGAAGAACATGAGCAAGGTAAATGAGTTATTTGAGAAAGAATTATGCGTAGTCAATTTCGGTATTGAGTCTTTTTATCAGGACCTGAAAAAGCAGAATGTCAAATCGGTCCATGTTGCGTGGAAACCGGTGGCTGGCGGAGATAAAAAGATTGCCGGTTATTTAAAACAGTTAAAGGATCCGAATCTGGCAGAGAAGATCGCAGCCGCAAACAAGGAGGCACTTCGCAGAATCCTTGCGGCTCAGCCGGCGCTGGTAGGAATGTCAACTGCCGGAGAAGCAATTCCTGGCATGACCAAAACGACGATCCTTCATGCTGGCCCGCCAGTGAAGTGGGAGGACATGTGCGGTCCTATGAAAGGCGCTGTTATGGGCGGCCTGATCTATGAGGGACTGGCAAAGGATATGAAGGAAGCGGAAGAGCTGGCCGGAAGCGGAAAGATTACCTTTGATTCCTGCCATCATCACAATGCAGTAGGTCCGATGGCTGGTATTGTTACTTATTCTATGCCGGTATGGCATGTGGTAAACAAAACTTTCGGAAATGATGCGTACTGCACTATGAACGAAGGACTTGGAAAGGTACTGCGGTTTGGAGCTTGTGATGAAGAGGTATTTGACCGCCTGAGAAAGATGGAAAAGGTTTATTATCCGGTACTGAAAGAAGCACTGGAAATCCATGGCGAGATCGATATGAAAGTTATGATTGCGCAGGCTCTGCAGATGGGAGACGAGGGGCACAACAGAAATAAGGCTGGCACGTCCTTGTTTATCCGTGAGATCCTTTCGGATGTTTACAAGACCCATTTTCCGCTGGAGCAGCAGCAGGAGGCAATTGCATTTATCAATGGAAATGACCATGCATTTCTGAATCTGTCTATGCCGTCCTGTAAAGCTACGATGGATCCGACTCTGGGAATTCCGTACAGCACCATTGTTTCTACCATGTGCAGAAATGGTGTGGAATTTGGCATCCGGATTTCCGGACTTGGCGCAGACCAGTGGTTTACGGCACCGTCCGAATATATCCGCGGTCTTTATTTCCCGGGATATTCCGAAGCGGACGCAAATCCGGATATCGGAGATAGCTGTATTACAGAAACAACCGGAATTGGCGGATTCTGTATGGCAGCTTCACCAGCTATCGTACAGTTTGTAGGAGGCCAGGTTCAGGATGCGATCAACTACTCTTCTCAGATGTACGAGATTACAGAAGGGGAAGGAAATGCCTATAAAATTCCGGTACTGGACTTCAGAGGCAGCGCAACTGGAATCGACATTGTAAAGGTTTTGGAGACTGGAATCCGTCCGATCATCAATACTGGTATTGCTCACAAGGATTACGGCGTTGGACAGATTGGAGCAGGTCTTGTGAATCCGCCGGAAGGCTGTTTTACAAAAGCCATCGAAGCATGCGCAAAAGCATGGACAAACTAGATAATAAAAATATTTATATATTAAGGAGGATTTATAATTATGAGTAAGTGGTCTGACATCAAAATCTACGATTTAAGTATTCCGATTGGAATCAGCACTCCGCCGTGGCCAACCTATGAGCCGCTCCAGGTGAAGTATTTCAAGCGTCTGGCACCGAATGGAGCAAACGGACAGCTTGTGACCCATTCCAATCATGTAGGAACCCATCTGGATGGCCCGCGTCATTTCGACACCGCAGGAAGAGATATTGCAGCTCTGGAATTAACCAAGTTGTGTGCACCGGGTGTTGTAGTTGATTTGTCTGATATGGCAGAGGATTTCGGCATCTATACCCCGGAAGATATCGAGAAGCGCGTTGAGGTACGTGAGGGAGATATCCTGATCATCAACACTGGTTATCATAAGTATGGATTTGACCAGCCGGAGGCAGATGAGCGCCGCTATATGCTGCGTCACCCGGGTCCGTCTCTTGATTTTATCAAGTGGGTACGTGAAAAGAAGATTAAATGGCTGGGAGTTGACTGCGGTTCCGCAGATCATCCGATGAATACTAAGATCCGTGACTGGGAGCCGATGGAGGCTGAAAAGTGCGACGCTATTTTCCGCAAGAAATATGGCAAATCCTTAAATGAGATTTATCCGTGGCCGGAGCATTACCAGGCAATGCATTTAGAGTTGTTTGGCCAGCCGTATGAGGCAATCCATGCAGAGTGCATGGGAGGTGAGATCGATAAGTTGTCCAACAAGCGTGTTGTAATCGGATGCTTCCCGTGGAAGTTCCAGGATGGAGAAAGCTGCATCAGCCGTATCGTGGCATTCGATGGTTTCGAGGATGTATAAAGAACAGTAACAGGCCGGTTCAGAGGGTTTCGTGGGGGAGCCCTCTGAACGATAAGGAGGAGTCTGTATGGGGACAACGCTATATAAAAATGCTGACTGGATCATTACCATGAACGAGAAAAGAGAGAAAATCCGTCATGGTGATCTGCTGATTTCAGGAAAAGAAATTCTGGATGTAGGAACGGATCTGGAGAAAAAATATGAAGGAACATTAAAGATTGACCATGTGGTAGAGGCAGAAGGAACGGTGATTCTTCCGGGTTTTGTAAATGTGCATCATCATACATGGCAGTCTCTGATCCGCAATATCCAGGCAACAAGAGGACTGAAGCTGGAACCGTGGCTGACTGTTATGTATGAGATCTATAAAGATCTGAATACGGATGTGGCTCGTGCCGGTGTTTATTCTGGTCTGGGAGATATGCTTAAAACGGGATGTACGACATCCAATGATCTTTGGTATCCGCATCCTGTGGGAGTAAAATATCTGGTTGACGCGGAAATTGAGGCCGCGGCAGAAATTGGAATCCGTTTCCATCCGACCAGAGGATTCCACTCTGTACCTAGCAGTATTGTACCGCCAGAAGTTGTGGATACAAAAGAGAGTGTTGTGGAAGACACGATCAGACTGGTGAAAAAATATCATGACCGGTCCCGTTTTTCCATGTGCCAGGTTGGCATCGCTCCGAGCATTGCCCAGTATGAAACGGAAGATATCATTGAAGCTGTAGTAGATCTGGCAGAAGAGTATGACATTATGGTTCACGGTCATCTGGCAGAGAGCCAGCATGAGGTGGAATATACGCTGAAGACTTGGGGTTGCCGGCCATTTGAGTGGTTTAAACGGCACCGTTTGCTTGGCAAACGGTTTTATTTTGCCCACTGCATTCATTTGAATGAAGAAGAAATCGCACAGATGGCAGAGACCGGAACCGGAGTGGCACATTGCCCGATCTCTAATATGCTTTTAAGTTCCGGTGCATGTCCGGTGCCTTCTTATCTGGAACACGGTCTCACAAGAATTGGTCTTGGTGTAGATGGAGCTGCCAGCAGCAATTCATCGAATATGCTGGAGGAAATCCGGTGCGCATATCTGTTAAATCGTCTTACCTGGGGTGATAAGGCGGCAACACCGGATGATTATCTGTATATGGCAACGGCAGGCGGAGCAAAAGTTCTTGGACGGGATGACATCGGTTATCTGGCACCTGGAATGGCAGCAGATTTCGCCCAGATGGACTGGAATCAGCTGACTTATGCAGGCGGATGCTATGATCCGGTGGCATGCATTGTAGAGAGCGGCGATCCTCGTCTTGTTAAAAATGTAGTAGTAAATGGGGAATTAGTAGTATCTTCTGGAAAACTTACAAAGGTAAGCGAAGAAGAGAAGCGTGACTACGTAAACCAGGTAGGAAAAGATCTTCTCACCAGAGCATCCGCAAGGATTGAAAGTCTGAAAGAGGATATTGGTTAGCAAAAATGTTGAATCATGTAAAATAATGGAGGTTTACATATGCTGGATATTAAGATTACGAACGCAAAAACAAGAAATACCGGAAAAGAACTGGTTGAGATCGGAATTGAGAACGGAAAGATCACGGCAATCGCGTCTGCAGTAGAGGGCGAGGCAAAGCAGGTTATCGATGCAAAAGGAAACCTGGTAACCGAGTCCTTTGTAAACGGACACCTTCATCTGTGTAAGGTTTATACTCTGGAAATGGCCGGACAGGCTGCATTAAAAGAGTACAACGACAATAACATGGGCGGTGCTATGACTTCCATCGAGAGAGCAGCAGATTTCAAGGCATGCTATGATGAAAAGTGGATCATTGAGAATGTCCGTAAGGCATGCGATCTTGCTGTGAAATACGGCAATACCCATATCCGCGCATTTGCAGATGTGGACAGTAAAGCCAGACTGGAAGGCGTAAAAGGTGTTATCCGTGGAAGAGAGGAATATAAGGACCGCCTGGATATTCAGGTCGTTGCATTTCCGCAGGATGGTGTTGCCAGAGAGCCGGGAGCAAAAGAACTGATCAAACAGGCTATGGATCTTGGTGCCGATGTAGTAGGCGGAATCCCGTGGATCGAGTTCACTGAAGAAGAGGAGTTAGACCATGTAAATTCTATGTGTAACTACGCAAAAGAGTATGACAAAGACATTTCCATGCTTCTGGACGATGTAGGTGATGCAGAGGAGAGAACCCTGGAGATGTTATGCAAAAAGGTCATCGAGATGGGCTGGCAGGGAAGAGCAACCGCACAGCATTGCCGTGCCATGGAGCTGTATCCGGAGAACTACTTCAGAAAGCTCGTTTCCCTCTTAAAGAAAGCCCAGATTGGTGTGGTATCCGATCCGCATACCGGTCCGCTGCATGCAAGAGTCAAAGACCTTCTGAAGGCAGGCGTGCCGGTTGCTCTTGGACAGGATGATATAGCAGATGCTTACTATCCATACGGTGAGTGTAATATGCTTCAGGTAGCTTTCCTGGCAAGCCATTTACTCCACATGGTAAGCTTCGACGACATGGAGCTGCTTTACGATATGATCACAACAAGCGCCGCAAAGGTTCTTGGAATCAAAAACCATGAACTGAAAGAAGGCGGAGATGCAGATCTGGTAGTACTTCAGGATGAGGATGTATACCATGCAATCTGGCATCACACAGCACCGGCTTATGTTATTAAGAACGGCGTTGATATTACCGTAAAGTAACAGCTTCAAAAAGGAGAAGCATATGGAAAATAAGAAAGGAAGATTTGCAGAGATTGCGTATGTCCTGGGAATAATTCTGTGCCCACTGGGGGTCTGCCTGTCGGCGAAAAGCGGATTTGGCGTGTCAATGGTAGTTGCACCGGCCTACGTGCTTTATTTGCGTATTTCAGAAACAATTCCCTGGTTTACTTTTGGAAAATCAGAGTATATCTTTCAGGGATTGTTGCTGATCGTGCTGGCCTTTGCTGTGCGGCGCTTTAAGTGGAAGTATCTGTTATCTTTTGTTACGGCGTTTATTTACGGAAATATTTTGGATCTGTGGTATGTTGTATTAGGTTCGGAACAGTATACCGTATACTGGCAGCGCGGAATGGCTTGTGTTTTTGGAATTCTGATCACTTCACTGGCCATAGCTTTTTTCCTGAGAACGTATCTTCCTCAGGAAGCTTATGAAATGTTCGTAAAGGATGTAACGGATACGTATCAGAAAGATATGACAAAAGTGAAATGGCTGTTTGATCTGTCAGCGCTTTTGATTGCAGTAGTTCTTATGCTGGTGTTATTCCGCCGGTTTGCTTTTAATATGGTCGGATTAAACACAGTTCTTGCAACAATCGTAAATGCTCCGCTGATCGGCTTTTTTGGAAAAATGCTGGATCGTGCCGGAAGTTTTGATTCTTCATTCCCGGAGTTTTACCAGAAATTTCAGAAGATTATGAATTAAAAGTGAGAGCTGCCTTATAAACAGGGCGGCTCTACTTGTAAAATCTTAGAACCAGGAAACTGGAAACTTTTGGGCAGAACGAGGTGAAAATTGTGAAAAAAATATTTGATGCACTGGTAGATGGCAGTGTGGCATTAATCAGCCGTTTTCTTCCGGATGCGTATATTCTGGTGCTGCTTCTTACGGTAATTCTGTTTGTGGTTGCGGTTCCAGTTACAGGAATTGCGCCGGCAGAGGGAATTACCGTGGCGGATCGGCTGGTGAATCTGGTGTACGATGGCTGGTATGGCGGTTTCTGGAATCTTCTTGGCTTTGGGATGCAGATGGTTCTGATTGTGGTGACGGGAACGATGTTTGCCAATACAGAACCGGTTCACCGCATCATCGTAAAGATTGCGTCTATTCCGAAAACTCCGAGACAGGCACTGCTTTTAGTTTCCGCAGTGGGTATGGTCGCGTATTTTTTACAGTGGGGAGCCGCTTTGATTGTATGCGCGGTCCTGGCACAGGAAGTGGCAAAGCAGGTAAAGGGAATTCATTATCCGCTTCTGGTAGCGGCCGCTTATGTTGGAAACGCGTTTTGCCTGGTAGGAATATCCGGAACGATTGCACTCAATGTTGCCGGAGGCTGGACATTCGATGGGGTATGGAGTACAACGGGAATTCCATTTCGTGAAACGGTATTTGCGCCATACAACCTGTTTATTTATCTGGTAGGAGCAATTGTGCTGTGCCTTTTGATTACGGCTATGCATCCGTCTCCTGAAAAAACAAAAACTGTGGATCCGGCAATCTTCGCTGAGGAGACGGTGGAAAAACAGTACAGGCCACGCAGTGAGATGACGCCGGCTGAAAAGTTGGAAACATCTGTACTTTTAAATGGTCTGATTGCGTTTATTGGCTTTTTCTGCGTAATCTGGAGTTTTGTAGATTCTCTTTATATCAAAAAACAGTCATTTTCACTTTCTATTAACCAGGTGAATATGATCTTTCTGTTTGCATCGATCGCAATGTATAAAACTCCTGTACGTACGGTAGCGGCAGTAAAAAAATCTCTGGGCGGAGCGGTTGGCGTTGTGCTTCAGATGCCGTTTTATGCCGGAATTGCCGGATTGATCAGCTATCACGGCGGTTCAACCGGTGTTTCCATCGCACAGGTGATTGCCGGATTTTTTGTACATATTTCCAATGTGCAGACCTTTCCGCTCTTCACTTGCCTGAGCGCGGTGATCGTAAAGCTGTTTGTACCAAGCGGCGGAGCCCAGTGGGCGGTTCAGGGGCCGATTGTAATGCAGGCGGTCCAGAGCTTTATGCCGGCTGTGTCGGAAGGAAAGGCAGCAATGGCACTTTCCTGGGGCAATTCCTGCTGTAATCTGCTTCAGCCGTTCTGGCTGATTCCGGTGCTGGAAGTCGCAAAACTGAAAGTCAGGGATGTTATGGGATATTGTGTGATTTGTCTGCTGGCACTTCTGGTGATTATATCCGTAGGATTACTATTTTTATAAAAACGAATGGAGAAGAATTATGGGAAAACGAATTGTGATAGCTCTGGGAGGAAATGCACTTGGTAAGACAATTTCCGAGCAGGCAGAGGTAGTAAAAGGAACTGCAAAGGCCGTAGCCGGACTGGTTCGGGCCGGTCATCAGGTTGTAATTTCACATGGAAATGGACCACAGGTCGGAATGATCCAGAAGGCAATGACTGCTTTGCATAAGCAGGATCCGGAGCATTATGAGCTTTGTCCGCTGTCTGTGTGCACTGCAATGAGCCAGGGCTATATCGGACTGGATCTGCAGAGGGCACTGCGCAATGAACTCGAGAAATGTGGAATTTTAAAGTCCATCACAACCATTCTTACGCAGGTGGAAGTAAATCCAAATGATGATGCGTTTAAAAATCCATCTAAGCCGATTGGTGCGTATGTCACCGAAGCAGAGGCAGAAGTTCTGAGAAAAGAAAGAGGATTTGAGTTTGCGGAGGATGCAGGAAGAGGCATCCGCAGAGTTGTTCCGTCTCCAAAGCCGCAGCAGATTCTGGAACTGGAATCGATCCGGAAAATGGTAGAAGACGGACAGATTGTGATTGCCTGCGGAGGCGGAGGCGTTCCGGTAGTAAAAGAGGAAGACGGATATTTTGGAACAGAAGCCATTATCGATAAAGACTTTGCTTCAGAAAAACTGGCGGAAGAGTTAAATGCAGATTACCTGATTATTTTAACAGCTGTTGAAAAAGTTGCGATTTTTTACGGCACACCAAGGCAAAAATGGCTGGAGCATATGAGTGTAAGAGAAGCAGAATTTTATATAGAGGATGGGCAGTTTGCTCCGGGCTCCATGCTTCCGAAAGTAGAGGCAGCGGTCGCCTTTGCAAAATCCGGTCATGGAAGAAAGGCTTTGATTACGCTTCTTGAAAAAGCGGAAGAAGGAATTGAAGGCCGGACCGGAACAGAAATATCTATGGTTTAAAAAGACCAGGAAGATTTAAAATGGGAAGGGAGAGATTTTATGTATAATCCAGAACAGCCGGTTTTTGAAGAACAGCCTGAATCAAATATTGAAATTGCATATGGAATTGAGGATGTGCCAAAACCATGGTGGAAGGCCGTTCTATTTGCATTGCAGATTACTCTGGTAGATTTTACACCGTTTATGTGGGCAGCAGGGTTTGCCTCTTTAGCAGGAATTGACCAGCCGGATTTTGTTCCGACGTTGCTTTGCGCATGTTTCTTCTGTATGGGAATCTGCACATTTTTACAGACAACGGTAGGTAACCGCCTTCCCATTGTTCAGGGATCCTCTTCCGCACTTATGTCATCCATGGGAAACATTGCGGCTGTTTATGGTCTGCCAGCAGTGTGGGGAGCCTCGCTGATTGGAGGTTTGATTCAGACAATCCTCGGAATTACAAAGACAGTAAGCAAGGTAAGAGCTTTCCTTCCTCCGGTAGTAGTTGGTTCTGTGGTGACAGCCATTGGGTTTGTCGCAGCGAGAATCGCGGTTCAGTGGACTTTTTCCAGACAGGAACCATTATATCTGGTTCTTGCGCTGATTTCGTTTTTGTTGGCGCTTATACTGAAATTTAAAACGAAAGGAATGGTATCCCAGGGCTTTATCCTTATTACGGTTGTTATCGTCGGAGTTGTGGTTTCTTCATTTCTGGGAATTTTTGACTGGAATGCAGTTTATGCCGCACCGTGGATAAAGATTCCACGTTTATTTCCATTTACAGGGCTGTCAGGACAGCCAAACGTAGTAATCACGTTTACGGCAGCGGCCATTATTGGTGGATTCAGCGGCTATATGGGAGCTATTTTTGAATCTGTCGGGGATTATGCGGCAACCTGCGCAGCCTGTGATGAGGTTTACCGTGTGAAACATATTGATAAAGGAATCATGGCCAGCGGACTTGGCTGCATGATTACAGCCCTCTTTGGAGGCTTGCCGTGTACTTCCTACACACAGAATATCGGCATTGTTGCAGCTACCGGCGTGGCATCCAGGCGGGTAACCCAATATGCAGGTGTTTTATTCCTGTTGTATGGCTTTTGCCCGAAAATGGCATATATTCTTGCCGGAATTCCGAAACCGGTTATTGGGGCAGTGTTCCTGATCTCTGCGGCTTCCATTATGTTTTCCGGAATTGACTCCATTGTGTCATCACCGAGAACCCTGAGAAATACGCTGGTAGCAGGAATTACTCTGACGCTGGCAGTTATGCTTCCGTATCAGTGTACATCTACTTATAAAGAGTGGGCAGACAGCCTTCCTCCATTTTTAAATATGTTGTGCACCTCACCGGTTTTTATTGCTGTACTTTGTGGTGTGGGACTGAATGTATTGCTGAATTTTGTTTTACGGGATAAAGAAAAATAAAAGAATGTGGTACGTTGTACGTGCTGCTAAGGAGAAGACCATGATTCAGAAATTAATTGAAAAGATTCAGAAAACAAAGGCACCGATCTGTGTTGGACTGGATCCGATGTTAAATTATATTCCGGAATATATTTTAAAGAAGTCCTTCAGAGAGTTTGGTGAGACGTTAGAAGGAGCAGCAGATGCTATCTGGAATTTTAATAAGGAGATCGTGGATCATACCTGGGACCTGATTCCGGCTGTGAAGCCACAGATTGCCATGTACGAGCAGTTTGGTATTGAAGGATTGAAGGCATATGACAGGACTGTGAAATATTGCCATGAGAAAGGCCTTGTGGTTATTGCTGACGCAAAACGCGGCGATATCGGTTCTACCTCAGCAGCATACGCATCAGCTCATCTGGGCAGAGTGAAAGTTGGAAACAATAGTTGTTCTATATTCAATACAGATTTTATTACTGTGAACCCGTATCTGGGAAGTGACGGAGTAAAACCTTTTATTGATGTTTGCAATGCAGAGGATAAAGGCATTTTTGTGTTGGTAAAAACCTCGAACCCCTCCAGTGGGGAGTTTCAGGATAGGCTGATTGATGGTAAACCGCTTTATGAGCATATTGCTGACAGGGTGGTCGAGTGGGGCAGGATATCTATGGATGGCGCATACAGTAATGTCGGAGCGGTCGTAGGAGCAACCTACCCGGAGATGAGCGTTATTTTAAGAAAACTCATGCCCAAAACCTACTTCCTGGTACCTGGTTATGGTGCACAGGGCGGTACGGCAAAAGATTTAAAGAATTGTTTCAATGAAGATGGACTTGGAGCAATTGTCAATTCTTCACGCGGCATTATTGCAGCGTATCGTCAGGAGAAATACGCAAAGTTTGGTGCAGAGCACTTCGCAGAAGCATCCAGACAGGCAGTTGTTGATATGGCTGCAGATATTAACAGTGTTCTGTAAGACAGAGCAGGGCACAGCAGTGTACAGAGGAGAAAACAAAATTTTATTTTTCAGTGGAATGTGGTAGAATTAAAAGAAAAATCATAATTTATGAAATTTGAGGACACACCTATGACACTGACACAGCTAAAATACATCGTAGAGACCGCGAAGGCCGGGAGCATCAGCAGGGCAGCTGAAAAGCTGTATATTTCCCAGCCCAGTCTGACGGCAGCTATCCGGGAACTGGAGCATGAGTTTGGCATTACCATCTTCCAGAGAACCAACAAGGGAATTCTGCTGACTTCCGAGGGGGAGGAATTTCTCGGTTATGCCAGACAGGTCATCACCCAGACAAGCCTGATGGAGGAACGTTATTCCGGTGTGGCCCCGGTGCGTCATCAGTTTTGTGTCTCTACCCAGCATTATTCCTTTGCGGTGGAGGCCTTTGTGGAACTGCTCAAGACTTACGGAGGTGAGACTTACGATTTCCGGATCCGGGAGACCCAGACCTATGAGATCATTGAGGATGTGGCAAAGCTGAAAAGTGAGATTGGGGTGCTCTATTTAAACCAGTTCAACGAGAATGTTCTGCGAAAAACCTTCAAGGAACATGATCTGAAATTTGAACGGCTGTTTCTGGCAAAGCCTCATGTGTTTGTCGGATCGGGAAATCCGCTGGCAAAGCGGGAAAAAATCACCCTGCAGGATCTGGAACCGTATCCGCGGCTTTCCTACGAGCAGGGAGATCACAATGCTTTTTATTTTTCAGAGGAGATTTTAAGCACGCTGGAGAGCCGGAAAGACATCCGGGTCTGTGACCGGGCAACCTTGTTTAACCTGCTGATCGGCTTAAATGGCTACACCATCTGCAGCGGTGTGATCAATGAAACCCTGAATGGCAGGGACATTGTAGCGGTGCCGCTGGAGGCAGATGATTATATGGAAATCGGATATATCACGCATAAACAGGTGGTGCCGGGGAAATTTGCTGCTCATTATATAGAAGCACTGAAGCGGTTCGCGATAGACTAAAACTATGACAAACCGCTTTTTTTCGATATTTTACAGGGAATGAAAATGCGGGTATCATAAGAGCCATGAATAGCAGATATGACAGGTGAGGACAGAGAAGCATGGAATGGCTGCGCACAACATCAGATAAGGAGACAACAACATGAGCAAAAATACCTCGTTTCGTTATGATTATGTAGGAAGCTTTTTAAGACCGGAGCAGTTAAAGAAGGCACGCGCTGAGTATGAGACAGGAACCATCACCGCAGAAGAATTAAAGAAGGCAGAAGACGCAGCCATCACCGACCTGGTGGAGAAGCAGAAGAAAGCTGGTTACCATGTGATCACCGACGGTGAGTTCCGCCGCGCTACCTGGCACCTGGATTTCATGTGGGGATTCAACGGTGTGGGTCACAGCGCCACTGAAGAAGGACTGCCGTTTCACGATGAGGCAGCCAAGATTGATGATACCTTCCTGACCGGAAAGATTTCTGTGGGACATCATCCATTTGTGGAGCATTACAAATTTGTTAAGGCACTGGAGGATGAGAATACCGTAGCAAAGCAGACCATCCCGGCACCGGCCCAGTTTTTCGAGCAGCTGGTAATGCCGATGAATATTGAGGATACCAGAAAGATTTATCCGAATGATGAGGAACTTATTGCAGATCTGGTAGCCGGATACAGAAAAGTCATCGCGGATCTCTATGCGGCAGGCTGCAGAAACATCCAGCTGGATGACTGTACCTGGGGCTGCTTTGTGGACCCGAAGGCAAGAATGTTCTTTGGAACCGATGATGCAGGACTGGAAAAACTGCAGAAGGAATTCCTGGAAATCAACAACCTGGTGATCGAGGGACAGCCGGAGAATCTGGTCATCAACACCCACATCTGCCGCGGAAACTTCCATTCTACCTGGGCCTGCACTGGTGCTTATGACAAGATTGCGGAGCTGGTATTTGGAAAGGAAAACGTCAATGCCCTGTATCTGGAGTTTGACGATGCGCGTTCCGGCGGATTTGAGTGCCTGAAGCATGCTTCCGAAGATAAAAAGGTTGTTCTGGGCCTGATCACAACAAAATCCCCGAAGCTGGAGGATAAGAACGCTGTGATCGCGCGCATCCATGAGGCGGCAAAGTATGTACCGTTAGACCGTCTGTACTTAAGCCCGCAGTGCGGATTTGCTTCCTGCGAGATCGGCAACAAGCTGACCGTGGAAGAGCAGTGGGCAAAATTGAAACTGGTAAAAGAGATTGCAGAGGAAGTGTGGGGGTAAGAAGTAACAGCATATAGCAGATAAAATGTCATGTCTGCATAAAACACAAAATCGGCAGGTCAGTCGCGAAAACTGGTCTGCCGGTTTTTGTGTTCATTCGGTATTTTCTTATGTGAAAGATGATGCTGTCTGCAGATTAGTTTGCAGCAGTAGTCTCCTCAGCTGCTTCCTCGGTGGACTCAGCTTCGTCAGAAGACTCCTCAGCCTCCTCGGAAGACTCCTCAGCCTCAGATGCCTTCTCGGACTCAACAGACTCTTCTTTGGCTTCCTCGGAAGACTCCTCAGCCTTGGTGGACTCCTCAACGGTGGTCTCTTCAGCAGTGGTCTCAGCTACAGTAGTTTCAGCAGCAGTGGTCTCCTCTTTGGTGCCGCCGCAAGCGGTGATTCCCATAGCTACCATAGCGGCAGCTACAACAGCGATCATGGATTTGTTAAATACTTTCTTCATCATAATTTTTTCCTCCTCTGTCCGGGATTCCTCTCGAACAAACACATACTATAAAGGGAAAATGTGACTAAATTGTGTTTAAAAAATAAAAAAATATGAAAAATCTTATCAAATTATTAAGAAAAATATAAATTGTTTTGTATTTCCAGACAATGACATGGAAATGAAGAGATGCAGATGGTGTTTTGAGGATAAATATAGAACATTAGGAAGAACGTGCGTTCGCAAATGCTATACTTTTTATTGTCCATGTGCTATAGTAGGTTGAGGAAGGCCGTTTCGGTCAATGTCCTATTTATTACCTGTAGCTATGATTTCGGAGGAATCATTATGGACCATTTTAAACTAGTATCTGAATACGCCCCAACCGGTGACCAGCCCCAGGCCATTGCTGAACTTGTGGAGGGCTTCCGGGAGGGCAATCAGTTTGAGACGCTGCTTGGAGTTACCGGTTCCGGTAAGACTTTTACCATGGCCAATGTCATTCAGGCATTGAATAAAAAAGGATTATCCTTTTCCACCTGCGTGACAGGAATGTTATTCTTCGCACAG
>ENA-USUG01003800-USUG01003800.1-human-gut-metagenome-genome-assembly--contig:-NODE-3800-length-19837-cov-16.069028_pt1 | contig 19837 bp, 14 predicted proteins | sample MGYA00250059_ERZ773394 | MGnify/ENA primary metagenome ERZ773394 (study PRJEB29103, sample SAMN06111957) | human gut metagenome | biome: human gut; feature: ankylosing spondylitis patient; material... | reverse complement strand
ATATGAAAATCAATAATCCGGCCTTGACAGGACAAATCCTTGTGGCCACGGCTCGAGCTTGCATGAAACAGCAACCGGGATGCTATGCACTAATTGAAATCCCGGTGATTGATATGTTGTACGGAGATCGAGAGGAATTGATCAAACATTTGGTATAATTTAACGACAAAACAAGATAACAATTATGACTTTATCGCCGATAATCTGGTGATAAAGTCATAATTATTTCTTTAAAAATTGACATCCTGCCGTAAACTTTGTACTTTCGTCCCCACTATAGATGACTTATAATGAATGATGAAAAGTTAAAAGAAGAAGTTCGCAAGGCTTGCGAGGTTCTTAAAAACGGGGGGATAATTCTTTATCCCACGGACACGATATGGGGTATCGGGTGTGACGCCACGAACGAGCTAGCCGTGAAACGGATATACGAGCTGAAACACCGGGAGGACAACAAGGCCATGTTGGTATTACTGGATGACGTGGGCAAGCTTGCCTCCTACGTCGAGGTTCCAGATGTGGCTTACGAGTTATTGGAAGTGAATGATAAACCCATGACAATCATTTATCCGAATGCAAAGAACCTGGCAAAGAACTTGATTGCACAAGATCGGACCATAGGCATCCGGATCACCTCGGAGGCTTTCACGAAAGCCTTGCTTTACCGTTTCCGCAAACCCATTGTTTCAACGTCGGCTAATATCAGCGGAGAACCTTCCCCCAAGTGTTTTGCGGAAATTAGTGATGCCGTGAAGTCTGTCGTTGATTACGTGGTAGATTTCCGTCAAGAAGAAACTTCGAATCCCGCACCCTCTAGTATCATCAAACTGGGTGTCGGAGGAGAGATTCAAATCATCAGGAAATAATTATTAACCCGAGAATTGAACCTTGATATGTCTTTCACATTTTCAATTTTCAATTTTCAATTTTCAATTGTATTATGGCACTGATTTTAAATATAGATACTTCTACGGATATTTGTTCCGTGGCTATCGCTCGGGACGAACACGTGGTTGCTTTAAAAGAAAATGACGAGGGATTCAATCATTCCACTTTGCTGGGTGTATACGTGGATGATTTGTTGAAGGAGAATAATTTAACGGCAAACGACTTGGATGCCGTGGCTGTGAGCATGGGCCCCGGTTCCTACACGGGCTTGCGCATTGGGGTATCTTTAGCCAAAGGGATATGTTTTGGTGCGGGTAAGCCGCTGATTGCGGTAAGTACCTTGGAGGCGTTGGCAAATGCAGTGGCTTGTCGAGAGAACGAAGAGGCTTACTATTGTCCCATGATCGACGCTCGTCGCATGGAAGTGTACACGGCTATTTATGACCGGATAGGAAATGTCGTACGTGATATTCATGCGGAGATAATAGACGAAAATTCATTTGCGGATTTGTTATCGGAACATAAGATCTTGTTTTTTGGCAACGGGAGTAATAAGATAAAGGAGGTGTTAAAACATCCGAATGCAATGTTTATTGATGGGGTGGCAACTTCTGCCGGAAACATGATAACACTTGCCGAACGTAAGTTTGAGGATAAAAAATTTGAAGATGTGGCTTATTTCGAGCCGTTTTATTTAAAAGATTTTGTGGCAACAGTGCCGAAGAAAAAAGTTTTGTGATAATGAATATAAAACTACTAAGTCCTTCATGTTGGACGGATTACGAGTTGATAGATAGTGGAGCGTACGAAAAATTGGAGCGCTTCGGACGTTACGTGATTGCTCGGCCGGAGCCGCAGGCGATATGGAATAAATCACTTTCCGATGCGGAGTGGCAGCAACGGGCAGATGCTTATTTCAAGAAGGACAAGAAGAGTGAGGAGCGGGGAGAGTGGATTTGTAAGCCTAAAATGCCACAGCAATGGTTCGTGAATTACCGCTATGGAGATATGAGCATCCGGATGCGATTGGGATTGACCTCTTTCAAACACGTGGGGGTATTTCCGGAACAGGCCGAGAACTGGAATTTTATATCGGATCAGGTAAAACGAATCGGTACGGGAGCAAAAGTACTGAATTTATTTGCTTACACGGGCGGTGCTACTCTCGCTGCGAAGAGTGCGGGTGCGGATGTAACTCACGTGGATTCGGTGAAGCCTGTCGTTTCTTGGGCAAGGGAGAATATGGAGGCTTCCGGTTTGGACGGGGTGCGTTGGATCGTGGAAGATGCTTTAAAGTTTGTACAGAGAGAAGTGCGTCGGGGAAAAAAGTACAACGGGATTATTCTAGACCCTCCGGCTTACGGGCGTGGGGCGAATGGTGAGAAATGGGTGCTAGAGGAAAATATAAACGAATTAATCACCTTATGCGGGCAATTGCTGGAATCCTCCAATAGTTTTCTTGTGCTGAATCTGTATTCCATGGGATTGTCTGCTTTATTGGCCCGTGGTATTGTGCGTCAGCTAGTAGGGAATTGTTCTGGAGAACAATTCGGTGAGTTGTATTTTACTGATTCTTACGAAAAATCACTACCTTTAGGAGTTTATTATCGATTGTGGCGATGAGAAATCATACATCTAAAATTTATATGTATTTGGTGATTTGTGCTGATTTCCTTATCTTTGCACCCTCAATGAAAAAATATTAAATCTAAAAAATAAAATAAATGGCAACAACGGCTGATTTTAGAAATGGATTATGTATCGTTTTCAAAGACGATTTATACAGAATTGTACAGTTTCAACATGTGAAACCCGGTAAAGGTCCTGCTTTCGTGAGAACAAAAATGCAGAACATCAAAACCGGTCGTACCTTGGAAAATACGTTTACTTCCGGAGTGAAGATCGATGTCGTACGCATCGAGAGACGCCCCTACCAATTCCTGTACATGGAAGGAGAGGATTATATCATGATGCACACGGAAACTTTCGAGCAAATACCTATCGCGAAAGATTTGATCAATGCTCCCCAGTTCTTGAAAGAAGGTGATGCTGTTGAAATGGTAGTACACGCAGACACGGAAACCCCGTTGTATGTTGAGTTGTTGCCGACAGTTGTTTTGGAAGTGACTTACACGGAGCCGGGATTAAAAGGTGATACCGCTTCTTCCACGGCGTTGAAACCGGCAGAGGTAGAAACCGGTGCAAGAGTAATGGTTCCTCTTTTCATCAATACCGGCGAGAAAATCCGTATCAAAACGGAGGACGGTACTTACGTGGAACGTGTGAAAGAATAAATTAGATTTCAATTTCTCCTTGTGCTTCAACTTGGAGTTTTTGGATAGCCTTTTCAGCGGAGTTTTGCTCCGCTTCTTTTTTTGATGCACCTGTGCCTTGAGCCATGATCTCTTCGCCGATGGAGATCGTACAGACAAATTTGGCGTGACGGGCATTACTTTCAAGTGTCTCGATATTCAGGTCAATCTTTTGTTTTTGAGCCCATTCAATCAGCCTGCTCTTGTAGTTTTTGTCAACGTACACGAGGTCTTCCAGATTCACGTAGTGAGGGAAAATATAATTCTCGATAAATGCCTTGGTTCTATCGTACCCTTGGTCCAGGTAGATAGCCCCGGTAAAAGCCTCGAATACATCACCGTAAATATGTTTGTTTTTGGAAATATCCGATTTGGCAATTACCTCCTCGTTCAACCCCATTTTAATGGCAATAATATTCAATGATTCGCGACTCACGATCTTGGAGCGTAAACGAGTCATGAACCCTTCATCCTTGTTGGGAAAAAACTTGTATAGAATTTCAGCGACAATAGCTCCCAGTACGGCATCTCCTAAAAATTCGAGGCGTTCGTAATTCAACACGGTTCCGCTTTTCGTGTATCTGGATGCCGATTTATGTAACAATGCCAAGGTATATAAACCCTTGTTACCGGGAACGAATCCCCATTCCGAAATAGACAATCCATAAAACTTTTCCTTCCTGTGAAGGTAAAGTTTTATGGATTGAATTATTTTACTAATCACTTCCCCAAAATTTTAGTTCGTGATTATTTTTTGAATACAACGCAAGCATTGTGTCCTCCGAAACCGAAAGTGTTACTGATGGCTACATTGATTTCTTTCTCTTGAGCCTTGTTGAACGTGAAATTCAGCTTGGGATCCAGCTCCGGATCAAGATTGCTGAAATTAATGGTAGGAGGTACAATGTTGTTTTTCACAGCCAGAACACAAGCGATTGCTTCCAAGGCACCGGCGGCACCTAATAAATGTCCTGTCATTGATTTGGTGGAACTGATATTCAGTTCATAAGCGTGTTCACCAAATGCTTTCTGAATGGCCTTAGGTTCTGCCACATCTCCCAGTCCGGTAGACGTTCCGTGAACGTTGATATAATCAACATCTTTCGGGCTTAGTCCGGCGTCTTCCAACGCGAGCAACATAACATCGGCGGCTCCTTGTCCTTCCGGATCCGGTGCAGTCATGTGGTAAGCGTCGCAATTGGCTCCACCACCCGCGAGTTCTGCATAGATGTGAGCACCTCTTTTTACGGCATGTTCATACTCTTCCACGACTAAGCAAGCACCTCCCTCGCCGATAACGAATCCGTCACGATCAGCGTCAAAAGGACGCGATGCTGTTTTCGGGTCATCATTACGAGTGGATAAAGCTTTCATGGAATTGAAACCGCCTACACCCGGAGGGGTGATAGCCGCCTCAGATCCACCGGCAAGTATCACGTCTGCTTTACCTAATCGGATTAGATTTAATGCATCTACTAACGAGTGTGCAGATGAAGCACAAGCTGAAACCGTCGTGTAGTTCGGACCCTTTAGGCCTTCTTCTATGGCGATCATCGCTCCACCCATGTTGGCAATCATCTTGGGTATAAAGAACGGGTTGAATCTGGGAGTTCCGTCTCCTAATGCAAAACTTTTGCATTCCTCGTAGAACGTATCCAATCCACCGATACCTGCACCCCAGATTACACCGATTCTCTTTCTGTCCTCTTGCGAGAAATCAAGTCCTGCATCTTTTACGGCTTCCCTGGAACAAATCAGGGCAAACTGGCTGTAAAGATCCATTTTACGGACCTCCTTCTTGTCGAAGTATTCCGTGGGCTCGTAGTTTTTAACCTCGCAAGCGAATTGTGTGCGAAATTTAGATGCATCAAAACGAGTAATAGGACCGGCGCCACTGACGCCACCTTTCAAGTTCTCCCAAAATTCGGCCACGTTATGACCCAAGGGATTAATAGTTCCAAGACCAGTTATTACTACTCGTTTGAAATTCATAGATAAAATATTAAATTATTGAGCGTTAGCTTCAACGTATGCAATAGCATCGCCCACGGTAGCGATTTTCTCTGCTTGATCGTCCGGAATAGTGATGTTGAATTCTTTCTCCAGTTCCATGATCAACTCTACCGTATCCAAAGAGTCAGCTCCTAAGTCGTTAGTAAACGTAGCTTCCGGTTTAACTTCACTTTCGTCAACTCCTAATTTATCAACAATGATAGCTTTAACTCTGTTTTGAATGTCAGACATAACTTTAAATTTTAATTAGACATTTTTTAAATTCACACTTGCGTCTACAAGAGGCGCGCATAACTCTCTAAGTTCGGGGGCAAAGTTAGAGAATTTATTTTTCCTAGAAAATTTTTTGGCATGAATAAAGTTTTCTTATCTTTATGCGTTTGATTTTTAATAGATTACAGGATGAAAAAAATTGCAATATTTGCCTCTGGTTCAGGTTCTAACGCTGAAAATATCATTAATTATTTTAAAAATGACACCGAAAATGTCGTAAAAATCGTGTTCTGTAACAAGCCCGATGCCTATGTTCTGGAACGGGCAAAACGTTTAAACGTGCCGACATTCGTTTTCGGGCGGGAAGAGTTTTTTCATTCTGACTTGGTTCTAAACGAGTTGAAACGTTTGGATATTGATCTGATCGTCTTGGCAGGCTTCCTGTGGAAGGTACCGGATGCCATTATTGACGCTTATCAAAACCGGGTAATCAACATCCATCCGGCCCTGTTGCCTTCATACGGGGGGAAGGGAATGTACGGCATGAAAGTACACGAGGCCGTGATCGCTGCCGGGGAAAAGGAAAGCGGCATCACGATTCATCACGTGAACAACCATTACGATGAAGGAGCCACCATTTTCCAGGCTAAATGTGAAATCGACCCGGGAGACACGCCGGAAACCCTGGCAACAAAAGTCCATGCCTTGGAATACGAACATTTCCCCCGCGTGATCAAAGAATTCTTGGATAATTTATGATTTCGGATTTCATGACGTGGGATTTTATGACGTTTGATTGAAAAACCTGCAAGTCATGTTCAATTTTTAATTCTCAATATTCAATTACTATGAGGAGGTTTATTCTTTTATTCGGTGTATTGTTAGCCGGTTTGTGGGTACAGGCCGGGGAAGCAAGGTTATTAAGGTTCCCGCATAGCGTGGGGGACAAGTTGGTATTCTCGTATGCCGGGGATCTTTATCTGGTTGCAGCCGAAGGAGGAACGGCCCGTAGATTGACCTCGCACGTGGGGTACGAAATGTTTCCTCGCGTTTCACCGGATGGAAAATATATCGCTTTCACCGGGCAATATGACGGTAACACGGAAGTATTCGTCATCCCCGTGGAGGGAGGTGAGCCTCGTCGCTTGACATACACGGCCACGCTGAAAAGAGATGACCTGGGAGATCGCATGGGGCCGAACAACGTGGTGATCGGGTGGACTCCGGATAGTAAACGGATTCTGTATCGTTCCCGGAGATACACCTTTAACGATTTCACCGGGCAACTGTTCACCGTGCCGGTAGAGGGGGGAATGTCCGAGGAAATCCCTTTAAAGAACGGCGGTTTCGCCTCTTATTCCCCGGATGGAAAGAAATTGGCTTATAATTATATCTTCCGGGAATTCCGGGCGTGGAAACGTTATCAAGGAGGAATGGCGGATGATATTCGGGTGTTTGATTTCAACACGAAAAAATCCGAACGGATTACCGACAACGTGCGCCAGGACGTGTTTCCGATGTGGTCTCCGGATGGAAATACTATATATTATGTATCCGACCGAGACGACGTGATGAACCTTTACGCCTACAACGTGAACACGAAAGAGGATAAACAACTGACGTTCTATAAAGAATACGATATAAAATTCCCCGCGATCGGTGACAAATTGATTGTCTACGAGCAAGGTGGTTATATTTACGGGTACGATTTACAAAGTGGTAAAGAAACCAAGATCACGATAAACATTGATAACGATCAGATTTATTCTCGCCCGACCTTGACCGATGTCAGCGGTCAGATTTCGAGTATCGCGGCCGCTCCCGGTGGAGAACGGGTGGTCGTGGCTGCTCGCGGGGATATTTTCTCGTTGCCCGTGAAAGAGGGAATCACCTATAACCTGACCCATTCTTCCGATGCGAATGATATGCTGGCAGGTTGGTCTCCGGACGGGAAATATATCAGTTATGTTTCCGACAAGGACGGGGAGTTCAATATTTATCTTCGGGACGTGGCGACGGGGAAGGAGCGGAAACTGGTCAAAAATTTGAAAAGTTATATCTTCAATTATAAATGGTCCCCGGATTCCAAGAAAATTCTCTGGAGCGAAAAGGGGAATACCTTGAATATATCCGATGTGGAAAGCGGGAACCGGAAGATCGTGGAAAAATCGGGAATCCGTCCCATGACCTCCTACAACTGGTCGCCCGACGGCAAGTATATTACCTACGTTCGTCCGGAGACGACGATGGATAACATCATCGTCTACGGTGTTGAAAGTGGTGAGAAACACCAAGTTACCGACGGATGGTTCGGTTCCAGTTCGCCAAACTTCAGCGAGGACGGGAAATACCTCGTGTTTGTTTCTGCCCGCACGTTCTCCCCGACGTATGGGCGGACGGAATGGAATCACGTGTATAATGATATGAACAAGGTGTACATCCTGCCATTGGCGAAGGATGCCCCGGTATTGTTTGCCCCGAAAAATGATGTTGTCCGGGTGGAGACTGCCGTGAATGAGAAAGACAAGAAAAAAGAGAGCGAGGATAAAAGTATCGTGTATGACTTCACGAACCTGGAAAGTCGCCTTGTCGAACTACCCGTGTTGGCGTCGAATTATTATGGCAACGTGCACATGCTGGGAAATCGAGTGTATTACAACCGGGGCGGTAGCACGTTGATTTATGACTTGAACGGGAAGAAAGAGACCGATTCGGGTGGAAACATCGAATTCACTCCCGGTTATAAAAAGGCGATCGTTTCTTCGGGCTCCGCGTTCCAAGTGGAAGACCTTCCGGTATTTTCTGCCAGCGTGACCTCTCCCGTATCCACGAAAGGCGTGAAACGGGTAATCGACTACCATCAAGAATGGATGCAGATCTATAACGAAAGCTGGCGACAGATGCGTGATTTCTTCTATGCCAAGAACATGCATGGCGTGGATTGGAATCACGTGTACGAGAAATATAAGGTATTGGTTCCTTACGTGAATCATCGTACGGACTTGACTTACATCATCGGGGAGATGATCGCGGAATTGAATGTCGGACATGCCTACTCCATTAACGGGCGGGTACCGATGCCCGAGAGAATAAAGATGGGTTTGCTGGGAGCTAAATTCATGAAAGATAAATCCGGTTATTTCAAAGTGACCGAAGTCATCGAGGGAGCAAACTGGGATGCTTCAACCCGTTCGCCTTTGACTATGCCGGGCGTGGAGGTAAAAGCGGGAGATTATATTTTGGCCATCAACGGGAAATCGTTGAAAGAGGTGGATAACCTGTTCTCCGAGTTGATCGATATGGCAGGCAAGACTGTTGAATTGACCGTGAACACGACCCCGGTTGAGAAGGGAGTCCGTAACGTGTTAGTCGTTCCGCTGGCTGACGAATCAAAATTGTATTATTATCATTGGGTGCAAAATAATATCCGTAAGGTAAACGAGGCCACGAACGGGGAAGTAGGTTACATTCATATTCCGGACATGGGTGTTGACGGGTTGAACGAGTTCGTGAAGCACTATTACCCGCAGTTGAATAAAAAAGCCTTGATCATTGATGACCGGGGAAATGGCGGTGGAAACGTATCCCCGATGATTACCGAACGTTTGATGCGTACTCCGACGTTCTACACGATGCACACGAACCAAACCTCCGGGTCGGTAAATCCCGTTGGTACATTCCTCGGGCCGAAAGTTTTGTTGGTAAACGAGTATTCTGCCTCTGACGGGGACCTTTTCCCGTATCGCTTCAAGTACAATCACTTGGGAACGATTATCGGGCGTCGTACGTGGGGAGGTGTCGTGGGATATAGCGGTTCCATCCGGGTTGTTGACGGTGGTTCCATCGTGACGCCTTCATACGCGCCGTTTGCAGCAGACGGTAGCGAGTTTATTATCGAGGGAACGGGCGTGACTCCTCACGTTGATATTGAAAACGACCCTTATCTGGAATATAAGGGTGAGGATCAGCAACTGAATAAAGCGATCCAAGTGATATTGGAAAAGTTGAAGACGGAGAAGAACGAGATTCCGCCTATCCCTGCCTTCCCGAATAAAGCGGCAAAGAAAAAATAATACGGTTCATGCGGTAAAAGTAAAGGGGGAGGGTTGATTTCCAAGTGGTTGAAGGTGTGTCAAAATTCGTTCTCCGCATAAAACTCCTCCGTCAGTTTCGCTGCCACCTTCTCTATAAACAGAGAAGGTGGTGGAGCTTTTCCCCGAAAATTGTGTACATTTTAACTCTCCCTCTGTTTATAGAGGGAGTACCCCGAAGGGGGGAGGGAGTTTGAATATAGAGTTTTGACACACCCTCCAGGGAAGGTTTTCGTTAAAAAATAGGCTTGTTAAACCTCTTTTTTTGCAGGTTCTTGCGATTGTATGAGGAGGTTAATCTGAAATAAGGTGTTGTTAATGTCCTGTTTATAAGGTTTAAAAGGGATATTTCAGGATCACTTCCGGATTATTTCCGGGTAGAAGATATTTAACAAGCAATTAAATCCCTAATAGAACGCTATTCCGTATAGCGTTTTAATAGCGTTTTAATAGCGTTCTAATAGCGTTTTACACGGAAATGATCCGCTATTTATCATGATGTGGTAATGACGTGTTTATTACTCCCCGCTTGTTTTCCGTTTATATACCGATAGACAACCGATATAGGAACTTTTGAATTTTTTATGCGTTAGATGAAGCGGGAATCTTATATTTCGTATTTTTGTACGATAAAATTGGACTGGGAAAATGAGCACAAAAGAGATCGAGTGGGACGGGTTGCCTATCCCGAAGCGATACGGGGCGATTCTTGCCATTGCCATGGGAATTACGGTTTCCGTGTTGGATGGCACGATTGCTAACGTGGCGTTACCGTCTATCGCGGAGGATTTGCAGGCCACGCCGTCTATGTCTATTTGGATTGTGAACGCTTACCAGTTGGCTATCGTGGTTTCCTTGTTGTCGTTGTCTTCTTTGGGGGATATATTGGGTTATCGGCGGGTGTATATCGGAGGTTTGTTTATATTTAGCGTGACTTCATTAGCTTGCGCGCTTTCCAATTCTTTGCTGATGTTGACGATAGCCCGTGTGTTCCAGGGATTTGGGGCGGCCGCTTTGGCAAGCGTGAATACTTCTTTGATTCGGATTATTTATCCCAAACGGCATTTGGGTCGAGGAATGGGTATTAACGCGTTGGTGGTTGCCGTGTCGGCAGCGGGAGGGCCGACGATCGCGGCGGGGATTTTGTCGGTAGCCTCTTGGCAGTGGTTGTTCGCTGTAAATGTTCCCGTTGTTATCGCGGCATTGATCTTGTCTTTCCGTTTTTTGCCCGTGAATCCGGTAAAGAGAAGTGAACGGAAGTTTGATTGGATCAGTGGGGTGATGAACGCGTTTACGTTTGGTTTGTTGATTTTCTCGATCGAGGGGTTCACTCACGGGGTGAGTTTGCCTGTACTGCTCCCGGGGATTGGGGTGATGCTGTTTGTCGGTTACTTTTTCGTGCGTCGTCAGTTGTCGCGGGAATATCCCTTGTTGCCTGTCGATTTGTTGAAGATTCCGATTTTTTCGTTGTCTGTCGGAACGTCCGTGTGTTCTTTCGTGGCGCAGATGTTGGCCATGGTTTCTTTGCCTTTCTTTTTGCAGCACACGCTGGGGCTGGATGAGGTGGCAACGGGATTGTTGCTGACCCCTTGGCCGTTGGCAACGATGGTTGCGGCTCCTTTGGCTGGGAGGTTGCTCGAGCGAGTTCACGCGGGTGTGTTAGGTGGCGTGGGATTGTCGATATTTTCCGCGGGGCTGTTTTTGTTAGCTGTCTTCGCGGATCAGGTTCCCAACGTGGGAATTGCTTTGTTTATGGCTATGTGTGGATTCGGGTTTGGTTTATTCCAGACACCGAATAATAGTATATTAATTTCTTCCGCACCGCAGAATAGGAGTGGTGGGGCTAGCGGGATGCTGGGTATGGCCCGGTTGACCGGACAGACGACGGGGGCTTCGTTGGTGGCTTTGATGTTTGTTGTTTTCCCGGTGAATGGGACGTATGCTTCCCTTTATTTCGCGGGAGGGTTTGCCACGCTGGCCGCTGTCGTGAGTTTTTCCCGGGTTTCTTTGCCGGAACCGGAATTGTTGCGAGGAAAGGCTAAGAGTGGTTAACCGGATTGTTTTATGAATGGAATTTATATGGATGGTATGAAGAGAATTTTGAGAGTAGTCGCTTTTTGGGGGATCATTTTCGTTGGAGGCGTGTCGCACGTGATAGGGCAGGGGAACGATAGTTTGGTGGATGTGTCGTTGCGTAAGTTCGTGCATGGATTGCGGGTGGAGGGACGGCCGGAGTATGTTTTCCCGACAAGTTCTTTTTTGCAGGGGGAGAACGTGGAGGGAAGGATTATTCAGGGAGTTTTTTCCTCTCACTTGAAGTATTTGTTCCGTTATCGTCCGGGGAGTTTTGACGAGCATATTTATGGAGATGTATACCAGGGGGTAGGAGTCGGATTTTATAATTTCGGGGGATCCAGGCAGTTGGGGAACCCGGTTGCCTTTTATTTGTTTCAAGGGGCTCGTATCTCTAGTTTAGCTCCTTGGTTGTCTTTGCATTACGAATGGAATTTCGGGTTGTCCGCGGGGTGGAAGACTTATGACCCGTATTATAATTCGTCCAACACGATAATCGGTTCGAAGGTGAATGCTTATATTAATGTTAATTTTTATTTGCGCTGGAGGTTGTCTCCAAGGGTTAGCCTGCTTTCGGGAGTGACGTTGTCGCATTTTTCCAACGGGAATACGAAGCTTCCTAATGCAGGGCTGAACACGATCGGGGGAAATATCGGGTTGGAGTGTAATTTTTACCGGAAGGATGATTTGAAGTCGTTGGAGAGGAGAGTTGATTTTGCTGTACAACCTTTCCGCCGACATTTCACGTATGATTTTGTTTTCTTCGGTTCGTGGCATGATCGGTTGGTGAGGACGTCCGACGGTTTTTCCCCTTCTCCGGAGGCTTATCCCGTGTTCGGGTTTAATTTTACCCCGATGTATAATTTGAATTATAAACTCCGGTTAGGCGTGTCTCTGGACGGGACGTTTGACGGGGGAGCCAATTTATACACGGAGGGGGACGTGTACGGGAGGGTGAGTAAGTCGGACATTGTTCGTCCCCCTCTGGGCGATCAGTTTGCCTTGGGGTTTTCCGGGCGGGCAGAGTACGTGATGCCTTTTTTTGTCGTGGGAGTCGGGATCGGGGCGAACGTGATCGGGAAGGACGATCTGAATATGTTTTATCAGCTATTGACGTTGAAAATAGCCTTGTCACGTGCCGTTTTTTTGCATGTGGGCTACCGTCTCCAAGATTTCAACGAGCCTAACTTTTTGATGCTGGGAATAGGTTTCCGGTTTAACGGGAAGTATACCGCTTTTTAGAATTGTTGTTTCCTGAATATAGCTGAGAAGTCGTTGAAAATGTATTACAACGAAAATAATTATCTTTTCAGCTTGATTTCCTTTTGGCTAGTATTATTTTGTATCTCTGGAAAAAACAATGGTAAAGTCTATTTACCGAACAAACTTATGCCAAATTGCCGAAAAATATTACTCCAAATAACCGAATGCTAGAATTTTTAATTACATTTGTGGTAGTAAATAGTTTGATTTATGGATGGTTACAAACATAGAATAATGGATAGCCTGCTTGAAAAGAAATTGCAGGCTAAAGGAGCAGTGTTGATAGAGGGGCCTAAATGGTGTGGTAAGACAACGACAGCTGAGGAAATTGCGGCTAGCAAAATATTGTTGGCTCGAACTGATGTGAAAAATAATTTCAAGAGCTTGTTAGAAATAGATACAGATGTAGCACTGTCGGGAGATACACCAATGCTTATTGACGAGTGGCAGACTGTGCCTAAATTGTGGGATGCTGTAAGATATACTGTTGATCATCGTCGTAAAATGGGGCAGTTTATATTGACGGGGTCTGCCGTTCCAGACAAGGAGGCTGAAGAGGAAAGAGAACATTCTGGAACAGGTCGTTTTGCTTGGTTGACAATGCGCCCAATGACTTTATTTGAGTCAGGAGAATCAAACGGGAAAGTAAGTCTTGGAAATCTGTTCACTACTCCTGGAAAAATACTGGAGAAGAATGAACTTAAATTGCAAGATATTGCATTCTTGATTTGCCGAGGTGGTTGGCCAATGGCTGTTGGGCTACCCGAAGAAGCGGCTTTGGAACAAGCTTTCGACTATTACGATGCAGTAACCAAAGAGGATATAACCAAAGTAGATGGGGTGAAAAGAGCTTCGGAGCGAGTACAACGCTTGATGAGAGCATATGCCCGACATCAGGGAACACAAGCATCAATTGCGACGTTGAAGGACGATCTAAAGAATAATGATACTGCCACACTTGATGAGGATACCATAAGTTCTTATCTCGAAGCTCTGAGGAAAATATTTGTGGTGGAAGATATGCCTGCATGGAATCCAAATCTTCGTTCAAAGACTGCAATTCGTACAGCAGATACACGCTATTTTGTTGACCCATCCATCGCAACTGCTGCATTAGGTTTAGGTCCTGCCGATTTAATGAACGACTTGAAGACAATGGGCTTTTTCTTTGAAGCGATGTGCGTAAGAGACTTGCGTGTGTTTGCAGAAGCATTAAATGGAAAAGTATATCATTATAGAGATAAAAGCGGTTTAGAATGTGATGCAGTAGTACACCTCCGCAATGGACAGTATGGGCTTATTGAAGTCAAACTTGGTGGCGAGACATTGATAAACGAAGGTGTAGAGACATTGACCTCATTAGCCAAACAGATTGACACGACACGTATGAAAGCACCAGCTTTTAAGATGATATTAACGGCAACAGGCGAATATGCTTATCGCCGTCCTGAAGATGGAATTTACATTGTTCCGATAGGATGTTTGAAGCAATAGAAGAGACGCTATCTTCTGTAAATAAAGAACAACTTTCTTTGTATTATGGTGTAGGGCAATATGTTTCAGAAAATTCTCGTGAGGTTTTTTGAGGAATGGGTGCTATTGAAAAAAATGTTGTGACTGGGGATTGGTTTTCGGTTTAACGGGAAATATACCGCTTTTTAGAATTGTTTGTATGGTAGGGGGTGGTAGTGTCGGGATTTTTGGCTAAATTTGTGATATGCCTTTTAAGGTTGTGTTAATATTTAATTAAGTGTATATATGGCATTTACGCATTTTCATGTACATTCTCAGTATTCTATTCTCGACGGGGCGGCGAGTGTGCCCGGGTTGGTGGAGAAGGCGATTGCCGACGGGATGACGGCGATCTCGTTGACGGATCACGGGAATATGTTCGGGATAAAGTTGTTCTATGATACTTGTCGCAAAAAGGGGATAAAGCCTATTTTGGGGGTGGAGGCTTACGTGGCCCGGGAGTCTTTGTATAGCAAAGAGAAGCCGGTGGACCGTTCGGGGGAGCATCTGATTATCCTGGCCAAGAATCTGAAGGGGTATTTGAATTTGGTCAAGCTTTGTTCGACGGCGTTCGTGGATGGGTATTATTATCGTCCGCGTATTGACAAGGCGTTGTTGGAGAAGTATCACGAGGGGTTAATTATTTCATCGGCTTGTTTGGGAGGTGAGATTTGCCAGAAGATTATGGGAGGGGATATCGAGGGGGCGGAGGCGGCTGCCTTGTGGTACAAGAATTTGGTGGGGGAGGATTATTACTTGGAGGTGATGAGGCATCCCGCAGAATCAGCGAAGGAGAGGGCGGAGGTTTACGATAATCAGGTGAAGTGTAACGCGGAGATCCTGCGTATGGGCGAGAAGTTGGGGATCAAGGTGATTGCCACGAACGACGTGCATTTCCTGAACGCGGAGGATGCCGAGGCGCATGATTTGTTGATTTGTCTGAATACCCGCAAGGATTTGGATGATCCCAACCGGATGCGTTACACGCGGCAGGAGTGGTTCAAGACGACGGCCGAGATGGAGGAGTTGTTCAAGGATATTCCGCAGGTGATAGAGAATACACAGGAGATTGTTGATAAAGTTGAAGAATATAAACTGGATTCCGACCCGTTGATGCCGGTTTTCCCGATCCCGCCGGAGATCGGTACGGAGGAGGAGTACCGGAAGAGATTCACGGAGGAGGATTTGTTTAACGAGTTTACCCGTAACGAGAAGGGTGAGGTCGTTATGAGCGAGGAAGATGCCCAGAAGAAAGTGAAGAAGTTGGGGGGATATGACCGGCTTTACCGTATCAAGTTGGAGGCGGATTATTTGAAGGAGTTGGCGATGAAGGGTGCCAAGCGGCGTTATGGGGAGAATATTCCACCGGATATTATGGAGCGTTTGATTTTCGAGTTGCATATCATGAAGACGATGGGTTTCCCGGGATACTTCTTGATCGTGCAGGATTTTATTCAGGCGGCTCGGGATATGGGGGTAATCGTGGGACCGGGACGTGGTTCTGCCGCGGGGAGTGCCGTGGCGTATAGCCTGGGTATCACGAATATTGACCCGGTGAAGTATGATTTGCTGTTCGAGCGTTTTTTGAATCCCGATCGTATCTCGCTGCCTGATATTGACGTCGACTTCGATGATGACGGACGTCAGCGGGTGTTGGAGTGGGTTACACAGAAATACGGGGCGGATAAGGTGGCGCACATCGTGACTTTCGGTAGTATGGCGGCCAAGATGGCAATCAAGGACGTGGCGCGGGTGTTGAAGTTGGATCTGTCGGAGGCCAACCGGTTGGCCAAGATGGTGCCGGAAACCCCGAAGATCACGTTGAAGAAGGCTTACAAGGAGAATCCGGATTTGGAAAAAGAGCGAGAGTCGTCGAATCCATTGGTGGCGAAGACGCTTCACCTGGCAGAGATTTTGGAAGGTTCCGTGCGGCAGACGGGGGTACACGCTTGTGGTATCTTGATCAGTCGTGACCCGTTGACGGAGCATATCCCGATTATGCCGACGGAGGGAGAAAGTTTGATGACCACCCAGTATGACGGCCACTTCGTGGAGCCGATCGGGTTGATCAAGATGGACTTCCTGGGATTGAGGACGCTTTCGATTATAAAAACTTGTTTGGATAATATAAAGAAATCCCGCCACGAGACGTTGGATGTGGATGCGATTTCGTTGGAGGATAAGGAGACATTCGAATTGTTTTCAAGGGGGGATACGACCGGCCTGTTCCAGTTTGAGTCGCCGGGAATGAAGAAGCATTTGAGGGCGTTGAAGCCGAACCGTTTCGAGGATTTGGTGGCCATGAATGCTTTGTATCGTCCCGGACCGATGGAGTATATCCCTGATTTTATCAAGCGTAAACACGGGGAAGCTCCTATCGAGTATGATCACCCGATGATGGAACCTTATTTGAAGAATACGTATGGTATTACGGTTTACCAGGAACAGGTGATGTTGCAGTCCCGCGCTTTGGGTAATTTTACCCGGGGTATGTCGGATACTCTTCGTAAGGCGATGGGTAAGAAGCAGATTGATACGATGAATCAGTTGAAGACGCAATTTATCGAGGGGTGTAACAAGAACGAGGAGTTCGTGAAGGGATGCAAGGAAATGGGGAAGGAGGTTAACCCGTTGGTCGATAAGATTTGGGGTGACTGGGAGGCGTTTGCTTCGTACGCGTTCAATAAGTCGCATTCGGTTTGTTATGCTTATATTGCTTACCAGACGGGATTCTTGAAAGCTCATTATCCGGCCGAGTTTATGGCGGCCAACTTGAGTTGCAATTTATCGCAGATTGAGAAGGTGACGGTTTTTATGGACGAGTGTAAGCGAATGGGGTTGAAGGTGTTGGCGCCGGATGTAAACGAGTCTGACGATGATTTCACGGTGAACCACAAGGGGGATATTCGTTTCGGAATGGCCGGAATCAAGGGTGTTGGCGAGGCTGCCGTGCATTCGATTATCCGGGAACGGAATACTAACGGGGTTTACAAGGATCTTTTTGATTTCTTCGAACGTTTGGATTATAAGACGGTGAATAAAAAGACGTTGGAGAATTTGATTGTCGCCGGAGGGTTGGATAGTTTCGGGTTGGATCGGTCGCAGTATTTCCATATGCCTGATGGTCACATGACGTTCCTCGACAATCTGGTGAATTACGGGCAGAAGAAGCAGCAGGATAGTTTGATGATGCAGGCGACGCTGTTCGGGGGGATGGATGAATATGACGTGAAGAAGCCCACTATTCCTTTGTGTGAGCCTTGGACGGACGTGGAGAAGGCGCGTAAAGAGAAGGAATTGATCGGGATATATTTAACTTCTCACCCGTTGGATTCGTATAAGTTGGAGATCAATGCAATTTGTACTCCTTTGGAGAGTCTGAGCAGTGATTTGAGTTCTTATAAAGATCGGGAGGTGACGATCGCGGGTATTATTGTTGCCAAGCGAGAGGGAAAGACGAAGAAAGGGAATGATTTTGGCATTTTGACGATCGAGGATTTCACGGGTTCTTACGAATTGCCTTTTTTCGGGGAGGACTATATCAAGTTCCGGAATTATTTTATTCTGGAGACATCGATTTATATCAAGGGGAAAGTGCAGAAAAAGAAGTATGGTGATGAGCTGGCTTTTAACGTGCAGAGCATGGATTTACTGAGCGTTATCAGTGAAAATTTGATCCGGTCGATCACGTTGCAGGTTGATGTGGAGAAATTGACGCATGAGCTTGTGCTAGAGTTACATAACCAGTTCGTGAACGAGAAGGGAGATTTGCCGTTGAACTTTGTTTTGTATGACGGGACGGGACATCGGGTAAAGATGTTTTCAAGAACCTGTAAGATAGGGCGTTCGAGAGAATTGTATGAATATTTTGAAAATAATGATGCTATTAAAATGAAAATTAATTAATTTCGCCATGTCAAAGCGTTGGATTATGGCGAAACTTTATCCAACGCTTTTAGCATGAATATTATTATAAATTTTAAAGATAGAAGTATGGCTATTGCAGTTAATGATTCAAATTTCGAGGAAGTTGTGCTCAAAGCAGAAGTTCCTGTTCTTGTAGATTTCTGGGCAGAATGGTGTGGACCATGTAAAATGATGTTACCCATCGTGGAAGAGATCTCTAAAGAGTTCGAAGGTAAATTAGTGGTTGCTAAAGTGAACGTAGATGAAGGTTCTGCTGCCGCTAAATATGGTATTCGTAACATCCCGACAATTCTTTTCTTTAAGAATGGCGAGGTGGCTGACAAACAAGTCGGTGCAGTACCTAAGACGACGTTGGTTTCTAAAATCAATGCACTGCTTTAAAATATAAAACCGCCGATTGGCGGTTTTTTTGTTTGTATTCTCGCCTGTAATTTAATCGCAAGCTCAATTTGTAATCTAATAAAGAATGTACCCAACAATTCCCGCTGCAATGATCATCAGAATCGGGTCCATTTTGAATTTGAAGGTGGCGATGAAGGCTATGGCGAAGATGACATAGCTTTTGTAGTCCACGAAGTTTTGTTTGTTCATCAATAACAATGCTGCAGCCCCGATAAGTCCTAAAACGGTGATTTTTAATCCTTGCATGGCCATTTCCACGTATTTGTTGTCACGGAACATGAAAAAGAATTTGGAAATCATGACCATGATGATTAAGGAGGGAAGGCTGACAGCGATCGTGCAGATGGCTGATCCCCAAATGCTGCCTGTTGCCGTATAACCGATGTAAGTAGCGGTGTTGAAGGCGATGGGGCCGGGCGTACTTTGCGAGATGGCCACGATGTCCGTGAAGTCGGCCACGCTGATCCAGTTATGAGTTTCCACGACGTCATGCTGTATTAACGAGAGCATGGCGTAACCACCTCCAAAACCGAATAGGCCGATTTTGAAGAAGGTGATAAAGAGGCTGATATAGAGATCAAGTTCTGACATTTATTTAGAGTTTGTGGGTGATTTTGCCGTAAAGGAGGCCACCGAGGATGGCGGCGATGATGATGTATATCGGGGAGAGGTTGAGTTGCCAAACAAGGAGGGCGGCAATGACCGGGAAGATGACCGTTTTGCGGGTGACTCCTGCCGATTTGCCCATTTTGTATAAAGGGGCGGCAATGAGTGCCACCACTGCCGGGCGAATGCCTTTGAATACTCGTTCTACTCCGGGATTGTTTTTGAAATCCGTGAAAATAATGGCGATCAGCAGGATCACGATGAAGGAGGGGAGGATGGTTCCGAGGCTGGAAAAAATAACCCCTTTGACTCCTCGTGCTTTGTAGCCCACGAAAATGGCCGTATTCAAGGCTATCGGTCCGGGGGCAGATTGGGCTATTGCCATCATCTCCACGAATTCGCTCTCTTTTAGCCAACCTTTTTTATTCACTACTTCCTGTTGGATGAGTGGTATCATCGCGTAACCACCTCCCAGCGTGAAAGAACCGATCTTGAAAAATGAGATAAATATTTGCCAGTATGAAGCCATAATTTTGC
>ENA-USUG01003797-USUG01003797.1-human-gut-metagenome-genome-assembly--contig:-NODE-3797-length-19847-cov-4.467324_pt1 | contig 19847 bp, 17 predicted proteins | sample MGYA00250059_ERZ773394 | MGnify/ENA primary metagenome ERZ773394 (study PRJEB29103, sample SAMN06111957) | human gut metagenome | biome: human gut; feature: ankylosing spondylitis patient; material... | reverse complement strand
AAATAAAAGGGCGGCAGTTTCTCCAATACAGAACGAATATTGCAGCCATATCCAAGATACGTCTTACCCATCCTGCATCCTGTGTTCGCCCTTTTTTCCCCGGATGACCGGGGACAGGACGATAAAGCGCGTCCCCTCTCCCAGCGCTTCCACCCGGTCCACGATCTGGTCAATGGTCTGGCGGCGGATCTCCCTGCCGCACTTCGGGCAGTGGGGAACGCCCACCCGCGCCCACAGGAGGCGGAGATAATCGTAGATTTCCGTCACCGTTCCCACGGTAGAACGGGGGTTCTTGGATGTGGTCTTCTGGTCGATGGAAATGGCCGGGGACAAGCCGTCGATGGAGTCCACGTCCGGCTTGTCCATCTGCCCCAGAAACTGGCGGGCGTAAGAACTCAGGCTCTCCACATACCGTCTCTGCCCCTCGGCGTAAATGGTATCGAAGGCCAGACTGGACTTGCCGGAACCGGAAAGTCCGGTGAAAACCACCAGCTTGTCTCTGGGGATGGTCAGGTTCACGTTTTTCAGATTGTTCTCCCGCGCGCCCTGAATGATGATCTTGTCGTTCATATCTGATGATGCTCCCAAATGCGTAAAAATCTGTATTCGTTAGTATATCACAAAACCCCAAATCTCTCAAGATATTTTTCAAACAAAATTTCGTTTTTAATCATATCGTGAAATTCTGTTTTCTTAGCCAGAAACGCCCGGATTTTTGTTTGTTTTTTCGGCGATATTTCACATTTATTCATATTGCTTTTTCCGGTGCCGGGATGATATAATGGATGCGTAGATTTGCGTCCGGGCTGTTGCCGGGGGGCAGAAAAAAAGAAAAAGTGAGGTATTCATCCGATGATTGCTTACGGTGAAAACATTCAGGTTTTCTGCGGCAATTCCAATCCCCAGTTTGCGCAGACCATCTGCAAAGAGCTGGGCGTACCCATGGGTAAGGCCATTGTGACCCACTTCGCCGACGGAGAGGCTTCCGTCACCCTGGAGGAAACCGTCCGCGGTGCCGACGTGTTCCTCATCCAGTCCACCTGCAAACCCGTCAATGACAATCTCATGGAGCTGTTGGTCATGATCGACGCCTGTCGCCGTGCGTCCGCCGGCCGCATCACCGCCGTCATCCCCTACTTTGGCTACGCCCGTCAGGATCGCAAGGCCAAGTCCCGTGACCCCATTTCCGCCAAGCTGGTCGCCAACATGCTCACCGCCGCCGGTGCTGACCGCATTCTGACCATGGACCTCCACGCCGCCCAGATTCAGGGCTTCTTCGACATTCCTCTGGATCACCTGCTGGGCAACGTTACCTTCGTTGAATACTTCATGAACAAGTTCCCCGAAAGTGAATACAACCACGAGGACTTTGTGGTCGTCTCCCCCGACGTCGGCTCCGTTGGCCGCGCCCGGAATTTCGCCGCCAAGGTGCATATGGGTCTTGCCATTGTGGACAAGCGCCGCCCCAAGGCCAACGTTTCCGAGGTCATGAACATCATCGGCGATGTCCGGGGCAAAACCTGCATCCTGTACGACGATCTGGTGGACACCGCCGGTTCCCTGTGCAACGCCGCCAAGGCTCTGGTAGAGATCGGCGGTGCGAAGGAGATTTACGCCTGCGCCACCCACGGCGTCCTCTCCGGCCCCGCCTATGACCGTATTGAGGCCAGCCCCATCAAGGAAATGGTGCTGCTGAACACCATTCCCGAGGTCGCCAACACCCCCAGCCATAAGATCAAGTTTCTGGATGTCGCCCCCGTGTTTGCCCGTGCCATCGGCCATATCCACGGTGCCACCTCCATCGCCGACCTGTTCTGAGCCGTGTTTTCCAAACAAAGCAGCGACAGCTGGCTGATCGTCGGGCTGGGCAATCCCGGACGGGAATACGAGAAGACCCGGCACAATACCGGCTTCCGGGCAATGGACGTTCTGGCCGAAAAGCTGAACGCCAAAGTGGACAGGCTGAAATTTCAGGGTCTGTACACGCAGGTGAATTACGGCGGGAAAAAGCTGTTTCTGCTCAAGCCCCAGACCTATATGAACCTGTCCGGGCGTTCCGTATTGCAGCTTTCCGCCTACTTCGGCATTCCGCCCCAGCGGATCATCGTGATGTTTGACGACATCTCTCTGGAGCCGGGACGGCTGCGGGTTCGCGCCGAGGGTTCCGCCGGCGGGCACAACGGCATCAAGTCCATCATTCAGGAGCTGGGCAGTCAGGATTTCCCCCGGGTCAAGATTGGGGTTGGCGCAAAACCGAACCCGGAATACGACCTTGCCGCATGGGTGCTGTCCACCTTCTCGGCAAGTGAGGAAAAGGCGCTGGCTGTATCCCTGAAAAACGCCGCAGACGCCGCCCTGAGCATCATCGATAATGGCGTACCGGAGACCGCCAACCGGTTCAACGGCAGCCACCCATAAAAATATTGTCATAAAATCACGGAAAGGGGGATATATCCCCCTTTCCGCGTTGCCACGTTGTGCACTTTTCTTCTTGAGGTAAAACTTATGGAACAGCTTCTGTCTCTATTGAAAACCATTCCCGAATACGCCGCCATGGTGTCCTCTCTGCAGGACGGCGAGAGCGTGGCCGTCACCGGCATCGGCCAGATCAACCGCAGTCACATGATCGCGGGGCTTTGCCGCAGCATAAACCGTCCCATGGTGGTGCTGTGTCAGGACGATCTGGCGGCGCGGCGGCTTCAGGAGGAATTGAAGGGCTTCCTTTCGGACACCGCCCCCATTCTCCCCGGCCGGGATCTGACCCTTTACGACGCCGCCGTGGTGTCCAGAAGCTGGGAGCAGAAGCGCCTGCGGCAGCTGTATGACCTCGCCGCGGGGAAGACCGGCCTGCAAATCATGACGTGGGAATCTCTCAGCCTGCGCACCATGCCGAAGGCCGCGCTTCTCGCCGCCGCCTTTTCTTTGGAAGTTGGCCGGGAATACGCCGTGGAAGACCTGATCTCCCGTCTCACCGCCGCCGGATACAACCGCTGCGGCATGGTGGAGGGGCCTGGACAGTTCGCCGTCCGTGGCGGCATTCTGGACATCTTCTCCCCCGCCGAAGACCGGCCTGTGCGGGCGGAATTCTTCGGCGACGAGCTGGACACCATGGGCTTCTTTGATCCGGCGACCCAGCGCCGCAGTGAGAACATCACCTCCGTCACCGTCCTGCCCGTGGCGGAGTCCCAGCCGGGGCTTCATCCCGGCGGTGTGGAGGGGCTGTGCAAAGATATTACCTCCCTGATCTCCCGCCAGAAGCGGCGGAAAAACATCAACGAGCCGCTGATCGCCACGCTGGAAAAAGACCTGAACAAGTATGAAAGCGGCCTGCATAACCCCGCATCCGACCGGTATATGGCGCTGATCTATCCGGAAATGGCCACCGCCGCGGACTATATTCCGGACGGTGCCGTGGTCGCCGTCTGCGACCATGGGAATCTCCAGCGCGCCGCCCGCAGCCGCTGCGACGAAGTGGGAATGCAGCTGGACAGTATGCTGGGGGCCGGTCTTGTGGCGGGCGAGCTGTGCGACTATGTGTGCCAGTGGGAGGACTTCTGCAAAAGTCTGCGGAAGAAAACCGTCGTTTACTTCGACGCCTTCGGCGGTACCTCCTACCCGGAGGACTGCCCCCCGAAGCAGCTGTACCCCCTCACCGCCAAGCAGCTTCCCGGCTACGGCGGCAATCTGGACACCGCCGTCTCCGACCTGAGTCACTACCAGAAAATGGAGTTCGGCAGTCTGGTGCTTTGCGGCACCCGCCGCCGGGCGGAGCTGTTACAGCAGCTGCTTCACGAGAAGGGGCTGTCCGCATTTCAGTGCATCCCCCTGACCACCCTGCCCAAGCCCGGCCAGATCCTTCTGACGGAGGGCACGCTCCCCTTCGGCATGGAGTATCCCCTGTCCAAAATCGCCGTTCTGACGGAGGGGCAGCTGATTGCCCGGAGCGAGCCGAAGCGGAAACCCGCGAAAAAAACCGGCTCCACTAACCGCCAGAAGCTGAATTCCTTCACCGACCTGACCCCCGGCGATCTGGTGGTTCACGAGAATTACGGCATCGGCCGGTTCGTGGCCATGGAGCAGATCAAGGTGGACGGCGCGGTCAAGGACTATATCAAAATCGCCTATCAGGGCAGCGACACCCTGTTCGTCCCCGCCACCCAGCTGGACTTAGTGAGCAAATACATCGGCGGCGGTGGGGAAGACAGCAGCGTCAAGCTGAACAAAATCGGCTCCGACGCCTGGCAGAAGACAAAGGCCAAGGCCCGCAAAGCCGCGAAGGACATGGCGGGGGAGCTGATTCAGCTCTACGCCGCCCGGAAGCGCCAGTCCGGCTACGCCTTCTCCGCTGACGCCCCCTGGCAGAAGGAATTTGAGGATAACTTCCCCTACCCGGAGACCGACGACCAGCTTCGCTGCATCGCGGACATCAAGCACGACATGGAGTCCCCCATCCCTATGGATCGGCTTCTCTGCGGCGACGTGGGCTTCGGTAAGACCGAGGTTGCCCTCCGCGCCGTGATGAAGGCCGTCATGGACGGCAAGCAGGTGGCGATTCTGGTTCCCACCACGGTGCTTGCTCAGCAGCATTATCAGACCGCCGTGGCGCGTTTCCGGGGCTTCCCCGTCACCATCGACGTGCTCAGCCGCTTTCGCACCCCGAAAATGCAGCAGCAGACCTTACAGAAGCTCCGCGCCGGTTCCGTTGACTTAATCATCGGGACCCATAAGCTGCTGCAAAAAACCGTCCAGTTCAAGGATTTGGGTCTGCTCATTGTGGACGAGGAGCAGCGCTTCGGCGTCAGCCATAAGGAGCGGCTGAAGGAGCTTTCCAAGGGCGTGGACGTGCTGACCCTCTCCGCTACGCCCATTCCCCGGACGCTGAACATGGCGCTGTCCGGCATCCGGGACATGTCCACCATCGAGCAGCCCCCCGCCGACCGCTATCCCGTGCAGACCTTCGTGATGGAATACAGCGAGCCCATTGTGGACGACGCCATCCGCCGTGAAATCGAACGGGGCGGGCAGGTCTACTATCTGCACAACCGCACCGAAACCATCGACCAGTGCGCCGCCGCGATCAAACGCCGGATTCCGGGCATCAGCGTGGGCGTCGCCCACGGCCAGATGGGTGAGGACGCGCTGGGAGACGTGATGCAGTCCATGGCCGAGGGCGAGATTCAGGTGCTGGTATGCACCACCATCATTGAGACCGGTCTGGACATCCCCAACGCCAACACCCTCATCATCGAAAACGCCGACCGGTTCGGCCTGAGCCAGCTGCACCAGCTTCGCGGCCGGGTGGGACGCTCCACCCGCCACGCCTATGCCTATTTCACCTACCGCCCGGAAAAGAATCTCACCGAGGTCGCCGAAAAGCGGCTTTCCGCCATCCGGGACTTTGCCGAATTCGGCTCCGGCTTCAAAATCGCCATGCGGGACTTGGAAATCCGGGGCGCGGGCAATCTCTTAGGTGCCGAACAGTCCGGTCATATGTCCAGCGTGGGCTACGATATGTACCTCAAGCTGCTGGACGAGGCAGTTCTGGAGGAAAAGGGCGAAGCCCCCAAGGCGCCGGAATGCACCGCCGACCTGAACGTCACCGCCAACGTGGACAAAGACTACGTCTCCCGGGGCGAGGAACGGATGGATCTGTACCGCCGCATGGCCGCCATCCGCTCTCAGGAGGACGCCGACGATCTGCTGGACGAGATCGTCGATCGCTACGGCGAGCCGCCCAAGGGCGTGCTGAATCTCATCGATATCGCCCTTCTCCGGGCAAAGGCACGGCAAGTCGGCATCAAGGACATCCGCCAGAAGTCCGGGGACGTGCTGTTCACCCTGAGCAATCTGAATTTCGAAGCCGTGGGCGCGCTGTGTTCCGACCCGGATTATAAGCAGCGGGTCACCTTCCTCGCCAGCGCCAAGGAACCGACCCTCCGCTTCAAGCTCGCCAACGGCGTGGACAGCCTGAAACAGAGCAAGCTGTTTGTGGAGCACTATACCAGCTTTTTCCAGAGCTGACGTTTTGGGAACCTCTGAATAAATCGTCTGCGGCTGTGAGCGGATCTTTTTCGCCCACTCTTCGGTATCGAAAACGGGAAATACATACAGTATTCCGCCGTTTCCGATACCTCGATTGGACGAAAAATCTCGCGCTCACAGCTCTTGCCGATTTGTTCAGAGGTTCCCTTGACATTCCGTGTTATAATAGCGTTGAATCCAACCTTCCCTCAGGAAAGGAGCAGCCTATGTCTAAAGGCAAATTTTCCAACCCCCGGCCATACCGGGAAGAAGAACGTGAAATCGAAAAGAGCTTCCGTCAGCTGACCGGTCAGGAGAAGCCCGCGAAGCCGGATGACCCCATCTTCTCCGAAGCCTCCGTCCCTGATCTGGACACCACCGACCCGGAGGCCGCCGACCTTATCACCGAGGCCGACAGCCTGATTCCCGAAACGGACAGCCTGTTCTCCGAAGGGGACGCCCCGGTTCCCGACGAGGAACTGGACTTCTCTCTGGACGAGAAAGAGGAAGCCCCGAAGCGCGGCACTCCGTCCTTCCTTGATAAGGCTCTTTCCTTTGTGGACAACAACCAGAAGCCCGTGATGGTGGCTCTGTGCGCCGCCGCGCTGGTTCTGATCATTTCCCTGATTGCCATTTTCGTCGTCAACGTCTCCGGCGACCCCTACGGCAAAAAAATTCTGAACAATGTCACCGTCGCCGGTGTGAACGTGGGCGGGATGAGCAAGTCCGATGCCATCACCGCCGTTCGCGCTGTTACCGACCAGACCTACACGAAGCAGGCCATGGTGGTGACTCTGGGCGATACCACCTTGCAGCTGTCCCCCAGCGATACCGGCACGAAGCTGGACGTAAAGGCCGCCGTCAACGCCGCCTATGCCTACGGCAGAACCGGCACCAAGGCCGAGCGTCAGGAAGCCTATCAGGCGTCCCTCAGGAGCAACCACATCATCGGGCTGCTGCCCTACCTGCATCTGAAGCAGGATTATATCAAGGGCGTTCTGGAGGACTACGCCGGAACCGCCGGCAGTCTGCTGACCCAGACCACCTACGCCCTGGAAGGCGACGTCCCCGATCTTGCGACGGACAAATTTGACGAAGAACATGCCCCTCAGCTGACGCTGGTCATCACAATGGGAACTCCCGGCGTAAATTTCAACGTAGATGATGTGTTCAACCAGATTCTGGACGCCTACAGCATGAACGTTTTCACCGTAAAGGCGGAGGGCGCGCAGGCCGAGGGCGAACCGGATTCCGTTGATTTGCAGAAAATTTACGACGATGTCTGCGTAGAGCCCGTGGACGCCACCGTCAATATGCAGACTTTCAAGGCCATCCCCGGCTCCTACGGCTACGTGTTCGACATGGTGCAGGCGCAGAAGCAGGTCAGTGCGGCGCAGTACGGCGAGGTCGTCCGCATTCCCATGGAATATGTCGCCCCGGAAATTCTGGACGACGACGTGTTCTTCCGGGATGTTCTGGGCAGCACCAGCACGCCCCACTCTAACAACGCCAACCGCACCGCCAATCTGGAGCTGGCATGTAAGGCGCTGAACGGCGTCGTGCTGAACCCCGGCGAGACCTTCTCCTTCAACGACACTTTGGGCGAACGCACCACCGCAAAGGGCTACAAGTCCGCCCCGGCATATTCCGGCGACGATCTGGTGAATCAGGTGGGCGGCGGCATCTGTCAGGTCTCCTCCACGCTGTATTGCAGCACCCTGCTGGCCGATCTGGAAATTGTCTCCCGCACCAACCACGGTTTCCCCGTGAACTATATCAATTACGGCATGGACGCCACTGTCAGCTGGCGCTCTCCCGACTTCAAATTCCGCAACAATACCAATTACCCCATTAAAATTGAGGCAAGCGTCAGCGGCGGCTATGTCAATGTGCAGATCCTCGGCACCGACGAGAAGGACTATTACGTTGAAATGAGCTATGTCGTCTCCGAGACCTACAAGCCCGAGACGGAGTACAAGGACTTCAAGCCCGACAACCCTGAGGGCTACAAGAACGGAGACGTGATTGAGGAAGGCACCACCGGCTATCTGGTCAAGACGTACAAGAGCAAGTACGACAAGGCCACCGGCGTGCTGATCTCCAAGGATTTTGTCGCCAATTCCCGGTACAAGACAGTGAACAAGGTGGTCGCGCGGGTCGAAGAGCCGACAGAACCTACGACCGTACCCACAACGCCGTCCACCGCCCCCTCTACCGAACCTGCCACCACACCCACGGCACCGTCTACCACACCGTCTACCACACCGTCTACCACACCGCCTACCACACCGCCTACCACGCCATCCACTTCCGAGCCTTCCACTACCGAAGCCTCGGAGAACGGCGGTGAATGAGTAAGACAGTTGAATACACAAACGGCGTGACCTTCCCCGGTCACGCCGTTTATTTCTATTCGATAAAGCGGGATTTACCGTAATCAACCGCCGGACACGGCTTTCTGCTTCCCATATTTTTCTTCCATTTCTGCCGTATGGGCGTGAAGCAGCTCCAGCGCCCGCGCCTGAACGCAGGGCAGCGACCTCTGATCCGTATCCGCGAACTCGCGTTTGATTCTTGCGGAGGCCATAGCGTGGCTGTCGCCGGTTCTGCTTTCATCTGCTTCCGACAGGAACTTTTGCAGCAACCCCAGATTGCCAGAATAGTGAAGCTCCACCAGTTTTGCCCAGTATTCCAGCTCTGCGGGGGTGATTCCCGGGAATTGCTTCATATCTACGGTGTGCTGGGCTTCGTGCTTCAGGAGCGAAACCAGAAACCGTTCGCTTTCAAAGTCATACGCCTGCTCAATGCAGTTGATCGTGCCGTCGGGGGAAGCCCAGCCGCCCGTACCGAACCTGCCGAAGGTCAGATAATCCATCCAGCTGCGGAACACGAAGCCCTTGAGAATGTTGACGGTATATTCCGCCGTCCCGTCCGGCAGCTCAACCTGATAGACGGTGGGAACCGTTTCCCGCCAGATGTAGGGGCCGTAATATCCCTGTGTTTTCCCGAAAAGCGCATGATAGCCCTCCGCCTCAAACACCGCCTGAAGCCGCTCTGTCAGAAGCGCTTCCTCCGCGTCGGGCATATTCAGAAGCGCTTTCAGCCCCGCCAGCAGCTTCTCTGCGGTCTCCGCCTCCGGCAAGCCGCAGTAAAAGGTATCCCGGTAATAAATCTGATACAAGAGGAGTATCTCGTTGAGCTTGTCCGGTATGTCGAATGTGCGGTATTCGCCATTTTCAAAGATCGCCACATATGCAGGAAGAATGTCCTTGAATTCCTCATGTTCCCGCATGTACGCGATAGCGCCTTTGATATCACCATTCATGAAAAACTGGCTGATCTCCATATCCGCTCTCCTCTGCAACGTTTGCCCCCATTCTACCATATAACGGCAGGAAGCACAAGAGCCGCTGTTACACCCCTTGCATTTGCCGGGAAATGTAGTATAATGAGGAAAATACGTTTCCGTTTCTGCATTGACTTTTTTCAGGAGGAAAATCCATGTCAAAAGGCCATTTTTCCGCGGATTCCCCGCAAAAAAGCGTATCCTCCCGCCGAATCGTCACGGTGGCTGTGATCTGCGTGCTGGTTCTGGCGCTGGCGGCGGTCGGTTTCTTTCTTGTCCGCCCCGCCCTCGACCCCTATCACTGCCGGATGGCCGACGGCGTCTCCATCGCCGGGGTGGACGTTGGCGGCATGACCAAAGGGGAGGCCAGGAAAGCCCTTCAGGCGGCTCTGGACGAGACGCTGTATCGGGAAAACCTGACGGTGGCACTGCCCATGGAATCCATTACCCTCTCCCCCGCCGACACTGGCGTTCAGGTGGACGTCCGCGCCGCCGTGAACGATGCCTACCGCATGGGTCGTTCCGACGGCTCTCTCCCCGGCAACATGGATTTGCGTCCCTATCTGAGCGTAAAATCCGAATTTATCCGCACCGCGCTGGAGGGCTATGCCAGCGAGTTTGACACAGAATTCAGCGACTCCCACTACACCCTCACCGGCGACGCCCCCGACCTCGGCACGGAAAACCACGACCCCAGCGCCCCCTGCCAGACGTTGGAACTGACCGTGGGCGTTCCCAAAGCGCATCTGGACGTGGACAGCGCCTGTGACCAGATTCTGAGGGCTTACAGTCAGGCCGTGACCGCCTGTCGGACCGGAGAATACCGCGTCACCGTGGACATTCCTGCGGAATCCGCCCCCGCGGAGCTGGACTTGGATGCCATTTACGATGAAATCTGCACCGCGCCCGTTGACGATTCCCTCGACATGACGGAATACCGGTTCGTCCCCGGCTCCTACGGCTATTCCTTCGATCTGGACGCGGCGAAAGCGGCGCTGGCGCAGGCCAAGCCCGGTGAAACCGTCTCCGTTCCCATGACGTTCGTGGAGCCGGAAATTCTGGGGGACGCCGTTTATTTCCGGGATGTTCTCGGCTCCTGCGAGACGAAGCACAGCGACAATGAAAACCGCAATACCAATCTGCGCCTGCTCTGCGAAGCCCTCAACGGGGTCGTCGTTCAGCCGGGAGAAACCTTCTCCTACAATGAAACCCTGGGCGAGCGCACGGCGGAAAAGGGCTACAAGCCCGCCCCCGCCTACTCCGGCAACCGCCTGACCGACGCCATCGGCGGCGGCGTGTGTCAGGGCTCCAGCACATTGTACAACTGCGTACTGCTTGCCGATCTGGAGGTCGTCACCCGCTCCTGCCACGGCGCGACTGTGGCCTATCTTCCTCTGGGACTGGACGCCGCCGTGAACTGGGGAACCACCGATTTCCAGTTCCGCAACAATTTCCACTTCCCCGTGAAAATCGAAGCGGAAACCACCGAAGATCTTGTGAAAATGCGGATTCTGGGTACGGATGAAAAGGATTATTACATTGAAATGACTTCCGGCTACGACGACAGCAGAGAAGACGTGATCTACGCCGTCAGCTACAAGAACAAGTACAGCAAGGAAACCGGCGAGCTGATCAGCAAAGACCGGGAAGCTTTCTCCACCTACTACCGGAATGTCGGATAAAGGCAAGCTGCCTCCCGCGGCAGTTGGTGTATCGTATGAGTCCCCCTTGCCTCTCCCTATGGGAGAGGTGGCCGAGCGCAGCGAGGACGGAGAGGGTATACTAGGCTGCAATACCCTCTCAGTCACCTGCGGTGACAGCTCCCCCAAAGGGGGAGCCAAGGGGTCTGTACCCGCATTTTGGCACAAAAAATGGAGCGTATCTGTATCGATACGCTCCATTCACTGTTGGCAGCATTTTATTTCGCCCGGATGTCCAGATGATAATCGATCATACCGGCTTCGGTGTTTTCAATGACGATCTGATACGTAAGATCGATGGTTCCGCCGTCGGGTACAATGTCATAAAATACATTGGTGGCCTTCACCGTGATCATCAGCGTTCCAAATTCCATCTGATACAGCGATTCGTGAGAAACCCCCTCCTGAAAGAGCATTCTGGAATTCAGTGCGCCCTCCCGGTTCAGCGTGACCTTCCCCGGCTCCACCCGGAAGGTGGTGACCACACCGGCAAGGCCAGTCAGTTCGCTTTCCTCGTAGGTGATGTCCCAGCCGCCGTCCCGGAATTCCATCGTCCCCCCGGTGACCAGCTCAATGGTCTCCGGCTCCTGCTCGCCGTAGCGCTGGCGTCCCTGAATGGAAAGAACTACGTCCCGCTTCATCGGAACGCCTCCACGGCCAACCGCAGCAGCTCATCAATGAGCTGGGAATAGGGAATCCCGCTGGCCTCAAACAGCTTGGGATACATGGAAATGGAGGTGAATCCCGGCAGGGTATTGATCTCGTTGAACACCACCCGGTTCTCGTCGTGCGTCACGAAGAAGTCCACCCGGCTTAAGCCCTGACAGCCAACGGCGTTGTAGACCTTCACTGCCGTCTCCCGCACCACTTCCTCCACCTCGGCAGGGATGCGGGCGGGGATATACGCCTTGGAGGTCTCGGTGAGGTACTTGGCGTCGTAGTCATAGAATTCCGCGCCGGAGTCGATCTCGCCGCAGATGGAAGCCATGGGGTTATCGTTGCCCATGACGGCCACCTCGATCTCCTTGCCGTTGATGAATTCCTCTACCAGAATTTTCTTATCGTACTTTCCGGCATAGCGCAGGCCGCTGCGCAGAGCGTCCCGGTCGCCGACCTTGGAAACGCCCACAGAGGAGCCGGTACCGGCGGGCTTGACGAACATGGGATAGCGGAAGCGGTTTTCCAGCAAATCCAGGGTGTTCTCCATATGGTTTTCCAGCTCGCCCGCCCGAACCAGCTGCCAGGCCGCCTGGGGGACGCCGGCCTGATCTGCCACCAGCTTGGTCAGGCTCTTATCCATGGCAACGGCGGAAGCGGCAATATGAGGGCCGACATAGGGGATGCCCGCCATTTGCAGCAGTCCCTGCATGGCGCCGTCTTCGCCGTTCTCGCCATGGAGCACCGGGAACACCACGTCGATGCGCTCCCGCACCACGCAGTCGCCCTCGAAGCTCAGAAGCCCCTGTCCCCGGACAGGGGAAATGGTCGCCCGGCGGTTTTCGGGGCAGCTTCTCCATTCACCGGTGACCAGCTTGGAATAGTCTTTGCCGCCGTAGAGTATCCAGTCCCCCTCCTTCGTGATGCCCACGGGGAACAGATTATACTTGCTTTCGTCAATGTGATTCAGCACAGACTCCGCCGAGCGCAGAGAAACCTCATGCTCCGGGCTCATCCCGCCGAAGAGAATACAAACACTGAGTTTTTTCACGTCATCGCCTCATTCTACCTGAAAATCCGCTGCTTTTTCGCCAGAAAAGCGGATGCAGCTGCGCAATGCTGCTATAAATATATTTTTTACAATTTTCATCTGGAAATCCGAAACTTTGGTGCTATAATAGAGAGAATATAAGAGCGGCGCGGCGGCTGATACCCCGCGCTTTCCCGTGAGTGTGCTCCACGCGCTTTTTGAAAGGAGGGTATGTATGCAGATCAATCTGACACCGAAAGAATTCCGCCGGCTGCTGGATCTGGTGTACATCGGAAACTGGGTGCTGAACTCCACCCGGGGCGAAGACCGCTTCGCCGACTATGACAATCTGGAGAGCAAACTGTTTGCCCTGTCCCCCGCCCTGTCCGAGCATTGGAACGGAACCGTCGTTCCCTCCCGCGCCTATCAGGAGGGCGGGATTCACGAGGCCATCGCCTGCTATGAGGACAACGTTTTTTACGAAATACTGGCGGAGGAACTTTCCCGCCGGGACATGGACTATCCAGAGATCACCGACGACAATTACGATGAGATCGTCACACGGATGGATCGGTATATGTCGGAATTTGAGCTGTCCGGCGTTGACCATCTGGTTCTGGATGAAGAAAACGCCTAAACCTCTGACGTGCCGGTTTCCCGGCACGTTTTTTTATTACTCACCGCTGATCAGCGCTTCACCGGCACGGAAAATATCACCCGCGCCCATGGTGACCACAATGTCCCCCTCCCGGACGTTCTCCCGCAGATAGGCGGTGACGTCGGGCAGGGTCTCGCAGTACACCGCACCGGGGATCTGCTCCGCCAGCTGGGCGGAGGAAATGCCGATGGTGTTCCGTTCCCGGGCGGCGTAGATCTCCGCCAGAACCACCACGTCGGATTTTTTCAGTTCCCGGACGAAGTCGTCGAACAGTGCCTTTGTGCGGGAATAGGTATGGGGCTGGAATGCCAGCACCACCCGCTTGTAGCCCATGGAGCGCACGGCTTCCAGGGTCGCCCGCAGCTCGTCGGGATGGTGGGCGTAATCATCGTAAACATCCGCGCCGTTGAACTTGCCCTTGAACTCCATGCGCCGTCCCGCGCCGTGGAAGGACTGGATGCCCTTGGAGACCGTCTCTCCGGGAATGCCCATCATCCACGCGGCAGCCGACGCCGCCAGAGCGTTCATGGCATTGTGCCTGCCCAGAACGCCCATGTCCAGATGGCAGTAGTATTTCCCGTCGCAGATCACGTCAAAGTGCCGCCAGTCGGGGTGCATATTGGCCGCGTGAATGCGGTTTCCTTCCCCAAGGCCGAAGGAAACATAGTCGATGCCCTCCATGGCCTGCACCGTATGGGGGTCGTCGCCGTTGGCGACCACGCCGAAGGTGGCCAGAGACGCAAACTTGTGGAAGGATTTCTGGATGTCCGCCAGATCTTTGAAATAATCCAGATGATCCGCCTCCACGTTCAGCACGATCGCCAGCGTGGGGAAGAAATTCAGGAAGGAATCACAGTATTCGCAGCTTTCCAGCACGATGGTGTCCCCGTGGCCGACCCGGTGTCCCGCGTGCAGCAGGGGCAGGTAGCCGCCGATCATGACCGTGGGATCCATATCCGCTTCCATGAGGATATGGGTCACCATGGACGTGGTGGTGGTCTTTCCGTGTGTGCCGGAGACGCAGATGGCGTTATGGTAGGACTTCATGATCTCGCCCCATGCCTGCGCCCGCTCAAACACGGGGATGCCTGCGGCACGGGCGGCAGCGATCTCCGGGTTGTCATTGTGGGCGGCGGCAGTGCGGATGATGCAGTCCGCGCCCTCAATATTCTCCGCCCGGTGTCCGATGGCGACGGGAATGCCCTGCCCGATCAGCTCATCCGTGGACACGGATGCGTTCATATCCGAACCAGTGACCTCCATGCCCATGCCCTTCAGCACCAGACCCAGCGGCCGCATGGATACGCCGCCGATCCCCACAAGATGCACATGATGGCCGGGCGTCAGATATTCCGTGATTTTCTTACTATTCAGCATGTATGTCAGTTCCCCCACAGGTGATCCTGCCCCGGCCGGACCCGGGGAATCTCTGATTCCCTTACGCCGGAGCACAGAACGAAATTTTTCCGCAACTCTTGGCATTATACACCATTGCCTTGAATTTTACAACCACAAAAAGCGGGCGAAGGGAAGTTTTTCGTCATAATCTTCCTTATTTTCCGAAAAATCCCCTCATTACACCCGCCGTATCACGCCGCAGGCGATCTTTTTGCCCGCGTTTCCCGCCGGTTGGGTGTGAAAATCGTCCGCGCTTCCGTGAATGACCACCGTCCGCCCAACCACCTCGCAGGGCGTGAATCTGCCCGTCTCCACCGCGAGAAACGCCCGCCCGGCCATGCTGAGCAGCGGCGGCAGGTCTCCCGCGTGACGGGGATGCTCCCGGGCGTCCGGGTTATAATGTCCTCCGGTGTCCGAAAAGTCCGTGCCGCCGCAGTCGCTGCCCTCGTGGATGTGAAAGGCGAAAAAGCCGGTATCGTTTTCCGGAAGCCCACTGACCTCCGCCGTCACCAGCGTGCCGCCGGGTATGGCGTAAAACCGCACCGTCCCCTTGAGCTTCGGCGCACCCATGCCGCCCCGGACGCAGGCGACAGCCTGCGGATTCGTGGATGGAATTCTCATAATCTAAGCACCTCCTGACCATTCTATGCACAGCGCTTCTTTCCTGTCCCCAAATTGTCGAAAATTGGCGAAAGGAAGTGAATTGAAAATTGAGTGCAGCTGTGATATTCTATATCCATCGGAAGGTGGGAGACATATGGACGCAATGAAGCTGTTGATTGCGGATGGAAACGAGGAATTCCGGCGGGCGCTTGCCGCCGAGCTGCAGGGGGCATACCATGTCCGGTGCTGCGGCGACGGGAAAGAGGCACTGTCGCTTCTGCGTTCCTTTGTCCCTGACGTTCTGGTGCTTGATCTGATGCTTCCCGAGCTGGACGGCATCAGTCTGCTGCAATCCGCCGCCAGTGCCGGACTGTGTCCCATGGTGCTGGTGACCTCCCGCTTTTATAACGATTATATTCTGGGCGCCCTTGGCGAGCTGAGCGTGGGCTACATGATGCGAAAGCCCTGCGACATCCCCGCTACCGCGGCCAGAATCGGCGACCTGAGCCGCCATATCCGCGCGCCGCTGGTAACGCCGCCCGACCCTCAGACGCAGGTGACCAATCTGCTGCTTTCCCTGAACATTCCTTCCAAACTCCGGGGCTACGCATACCTCCGGGAAGCCATTCCGAGGATGATGAAGGACCCCGACCAGCCCATTACAAAGGTGCTGTATCCGGCGGTGGGCGCGGTCTTCGGCTGCAAGGGCACCCACGTGGAGCGCTCCATCCGAAGCGCCATCGATACCGCATGGAAGCAGCGGGACGACCGTGTCTGGCAGCGGTATTTCCGCGTCGGCTCCGACGGCGTCATTCCCCGCCCGTCCAACGCCGCCTTCATTTCCCGTCTGGCAGACGCTCTGCGGCTGAATCAGGACGCCGGAAATATTGAGGAATGAATCGGAAAAATGGACATACCCTAATGATACCAACTGACTTGGAGGCGCTGTCATGAAAAAGCAAACCTCTCCCCCTAACCGCCGCGGCAGGCTCGTACTGCTGTGCTTCGTGCTGGGGCTGATCCTGATCGTGATGCTTGTGGGAACGGTCTACTTACAGCACCTGCTGGGGCGCATCCACTATGTGGATTCCGGCACCGCCCCGACCCTTTCCCCGGAGGAGCTGGACGCCTATCTCGCCACCCAGCCGGAGGAGATCAACACCGCCCCCACCATGGACCCCGAGGACGTCACCTTCCCGGACTACGACGCCGACATCGGCAGGGACAGCGACATCATCAACATTCTGCTCATCGGTCAGGACCGCCGGGAGGACGAGATCCGGGCGCGTTCGGATTCCATGATCCTGTGTACCTTCCACAAATCCGAAAAGAAACTGACCATGACTTCCTTCCTCCGGGATACCTATGTCAAAATCCCCGGCTACGGCCAGAACCGGATCAATGTGGCCTACGCCGCCGGCGGAATGTCCCTTCTGAATAAGACTTTGGAAAACAATTTCGGCGTCCACATCGACGGCAACGTGGAGGTGGACTTCTACCAGTTTGCCGACATCGTCGATCTTCTGGGAGGCGTGGAGGTAGACCTGCGCAACGACGAAGCCCAATGGGTCAACCGGGAGACCGGCAGCAGCCTTTCCGAGGGAACAAATCTCCTGAACGGTCAGCAGGCACTGGCCTACGCCCGCATCCGCAAACTGGATGCCGACGGGGATTTCAGCCGGACGAACCGCCAGCGCAAAGTCATCACCGCGCTGCTGGATGCCTACCGGGACACCAGTCTTTCCTCCGCCCTGTCCCTTCTGGAGCAGGTTCTCCCCCTGATCACCACGGACATGACAGACAGGGAGATCCTCGGCTACGCCGTCAGCCTCTTTCCTCTGATGACCGGCGGAGAGGTCGTCAGTCAGCACATCCCCGCCGCCGGAACCTATGCCAGCCGCAATATCGACGGCATGGCAGTGCTGGTGGCCGATCTGGAAGCCAACCGGCAGGTGCTGAAAGACACTCTGGGCGGATGACCCGCACTATGTCCCGTTTCATAAATGGAAATATTTTCCTGTAATTTTCCCCCTGAATGTTTCATGTTCTGGATTTTTGTTTCATGATGCCAAAAAATATTTGTAAAATTTTTTGTAAACACGCATTATCTGAATTGACAAGTTCCGCAATTCAAGGTATAATGAGCGATGACTGAGAAATAATAAGAAGGTGCGAACATGGAACTCACGAGAAGCGAAATGGAAATCATGGATGTCCTCTGGGAAACCGGAAAGCCCCTGTCCCGTGCGGATTTGTTGGAGCATACCGAGGAAAAGACCTGGAAGGACAGTTCCGTACACATACTGCTCAACAGTCTGCTGCAGAAGGAGGCCATTCGGGAGGCCGGCCTTGTGAAGCGCGGCAAAACCTTTGGCCGCGTATTCGCACCGACGATGACCCGGGAGGAATACTTTGCCAACACCATTTTCAGCCATCGCCACAAACCGGAACCGGTAGGTCTGTTCAAGGCGCTGCTGAAGCGGGAGGAAGTCACTCAGGCAGATTTACAGCAACTTCTGGAGCTTGTGCAGAAAGAAATACGGTAAATGATTGACGGAGCCGTTTATACGGCTCCGCTTTTCTTTTATGCAAGCATTCCGCAGCCCGATTTTCTGTACGGTTCGGGTACACGTTTTGCTTCCGACCTCCATAGAATATCAGTATCACACACAACTGCCCGTCCTTTGCCGTTCCCTTTTCGTAGAAAATTGCACAAAAATAATTGAATATTGCACCAATTTTGCCAAATCTGATTGACAACGCCCGGCACGGGGTGTATAGTAGGGGCGTTATCACGACTTAGCCTCAAGGAAACTCTGATTAAATCGGTGAAGGCTGGCGGCTAAAGATTTTGACTCAGCCGAAAGCGATTTATTCAGGGGTTCCTCAGGTCAAATGGAGGAAATATCCATGTTAAAAACCGCTGAATTATACGACATGTCCCACACGCTGGCAGGCGCTTATCTCTCCGGATTTGAGTACCCATGGCAGGCGCTGAAGGGCATCAAAGAGCTGATCTTAGCCCTCGGCCCCACACTGGGCGAGGACTATACGGAAGTGTCCCCCACCGTCTGGGTACACAAGACCGCCGCAGTCGCCCCCACCGCCTTTCTGGGCGCGCCCTGCATCATCGGCGCGGGCACCGAAGTGCGCCACTGCGCCTTCATCCGCGGCTCCGCTCTGGTAGGCGAAGGCTGCGTGGTGGGCAATTCCGTGGAGCTGAAAAACGCAATTCTTTTTGACAACGTGCAGGTTCCCCACTTTAATTACGTGGGCGACAGCATTCTGGGCTACAAGTCCCACATGGGCGCTGGCAGCGTCACCTCCAACGTCAAGTCCGACAAGACGCTGGTCGTGGTGAAAAACGGCGAAGAGCAGGTTCCCACGGGGCTGAAAAAGTTCGGCGCCATGCTGGGCGACTTCGTGGAGGTCGGCTGCAACAGCGTCCTGAATCCCGGCACCGTCATCGGCCCCCACTCCAACGTCTACCCCACCTCCTGCGTCCGGGGCATGGTTCCCGCCAACAGCATCTGGAAAACCGGCGGAATTATTGTCGCCAAAAAATAATGTTTTCGGGACATTTCCCGGCCATCAGAAAGTGAAAGGAGTCCATTTCCATGGGCAAATATTTTGGAACCGACGGCTTCCGGGGAGAAGCCAACTGCAACCTTACCGCTGACCACGCTTTCAAGGTCGGGCGTTTTCTCGGCTGGTACTACACCCAGCTGAAGCGCCGCTCCGGCTCTGACGGCTCCGCCAGAATCGTCATCGGCAAGGATACACGCCGGTCGAGCTATATGTTCGAGTACAGCCTTGTTGGCGGTCTGGTAGCCTCCGGCGCAGACGCCTATCTGCTGCACGTCACCACCACCCCCAGCGTGGCCTTCGTCGTCCGCACTGAGGGCTTCGACTGCGGCATTATGATCTCCGCCAGCCACAACCCCTACTACGACAACGGCATCAAGCTCATCAACAACTTCGGTGAGAAGATGGATGAAAGCGTCATCAGTCTGGTGGAAGCGTATCTGGACGGCAATCTGGAGGCTTTCGGCCGGAAATGGGAGGAACTGCCTCTGGCCAAGCGCGACCAGATTGGCCGTACCGTTGACCATGTTGCCGGACGAAACCGCTACATCGGCTATCTCATCAGTCTGGGCATGTACTCCTTCAAGGGCGTGAAGGTTGGCTTGGACTGCGCCAACGGTTCCTCCTGGAACATTGCAAAATGCGTTTTTGACGCGCTGGGCGCCAAGACCTACGTCATCAATGCCGCCCCCGACGGCTACAACATCAACCAGAACGCGGGTTCGACCCACATTGAGGTTCTGCAGCGCTACGTGGTAGAGAACGGGCTGGACGTGGGCTTTGCCTACGATTATGGCATTACAGCTTTTAAGAAGGATGCAGACAAAGGGAAAGAAGCTAAAGAAGCAG
>ENA-USUG01003795-USUG01003795.1-human-gut-metagenome-genome-assembly--contig:-NODE-3795-length-19847-cov-24.018159_pt1 | contig 19847 bp, 15 predicted proteins | sample MGYA00250059_ERZ773394 | MGnify/ENA primary metagenome ERZ773394 (study PRJEB29103, sample SAMN06111957) | human gut metagenome | biome: human gut; feature: ankylosing spondylitis patient; material... | reverse complement strand
ATTATTATAGCAAGTAGTATGACCTTTGTCAACAGGTTTTTGCAAGTTTTTTTGATTTTTTCGACAAAGTTTGAGGGAAAAGTTTGGGCAAGGTGTATATTGGGGTGATGGTGGTTGGCGGGCACAAATTATGGGGGTGGTGGGTGGAAAGCGGGTTGCGGAATCAGGCGGTTTGGGGGAATGGGTGAGCGGTGGAAGATTGACGGCAGGCGGCGGGGAAGTTGCGGGCCGGGCATGCCCGGCCCCTACGGGGGGTGGAAGGGTGCGCGCGTGTGGGGTGGTTTCGGGCCATCTTTGTAGGGAGCGGCGTCCTCGACGTGCCGCGGAGGGGTCAAGACCCCTCCCTACGGTGTGGGGTGAGACGGGGTGGCAAAGCAGTAACGGGTGGTTATGTAAAGCGCGCGGGCCGGGCATGCCCGGCCCCTACGGAGTGGTGGAGGGGTGAGCGGGTGCTGGCCGGAAGGTGCGCGGGTGTGGGGTGGTTTCGGGCCATCTTTGTAGGGGGCGGCGTCCTCGACGTGCCGCGGAGGGGTCAAGACCCCTCCCTACGATGTAGGGGTGAGACAGGGTGTGTAAAGCAGTAACGGCAGGCGGCGGAAAGCGCGCGGGCCGGGCATGCCCGGCCCCTACGGGGTGGCGGAAGGGTGAGCGGGTGCTGGTGGAGTGGGCAGTCGGAGAGGTGACGGGACATTGCTGCGTTTGTTGCCGCATACGCAGTAAAATCTCCTTGCGTATCCTCTGCAAAAGCCGTATACTACTATTATAATAGTATATTAGGTGGAATAGCCATGATGAAGATTTACCGCACACAGGATAAGCAGCTGACGCGCGTTGACGATATGAACGAAGGGGCCTGGATCTGCCTGACCAACCCCACCGACGACGAGGTCCGCCGGGTAGCGGCAACGCTGGACATCGAGCCCGCGGACATCGTGGCCGCGACGGACCCCGAGGAATCGGCGCGTATCAGCCTGGAGGACGGCTATACGGTCATCATCGTGGACATCCCCGTCAAGGTGGACGGTGCCGGTGAGGGCATCTATACGACTATCCCCCTGGGCATCCTGCTGACGCAGGAGCTGATCGTCACGGTCTGTTCCACCGATACCGCCGTTATCGGGGATTTTGCCGCCTGCCGGGTCAAGGGGTTCTCGACCCGCAAGAAAATGCGGTTCGTCTACCAGCTGCTCTACCGCGCGGCCACGATGTACCAGCAGGAGCTGCGCCTGATCGACCGCCGCCGCCAGGCCATTGAGAAAAATCTGGCCGGTGAGCTGAAGGACAGCGACCTGATGGAGCTGCACGGCCTGGAATCAACGCTGGTCTACTTTGCCACGAGTCTGCGCGCCAACGCTACGGTGCTGGACCGCCTGACCCGCTATAAACGGCTGGAGCAGTACCCCGATGACCGCGAGCTGCTCGACGACGTCATCGTTGAGATCCGTCAGGCCATCGAGATGACCAGCATCTACCGCGACGATATAAAGGGCACGCGGGAGCTGTTCAGCTCGATTCTGGACAACCGCCTGAACAACGCCATGAAGTACCTGACCAGCATCACCCTGCTGATGGCCGTGCCCACCGTCATCAGCGGTCTGTACGGCATGAACGTGCAGTCCGACGGTATGCCCTTTGCCAACACCACCGCCGGGTTCGCCATTGTGCTGGGCCTGACGCTGGCGCTCTGTGTGTTTGCGGCGTGGGTGCTGCACAAGAAGCACATGTTGTGAGCTATACCGGGCGGACAATGCCTGCCCCTACATGAAGTCTGCCCCGTCGGCAGACTTTTTCTGTAACATCCGCAAAAAAATTCCTACCTTATATAATAAAGGAGGCTGAAACCATGGAGGACGCCGCAATCGTGGCCCTGTACTGGGCGCGGGACGAGCAGGCGCTGGCCGAGACGACGGCGAAGTTCGGCGCGTACTGCCGCAAGATCGCCGACAACATTCTGCACAGCGCCCACGACGCCGAGGAATGCGAGAACGACACCTGGCTGGCCGCTTGGAACAGCATGCCCACCAACCGACCTGCGCGGCTGGCTCCGTATCTGGGGCGCATCACGCGGAATCTCGCGCTGGACCGCTTTGACCGGGCGGCAGCGCAGAAGCGCGGCAGCGGGCAAACCTGTGCGCCGCTGGACGAGCTGGCCGAATGCGTCGCCGCGCCGGGCAGCGTGGAGGACAGCTTTGACGCCGCCGAGACCGGGCGGCTCATCAGCGCGTTTCTGCGCACGCTGCCGGAGGAAACGCGCAGCATATTTTTGCGCCGGTACTGGTACTGCGACGCGACGGCGGACATTGCCGCGCGGTACGGCCTGACCGAGAGCAAGGTGCGGGTGACGCTGCACCGCACGCGCGGCAGGCTGGCCGCCTACTTACAGGAAAGGGGTGCTGCACTGTGACAGAACGCGAATTATTTGAGGCCATCGGCCATGTGGACGATGACCTCATTTTGGCCGCCGACGCGCCGGTGAAAAAGCGCCGCCGGGTGGTGCATCTGCACTGGCAGCAGGTCGTGTCTGTGGCCGCGTGCGCCTGTATAGTTTTGGGCGGCGCAGCCGTGTGGCGGAGCGGCGCACTGCACAAGAGCAGCATAGCCGGTGAAGTCGCCATGGCCGCCGACGTCCCGGAGGCCGCTGCCGAGACCGCTCCCGCGCCGGATATGCCGATGCTGGATGCCGCCGCGCCCCAGGCAGCGGACGCCGACGAGGGAGCTGCTGTCGAAAAGGACAGCGCCGCTTCCGGCATCGCTCTGGGCTTGGCGCAGTGCGTACAGATCGACGGCGTGCTGTATTTTGATACGGGCAGCGCAGTGGACTGCCCCCCGGACCGCGGGGCTGACGGGGTCATTGAGACAAGCGTTGACCGGGACGCCTTCCCGGAGACGGACGGGTGCTCGAACTTTGGTACCGGGTATTCCTACTGGGTGACCGAGGACGGCGTTGTCATCGTGGAGATAGACGGGGCGTATTGGGAGTTTATGGCGAATTGAGGGTTCTACTCGCCTTCCCCTTTGGGGGAAGGTGGCCCCGCAGGGCCGGATGAGGGGCGCGTGTACCGTGGCGCCCCGATAGCGGACGGCAACGGCAAGGCAGCCCCTCATCAGTCAGCGGTCGGGGCCGCTGACAGCTTCCCCCTCGGGGGAAGCCATGCTCATACAAAGTACAAATGACCCATGAGAGGCAGCCACCGTCTCCATGGGTCATTTTTTATCCCGCTCTTTGGCGGCGCTCAGGGCTTCGGGTTTGCGGGTCTCGGGGGTCAGCAGTTTGGCGCGGGTCACGGCGGCACCGCCGAACTTTTTCCGCAGGGCGTCTGCGGCGCGGTCCAGCTTCTCCTGCTTGTCGATGCGGGCGGCATCGGTGAAAAGGTCCATCTGCTCAAAGTTGTCCTCGCCGGTCTTTTCGGCGCTGACACCCACCAGCCGCACGGGGCGCTGCGGCCACATCTGGCGCATCAGCTCGATTGCCACATGGTAGAGGCGGTCCGTGGAGTTCGTCGGGTTGGGCAGCGTCGTCTGGTGGCTCGTGCGGCGGAAGGCGTTGTCCACCAGCTGTACCGTGACGACACGGGCCGTCTTGCCGTCGGCGCGCAGACGCCGCCCAACGGAATCGCAGAGTGCCAGCATCGTGGCGTCGGCGTCCTCGGGGCGGGCCAGGTCCCTGGGCATCGTTACGCTGTTGCCGTAGCTGTTGTCGCGGGTGCGCTGCTTGGTCACGGGGTCGGCCTCGCGGCCATTGGCGTAGTTCCACAGCGTATCGCCGCGGCTGCCGAACAGCTTGACCGCCGTATCCCGCTCAAGCCGGGCCAAATCCCCTATGGTGTAGATGCCGCAGCTGTTCAGGCGCTTGGCCGCGCTGGGGCCGACGCCGAACAGGTCGCCCACCGGCAGCGGCCACATCTTAGTCTCGACCTCGTATTTATATAAGGTATGCACCCTGTCGGGCTTTTCAAAGTCGGAGGCCATCTTGGCCAGCAGGCGGTTGGGCGCAATGCCGACGTTGACCGTGAAGCCCAGCTCCCGGCGCACGCGGCGGCGGATCGTGTGCGCGGCGGTCAGCGGCGGGCCGAACAGTGCCTCGGTGCCGGTCATGTCGAGAAACGCCTCGTCGATGCTGTATTGTTCAACATCCGGGGTGTAATCGTTCAAAATTTGAATCAGTGCCTTGCTGTTTTTTACATAAAAATCAAAGTCCGGCGGCACGACGGTCAGCCCCGGGCACTTGACGCGGGCAGCAAAGAGGCTCTCCCCCGTCTGGATGCCGAATTTTTTCGCCGGGGTGCTTTTTGCCAGCACAACGCCGTGGCGCTTGGCCTCATCGCCGCCGACGACGGCGGGGATCGTGCGCAGATCGACAGTGCTGCCGCCTTGCAGCGCCTTGAGCGCCGACCAAGACAAAAACGCCGAGTTGACGTCCACATGGAAGTAGATTTTGGGCATGGGGACCTCCTTTCCGCCCTTGCCTTCCCCCTCGGGGGAAGGTGGCCCCGCAGGGCCGGATGAGGGCAAAGCCCGCCATAGATGCCCGGCCGGGGATTTCCGCCCTGTAGGGGCCGGACATGTCCGGCCCGCGGCTTTTCCATGGACTACCGCCCGCCCTGCACCTCCGGGCCGGGCATGCCCGGCCCCTACAAAGCCGTTCAACGGCAAATGGGCAATCGCGGCAAGCCCGTTTTTTTAATTATACCACAAAAACCCGCACTTGCATATCATCCCCAAACGTGCTATAATGTATGTATATTTATACAAATAAACCGTATATTTAAAAAGGAGCTTTACTATGGACCTCGTAGGGCATGATTTTTTGACGCTGTTGGACTTTACCCCCGCGGAAATCGGTTATCTGCTGGATCTGGCAGCCGAGCTGAAGGCCAAGAAAAGGGCGGGCATTCCGCACGACACGCTGCGCGGCAAGAATGTGGCGCTGATCTTTGAGAAAACCTCCACCCGCACCCGCTGCTCGTTCGAGGTCGCCGCGCACGACCTTGGCATGGGCACGACCTATCTGGACCCCACGGGCAGCCAGATCGGCAAGAAAGAGTCCATCGCGGACACCGCGCAGGTGCTGTCCGGTATGTTTGAGGGCATCGAGTACCGCGGCTACGGCCAGGCCATCGTTGAGGAGCTGGCCAAATACGCCAGCGTGCCCGTCTGGAACGGCCTGACGAACGAGTACCATCCCACCCAGATCCTGGCCGATTTTTTAACGCTGCGTGAGCATTTCGGCAAGCTGCAGGGACTGAAATTCGCCTACATGGGCGACGCCCGCTACAACATGGGCAACAGCCTGATGATAGGCTGCGCCAAGATGGGCCTGCATTTTGTGGCCTGCGCCCCCAAAGCCTATTGGCCGGACCCCGCGCTGGTGGAAAAGTGCAAAGAGTTCGCCCGCGTCAGCGGCGGCAGCATCACGCTGAGCGAGGACACCGACGCCGTGGCCGGTGCGGATGTCGTCTACACCGACGTCTGGGTCAGCATGGGTGAGCCTGTCGAGGTCTGGGAGGAGCGCATCAACGCCCTGTCCCCCTATCAGGTCAACGCCGAGCTGATGGCGAAGGCCAAGGGCACCGCCGTGTTCATGCACTGCCTGCCCGCCTACCACGACCACAAGACCGCCGTCGGCAGGGAGATGGGCGAAAAGTTTGACCGCGACGCCATGGAAGTGACCGACGAAGTCTTTAACGGCCCGCAGTCCATCGTGTTCCAGGAGGCCGAGAACCGCATGCACACGATCAAGGCGGTCATGGCGGCAACGCTGGGGGCGTGAGTCCCAAGCCTTCCCCTGTGGGGGAAGGTGGCCCCGCAGGGCCGGATGAGGGGCAAAGTTTGCCGTGGCAACCCGATTGCGGGCGACAATGGTAAAGTTTTCCCTCATCAGTCAGCGGGCGCAGCCCCAAGGGGGAAGCCAGACACAGAAAAAGGCACGTCCAACGCAGGACGTGCCTTTTCCTTTATAAAGGAAATTACTCCTCAATATAACCGTACTGCAGGTACCAGTAGCCGTAGGGGCTGTGCCAGGTGCCCTTCAGAGAGGGGCTCTGCAGCCAGAAGTCGTTGTAGTAAGCAACGGGGATGCAGGCGGCGTCGGCCATCAGCATGTCCTCGGCCTCGTGCAGCTTCTCAAAGTGGGTAGCCTTGTCGGCAACGCGGGACTCCTCGATGACCTTGTCAAACGCGGGGTTGGCGTACTTGCCGTCGTTGTTGCCGTTGTTGGTGGTGAACAGCTCCAGCATGTTGGAGGGGTCGTTGTAGTCCATGGACCAGCCGTTGCGGCTGATGTCAAAGTCACCGGCGCGGCGCATCGGCAGGAAGCTGGCCCACTCGACCTTGTTGATGTTGACGGTGATGCCCAGCTCGCCCCAGGCCTGCTGGACGTACTCAGCAACGGGGATGTGGTAGCCGGCGTCGTTGGCGCTGTACTCAACAACCGGGAAGCCCTCGCCGTCCGGGTAGCCGGCGTCGGCCATCAGCTGCTTGGCCTCCTCGAGGTTGGCCTCGTAGTCGTCGCCGATGTAGGGCTTGCCGCCGTTGGCATTGTCCATGAAGTAGCCCTCGTTGTCCACGATGCCGGGGCCAACCAGCGCAGTGGCGGGGGTGTAGATGCCCTGCATGATGGTGTTGGCAACGTAGTCGCGGTCAATGGCCAGAGACATAGCCTTGCGGACATTGGGGTCGGTGAACGGCTCCTTCTGATCGTTCAGGGAGATGTAGTAGGTGCCCATGATCTCATCGAGATAGAAGTCGCCGCCGTCCTCGGCCCTGGTCAGGCTGGGGATCTCATCGGTGGGGACGTCCTTGACGAGCTGTGCCTCACCGCTGTTGTAGGCGGCGTAGGCAGCGCTGGAATCCTCGAGCAGAAGCAGGGTGATGGTGTCGGAAACGATCTTGGAGGAATCCCAGCCGCCGACGTAGTTCGGGTTCTTGGACAGAACAATACGCTCGGAGGGGATCCAATCGGTGATCATGTAGGGGCCGTTGCAGACGTAGGTGTCGGGCTCGGTGCACCAGGCGTCGCCGTTGGCCTCCACGGTGGCCTGCTGCACGGGTGAAGTGGCGACGAATGCGGCCAGCTTGTCAAAGTAGGAGCAGGGATAGCTCAGGGTGATGGTCAGGTCCTTACCGTCCTCGCTGGCAACGACGTTCAGGGCGTCCCAGTCGGGATCGGTGGTGGTGTTGCCGTCCGCATCGGGGTTGCCGATGGCATCCTGATAGCCGTCGATCATGCCGACAACCGTCTCGGCGTAGGGGGCGGCGGTGTCGGGGCAGGCCAGACGCTTGAAGGAGTACTCAAAGTCCTTCGCAGTCAGGTCGGAACCGTCGCTCCACTTCAGGCCGTCGCGCAGGTGGAAGGTCCAGACCAAGCCGTCATCGCTGACCTCGTAGCTCTCGGCCTGGCCGGGCTGGATTTCGTTGTTCTCGTCGATGATGAGCAGGGGCTCCTCGATGGTGATGAGGGTGTTGCCGCCGTCGACGGCAGCGTTCAGGGCCGGGTCCAGGGTCTCGGGGTTGGGGCCGAGCTGGACGGTGAAGCCGGTGCCCTCGCCGGTGGCGGCGTCAGCAGCCTCGGTGGTGGCAGTATCGGCAGTACCGGTGGTGTCGGTCGTGCTTGCGGAACCGCCGCAGGCAGCCAGAGAAACTGCCATACCGGTAGCCATCGCCGCGGCGATGATTCTCTTGTTCTTCATGTTGCTTGTATCCTCCTGATGGATCTTTCTTACACTCGTTGCCTGTTCGCGACAGGCGAGCATCGAATATTATAGTACGCGCAACACAGGATTGCAAGTTCGGCAACGATATGTTACTGTTTTGTAACTGCTTTGCCTTCCCCCGCGGGGCCGGATGAGGGCCGAGTCTGCCGTGGCAACCCGCTTGCGGGCGACAATGGTAAGGTTTTCCCTCATCAGTCAGCGGGCGGGGCCGCTGACAGCTTCCCCCAAGGGGGAAGCCGCACAACCAAAAAAGGCACGGCCTTTTTACAGGTCGTGCCTTGCGCTTATTCAGTTATAAGGGATTACTCCGCAACATAACCGTACTGCAGGTACCAGTAGCCGTAGGGGCTGTGCCAGGTGCCCTTCAGAGAGGGGCTCTGCAGCCAGAAGTCGGTGTAGTAAGCAACGGGGATCGCACCGGCATCCTCCATCAGGATGTCCTCGGCCTCGTGCAGCTTCTGGAAGTGGACGCTCTTATCGGCGACCTTGGAGGCTTCGATGGCGGCATCGAACTCGGGGTTGCTGTACTTACCATCGTTGTTGCCGTTGGTGGTGGTGAACAGCTCGATCATGTTGGAAGGATCGTTGTAGTCCATGACCCAGCCGTTACGGCTGACGTCGTAGTCACCGGCGCGGCGCATCGGCAGGAAGCTGGCCCACTCGACCTTGTTGATGTTGACGGTGATGCCCAGCTCACCCCAGGCCTGCTGGACGTACTCAGCAACGGGGATGTGGTAGCCGGCGTCGTTGGCGCTGTACTCGATGGTGGGGAAGCCCTCGCCGTTCGGGTAACCGGCATCGGCCATCAGCTGCTTGGCTTCCTCGAGGTTGGCGTCGTAGTCGTCGCTGATGTAGCGCTTGCCGCCGTTGGCGTTGTCGTAGAACATGCCGCTCTCATCGACGATGCCGGGGCCGACGAAGTTGTAAGCGGGCTCGTAGGTGCCCTGCATGATGGTGTTGGCAACGTAGTCACGGTCAATGGCCAGGCTCAGAGCCTTGCGGACCTTGGCATCCGTGAACGGCTCCTTCTGATCGTTCAGGGAGATGTAGTAGGTGCCCAGGATGGTGTCAACGTAGAAGTCGCCGCCGTCCTCAGCCTTGGTCAGGCTGGGGATCTCATCGGTGGGGACGTCCTTGATGAGCTGTGCCTCACCGCTGTTGTAGGCGGCGTAAGCAGCGCTGGAGTCCTCGAGCAGGAGCAGGGTGATGGTGTCGGAAACGATCTTGGAGGAATCCCAGCCGCCGACGTAGTTCGGGTTCTTGGACAGAACAATACGCTCGGAGGGGATCCAATCGCTGATCATGTAGGGGCCGTTGCAGACGAAGGTGTCAGGCTGCGTGCACCAGGCATCGCCGTTGGCCTCAACAGTAGCCTGCTGCACGGGGCTCATAGCCGCGAAGGCGCAGAGCTTATCGAAGTAGGAGCAGGGATAGGACAGCTGGACGGTCAGGGTCTTGCCGTCCTCGCTGGCATGGACGTTCAGGGCATCCCAGTCGGGATCGGTGGTGGTGTTGCCGTCTGCATCGGGGTTGCCGATGGCATCCTTATAGCCGTCGATCATGCCGACAACGGTCTCGCCGTAGGGGGCTGCGGTGTCGGGGCAGGCCAGACGCTTGAAGGAGTACTCAAAGTCCTTCGCAGTCAGGTCGGAGCCGTCGCTCCACTTCAGGCCGTCCTTCATGGTGAAGGTCCAGGTCAAGCCGTCCTCGGAGACCTCGGGCAGCTCTGCCTGGCCGGGAACAACCTCGTTGTTCTCGTCGATGAGCAGCAGCGGCTCAAAGGTGGTGATGATGGTGTTGGCACCGTCGATAGCGCTGTTCAGCGCGGGGTCCAGGGTCTCGGGGTTAGGTCCGAGCTGGACGGTGAAACCGTTGGCGGAAGTGCCGGTAGCCTCGGCGGCTTCGCTGGTCGCAGCCTCAGTGGATGCAGCGCTGCTGGCAGCGGAGCTTGCAGAGCCGCCGCACGCAGCCAGAGAAGCAGCCATGCAGCCGGCCATAGCCACGGCAGCAATGTTCTTCATCTTCATGAATATTCCCTCCAAATGTAATATACTTTATACCCAATCCCCCCGGGAGACAAGCCCCCAACGGAATGAATATTTATACTTTACCACTCTGAATCCGAAATTTCAAGTGGTCTGTAACTTTTGTAACTGTTTTGATAGAAAATCCTTTTGTATTTCTACCGCGTACAGTTCTATGTCCTGCGGATGGATGTTCGCCCCACGCGCACATTTTGGGGTCAAGCACAAGGCGGCTGCGGTGAGCCGCCCTGTATAAGTATGAGTTTTTATGTCGGGTGGAGTCGAGGGGCGGACAAACAGCGTCCGTCACGCCCGGCAGCGCCCCTGCATTACTTTACTTTGTCCAGATGGTGGCACGCTGCCCAGTGGCCGCTGCTCACTTCCTTGAACTCCGGCACCTCGGCGGCGCAGCGCTCGTCGGCGTAGGGGCAGCGGGTGCGGAAACGGCAGCCGCTCGGCGGATTCAGCGGGCTGGGCACATCGCCCTGCAGCACGATACGGTGGCTCTGGCGGGCCGTGACGGGGTCCGCCACGGGAATGGCCGAGATCAGGCTGCGGGTGTAGGGGTGGACGCTGTGGGCGATCAGCTCAAAGCTGTCGGCCAGCTCCACCAGCTTGCCCAGGTACATAACGCCGATGCGGTTGGAGATGTGCTTGACAACGCTCAGGTCGTGGGCGATGAACAGGTAGGTCAGCCCCATCTCCTGCTGCAGATCCTCAAACATGTTGACGACCTGCGCCTGGATCGAAACGTCCAGCGCGGAGACCGGCTCGTCGCAGACGATGAACTCGGGGTCCACAGCCAGGGCGCGGGCGATGCCGACGCGCTGGCGCTGACCGCCGGAGAACTCGTGCGGGTAGCGGTTGGCGTGCTCACTGTTCAGGCCGACGCGCTCGAGCAGAGAGATGATCTTGTCATGGCGCTCCTTGGCGTTGGCGCACAGGTGGTGGATGTCGATGCCCTCGCCGACGATGTCGCCGATGGTCATGCGGGGGTCCAGGCTCGCGTAGGGGTCCTGGAACACGATCTGCATACGGCGGCGGTAGGGCAGCATATCAACGGCGATCTTTTCCTTTTTGTCAAACAAGACCTTGCCGTCGTAGATGATGGTACCGTCGGTAGGCTCATACAGGCGCAGCAGGGTGCGGCCCGTCGTGGTCTTGCCGCAGCCGGACTCACCGACCAGGCCCAGCGTCTCGCCCTTGCGGATGGCAAAGCTCACGTCGTCCACGGCCTGAACGTACTGCTTGTTCTTGCCCATGCCGCCGGCGGGGAAATACTGCTGCAGATGCTTTACTTCAACGAGATTCTCGCTCATCAGGCTTTGCCCCCCTTCTCAAATTCTTCCTTCTGGCGCAGCCAGCAATAGGTGTAGTGGGTGTCGCTCAATTCGGTTCTGGGCGGCATCTTGTTCAGGCAGACCTTCATGCAGCTCTTGCAGCGCGGCGCAAACGGGCAGCCTGCGGGCGGGTTCAGCAGGTCAACGGGCTGACCCTCGATGGGCACCAGACGCTCCTTCTCCTCGGCGTTCAGCTTCGGGATGGAGTTGATCAGGCCCTTCGTGTACTCATGCTGGGGGTTGTAGAAAATTTCGTCCGTCGTGCCGTACTCGACGATGTGACCGGCGTACATGACGGCGATCTTCTCGCACATCTGGGCCACAACGCCCAGGTCGTGGGTGATCATGATGATGGACATGCCCAGCTTGTGGCGCAGGTCGTTCATCAGCTCCAGGATCTGTGCCTGGATCGTCACGTCCAGCGCGGTGGTCGGCTCGTCGGCGATCAGCAGCTTCGGCTCACAGGCCAACGCAATGGCGATCATGACGCGCTGGCGCATACCGCCGGACAGCTCGTGCGGGTACTGCTTCAGGCGGCGGTCCGGCTCGTTGATGCCGACCAGCTCCAGCAGCTCCTTAGCGCGGGCCCAGGCTTCCTGCTTGGTCTTTTTTGTGTGCAGCAGGATGACCTCGACGATCTGGTTGCCGATGGTGTACACCGGGTTCAGGCTCGTCATGGGGTCCTGGAAGATGATGGAGACCTCGTTGCCGCGAATTTTGCGGAACTCCTTCTCGGTCATTTTGTCGATCTGGTGGCCGTTGAACCACACCGTGCCGCCGACCAGACGTCCGGGGTAGGCGGTCAGGCCCATGATGGAGTAGGCCGTGACAGACTTGCCGGAGCCGGACTCGCCGACGATGCCCAGCACGTCGCCCTGGTTCATGCTGAAGGACACGCCGTTCAGTGCCTTGACCTCGCCCGCGGGGGTGAAGAAGGACAGGCGTTCGTCCTTGATTTCAAGAATTTTTTCGCTCATGTTGCTCCTCCTTCCCTCTTTAGCTCTTGAGCTTCGGATCAAACGCATCGCGCAGACCGTCGCCGAACAGGTTGAAAACCAGGATCATGATGCTGATCATCAGCGCGGGGGCGATCAGCAGCACCGGGTAGGTGTTCATGCCCTTGACGGCGTCAGTCGCCAGCGAGCCGAGGGACGGCATGGGGGCTGCAACGCCGAGGCCGAGGAAGCTCAGGTAGCTCTCGGTGAAGATGGAGGACGGGATCTGCAGGGTGGTGGTGACGATCAGGGTGCCCATGCAGTTCGTCAGCAGGTGCTTCTTGATGATGCGCCCGCCGGAGGCACCCAGTGCGCGGGCAGCGGTGACGTACTCGCTCTCCTTCAGCGTCAGGACCTGGGAGCGGACGATACGCGCCATGCCGACCCAGTACAGCAGGGCGAAGATGATGAAGATGGACACCATGTTGGGGCCGAGCTTCTGCATCCAGCCGAAGCCGGGCTTGGTGGCCAGGCCCTCCAGCGGTTCCTTGATGGCCATGGCCAGCAGGATGATGAGCAGGATGTCGGGGATGGTGTAGAGAATATCGGTAATACGCATCATGATGTTATCGATCCAGCCGCCCGCAAATGCGGAGATGGCGCCGTAGGTCGCGCCGATGAGCAGGACCAGCACAGAGGCCAGCAGGCCGACGGACAGGGAGACGCGGGTGCCCATCATGACACGCACGGCAAAGTCACGGCCCATACGGTCGGTGCCCAGAATGTGGGGGAATACGTTCTCGCCCTGGTCGATGAGCTTCTGCTCCGCGGCAGAATACTCAAACGGGGCCAGGTTGTTGCTGCCCTTGATCTGCTGCTCATAGCTGTAGGGCCAGAAGCTGGGCAGAACATAGGCCATGAAGGCAATCAGCAGGATGACGACCAGGCTGACCATGGCGATCTTGTTTTTGCGCAGACGGCGCATGCCGTCCTTCCAGAAGTTGACGCTCTCGCGCATGACGACCAGGCTTTTCTTCTCGTCGTTGGACGCGGGGGCAAAGTCCTCAACGTTGAGTTGCAGGCTCAACGGATTCTTTTTCAGATTTTCCATGTGTCTGCTCCTCCTTACTTCAGCTTGATGCGCGGGTCGATGATCTTATACAGGATGTCAACAACGACGTTCGCAACGATGACGAGGGTCGCCAGCAGGATCGTGGTGCCCATGATCATCATGTAGTCACGGTTCGTGATGGCGGACACGAAGTCGCGGCCCAGACCCGGGATGGAGAAGATCTTCTCCACGACGAAGGAACCGGTCATCAGGCCTGCCAGCATGGGGCCGACATAAGTGATGACAGGCAGGATCGCGTTGCGCAGCGCGTGCTTGAAGAGGATCTTCACACTGGAAACACCCTTGGCGCGGGCGGTGCGCATGTAGTCCTGACCCATGACGTCCAGCAGGCTGGAGCGCATCAGGCGGGTGATGTAGGCGGTGGGATAAATCGCCAGCGCCGTCACGGGCATGATGTAGGCCGCCGGTTCATTCAGGCCGACGGTGGGCAGGAGCTTCAGGTTCATGCCGAAGGTGTACAAAAGCACAACGCTTGAGATAAAGCTCGGGATGGCGATGCCGCAGGTGGCAAACACGATGATCAGATTATCGGCCCACTTCCCTCGGTTATACGCGGACAGACAGCCCAGCGGAATGCCGACGCAGAGCGCGACGATCACAGCCAGACCGGCGGTGCGGGCCGAGACCGGCAGCTTGGAGAAGATGATCTGGTTGACGGTACGGCCGCGCTGTTTCAGGCTCAGGCCCATATCGCCATGGATCAGGCTGTTCATATAATTAAGGTACTGCACGCCGAGGGGCTTATCGAGGCCGTATTTTTCGGCCAGGGCCTGCTGGGCTGCTTTGCTGATGGACTTTTCCGCCACGAACGGGCCGCCGGGGACCAGGTTCATGATGAAAAAGGTAAGGGTCGCGACGATGAACACGCTGAAAATGCCCATTGCCACGCGCTTGACGATGTACTTCGCCATGGTTTTGTGCCACTCCGTTTCTTAATGGAATACAAATTGGGGTCGATTTCGGTTTATTCGTTTAACGCTCTGTACCGCGCGTACACGCTTGTGCGCAGCAGGCGGACAGACAGGAGAATAAAAAAGCCGATGGCGGCTGCGATTGCAAACGCCATCGTTCGTAATCCGGAATCTACTCTATATTATAAAATGTTGCAAAGTATTTGTCAATTCTATGTTCGTTTTCAGACAACTACAAAGAGCCGAAAACCTGCCCCGCAGGCTGCGGATTTTCGTGAAAGATGCCCATTTACAGAATTTTTTGAGTTTTTTGAAAAAAACGCTTGACTTTCCGGGCGGTGGGCGCTATAATAAAACACGTTCTCCGGCGAGAACGCCAAGAGAATATGCGCCGGTAGCTCAGCTGGATAGAGTGTCTGACTACGAATCAGAAGGTCGGGGGTTCGAGTCCCTTCCGGCGCACCAAGGTCACTTGCGATTGCAAGTGACCTTTTTGTTTATATCACCTGCGTTCACCGCTTTTTCAACGACAGCTTACGTAAGCAAGCTGTCGTTTTCAAACGAGGTTCCCCCTTTGCACCGCTCATGGACCCCGCAGCAAAGCCCGCCTGTCCCCTTTTGCGGGAGACAGGCGGGCTTTGCTATGCAGATTTACTTCTCAAACTCCTTCGCCACATCCTGCAGCAGCTGTCTGATGGGCAGGTGCTGGGGGCAGACGCGCTCGCACTGGCCGCAGCGGATGCAGTCCGAGGCGCGGGAGCCGGGCCCGGTGTGGACATCCTCATAGTAGTAGTCCGCGTTCCAGTCGTGGTGGGTGTGCTTCGTGTTCATGATGGCGAACAGGTCGGGGATGGAGATATGCTTCGGGCAGCCTTCGGTGCAGTAGCGGCAGGACGTGCAGGGGATCAGGTCCTTTTTATGGAAGATCTCCTGCACCCGGTTCACGGCGGCCAGCTCGGCATCGTTCAGCGGCGTAAAGTCCTTCATGTAGCTCAGGTTGTCCTGCATCTGCTCCATGCTGCTCATGCCGGACAGCACCATCAGCATACCGGGGAAGCCCGCGGCAAACCGGATGGCATAGCTGGCGGGGCTGCCGCCGTGCAGGGCATCCAGCACGGCTTTTGCGTCGTCGGGCAGGTTGACAAGGCTGCCGCCCTTGACCGGCTCCATGACCAGCACGGGCTTGCCATGCCTGCGGCAGACCTCATAGCACTTGCGGCTCTGGACGGCCACGTCGTCATAGTCCAGATAATTGAACTGGATCTGCACGACCTCGATGGCCGGATAGTCGGTCAGGATCTGCTCCAGCACGGCGGCGCGGTCATGGAACGAGATGCCTACATGGCGGACCTTGCCCTCGGCCTTGAGGGCGAAGGCCGTCTCATAGGCGCGGCAGTCCCTGAAGTGCTGGTAGTTTGTCGTGCTCTGGGAGTGCATTAAATAAAAGTCAAAGTAATCCACGCCGCAGGCTGCAAGCTGGCTCTCAAAGAACGGGCGGATGTCCTCTTCCTTTTTAAAATAGGACCCGCTCAGCTTGTCGGTCAGGACATAGTCCTCCCGCGGGTAACGGCTGGTCAGGCACTCCTTCAGGGCCAGCTCGCTCTTGCCCTGAAGGTAGCCGTGGGCCGTGTCAAAATAATTGAAGCCCTGCTCCAAAAAGCAGTCCACCATCTGTTTCGTCTGCTCCATATCGACGTCCTCGCCGATCATGGGCAGGCGCATACAGCCGAAGCCGAAATTCTTCCTGATCTTTTCCATTTGTAAATGCTCCTTTCGCAAGGTTTACCTTTCACGGATCTCTCCGGGGGAGGTTTTTCTCTTGGCCCCCTCTGCGAGGGGGCTCCGCCCGCAGGCGGTGGGGGAGAGAACCTTGCGGCAATCCGAAGCATTTCGGGCTATTGCAAGGTTCTCTCCCTCCGCCCCTTCGGGGCACCTCCCTCGCAGAGGGAGGCATGAATCTTTACGCCAGCTCAAACATCCCGTGATACAGCTGGTAATACTCGCCCTTTTTGGCCAGCAGCTCGTCGTGGGTGCCGCGCTCGATGATATGGCCATGCTCCAGCACGATGATGGCGTCCGCGTTGCGCACCGTGGAAAGCCGGTGCGCGATGACAAACACCGTGCGGCCCTCCATCAGGCCGTCCATGCCCTTCTGGATCAGCGCCTCGGTGCGGGTGTCGATGCTCGACGTGGCCTCATCCAGAATCAGCACCGGCGGGTCGGCGACGGCGGCGCGGGCGATAGCCAGCAGCTGGCGCTGTCCCTGGCTCAGGTTTGCGCCGTCGCTCGTCACCATCGTGTTGTAGCCCTGCGGCAGGCGGCGGATGAAGGAGTCGGCGTTCGCAATTTTGGCCGCCTTTTCAATTTCCGCCTGCGTCGCGTCCAGCTTGCCGAAGCGGATGTTGTCCGCCACCGTGCCGGTGAACAGGTGGGTGTCCTGCAAGACGACGCCCAGCGAGCGGCGCAGGTCGTTTTTCTTGATGAGCCGCACATCCATGCCGTCGTAGGTGATGGACCCGCCCGACACCTCATAAAAGCGGTTGATGAGGTTGGTAATCGTGGTCTTGCCCGCGCCCGTGGAGCCGACAAAGGCAATTTTTTGCCCCGGCTTGGCGTAGAGCGAGAGGTTCTGCAGAATCATCCGGTCCGGCGTATAGCCAAAGCTGACGTCGTGGAACCGCACGTCGCCGTGCAGCGGCTCGAGCGGGACGTCGGGGCGGCGGCGGTCACACCAGGCCCAGCGGCCCGTGCTCCCGGCGCACTCGGTCAGCGTACCGTCGCTGTTTTCCCGCACGCTGACCAGCTCCACCGTGCCCTCGTCGATCTCCGGCTTTTCCTCCATGACCGTGAAGATACGCTCCGCGCCCGCCAGCGCCGCCAGCAGGAAGTTGCCCTGCTGGGTCAGCTGGTTGATGGGCAGCGTCGTCTGGCGCACAAAGACCAGATAGCTGGCCAGGCTGCCGAGGTCGGACCAGCCCCACATGACCATGAGGCCGCCGACCACCGCAATGACCGCGTAGTTCAGGTAGCCGATGCTGACGACGGCGGGAATCATCGTGGCGGCGTAGCTCTGCGCGCCGGTGCCTGCCTCGCGCAGCTTTTCGTTGCGGGCGGCAAAGGCGGCCATGTCGGCCTGCTGGTGGTTGAACACCTTGACGACCTTCTGCCCGGCGATCATCTCCTCCATGTAGGCGTCCAGCTCACCGAGGCTGGCCTGCTGGCGCGCATAAAAGGCGCGGCTGCGCTGTGTCGAGTAGTTGATATACCAGAACATAGCAATATAGCCAACGACCACCAGCAGCGAGAGCCGCCAGTTGAGGATGAACAGCAAAAGCAGCGTGCCAGCGACCTGAATAAAGGTCTGGATGACCACCGCAAAGCTGTTGTTCAGCGCGTCCGAGATCGTGTCCACGTCGTTCGTGAACAGGCTCATCAGATCGCCCTTGCGGTTCGTGTCAAAGTAGTGCAGCGGCAGCGTCTGCAGATGTGCGAACAGGTCGCGGCGGATGTCCTGCAAAATCTTCTGCGCGGCACGGACCATGAGCTGGGTGTAGCCCAAGGTAGACAGTGCGCCGACGATGTAGATGCCCGCGGTCAGCGCCACGACGCCGGCCAGATAGGCGGCGCTGCCGTTTTCCAGCACGCCGTTGACGATGGGGCGGATCATGTAGGTGCCCAGCAGCGCGGCCAGCGCACTGACCGCCGCCAGCAGGCCGACGACGCCGAGCATGATTTTGTGGCGGCCCAGATAGTCCATGAAGCGGCGCAGCGTGTGCCGCAGGTCCTGCGGGCGCTTACCGCCGAATGGCTTCGCCATCTGCGTCGCCCCCTTTCATCTGGGAATGGTAAATTTCCTGATAGATCGTATCTTTTGCCAGAAGCTCGTCATGCGTGCCCACGGCATGCAGCCGCCCGTCGTCCAGAATGACGATGAGGTCGGCGCTCTGCACCGACGTGATGCGCTGGGCAATGATGAGCTTGGTCACGCTGCCCAGTCCGGCCAGCGCATGGCGGATGCCCGACTCCGTCGCCGTGTCCACGGCGCTGGTGGAGTCGTCAAAAATCAGCACCTTCGGGTGCTTGAGCAGCGTCCGCGCGATGCAGAGGCGCTGCTTCTGCCCGCCCGAGACGTTGCACCCCCCCTGGCCCAGGTCGGTGTCAAGACCGTCGGGCATCCGGGACAAAAATTCGTCCGCACGGGCGGCGCGGCAGGCGGCCCAGAGGTCGTCGTCCGTTGCGTCGGGATTGCCCCATTTCAGGTTGTCGCGGATCGTGCCGGAGAACAGCAGGTTTTTTTGCAGCACGATGCCGACGGCGTCCCGCAGGGCGTTCACGTCGTAGCCGCGGACGTCGCGCCCGCCGACCCGGACCGTGCCCTCGGTGGCGTCGTACAGGCGCGGAATCAGCTGGACGAGCGTCGTTTTGGCCGCGCCCGTGCCGCCGATGATGCCCACCGTCGCACCTGCCGGGATGTGGAGCGTGATGTCGGAGAGGGCATTTTTCTCCGCCTTGGCGTTGTATTTGAAGCTGACGTGGTCAAAGTCGATTTGGCCGTCGGGGATGGTGTCCACCGGTGCGGAGGCATTCGCAAGGTCGGGCGTCTCGGTCAGGACCTCACGGATGCGGCGGGCGCTGGCCAGCGAGCGGGACATCTGCAGAAAGACGCCGGAGAACATCATGACCGAGTTGAGCACCTGCAAAACATAGCTCAAAAACGCCGTCAGCTGGCCGACGGACATCGTGCCGACGAGGATATAATTGCCGCCGAACCAAAGGATGCAGACGATGGCCGTATACATGACGGTCTGGAACGCAGGCAGGTTGAGGACGGCATAGCGGAAGGTTTCCGTCGAAGCATCGCTCAATTCCGTGTTGACGGTGTCGAACTGGGCGTTCTCGTAGTCGCCGCGGACGAACGCCTTGATGGCACGGATGGCGGTCAGGGACTCTTGGATGCGGCCATTCAGGTGATCCACGGCGCTCTGCTGGCGGCCATAGAGCGGACCGACCTTTGTGACGATCCAGGCGAGGACGGCGGCCAGGATCGGCGTTGTGACGAGAAATACAATCGTCAGCCGCGGGCTGAGCACGCAGGCCATCGCCAGCCCCATGCAGAGCATGACCGGGCTGCGCACCAGCGGACGCAGACCGGCGTTGACGGCGTTGAGCATGACCGTGACGTCGGTGGTCATGCGGGTGACGAGGGACGCATCGGAGAAGCGGTCAAGGTTGGCGAAGTCGAATTTCTGCACGGCGGCATACTCCGCCATGCGCAGCTCCGCCGCGAACCCGTTTGCGAACCGCGCCGCGTACCGCGCATACAGCAGCCCCGTGATAAGCGCAAGCACCGCGCACAAAATCATCAGCCCGCCCTGCCGGAAGATGACGGCCATATTATGGGTGGGCACGCCGTCATCCACGAGGGTGGACATCAGGACGGGGATGACCATTTCAAAGATACATTCAATAAAGATCAGCCCCACCGCCGCGAACAGATCGCGTCGGTACGGGCGGGCATAACGGAAGATTTTGCGCAGATCCTGCATGGGTGGCTCCTTGCGGTGGGGGTAGGATGGTTGTTAAGGGAGGGCTGCGGTGAATGTTGTAGGGGGCGGCGTCCCCGACGCCCCGCGGAATGAGCGGCGGCGCGAACAACCCGGGAGGGATGAATCCCTCCCCTACAGGCGGAACGTTGACGGGATTTGACGTGAAGTTACGGAGGGGTCAAGACCCCTCCCTACGGAGCAATAGATACATGGGCGGTAATGGCAAGGCTGCGGGCCGGGCATGCCC